>VFQO010000777.1_pt1 | contig 30086 bp, 28 predicted proteins | sample 3512331 | NCBI WGS metagenome assembly VFQO01 (sample SAMN10412371, study PRJNA504923) | tailings metagenome | isolation source: Replicate 3 from Balatoc abandoned mine | place: Philippines: Itogon, Benguet | collected 2017-08-28 | reverse complement strand
GCTCGATCGCCGACCAGGCGCGCACCATCCGCATCCCGGTGCACATGATCGAGACCATCAACAAGATGAACCGCATCTCGCGCCAGCACCTGCAGGAGTTCGGCTTCGAGCCCGACGCGCCGACGCTGGCCGAGAAGATGGAGATCCCCGAGGACAAGATCCGCAAGATCATGAAGATCGCCAAGGAGCCGATCTCCATGGAAACGCCGATCGGCGACGACGACGACTCGCACCTGGGCGACTTCATCGAGGACACCAACAACACGGCGCCGATCGAGGCCGCGATGCAGGCCGGCCTGCGCGACGTGGTGAAGGACATCCTCGACAGCCTGACCCCGCGCGAGGCCAAGGTGCTGCGCATGCGCTTCGGCATCGAAATGAGCACCGACCATACGCTGGAAGAAGTGGGCAAGCAGTTCGACGTGACGCGCGAGCGCATTCGCCAGATCGAGGCCAAGGCGATCCGCAAGCTCAAGCACCCGAGCCGGTCGGACAAGCTGCGCACGTACCTGGACAACCTGTAAGCGGCACGGCCCTGGCGCGCGGGTCCGGCAATGCCGGTCCCGTCACAGGGCCGGCGTTACACTTTTGGCTCTGCATGACCCAGATCTCCGACCTCACCGTCCTCTTCGCCGACCTGCGTGGCAGCACGGCGTTGTACGAGACGCTGGGCAATGCCGAGGCCACGTCGGTGGTGACGCACTGCGTGAGTGCGCTCGCCAAGTCTGTCGGTGACTCTGGCGGCCGCGTCGTGAAGACGCTGGGTGACGGGCTGATGGCCGTGTTCACGCAGGCCACGCCCGCGGTGCAGGCCTCGGCCGTGATGCACGACCTGCTCGACGGCATGGTCTCTCGCGGCAGCGAACGTGGTGCGTCGTCCGGGCTGCGCGGGCTGCGCCTGCAGGTGGCGCTGGCGCGTGGTGAGGTCGTCGAGATGGCGGGCGACTGCTACGGGGACGCCGTCAACGTGAGCGCGCGGCTGCTCGACCACGCCGGCGACAACGAGACGCTGATCACCGCCGAAGTGCTGCAGGGCCTGACGCTGGAGCAGCGCTCGCGCTTCCGCAGCCTGGACCGCCTGGTGCTGCGCGGCCGCGTCGAGCCCGTGCAGGTGCACGTGATGGGCGGCCGCCGCGGCGGCAGCTTCGACATGCCGGCCACGCAATTCGGCGGCGACATCTCCAGCGTCAGCGAACCCGACGGCCTGCGCCTGGTGTGGCGCGACATCAACCGCGTCTTCGCCAGCCAGCAGATGCCGGTGGTGCTGGGCCGCAGCCCGCAGGCCAGCTTCTGCGTCGACGATTCGCGCGTGTCGCGCTCGCATGCCCGGGTCGACTGGCACAGCGGGAGCTTCCAGCTCACCGACCTCAGCTACAACGGCACCTACGTGCAGTTCGCCGACGGCGAGATCGTGAGCCTGCGTCGCGGCAGCTGCACGCTGCACGGCAACGGCGTCGTCGGCCTCGGCGGCTCGCCCAGCGACCCCGGCTCGGCCTGCGTGCGCTTCGACGTGCTGCGCTTTGGCGACACGCAGCCGCTGCTGTCGCCCGACCTCATGGCCGACTGACAGGGCACACCTTCCATGCGTGTGCTCTACGTCGACGACGACCGCATCAACACCCTGCTCTTCGAAGAGACCTGCCGCTTCGCAGGCGGCTTCGAGGTGCAGTCCGCCGGCAGCGGCGCCGAAGCCCTGGAGCTCGTGGCGGACTTCCTGCCGCAGGTTCTGGTGGTCGACCTCCACCTGCCCGACACCAACGGCTACGCGCTGCTGCCCGCACTGCGCCGCGCCTGCGGCAACGCCGCGATGCCGGCCTTCCTGTGCACGGCCGACGAGCCGTCGCAGGTGGAGCAGGCGGCGCTGCAGGCCGGCTTTGCCGGCTGCTGGACCAAGCCCGTGGACCTGAACGCCATGCTGGCCGACCTGGCCCGCCTACGACCGACGGCATGACCTTCCGCGAAGAACCCGGCTACCGCCACGGCAGCACCGCACGCACGGCCGTGCTGCTGGTGAACCTGGGCACCCCCGACGAACCCACGCCCGCCGCGCTGCGGCGCTACCTGGCGGAATTCCTCAGCGACCCGCGCGTGGTCGAGATCCCGCGTCTCGTGTGGTGGCCCATCCTGCACGGCATCATCCTGCGCACGCGGCCGGCCAAGTCGGCCGCCAAGTACGCCAGCATCTGGGGCGCCGAAGGCTCGCCACTGGCGGTCTGGACGGCCAGGCAGGCCGCGATGCTGTCGACCACGCTCGGCGAGCGCGGCCACCGGGTGATGGTGCGGCACGCCATGCGCTACGGCAATCCGTCGGTGGCCTCGGTGCTGGACACCTTGCGCGGCGAGGGCGTCACGCGCGTGCTGGTGCTGCCGCTGTACCCGCAGTACGCCGCGGCCACCACGGCCAGCGTCGGCGACGCGGTGATGCGCTGGTCGATGGCGGCGCGGCGCACGCCCGAGTTCCGCTTCGTCAACGAATACCACGACGATCCCGGCTACGTGACGGCGCTGGCCGAAAGCGTGCAGGACCACTGGCGCATGCACGGCCGCGGCGAACGGCTGGTGCTCAGCTTCCACGGCGTGCCGCACCGCTCGCTGCTGCTGGGCGACCCCTACCACTGCCAGTGCCACAAGACGGCGCGGCTGCTGCGCGAGCAACTTGGGCTGTCCAAGGACGAACTGCTCGTCACCTTCCAGAGCCGCTTCGGCAAGGCCAAGTGGCTCGAGCCCTACACCGAGCCGACGCTGGTGGCGCTGGCCCAGCAAGGCATCAAGCGCGTGGACGTGATGTGCCCCGGCTTCACCGCCGACTGCCTGGAGACGCTGGAAGAGATCGACCAGGAAGCGCGCGAAGCCTTCCTGCACGCCGGCGGCGAGCGCTTCGAGTACATCGCCTGTCTCAACGACCGGCCGTCGTGGGTGCAGGCGCTGGGCGTGGTGGCCGAGCGCCACCTGCAGGGCTGGGACACGCAGGCCCCGCCCGATGCCGCGGCGCTGGAACACCAGCGCGCGCTGGCGCTGGCGATGGGCGCGCCCGAGTAGGGGCTAGGCCGCGCGCTGCTTCAGCGCGCGCACCAGCTTCAGCAGCCGCGGCAGCACCAGCACCGCCACCACCACCGCCAGCAGCGACGCCGACATCGGGCGCTCGATGAAGACGCCCCACCTGCCTTCGCCGATCGACAGCGCGTTGCGCATCTGCGCTTCGGCCAGCGGGCCCAGGATCATGCCGACGATGACCGGCGCGGTCGGGAAGTCGTAGCGCCGCATCACCACGCCCAGCATGCCGATGCCGAACATCAGGAACAGGTCGAAGCTGCTCTGACGCATGCCGTAGACGCCCACGGTGGCGAAGATCAGGATGCCCGCGTACAGCGGCGGGCGCGGAATCTTCAGCAGCTTCACCCACAGCCCCACCAGCGGCAGGTTCAGCACCAGCAGCATCACGTTGCCGATGTACAGGCTGGCGATCAGCGCCCACACCAGCGCCGACGAGGTCTGGAACAGCTGCGGCCCGGCGTTGATGCCGTAGCCCTGCAGCGCGCTCAGCAGGATGGCCGCCGTCACCGAGGTGGGAATGCCCAGCGTCAGCAGCGGCACCAGCGTCGCCGTGACGGCGGCGTTGTTGGCGGCCTCGGGGCCGGCCACGCCTTCGATGGCGCCGGTGGTGCCGAACTCGTGCTTGTGCTTGCTGAGCTTGCGCTCGATGCCGTAGCTCAGGAAGGTGGGGATCTCGGTGCCGCCGGCGGGAATGGTGCCGAACGGAAAGCCCAGCGCCGTGCCGCGCAGCCAGGCCGGCCACGACCGCCGCCACTCGGCGCGGGTCATGTGGGCCTTGTTCATGCGGTTCATCTGCGCGGTGGATCGGCCTTCGTACATGGCGGTGTAGAAGCACTCGCCGACCGCGAACAGGCCCACCGCCACCAGCACCACCTCGATGCCGTCCAGGAACTCGGGCACCCCCAGCGTGTAGCGCACCTGGCCGGTGATCTGGTCCAGCCCCACGCAGCCGATCGCCAGGCCGATGAACAGCGCGGTGATGCCGCGCAGCGTGCTCTTGCCCAGCACCGCGCTCACGGTGGTGAAGGCCAGCAGCATCAGCATGAAGTACTCGGGCGGCCCCAGCTTCACCGCGTGCACGGCCACGAAGGGCGCAAACAGCGTCACCAGCACGGTGGCGATGGTGCCGGCGACGAAGCTGCCGATGGCCGACGTGGCCAGCGCCGCACCGGCACGTCCGCTCTTGGCCATCTTGAAGCCTTCGAGCGCCGTGACCATCGTGCCGGTCTCGCCGGGCGTGTTGAGCAGGATCGACGTGGTCGAGCCGCCGTACATCGCGCCGTAGTAGATGCCGGCGAAGAAGATCATGCTCGCGGTGGGTTCCACCTGCGCCGTGATCGGCAGCAGCATCGCCACCGTGACCGCCGGCCCCAGGCCCGGCAGCACGCCGATGGCGGTGCCCAGCGCGCAGCCGACGAAGGCCCAGAGCAGGTTGACCGGCGTGCCGGCTGTGGCGAAGCCTTGCAGGAGCAGCGACCAGACGTCCATCATGCCTCCCGCCGGGCCGTCCCAAGGGAGGCATGCGCCCCCTCGGGGGGCAGCGAACGAATGTGCGCGTGGGGGCTCATCACAGCCACCCCGTCGACGTGAGGCCGGGCAGGTTGATGGCCAGCAGCTTGGTGAAGAGCCAGAACGCCGGTGCGGCGATCAGGAAGCCGGTCAGCGCGTCCAGCAGCGTCTTGCGCACGCCGCCCGCGGCCTTGCCTTCGGAAATGCGCAGGCCGCGCACGGCCAGCATGAAGCACAGCATGCAGCTGAGGATGAAGCCGATCACCGTCAGCAGCGCGGCGTTCAGCAGCACGCCCGCCGCCACCCAGGCCATCGCATGCCAGTCGGCCTGCGGCGCGCCCGAGGGCTCTTCCATCGCGCGGTAGCCGCCGCTGGCGGCTTCCCAGACCAGCAGTGCGCCGCACAGCAGCAGCACCACCGAGACCACCCACGGCAGGAAGTTGGGCCCCACCCCGGCATAGCCGGCGTCCGACGGGATGCTGGTCGCGCCGAACGCGAGCGCTGCCCCCACGAGCGAGGCGCCGCAGCCCACCAGCAATTGCTGGCGCTGCGGCCCGAAGTGTTCGGCCATGTCTCCTCCGGTCTTCTTGTCGTCGGTGTCCCAGGCGGTTCCCCGCCCGGGACGGCAGGATCAGATCATCCCGGCCTTGACCATCGTCGCACGCAGGCTCGCGAATTCGCGGTCGACGAAGTCCTCGAACTCCTTGCCCGTCATCAGGGCCGGCGTCCACTGGTTCTTGGTCATCGCCTCGGCCCAGGCCTTGCTCTTCGTGGCGCGCACGATCCGCTCGATCAGCACCTTGCGCTGGGCTTCGGTGATGCCGGGGGCGCCGTACACGCCGCGCCAGTTGCCAATCTCGACGTTGATGCCCTGCTCCTTCAGCGTCGGGATGTTCAGGCCCGGCAGCCGCGTGGCCGAGGTGACGGCGATCGCGCGCATCTTGCCGGTCTCGATGTACTGCTGGAACTCGCTGTAGCCGCTGCCGCCGACCGTGACGTTGCCGCCCAGGATGGCCGCCACCGCCTCGCCGCCGCCCCGGAAGGGCACGTAGTTGATCTTGGCGGCGTCGACGCCGACCTCGCGCGCGATCATCGCCGCGGCGATGTGCTCGGTGGATCCGCGCGAGCCGCCGCCCCACTTGACGCTGCCGGGGTCCTTCTTCATCTGCGCCACGACGTCGGCCATGGTCTTCAGCGGCGAGTCGGCCGGCAGCACGAACACGTTGTACTCGCTGGTCAGACGCGCCAGCGGCGTGACCTGGTTCAGGCCCACCGGCGGCTTGCCGGTGATGATGCCGCCCAGCATCACGGCGCCCATCACCATCATCGCGTTGCCGTCGCCCTTGCTGCCGTTGGCGAACTGCGCCAGGCCGATGGCACCGGCAGCGCCGCCCTTGTTGTCGTAGCTGACGGCCGAGGCCACGCCGGCGTCCTGCAGCGCCTTGCCCAGCGCGCGGCCGGTGGTGTCCCAGCCACCGCCCGGGTTGGCCGGAATCATCATCTTGAGATTGACGCTGTCCTGCGCACGGGCGGGCAGCACGCCCGCGGCGGCCAATGCGGCCAGGGTCTTCAGGAAGTGGTCACGACGCATCGCTTGTCTCCGGCGGTGTTGTGGTTGGGATGCCGCGATGGTGCGCCGGCTGCCTGTCAAACGGCTGTCCGCCGGCCCGGTGGAAACCCGATGCCGGTGCGGCGCCGCCGATAATCCGGGCCCGATGAAACTGCTGCTGGTCGAAGACAACCCCGCGATGCAGACGACGCTGCAGCGCTCGTTCGAGCGCCGCGGCATGCAGGTCGTGCTGTGCGGCGACGGCGCGCGGGCGCTCGACCGCTGGCGCGCGAGCGTGCCCGACGTGGTGCTGCTCGACCTGAGCCTGCCGGGCCTGGACGGCCTGAGCGTGCTGGCGCAGGCGCGCGCCGAAGGCCTGGCGACGCCGGTGCTGATCCTCACCGCCCGCGGCACGGTCGGTGACCGCATCCTCGGGCTGAACACCGGCGCCGACGACTACCTGCCCAAGCCCTTCGACCTGGACGAGCTCGAAGCGCGCGTGCGCGCGCTGGTGCGTCGCCGCGGCAGCGGCGCGGCGCCGACCGAGTTCGACAGCTTCTGCGGCCTGCGCGCCGATGCCGACAGCGGCGCGGTCTACCACCAGGGCCAGCCGATGGAGCTGAGCACGCGCGAGGCCGCACTGCTGCGCGCCCTGCTCGTGAAGCCCGGGCACGCAGTGGCCAAGGAACGCCTGTTCGAACTGGTCTTCCCGGGCGAGGCCGACGTGCAGACCGAGGCCATCGAGGTGGTGGTGTACCGGCTGCGCAAGAAGCTCGCCGGCACCGGCGCCTCGCTGGTGACGCTGCGCGGCCTGGGTTACCTGCTGAAGGCCGACCCGGCATGACGGCGTCCCGCGCGCGCCGGCCCTCGCTCCGCCGGCAGCTGCTGCTGGGCATCCTGCTGCCGGTGCTGGCGCTGGTGGCCTTCAACACCTGGAACCTGTACCACCAGGCCCTGCGCGCTGCCGACACGGCCTACGACCGCACGCTGCTGGCATCGGCCAAGGCCATCGGCGAACTGCTGCGCGTGGACGAGGCGCCCGGCCCGGCGCGGCTGGTGGCCACCGTGCCGTACTCGGCGCTGGAGGCCTTCGAGGCCGACAACCGCAGCCGGATGTTCTTCAAGGTCACCGGCTTCCAGGGCGAGATGGTGTCGGGCTTCGACGACCTGCCGCCCTGGCGCGGCACCCTGCCCGACCGCAGCGTCTACGCGGCGCTGGTGGACTTCTACGACGACGACTTCCGCGGCTTCCCGGTGCGTGTGGCGGTGCTGCTGCAGCCGGTGTCGGGGCCCACGGGCCAGGGCATGGCGGTGATCCAGGTGGCCGAGACGCTGGAGCTGCGGCGCACGCTGGCGCAGCGCATCCTGGTCGACACGCTGTGGCGCCAGGCGGCGCTGCTGCTCGTGATCGCCGCCGTGGTGGCGCTGGTGGTGCAGCGCGCCACACGCCCGGTGCGCGCGTTGAGTGACCGGCTGCGCGCGCGCGACGAAGGCGACCTCTCGCCCATCGAGGCGCGGCAGTCGCCGCTGGAGCTGCAGCCGGTGGTCGACGCCACCAACGCCGTGATGGCGCGCCTGGCGCAGCTGCTCGAGCATCAGAAGCGCTTCGTGCGCGACGCCTCGCACCAGCTGCGCACGCCGCTGGCGGTGCTGAAGACGCAAGTGCAGTCGGCGCGCCGCGGCGACGTCGAGCCGGCGCAGGCGCTGGAGGAGATCGCCACCACCGTCGACCGCGCCACCGAGCTGGCCAACCAGATGCTGGCGCTGGCCAAGGTGGAGCAGTTGCGCCAGCAGGGCGACCCGCCGGTGTCGGAGTGGCCGGCCATCGTGCGCGCGGTGGCGCTGGACCTGTCGGCGCTGATCGCCGGCAAGCAGCTCGACTTCGACCTCGACCTCGCAGCCGCCGCCCCCGTGCGCGCCCACGACTGGATGCTGCGCGAGCTGACGCGCAACCTGCTGCACAACGCCATCAAGCAGACACCCGCCGGCTCGGCGCTGGCGGTGCGCCTGGTGGCCGACGCCCGCACCGCGGCGCTGACGGTCGCCGACAGCGGCCCCGGCATCGCGCCCGAGCTGCGCAGCCGGCTGTTCCAGCCGTTCTCAGGCGGGCATTCGGCCACCCTCGCCGGGCTCGGCGGTCAGGCCGAGGGCTCGGGCCTGGGTCTGGCGATCTGCCGCGAGATCGTGCAGTCGCTCGGCGGCAGCATCGAGCTGGACAACCGCGAACGCGGCGGGCGCACCGAAGGGCTGGATGCCATCGTGCGGCTGCCGCTGGAGACCCCATGACCGACGAATCGACCAAGGTGCGCCTGGACAAGTGGCTGTGGGCGGCACGCTTCTACAAGACCCGCGCGCTGGCGGCCGAGGAGATCGACCGCGGGCGCGTCAGCGTCAACGACGCGCCGGCCAAGCCCGGGCGCGAGCTGCGCACCGGTGACCGCGTCGCGCTGCGCCAGGGGCCGGTGCAGCGCACGGTCGACGTGCTGGGCCTGAGCAACGTGCGCGGCCCGGCGCCTGTGGCGCAGGCGCTGTACCGCGAGACGCCCGAGAGCGTGGCCGCACGCGAACGCGCCGCCGAGGCGCGCCGCCAGGGCGTGGAGCCGGCGATGGCGCTCGAACACGGCCGGCCCACCAAGCGCGACCGGCGCCAGCTCGGCGACTGGCAACGCTGGAGCGCGAGCATTGACGATGAACCCGGCTCTTGAAGTCCTGGAACAAGCCCCCACATCCAACGCAGTTTTGGCCAGAAACACCATGAACCCGAACGAATCCACCCCCGAACAGACCGCCGACGCGGCCGCCCCCGCGGCCGGCGCCGCCCCCGAGATGCCGCCTTCGGCCGAGGCCCGCCTGGCGGAGCTGGAAGCCAAGCACGCCGAGGTGGCCGACGCCTACCTGCGTGCCAAGGCCGAGGCCGAGAACACCCGCCGCCGCGCCGAGGAAGAGATCAGCAAGGCGCGCAAGTTCGCGATCGAGGCCTTCGCCGAGAGCCTGCTGCCGGTGGCCGACAGCCTGGCCGCCGCCATCGCGATCCAGAACGCCACGCCCGAGCAGCTGCTCGAAGGCACGCACGCGACGCTGCGCCAGCTGACGCAGGCGCTGGAGCGCAACAAGGTGGTCGCCATCGCCCCGCCCGCGGGCACGAAGTTCGACCCCCACCACCACCAGGCCATCAGCGTGGTGCCCGCCGAGCAGGAGGCCAACACCGTGGTCGCCGTGCTGCAGAAGGGCTACCTGATCGCCGACCGCGTGCTGCGGCCCGCACTCGTGACCGTCGCCGCGCCGAAATGACATTCCCGGCTTGAAAGCCGGCCAGTTATCCACAAGTTCAGACCATTCCAGTTCTCAGGAGCACAAACACCATGGGCAAGATCATCGGCATCGACCTCGGCACGACCAACTCGTGCGTTGCGGTCATGGAAGGCAACACCACCCGCGTCATCGAGAACAGCGAAGGCGCGCGCACCACGCCGTCCATCATCGCGTACCAGGAAGACGGTGAAGTGCTGGTCGGCGCGTCCGCCAAGCGTCAGGCCGTGACGAACCCGCGCAACACGCTGTACGCGGTGAAGCGCCTGATCGGCCGCAAGTTCAGCGAAAAGGAAGTGCAGAAGGACATCGACCTGATGCCCTACACCATCGCTGCCGCCGACAACGGCGACGCCTGGGTGGAAGTGCGCGGCAAGAAGATGGCGCCCCCGCAGGTGTCGGCCGAAGTGCTGCGCAAGATGAAGAAGACCGCCGAGGACTACCTGGGCGAAGAGGTCACCGAGGCCGTCATCACGGTGCCGGCCTACTTCAACGACAGCCAGCGCCAGGCCACCAAGGACGCCGGCCGCATCGCCGGCCTGGACGTCAAGCGCATCATCAACGAGCCCACCGCCGCGGCGCTGGCCTTCGGCCTGGACAAGCACGGCAAGGGCGACCGCAAGATCGCCGTGTTCGACCTGGGCGGCGGCACCTTCGACATCAGCATCATCGAGATCGCCGACGTCGACGGCGAGAAGCAGTTCGAGGTGCTGTCCACCAACGGCGACACCTTCCTGGGCGGCGAGGACTTCGACCAGCGCGTCATCGACTACATCGTCACCGAGTTCAAGAAGGAACAAGGCGTCGACCTGACCAAGGACGTGCTGGCGCTGCAGCGCCTGAAGGAAGCCGCCGAGAAGGCCAAGATCGAGCTGTCGAACCAGACGCAGACCGACGTCAACCTGCCGTACATCACGGCCGACGCCTCGGGCCCGAAGCACCTGAACATCAAGCTCACGCGCGCCAAGCTGGAGAGCCTGGTCGACGAGCTGATCGAGCGCACGATCGAGCCCTGCCGCATCGCGGTGAAGGACGCCGGCGTGAAGCTGAGCGACATCGACGACGTCATCCTGGTCGGCGGCATGAGCCGCATGCCCAAGGTGCAGGAGAAGGTCAAGGAGTTCTTCGGCAAGGAGCCGCGCAAGGACGTCAACCCCGACGAGGCCGTGGCCGTGGGTGCTGCCATCCAGGGCCAGGTGCTGGGCGGTGAGCGCAAGGACGTGCTGCTGCTCGACGTCACCCCGCTGAGCCTGGGCATCGAGACGCTCGGCGGCGTGATGACGAAGATGATCAAGAAGAACACCACGATCCCGACCAAGTTCAGCCAGACCTTCAGCACCGCCGACGACAACCAGCCGGCCGTGACGATCAAGGTCTTCCAGGGCGAGCGCGATGTGGCTGCCGGCAACAAGAGCCTGGGCGAGTTCAACCTGGAAGGCATCCCGCCGGCGCCGCGCGGCCTGCCGCAGATCGAGGTCACGTTCGACATCGACGCCAACGGCATCCTGCACGTGGGCGCCAAGGACAAGGCCACCGGCAAGGAGAACAAGATCACCATCAAGGCGAACTCGGGCCTGTCGGAAGCCGAGATCGAGAAGATGGTGAAGGACGCCGAGGCCAACGCCGCGGAAGACGCGAAGAAGGTCGAACTCGTGCAGGCACGCAACCAGGCCGACGGCATGGTGCACTCGGTGAAGAAGAGCCTGGCCGAGCACGGCGACAAGCTCGACGCCGGCGAAAAGGAGAAGATCGAGGCCGCGCTGAAGGACGCCGAAGAGGCGATCCAGGGCGACGACAAGGCCGCGATCGAGGCCAAGACCGAGGCCCTGATGACGGCCAGCCAGAAGCTGGGCGAGAAGGTCTACGCCGAGCAGCAAGCCGCGGCCGGCGCCGCAGCTGGCGGCGCCGGCGGCGAAGCCCCGCAGCAGCAGGCCAGCGCCAAGCCCGCCGACGACAACGTCGTCGACGCCGAGTTCAAGGAAGTGAAAAAGGGCTGAGCCGGCGGGCCCCGCGGCCTGACGTCCACTCTCGCCGCGTTCGACGCGCCAGGCCCGGCCTGCGCATCGACGCGGCGTTCACGCTTCAACAGTTCCGAGATTGTTCATGGCAAAGCGCGACTACTACGAGATCCTTGGCGTGGCCAAGAACGCCACCGAGGAAGAGATCAAGAAGGCCTACCGCAAGCTGGCCATGAAGCACCACCCTGACCGCAACCAGGGTGACGACGCGAAGAAGGCCGAGGAAAAGTTCAAGGAGGCCAAGGAGGCCTACGAGATGCTCTCGGACGCGCAAAAGCGCGCCGCCTACGACCAGTACGGCCATGCCGGCGTCGACCCCAACATGGCCGGCCGCGGTGGCCCGGGCGCGGAAGGTTTCGGCGGCTTCGCCGAGGCCTTCGGCGACATCTTCGGCGACATCTTCGGCGGCCAGGGCGGCGGCCGCCGCGGCGGCGCGGGCGGCGGCCAGCAGGTCTACCGCGGCAGCGACCTGAGCTACGCGATGGAGATCACGCTCGAAGAAGCCGCCAATGGCAAGGAGACGCAGATCCGCATCCCCAGCTGGGACAACTGCGACACCTGCCACGGCACCGGTGCAAAGCCCGGCACCAGCGCCAAGACCTGCCCCACCTGCAACGGCAGCGGCACGGTGCACCTGCGCCAGGGCTTCTTCAGCATCCAGCAGACCTGCCCGCACTGCCACGGCAGCGGCAAGATCATCCCGGAGCCCTGCACCACCTGCAACGGCGCCGGCAAGATCAAGAAGCAGAAGACGCTGGAGGTGAAGATCCCCGCCGGCATCAACGAAGGCATGCGCATCCGCTCGGCCGGCAACGGCGAGCCGGGCACCAACGGCGGTCCTGCGGGCGACCTCTACATCGAGATCCGCATCAAGCAGCACGAGATCTTCGAGCGCGATGGCGACGACCTGCACTGCACGGTGCCGGTGGCGCTGACGACGGCGGCCCTCGGCGGCACGATCCAGGTGCCCACGCTCGGCAGCCAGGCCGAGATCGACCTGCCGGAAGGCACGCAGCACGGCAAGACCTTCCGCCTGCGCGGCAAGGGCATCAAGGGCATCCGTTCCAGCTACCCGGGGGACCTGTACTGCCACGTCACGGTGGAGACGCCCGTGAAGCTGACAGAGCACCAGCGCAAGCTGCTGAAGGAACTGGACGAGTCGTTCAAGAAGGGTGGCGAGCGCCACTCGCCCAACAGCAAGGGCTGGGCCGACCGCGTGAAGGACCTCTTCAAGTAGGCAGGCGCAGGCTGAAGCGCGCCCCGCCGCCTGGGCGCGTGACCAGCTGCACGGCGTCGTCTGAGGCGCCGTGCGCCCGCGCCACCGCGCGGCACAGCGCGGTGCCCAGGCCGGTGGCCAGGGCGTCGCCCTGCCCCCACGACGCGCCCGGCTGCAGGCCGGGACCGTCGTCGTCGACCGTGAACACCAGGTCGCGGCCCGCGGTGTGCACACCCAGCACCACCGCGCTGCGCGCGAAGTGCAGCGCGTTGTGCAGTGCGGCTTCGAGCGCCATCGTGACCAGGCGGCGGTCCAGCACCCAGAACGGCGGCACATCGTCGTCGACCTGCACCCGCAGCGGCAGCGACGCATCGGCATGGCGTGCGGCCACGCCGTGCAGCAGTGCGGCCGGGCATTCGTCCTCGCGCACGGCGTGCAGCGGGCCGTCGGCGCCGTAGACGGCGAGGAACATCACCAGCCTCTGGCGCAGCAGCCGGCACTGGCGGTGCGCCGCAGCGGCAGCCTCGGGTTCAGGCTGCATCGCCAGCTGCTGCAGCGCGCCTTCCAGCGCGCCGAGTTCGTTCTTCAGGTCGTGCACGACCAGCGCCGCGGCGGTCATCGCACAGGCCCCGGATTCAGGCCGGCACCGGCTCGGCCAGCGTCGCCAGCGTCTCGCGGAAGTAGCGCTGCATCTGCGTGACGCGGTCGTTGCCCGGCATCAGCTTGTCCAACCGCGCCAGGTACAGGCGCACGCGCTCCACCATCGGCGGGTTGGCCTGCTTCTTCAGGCGCAGCGCCATGCAGTGCATCTGCGCGGCCTGCAGCAGCACGCCGGTGTTGTCGGGGAAGTCCGCCAGCGCAGCCTCGATGGTGGCCAGCGCCTCGTCGATGCGGCTGTCGCGGAACAGTGTCTTGGCGCCGACCACGCGCACCTGCAGGCCGGCGGCCGCGCTCTCGACGATGCTGTCGGTCTTGGACTCGTGGCCGGCCACCCGCAGGGCGTTGCGCACCAGCTGCTTCACGCGCGGGTTCTCGTGGTCGGCGCTGACCGCGGCGCTCAGCAACTGCAGGCCGGCCTCTTCGCTGCCGGAGGCCAGCTCGGCCTTGGCCAGCGCCACGGTGGCGAAGTCGGCCTTGGCCACGCGCAGGTTTTCGCGCGCCCGGGCCACGGCCTTCTGCGCGCCCTCGGCGTCACCCGTGGCCACCAGCGCCTGCGCACGGATGGCCAGCGCCACCGCCTCCACCTGTGGCGCCGATGCCAGCTTGGCGTTGGACTGGTCCAGCAGGGCCAACGCCTGCGGTGCCTGCCCGCTGTCGACCATGGCCTGGGCCAGCGTCAGCGTGTCCTGCGGCTGTGCCGTGAGCGCGCCCTGGGTGGCCTTCAGGACCTTGGACATCGCCTCCATCGCCGTCTCGTGCGCGCCGTTGCGGAACGCCGCCTCGGCCAGCATGCGCTGGCGTCGGGCCGACGGCACGGCGGCCGCGGCGTCGCGCAGCACGGCTTGCGCGCCGTGGGCGTCGCCCAGGGCTTCCAGCGACTCGGCCAGCACGTCGAAGGCCGCCAGGTTGCGCCGGCCGTCGGGGGAGTCGATGATCTTCTGCGCCTGCTGCCGGGCTTCCTCGAACAGGTTGCCGGCTTTCAGGCTGCGCGCCAGCCCGATCAGCGCCCACACCAGCTGCGGCCGCTCGTCCAGCACCGCCTGGTACAGCGCCCGTGCGTCGGCATGGCGCCCCAGGCTCAGCAGGATCTGCGCCTTCTGCTGCTGCGCCTGCAGTTGCCAGCGGTCCTTCTTCTGCAACAGCTGGTCGGCCGCGGCCAAGGCGGCGGGCAGGTCGTTCCGGCCCAGCGCTGCCGTGACCGGCTCGAACACCTTGCGGCGCTCGGCGGCAGCCTTCAGCCGCTCTTCGACGTCGGCAGCGGTGAAGGGCTTGAGCAGGTAGGCGTCGGGCTTGTGCTCGGACGCGGCGGCCACGTTGGCGTACGCGTTCTCGGCCGTGACCATGAAGAACAGGCAGTCCGGCGGCAGCAGGTTGTTGTCACGCAGGTACTCGAAGAGCTGCTGGCCGTCGGTGCGGTGGTTCAGGTTGTAGTCGCACAGGATCAGGTTGTACTTGCCGGCACGCACCTGGCGCAGCGCGTCGTCGGCATGCATGGCGCCGTCCACGCGCTTGATGCCCAGCATCTGCAGCTGGCCCCGCAAGGTCGACAGCTGCGCCGGCGAGTCGTCGACGACCAGCGCCTGCAGCTTGGAAAACGGGGTCTCGATGGCCATGGTGCCGTCCGGTGACTGGGCGGTGGTGCGTGCGGGCGCCTGTCCACGGCGGGCAGGCGCCGACAGGCGGGCCCACTTCCGCCTGTCCTCGGATGTTTCGGCATCGCTTGCACCGACTTGAGGCAACTGTGGCTCAAGTTGCATCGGCGCGTGGGCGATAAACAGTTCTGACCACCGAACTTCGGACGATGATGCCTGCCGCCCCGTCAAGTCACTGCCTGCCCCGGAGCGCCTGCTGATGCGCAGGATCGACCGCGACATCCACCTGTCGCGCGCGCTGGTGGTGGACGGCAACGCCACCTCGCGCAGCATCCTCGTGGCGCAGCTGCGCGACTTCGGTGTGGGCATCGTGGCGCAGTGCGGGCGCGTGGCGGATGCGCGATCGCAGCTGGAGACGCACAAGTTCGACGTCGTGCTGTGCGAGCACGACTTCGGCGGCACCGACTATTCGGGCCAGCAGCTGCTGGACGACCTGCGCCGGCACCAGATCCTGCCGCTGTCGACGGTGTTCATCATGATCACCGGCGAAGCCACCTACGCCAAGGTGGCGGAAGCCGCCGAGTCGGCCCTCGACGGCTACCTGCTCAAGCCCCACACGGCCGCAGCGCTGGGTGAACGGCTCACCGAGGCTCGCCAGCGCAAACGTGCGCTGGCGGACATCTTCGATGCCGTCGACGAAGGCCGCTTCGACGATGCAGCCAAGCTGTGCCTGGAACGCTTCAACGCGCGCAAGGCCTACTGGCTGTTCGCTGCGCGCCTGGGCGCCGAGCTGCTGCTGAACGCCGCGCAGCACGCCGAGGCGCGGCAGCTCTACGACACCGTGCTGAAGGCGCAGGCCCTGCCCTGGGCGCGGCTGGGCATCGCACGGGTACAGCTGGAAGAACACGCGACCACGCAGGCCATCCGCACGCTGGAGTCGCTGATCGCCGACCAGCCCAGCTTCGTCGACGCCTACGACGTGATGGGCCGCGCGCACGTGGAGAGCGGCGAGCTCGCACAAGCCGCAGCCGTCTACGAACGCGCCGCCGCGCTGACGCCGGGCTCGGTGGGCCGGATGCAGAAGCTGGGCATGCTGTCGTTCTACGTCGGCGATCTGCCCGCGGCCGCCAAGGCGCTGGACCGCGCCGTCAGTGTCGGCATCAACTCGAAGATGTTCGACAGCCAGACCCTGGTGCTGCAGGCCTTCGTGCGTTTCCACCAGCAGGACGCCAAGGGGCTGCAGCGCTGCGTCGACAACCTGGCGCACGCGCGGTCGCGCAAGCCGGGCAGCGAACGGCTGCAGCGCTTCGCGCAGGTGGTCGACATCATCAGCCACATGCTGCACAAGCGCGTGGCCGAGGCGATCCAGGGCATTCGCGGGCTGGCCGGCGACCTGCGGTCCGAATCCTTCGACGTGGAAGCCGGCTGCAACGTGCTGGCCATGCTGGCGCAGCTGACCGCGGCCGAACTCAAGCTCGACGGCATCGAGGACTGGGTCGACGCCATCGGCATGCGCTTTTGCACGTCGCGCGCGCTGACGGAACTGCTGGTGCGCGCGGCCTCGGCCCACGAGCCGTTTGCGCTGCGCATCCGTGCTTGCCACCAGCGCATCTTCCAGGCCTCGGAAGCCGCGATGGCGCACAGCCTGGCCGGCAAGCCGGAGGCCGCCGCGCGGGTGCTGCTGGAACGTGGTGCGGCCACCTTGAACGGCAAGCTCATCGACACCGCCCGCCTGGTGCTGCAGCGCCACCAGGACAAGGTGCCCGACGCCCACCGCCTGCTGGCACAGGTGAACGACTTGAAGCAGCGTTTCGCAGCCGTCCAGGCCCGCCCCAGCCTTGGCGAAGGCAGCGGCCGCAAGACGGGCGGCGTTGCCGTGCTGGCGGTGGCGGCCCCACCACTGGCAACGGCGGCGGCTAGCGCCACTGCGGCCTGAACTCAGAACAGCGACGCCTGCTGCGGCGAGGCCGCATCGGCGGGCCGCACGAAGCGACCGAGATCGAGCTCCACACGCGCCCGTTGCAGACCGAGCCGTGCCGTGGCCTTGTGCAGGCGCTGGCGCAGCAGCTGCGCCCACAGGCCTTGGCCGGTCATGCGGCTGCCGAAGCGGCTGTCGTTGTCGTGGCCGCCGCGCATCTCGCGCACGCGCGCCATCACGCGCGCAGCGCGGTCGGGGAAGTGCTGCTCCAGCCAGTGCTGGAACAGCGGGTTCACCTCCCAGGGCAGGCGCAGCACGATGCTGAAGGCCGACGTGGCGCCGGCGTCGCGCGCGGCTTCCAGGATGCGTTCGAGCTCGGGCTCGTTGATGAAGGGGATCAGCGGCGACACGCTCACACCCACCGGCACGCCGGCGTCGGCCAGCGTGCGCAGCGTGCGCAACCGGCGTTCGGGCGCGGCTGCGCGCGGCTCCAGGATGCGCGCGAGCCGCGGGTCGAGCGTGGTGATCGAGACGTACACCGCGGCCAGCCGCTTCTCTGCCATCGGCGCGATCAGGTCCAGGTCGCGTTCGACGCCGGACGACTTGGTGATCAGCGAAAACGGGTGCTGGTGCGCCTGCAGCACCTGGATGACCGCGCGCGTGATGCGCAGCCGGCGCTCGGCCGGCTGGTAGGCGTCGGTGGCGGAGCCGATGTTGAGCACCCTGGGCACGTAGCCGCGCTGCGCGAAGGCCGCCTGCAGGCGCTCGGCGGCGTTGACCTTGGCGACGATCCTGGTCTCGAAGTCGAGCCCGGGCGACAGGTTCAGGTAGCTGTGCGTGGGCCGTGCGTAGCAGTAGATGCAGCCGTGCTCGCAGCCGCGGTACGGATTGATCGAGAGGTCGAAACCGATATCGGGCGAGTCGTTGGCGGCCAGGATGGACTTGACCGGCTCCTCGATGATCTGCGTGCCCGGCGCCAGCAGCTCTTCCTGCGCCGCCTGCTCCAGCGTGCCCCAGCCGTCGTCGAACTGCTCGCGTGTGTCACTGCTGAAGCGGTGTTCCAGCGCCCACACGGTGCCGCGCCCTTTCACGGGCGCGAACATCAGCGTGGCGGGTACATCCTTGGCAGCAGGCATACTGTCAATATATACAGCATTCTGCCGCACATCAAGCAGACGCCGTGGAGCCGGCTCCGCAAGCACTTCCGGGGGAATCAGTACTCGTCACTCATCCCGGGGGCGAGATTCTCGAACTTCGTCAGCGGCTTCAGGAAGGCCAGCTTCACCGTGCCCACCGGGCCATTCCGCTGCTTGGCGATGATGATCTCGGCGACGCCCTGCTCCTTGCTTTCCTTGTTGTAGTAGTCGTCGCGGTAGATGAACATGATGATGTCGGCGTCCTGCTCGATGGCGCCCGACTCGCGCAGGTCGCTCATCATCGGCCGCTTGTCGTTGCGCGTCTCCACCGAGCGGTTCAGCTGCGACAGCGCGATCACCGGGCACTGCAGTTCCTTGGCCAGCGCCTTCAGGCCGCGGCTGATCTCGCCGATCTCGGTGGCGCGGTTCTCGTCGCTGTTGCTCGAGCCGCTCATCAGTTGCAGGTAGTCGATGACGATCAGGCCCAGCTGCCCGTACTGGCGCGCCATGCGCCGCGCGCGGGCACGCAGTTCGCTGCCGGTCAGCGCCGGCGTCTCGTCGATGAACATCTGCACCTGACCGAGCTTGTCCACGGCCTCGGTCAGGCGTTCCCATTCCTCGGTGCGCAGGCGGCCGGTGCGCAGGTTCTGCTGGTCGATGCGGCCGAGCGAGCCCACCAGGCGCAACGCGAGCTGCGCCGCGCCCATTTCCATCGAGAACACCAGCACCGGCAGCCCTTCGACCACGGCCACGGCCTCGGCGATGTTCAGCGCGAATGCGGTCTTGCCCATCGACGGCCGTGCGGCCAGGATGATCAGGTCGCCCTTCTGCAGGCCCGCGGTCTGGCGGTCGAGGTCGAAGTAGCCGGTGCGCACGCCGGTCACTTCCTCGGCGCCGTTGTCGTGCAGTTCCTGCACGCGGTCGATCAGCGACACCACCAGCTTGTCGATGCCCTGGAAGCCCTGCTTCTGGCGCGAGCCCTCTTCGCCGATCTGGAAGATCTTGCCCTCGGCCTCGTCGAGGATCTGCGTCACCGCCCTGCCCTGCGGGTTGAAGGCGTTGGTGGCGATCTCGTCGCTGGCGGCGATCAGCTTGCGCAGCACGGCGCGCTCGCGCACGATTTCCGCGTAGCGCCTCATGTTGGCGGCACTCGGCACGCTCTGCGCCAGCGCGTTCAGGTAGGCCAGGCCGCCAGCGTCTTCGGCCTTGCCGTGGTTCTGCAACTGCTCGAACACGGTGATCACGTCGGCCGGCTTGCTGGCACTGACCAGCGCGCCGATGGCGGCGAAGATCAGCCGGTGCTCGTGGCGGTAGAAGTCGCTGTCGGTCAGCAGGTCGCCGGCGCGGTCCCAGGCCAGGTTGTCGAGTAGCAGGCCGCCGAGCACGCTCTGCTCGGCTTCCACCGAATGCGGCGGCACGCGCAGGCGCGCGACCTCGTCGTCGCGGGGCGCGGACTCTCGGGATTCGAAGCGTGTGGACATCGGGTGATCTTGCGACGAAACGGCGCTGCGCGCGGTGGACAAGCCTGTGCAGAACCTGGGGTCGGGCTGGGGAAATTGCAGTGTGCCAATGAAAAAGGCCGGCGCGAGGCCGGCCTTTGGCGACACCTGAGCGTCGATCAGTCGTTCTGGGCGACGACCTGCACCGTCACCTCGACGACGACATCGCCGTGCGGGGAGACGCTGACGCTGTGCTCGCCGACGGTCTTCAGCGGACCGTTGGGCATGCGCACCTGCGCCTTGGCGATGGCCAGGCCCATCTTCGTCAGCGCTTCGGCGACGTCGTGGTTGGTGACCGAGCCGAACAGGCGGCCGTCCACGCCGGCCTTCTGGCCGATGCGCACGGTCTTGCCCGACAGCTGTTCGCCCAGCGCTTGCGCGGCGGCCAGCTTGGCAGCGGCGGCCTTTTCCAGGTCGGCGCGGCGGGCTTCGAATTCCTTGATCGCGGCTTCGGTGGCGCGACGCGCCAGCTTGGTCGGGATCAGGAAGTTGCGGGCGTAGCCGTCCTTGACCTTGACGACGTCGCCGAGGTTGCCGAGCTTGCCGACTTTTTCGAGCAGGATGATTTGCATGGAGTCGCTCCTCAGACCTTGTGCTGGTCGGAGTACGGCAGCAGCGCCAGGAAGCGCGCGCGCTTGATGGCGGTGGTCAGCTGGCGCTGGTAGTAGGCACGCGTGCCGGTCAGACGGGCCGGCGTGATCTTGCCGTTCTCGCTGATGAAGTCACGCAGGGTGTCGATTTCCTTGTAGTCGATCTGCTCGACGCCGGCCACGGTGAAGCGGCAGAAGCGCTTGCGGCGGAACAGCAGGGACTGGGTGTTGCGCTTCGGACGCTTGTCCTTCGAGAAGCGGCCTTTGCCACGAGGGGGAGCCATGGTGGATCTCCTAAATGAATACGGTTCGAACTGAAAGCAAACCGGTCAGGTTGCCATTGCTGGCGACGCGTCGACCGACGTGATGTGGAAACGCATGCCGCGCCCGTTGCGCATGGCTGCCAGGAACCCACCGAACTGGCCGGTGGCGCCCAGCGCCATCTTCGACAGCACCGCGGTGATCTCCCCGATTCCCAGCGCCTTGATCTCCAGGGAGACCTTGCGCGGGACGCCGTTCTCGCTGACCTCGGACTCGTGCTTCAGGCTCAGGTCCAGGGCCGGCAGGCCGGCGGGGGTGTACCGCAGCGCGCCTCGCTCCACCAGTTGCGCCGACAGAACCAGACGGTTCATCAGGCAGCCCCGGCGGAAGACGCGACAGTGCGAATCAGGCGGCGGCCTCGGCCTGGCTGGCCTTGCGCGATTCCTCGCGCTCGACTGCCTTCATCATGATGGACGGCGTCGTCTCGGCCTTGTCCTTCTTCACCGTCATGTGCCGCAGCACGGCGTCGTTGAAGCGGAAGCCGGTTTCCAGCTCGGTCAGCACGGCGTTGGTGCACTCGATGTTCAGGCACAGGTAGTGCGCCTTGGCGAGCTTCTGGATCATGTACGCCAGCTGGCGACGGCCCCAGTCCTCGACACGGTGCACCTTGCCACCGCCTGCGGTGACCAGGGTCTTGTAGCGTTCCAGCATGGCCGGAACCTGTTCGCTTTGATCCGGGTGGATCAGCAGAACGATCTCGTAGTGACGCATTGAATCTCCTTGTGGATTCCTGTTGCAGGAAGCCGCCCCGGTGCGTCAGCAAGCCAGGTGCAGCAAGAGTGAAGCCCACCAGTATAGCAGGCGTCATGTGCCGGGCCGGCGCAGGTGGTCCACGAAGCGCTCGGCCGCCTCGCCCGCAGCGGCCGGCGTGCACCAGCTCACCAGCACCAGCGCCAGCACGCCGGCCGGCACGCCGAAGACGCCGGCGGCAACGGGCGCGATGCCGAACCAGGTGCTGTCGGCCAGCGGCGTGGCCACGCCGAACAGGCTGCGCAGCCAGGGCTGCGTGGTGGCCATGTAGTAGCTGGTGACGCCCAGCCCCACCAGCATGCCGGCGACGCAGCCCCAGTGGTTGGCGCGTTTCCAGAAGATCCCCAGCACCAGCGCCGGGAAGAACGTGGCGGCAGCCAGCGAGAACGCAGCCGACACCAGCAGCAGGATGTCGGCGATCTTGATCGACGCCACGTAGGCCGCCGCCAGCGCCACCACCAGCAGCAGCACCTTCGAGACAGCCACCCGGCGCGAACTCGGCCGGTCGGGGTTGATCAGTCGGTAGTACAGATCGTGCGACAGCGCGTTGCTGATCGTCAGCAGCAACCCGTCGGCGGTGGACAACGCCGCGGCCAGCCCACCCACGGCCACCATCGCCGACACCACGTACGGCAGCCCCGCGATCTCGGGCGCGGCCAGTGTCACGATGTCGGCGCCGATGTGGAACTCGCCCAACTGCAGGATGCCGTCGCGGTTGATGTCTTCCACCTGCACGAGCGACGGGTCGACCTTCGCCCAGCCGACGATCCACGCCGGCAGCCGGTCGAACGGCGTGCCCACCAGCGCGTTGAAGACCTCGTGCTTGACCAGCAGCGCCAGCGCCGGCGCGCTGAGGTACAGCGTGCAGATGAACAGCAGCGTCCAGCCCACCGAGCGCCGTGCCTCGCGCACCGAGGGCGTGGTGTAGTAGCGCGTCAGGATGTGCGGCAGCGCCGCCGTGCCCAGCATCAGGCAGAACACCAGCGCCAGGAAGTTCAGGCGCGAACCTTCGTCGATGGCGCCAGGCGTCGCCAGCGCACTGCCGGCAAAGGGCTGGGCGTGCGGCAGCATGCCGCCCAGCGGCTGCGACCAGGCTCTCGCCGTCGCTTGCTCGGCAGCGTAGCGGCGACGGGCTTCTTCTTCCGTGCGTGGCAGCGCAGCCAGCGCGCGGCGTGCGGCCTGCACCTCCACCAGCGGGGCGGCGTCTTCGGTCAGGCCGTCCACTGCGCGCTGCGCCGCCGAGCGGTCTGCCGCCATCGCCGCCGGCACGTCGCGCAGCTTGGCCTCGGCCTGCAGCGCGCGCTGCCGGTACGACTCCATCACCTGCTGCTCGCGCGGGTCGGCCATCAGCACACGTTCGCGCTCCGTCACCTCGTGCAGCACCTGGCCGATGGTGAGTTGCGGCACCGGATTGCCGGTGACCTTCAGCGACAGCCAGGCCACCGGGGTGAGGTAGGCGATGACGAGGATCACGCACTGCGCCACCTGCGTCCAGGTGACGGCACGCATGCCGCCGAGGAAGCTGCAGACCAGCACGCCACCCAGGCCCACGAAGATGCCGATCTCGAACCCGAAGCCCGTGAAGCGTGCCGTGATCAGCCCCACGCCGTAGATCTGCGCCACGACGTAGATGAACGACACCAGCACCGCCGCCAGCAGCCCCAGCAGGCGCGGCAGCACGCCGCCGTAGCGCGCGCCCAGGAAGTCGGGGATGGTGTACTCGCCGAAGCGCCGCAGGTACGGCGCCAGCAGCAGTGCCACCAGGCAGTAGCCGCCGGTCCAGCCGATGACGAAGGCCAGCCCGTTGTAGCCACCCAGGTACAGCGTTCCGGCCAGGCCCAGGAACGAGGCGGCGCTCATCCAGTCGGCCGCCGTGGCCATGCCGTTGTAGAGCGCCGGCACGCGCCGCCCGGCCACGTAGTACTCGGCCGACTCCGAGGTGCGGCAGCGCAGCCCGATGGCCGCGTACAGCACCACGGTGGCCAGCAGCATCGTCAGGCCGATCATGTTGCGGCCCAGCCCCAGGCGCTCGAGCAGCGCCATGCCGACGATGAAGGCGATCAGCCCCAGCGTGTAGACGCCGTAGATCCAGTGCAGACGGCGCCGGAACGCCGGATCGTCGTCGCCACGCGCGCCGTCTGCCATGGCCATCGCCGCCGGCTTGGCGTCAGCGCGCCGCCAGCCTCTGCCAGGTGTCGACCACGGTGTCGGGGTTCAGCGAGATCGAGACGATGCCCTCGGCCGCCAGCCAGTCGGCGAAGTCGGGGTGGTCGCTGGGCCCCTGGCCACAGATGCCCACGTACTTGCCGTTGGCGCGACACGCCGCAATGGCGCGCGAGATCATCGCCTTCACGGCCGGGTCGCGCTCGTCGAAGTCGTGCGCCAGCTGCTCCAGGCCGCTGTCGCGGTCCAGGCCCAGCGTCAGCTGCGTCAGGTCGTTCGAACCGATGGACATGCCGTCGAAGTGCTCGAGGAACTGCTCGGCCAGGATGGCGTTGCTGGGCACCTCGCACATCATGATCAGGCGCAGGCCGTTGGTGCCGCGCTTGAGGCCGCGGTCGGCGAGCATCTGCGCCACGCGCTCGGCCTGGCGCACGGTGCGCACGAAGGGCACCATGATCTCGACGTTGTCCAGCCCCATCTCGCCGCGCACGCGCTTGAGCGCCTCGCACTCCATCGCGAAGGCGTCCTGGAAGTCGCCGCTGATGTAGCGGCTGGCGCCGCGGAAGCCCAGCATCGGGTTCTCTTCGTCCGGCTCGTAGCGGGTGCCGCCGATCAGCTTGCGGTACTCGTTGCTCTTGAAGTCCGACAGCCGCACGATCACGCTCTTCGGGTAGAACGCCGCGGCGATGGTGGCGATGCCCTCGGTGAGCTTGTCGACGTAGAAGGCACGCGGGCTGGCATGGCCACGTGCCACCGACTCCACCGCCTTCTTCAGGTCGGCGTCGATGTTCGGGTAGTCGAGGATCGCCTTCGGGTGCACCCCGATGTTGTTGTTGATGATGAATTCCAGCCGCGCCAGGCCCACGCCCGAGTTCGGCATCTGCGCAAAGTCGAAGGCCAGCTGCGGGTTGCCGACGTTCATCATGATCTTGATCGGGCAGTACGGCATCTCGCCGCGCTGCACTTCGCTGACCTCGGTCTCGAGCAGGCCGTCGAAGATGTAGCCGGTGTCGCCTTCGCTGCAGGCCACCGTGACCAGCGCGCCTTCCGACACCTTCTCGGTCGCGTCGCCGCAGCCCACCACCGCCGGGATGCCGAGTTCACGCGCGATGATCGCCGCGTGGCAGGTGCGGCCGCCGCGGTTGGTGACGATGGCGCTGGCCTTCTTCATGACCGGCTCCCAGTTGGGGTCGGTCATGTCGGTGACGAGCACGTCGCCGGCCTGCACGCGGTCCATCTCGGCGATGCTGCGCACCAGCCGCACCGGGCCAGTGCCGATCTTCTGGCCGATGGCACGGCCTTCGGCCAGCACCGTGCCGACCTTGGCCTGGTCGCCCTTGAGCTTGTAGCGGTGCTCGATCTGGCCTTCGGACTGGCTCTTCACCGTTTCCGGCCGGGCCTGCAGGATGTACATCTTGCCGTCGACGCCGTCCTTGCCCCACTCGATGTCCATCGGCCGGCCGTAGTGCTTCTCGATGATCACCGCGTACTTGGCCAGTTCGATCACGTCGCCGTCGTTCAGCGAGTAGCGGTTGCGCTGCTCGGGCGGTGTGTCGAGCACCTTCACCAGCTTGCCGCTGGCGGCCTTCTCGGCGTCGGTGGCGAACTCCATGCGCTGCAGCTTGCTGCCCAGCACGCGCCGGATCACCGGGAACTTGCCTGCGGCCAGGGTCGGCTTGAAGACGTAGAACTCGTCGGGGTTGACCGAGCCCTGCACCACGGTCTCGCCCAGGCCGTAGCTGGACGTGATGAAGACCACGTCCTTGAAGCCCGACTCGGTGTCGATCGTGAACATCACGCCGGCCGCACCCAGGTCGGAACGCACCATGCGCTGCACGCCGGCCGACAGCGCGACCTCGGCGTGCGTGAAGCCCTTGTGCACGCGGTAGCTGATGGCACGGTCGTTGTAGAGCGAAGCAAAGACCTCCTTCATGTGGTGCAGCACCGATTCGATGCCGCTCACGTTCAGGAAGGTCTCCTGCTGGCCGGCGAACGACGCATCGGGCAGGTCTTCGGCGGTGGCCGACGAGCGCACGGCGAAGCTGGCTCCCGGGTTGTCCGCGGCCAGCAGGTGGTACTGCGTGCGGATCGCGGCTTCGAGGTCGGCCGGGAACGGGGTCTCGACGATCCAGCGGCGGATCTCGGCGCCGGCCTCGGCCAGGGCCCGCACATCGTCGATGTTCAGCGTGGACAGCCGGGTGGAGATGCGCTCGTCCAGGCCGTTGTGGCGCAGGAACTGCCGGAAGGCATGGGCGGTGGTGGCGAAGCCGCCGGGCACGCGCACGCCGGTGGCGGCCAGTTGGCTGATCATCTCGCCGAGGCTGGCGTTCTTGCCGCCAACGATCTCGACGTCGTGCATCCTCAGTTGTTCGAACGGGACGACCAGGGCGGTCGCCAAAGTGGCCTGGGACATGGGAAAGCTCCGTAAGGTGAGAAACCGGGGGCCTCCGCATGCACGGGGTGCGTCCACGCGCCAGCACTTGTGGATTCTGGTTGTCGGCTGGGGGACGTCACGGCGGCGCTGTGCGAAAGGAATACTGGGACGGATTCTAAGGACTTCTTCTTTATGATGGCTGAACGACAGGCGCCCCGGCCGCCAGCGCGAAAGCCCCATGACCGAACGCAGCGTCTTCTTCGTCTCCGACGGCACCGGCATCACGGCCGAGACCTTCGGCAACTCCATCCTGGCGCAGTTCCCCGCCAAGCCGCGCCACGTGCGCCGGCCCTTCATCGACAGCGAAGACAAGGCGCGGGCGGTGCTGGCCGAGATCAACACCGTGGCCGAGGCCGAGGGCAAGCGCCCCATCGTCTTCATCACGCTGGTGCACGATGCCATCCGCAACATCGTCTGCAGCCCGGAGTGCAAGGGCCTGGTGCTGGACATGATCCGCACCTTCGTCGAGCCGCTCGAGGTGGAGTTCGGCGTCAAGAGCAACCACCGCATCGGCCGCTTCAGCGACGCAAGCCAGAGCGAGGAGTACCACGACCGCATCGAGGCGATCAACTTCAGCCTGGCCCACGACGACGGGCAGAGCGCGCGCAACCTCGACATCGCCGACGTCATCCTGGTGGGCGTCAGCCGCAGCGGCAAGACGCCGACCTCGCTGTACCTGGCGATGCAGCACGGCATCAAGGCCGCCAACTACCCGCTGATCCCCGACGACTTCGAGCGCGGCAAGCTGCCGTCGAGCCTGGCACCCTACAAGCGCAAGTGCTTCGGCCTGACCATCGACCCGGTGCGGCTGGCGCAGATCCGCAACGAGCGCCGGCCCGACAGCCGCTACGCGAGCCTGGAGAACTGCCGCTACGAGGTCAGCGCGGCCGAGCAGATGATGCGCCGCGACGGCATTTCGTGGCTGAGCTCGACGCACAAGTCGATCGAGGAGATCGCCACCACCATCCTGCGCGACATCCGGCCCGATCGGCTGGTCTACTGAGCCCGGCAGGCCGACTCGTACAGGCACACCGCCGCGGCCGCGGCGACGTTCAGCGACTCCTCGCCGCCGGGCTGCGGGATGCGCACCTGCAGCGCGCATCGGTCAGCCAGTGCCGGCGCCACGCCCTGCCCTTCATGGCCGAAGACCCAGCCGCACGGCCGCGGCAGCGGTGCGTCGCGCAGCGTGTGGCCGCCGTGCGAGCTGGTGGCCACCAGCGGCACCTGCAAGGCGTGCAGTGCCTCGGGTTCGAGCGACTCGATGAGATGCAGCGCGAAATGTGCGCCCATGCCGGCGCGCAGCACCTTGGGCGACCACAGCGCCACGCTGCCACGCAGAGCCAGCACCTGGGTCACGCCAAAGGCGCTGGCGCTGCGCAGGATGCTGCCGACGTTGCCGGCGTCCTGCAGGCGGTCCAGCACCACGGTGGGCGCCTGCGGGTCGATGGCGGGGCTCGCCGGCACGGCCACCAGGAAGCCGATGGGCGCCGGCGACTCCAGGCCGCTCAGCGCCTTGAACACCGGGTCGGCCAGCACCGCCACCTGCGGCGCCCACTGCGCCAGGTCACGCAGCCGTGCATCGCCGGCCCAGGCGCTCTCGGCGATCAGCGCCTGCAGCGCCGGCCGGCCGCGCGCGCGCAGGGCACTGCACAGGTGGTCGCCCTCCAGCCAGGCCTCGCCGCCGCGGCGGTAGGCGTGGCCGTCGGCAGCGAGCTTGCGCACGCGCGCCACGAGCGGGTTGTCGCGCGACTGGATGTGGCGGGGCTCGGTCATGCGGACTGCTCCAGCACCAGCCGCACCGGCGCGTAGCTGCGCCGGTGCGCCGGGCAGGCGCCGTGCTTGCGCAGCGCCGCCAGGTGTTCGGGCGTGGGGTAGCCCTTGTGGCCATCGAAGCCGTAGGCCGGGTACTGCGCGTGCAAGTCGGCGCAGAGGCGGTCGCGCTGCACCTTGGCCAGGATCGACGCGGCCGAAATCGCCGGCACGGTGGCGTCGCCCTTCACGATGGCCTCGGCCGGCACCTTCAGCCGCGGCAGCTGGTTGCCGTCGACCAGCACCTGCTGCGGCAACAGGCGCAGGCCTTCGACGGCCCGGCGCATCGCCAGCAGCGTGGCCTGCAGGATGTTCAGCCGGTCGATCTCCTCGACGCTGGCCTCGGCGATGCACACGCACAGCGCCTTGGCACGGATCTCGTCGAACAGCCGCTCGCGCCGGCGCGCCGTCAGCGCCTTCGAGTCGGCCAGTCCGGCGATCGGGTGCAGGTCGTCCAGGATCACCGCGGCGGCCACCACCGGGCCGGCCAGCGGGCCGCGGCCGGCCTCGTCCACGCCGGCCACCAGACCAGGCGCGTGCCAGCCCAGGCCGAGTTGCTCAGGCAGCTTCGAGGACTTGCGCAATGGCATCGGTGGCACGCTGCGCCGTGTCCTGGCGCAGCAGTTGGTGCAGGTCTTCGAAGCGGCGCTCCAGCGCCAGCGTGCGCGGACCGTCGTCGAGCCACACCGATGCGGCATCGGCCAGGGCCTGCGGCGTGCAGCGCTCCTGGATCAGCTCGGGCACCACGAATTCGCGGCACAGGATGTTCGGCAGCCCCACCCAGGGCTGGTAGGCCATGCGCTTCATCAGCTGCCAGCTCAGGCCGGCCATGCGGTAGCCGATGACCATGGGCCGCTTGAACAGCGCGGCTTCGAGCGTGGCGGTGCCGCTGGCGATCAGCGTCACGTCGCACGCCGCCAGCACCTCGTGCGAGCGGCCGTCCGTCAGCTGAAGGGGCAGCCGCGGCGCGTGCTGCGCCACCAGCGGCTCGATCATCGGCCGCAAGCCGGGCGCCACCGGCAGCACGAAGCGCGCGGCCGGCCGCTGCCGCTGCAGCAGTACGGCGGCTTGCAGGAACGCGGGCGCGATGTACTGGATCTCGCTGCGGCGGCTGCCCGGCATCACCGCGATGATCTCGTCGTCGGCGCCCAGGCCCAGCGCAGTGCGCGCCGCCTCGCGCGGCGGTACCAGCGGGATCGCGTCGGCCAGCGGGTGCCCCACGTAACTGGCGGCCACGCCGTGGCGCTGCAGCAGTTCGGGCTCGAACGGGAACAGGCACAGGACGTGGTCCACGCTCTCGGCCATCTTGCGCGCGCGGCCACCGCGCCAGGCCCAGATCGACGGGCACACGAAGTGGATCGACTTGATGCCCGCGTGCTTGAGCGTCTTCTCGAGGCCGAGGTTGAAGTCGGGCGCATCCACGCCGATGAAGGCCCGCGGCGGCGCAGCCAGCAGCCGGCGCGCCAGCTGGTCGCGGATGCCCTTGATCTCGCGGTAGTGCCGCAACACCTCGACGTAGCCACGAACCGCGAGCTTGTCGCTGGGCCACCAGGCCTGGAAGCCCTGCGCGGCCATGCGCGGGCCGCCGATGCCCACCGTGTCCAGCTGCGGCCAGCGCTGCCGCAGGCCGCCCAGCAGCAGGCCGGCGAGCAGGTCGCCGGAGGCTTCGCCCGCGACCATGCCGATCTGCATGGCGCTAGCGGGCGAGCCCGCGCGTGGAGGCCGCGATGAAGTCGAGCAGCATCGCGATATCGGTGTCGCCGCCCTCGACCGTGCCGCGCAGCGCTTCGATGGCGCCCTTGGCCTTCTCGAGCGTCAGCCCGTCGCGGTACAGCAGGCGGTGCATCTGCTTCACGAGACCGATGCGCTCGCGCGAGAAACCGCGCCGGCGCAGTCCTTCGACGTTGAAGCCGTGCACGCCCAGCGGGTTGCCGCTGACCATCATGAAGGGCGGCACGTCTTGCGAGACGTGGCTCTGGAAGCCCGTCATCGCGTGCGCACCGATCTTGCAGAACTGGTGGATGCCGGTGAGGCCGCCGACGATGACCCAGTCGCCCACGTGCACGTGTCCGGCCAGCGTGGCGTTGTTGGCCAGGATCGTGTGGCTGCCCAGCTGCACGTCGTGCGCCAGGTGCACGTAGGCCATGATCCAGTTGTCGTCGCCCACGCGCGTGACGCCGCCGTCCTGCGCCGTGCCGCGGCTGAAGGTGCAGAACTGGAAGATGGTGTTGCGGTCGCCGACGACGAGCTCGGTCGGCTCGCCCGCGTACTTCTTGTCCTGCGGCGCGCAGCCCAGTGCCGTGTGCGACGAAATCCGGTTGTCGCGGCCGATGGTGGTGGGCCCTTCGATGACGCAGTGCGCGCCGATCGTCGTGCCCTCGCCGACCCGCACGCCGGGGCCGATGACGGCGTACGGCCCGACAGTGACCGTCGCCGCCAGTTCGGCGGCGGCGTCGACGATGGCTGTCGCGTGAACCGTCGCCATGACCTTCAGGCGATCTTGCGCATCGTGCACATCAGCTCGGCCTCGACGGCGGTCTCGCCGTCGACGCTGGCGCG
>VFQO010000776.1_pt1 | contig 30118 bp, 20 predicted proteins | sample 3512331 | NCBI WGS metagenome assembly VFQO01 (sample SAMN10412371, study PRJNA504923) | tailings metagenome | isolation source: Replicate 3 from Balatoc abandoned mine | place: Philippines: Itogon, Benguet | collected 2017-08-28 | reverse complement strand
TTTCTTCCTGCATTTACTTCAACCGTAAATACTAGGGTAGTAACGTCTTTTGGATCTATGTTCTTGGTAGAAGCAGCAGATTTGAACTGGCTGAAAGGGATAAAGTATTCCTGCTGGCCAGAGCCCAGTCTGATATCAGTAGTGTACTGATTCTTCCACTCACTGATGCCGTTCTGTACCATCGTAACTCTTAGGTTGTATCCACCAGCAGCAGTAAACTTAAGACCTGCATAACCGCTAAGGTCAGCTTCCATACCCCCTGCTTTCAACAGTTTGAATAAGGAAACGAAGTCAGAGCTATTGGCTTTTACTTCTACATTTCTTAGTACAGGGTATTCGTTGGCAGAGATCGTACGCTTAGCGTCGTTGGTAACGGTAAAGGCGCTTACACTGGTAGTGTTTCTGTTGTAATCAATAGCCCAAGTACCATCAGACATGTAAAGCATATCTTTTACTTCGCCATTCAGGAACATAGAGATAGAGCTTTCGTATTTATCTCCAACAGGAACAGAGATGGTAGAAGTGCCATTTGCTTTTACGGTGAAAGGAACATTTCGTGTTACAATACCAGTAGAAGACTCATTGGATCTGTCTTCGAACTTGAAGAATCCGGTAGTAGCTGCAGTGCCATTCTTGATAACCAGGTTCAGGTTAGCACCTTCGCGCTTACCAGACTCAATGTAAGTATCAGGACTTGCATTAACAATAGTCTGATTAACCGGAGCAACGTCTTTCAATTTAGCCAATACTTCTTTCACCATATCGTTAACGATAGTAGGAGAGGCGGCCCAGATTTGGAAGTTGTACATCTGGTCTTCATTCACATAGCTAGTGGTTAAGAACGCACTCTGTAAGTTGAAGTTGTTTCTTCCAGCTTTAGCACCCACTGTAAATGCAGTAGCGTATTCAAGGTTTCCTTTATCGTTTCTGATGGTGTAGTTGATGAAGTCGTATCCATCAATTTTTACAGACTCAACATCTAATAAAGTTGCACCTTTTAATCTATCACAGATTGGTTTGGTGTGGTCGTATAGTTCACCCAAAGTTTTGGTGGTGAAAGCCACCGCTTTGGTTTCTTTATTGGTATTTACATAGTCAACCGCAAATACTTCTTTGGCATTGGTAAAGCTTACGATATCAACAGGAGAGCTGTTATAAGCTTTGTAACCTCTGTTAGATAAGTCAGGCATGATGCTGGAAAGCTGCAAGCTGAAGATGCTGTTGGTGCTGGTAGAACGGATGGTACCTTGAGCAGTTTCAACAACAGGAAGTTTGTTGTAATCAACCGCACCATTCATATCGTTGATGGCATTGTTCAGAACACGCTGAGCGATTGCATCACCCAAGCTCTTACTTTCAAGACCACCGCCGCCACCGCCGCTAACAAAAGAAGACTCACGACGATAAAGGATTCTGTAGTTTAGTTGAGTAGTGCCGTCTTCCGCAGTTACTAAGATTTCAATGATATTGTCTCCTTCTCTAATGGTGAAAGGAGCACTTGCTACACCGCTGGTTAAAGGTACATAAGCACCTGGACCGTTACCTGTATCAATTCTTGCCTGAATGGTTGCAAACTGATTTTCAACGGTTGGTGTAATGGTAAATTGGTCAATAGCAGTTAGTACATAAGTATCATAATCCAGATCAAACTTATTGAATGCAGTATTCAATGGACCAGTAGAAGCTACTAGGTCACTTAAGAAAGCATTTGTACTTACTACTACTGTTAAGTTAGCAGGGACATAAGTAATATTGTAATTCGATGCTGTAAATGTACCACCTACAGCTGCACTTGGAACAACTGTGTTTGTGTTTACAGCAATTGGATCTAATGCTGCAGCACCTGTTCCATACGTCATGGTAACAGAACCAATGCTTTCCCAGTTTACTAAACCAGTAGCAGTAAAGGCAGTAACACCAGTTGCAGGTGAAGTAAGTACATCACCATGTTGCTTGGTAACACCATTTGCAGTTATAGTTAAAGGAGCAGGAGTAACGGTAATATTGCCATTAACATAAGTGATATTGTAGTTAGATGTTAAGAAACCATTTGCACCCACAGCATCAAAAGGAATAACAGTACCTGTTGTAGTACCTACTGGTGCATTTGGAGCAGCGCCAGTACCATACATGATGGAAACAGAGGTAATTGTTTCAGATCCAACCAATGTACCGCTGGAAATTGTGAATGTTGTTTTACCAGCTGCATTGATTAATGAAGCACCGTAAACTTTTGATTCATTGTCTGCTGTTATACTTAAAGCAACAGGAGTGATATTAGCGGTTAAGCCAGTAGGTTGAGAAAGGGTATAGTTACCAGCTTGTGCACCGGCAAGTGTGTATCCAGAAACGGTTACTGCTTTAGCAGCACCCACATTTGCATCAGCAAAAGCACCAGTACCACCAGAAACCGTTACGACATCAGCGCCTATAACACCAACTAAAGCAGCAGTACCAGTTAGGGTAGCGGCAGTAGTTGCATCATATACTTTATTAGCAGCAGTCACACCAGAAATGGTAAGACCTTTAGCAGTGATATCAGCCGTTAAACCAGAAGGTTGAGTAAGGGTATAGTTACCAGCTTGAGCACCACCAAGAGTGTAACCGGTAACGGTAACTGCTTTAGCAGCACCTACGTTTGCATCAGCAAAAGCACCAGCACCACCAGAAACGGTAACTACATCACCGATTTCAACACCTACTAAGGTAGCCGTTCCTGTTAAGGTAGCAGTAGTGTTAGCGTCATATACTTTATTAGTAGCAGTCACACCAGAAATGGTAAGACCTTTAGCAGTGATATCAGCCGTTAAACCAGAAGGTTGAGTAAGGGTATAGTTACCAGCTTGAGCACCACCAAGAGTGTAACCGGTAACGGTAACTGCTTTAGCAGCACCTACGTTTGCATCAGCAAAAGCACCAGCACCACCAGAAACGGTAACTACATCACCGATTTCAACACCTACTAAGGTAGCCGTTCCTGTTAAGGTAGCAGTAGTGTTAGCGTCGTATACTTTATTAGTAGCAGTCACACCAGAAATGGTAAGACCTTTAGCATTTACAGTACTGTTAGGAATGCCTACACTTGTGTTGGATGTAACTCCATCTGTGATAGTCATATTCCCACCAGTCTTACTTCCCGCCGATAAACTGCCTTTCATTCTAACATAAATGGTAACAGCTGTTCCAATATCTCCAGAACCATTAGTAGTAACCGTTACTGATGCCCCAAATCCTGATCCAGATGTCAATGAGACTTCAAAATCAGTTGAAGGCGCTGAGATTGTTACGTTGGTCGAGGGAGTCAAACCAACTGCAGTAAATTGAAAGGATTGTTCAGATGACACTTGCGGGTAAGTTGCTGTAAAAGCACTTATAGTACCAGAAGGTGTAATCGTTTGCGCAACTAGATTAAATCCAGTCAGCAAGAGAAAAAAGGGCATCAAAATTTTGAGTAAAATTTTTGATTTCATGAGCCTAGTTTTAATTTAATAATGTTTAAATGCCGTGCTTAAAATCAAAGCAGTTGGGGGATACGGATAGCTTTAAGCATACGCGCATTTGTGGTAAAATTAGTTAATATGTTCTCTTTATTGTAAGCAATTCCGCATTTGACATCAATTTTTGGCGGTTTCCAAAATTGGGAATCTTAGTTTCTTATTGAAACAAATATTTCAAAGCAGATTTTTTATAATAATTACCAAGGAGTGGGTATTTTTTTGCAGATTTTTAGCATATAAATAACTAAAATTCAATATTTTATATGAAATAGTGTTAAAATTAGACAACCTGTGTTAACAAATAAAGGCCAAACTTTGACTTAAATACCCCTGAAATTGCGTATTTAAAAATGTGGATAACTTTTTTAATATTCATTTTTCGTCGCCTAGTGTCAAAGTTTAGTCATCAATTGACATTTTTACACTGAAATAGAATTAGCCCCTAGATTTGCCACCCAAAACAACCCCCTTGAGAAAAATAATATTCATTGCCATCGCATTTGTAATTTTTAGTCAGACTTATGCCCAGCAATCTGCAAATGCTGAACAACAAACTGCAACCACGCTAGATCCCATTACAGTTACTAGTTCTTCCATAGAAACCAGGGCTTCCAAAACGGGTAGGAATATAACCGTAATAACTTCTAAGGAAATTTCCCAGCTTCCAGTAAGAACACCGGACGAATTATTACGTTTCTTGCCGGGCATAGATGTTCAGACTAGAGGAGTTTTGGGTGCACAAAGTGATATCAGTATGCGGGGAGGTACCTTTCAGCAGGTGTTGGTTATTCTGGATGGGCTTAGATTAAACGATCCTAATACCGGACATTTCAGTGGTTATATTCCGGTTGTTCTTGATGAGATAGAAAAAATTGAAATATTGAAAGGGGCTTCGTCTGGAATTTTTGGGTCTGATGCAGTAGGCGGGGTGATTTATATTACAACCAAAAGTTTTGCAAAACAAAAAGTAGCAGGTAAAAGGGGGATTATAAACGTCGCGGGTGGAGATCTCGGATTATTGAGTAGTTCCGGATATTATAGCGTTTCTAATCCCACCAACCATTTTCAAATTTCTGCATTGAGAAACCGAGCTGATGGACCCAAACAAAGAGGCATCAATGGCTATATGCAAGAAGATGCTTTTTCATTTGCATTGAGTAAACAAAAAAATAATTGGCAAACTTCTTTCAGAACAGCATACAATGAAAGAGCATTCGCATCGCAAAATTTTTACACTTCTTTTGTTTCAGACACGGCAGTGGAAAAAGTAAAAATATTTTGGAATCAATTCAATGCCAGTTATCAAAAAAATAAAGATCAGTTAACTGTATATGCCGGGTTTAAAAATACAGAAGACAATTACAAATTCAGTTCTGTCTCTTCCGCCAATTCCAGTTTTTCTAATCTTTTTCAATTCAATACTATTTATACTAGATTAGAAACAGAGCAAACTAAATTTTCATTAGGGGCTCAATACATAGGAAGAAATATCCGTTCCAATGATAGAGGAAGACATACGGTAAATCAATTGGCTGTGTATGGTATTTTACAGCATGCATTTAATAATCGATTTATTACCAATACTTCACTTAGAACTGAATATACGGATAATGCTGGCTGGATTGTTGTACCACAGGTAAATCTTTCTTATCAGTTGAATCAACTGCAATTGCGAGCAAGTGCAGGATATGCTTATCGCAATGCAGACTTTACAGAACTCTATAATAACTATAACAGAACCGGCGTAAGAAGTGGATCTATTGGCAACCCCAATTTATCAGCAGAAAAAAGCATGAACTATGAATTGGGTTTTGATTGGACAAACCATCAGTTGGGTAAATGGTCATTTAGTTTGTTTAGCAGAGACAGTAGAGATTTGATTGATTGGTCGCTTACTGCTTATGCCGATATGCCTAGAAAGGAAAACTTAGTAGTAAATGGAAATTATTTTCTTGCCAAAAACCAAAATCGAATTACTGTTTCAGGTCTGGAAATAGATTATATGTTGGAAAAGAAATTGAACGAACTAAATTCTATAAGACTAAAAACTGGATTAATCTGGCTAAACACGGAAAGTAAGGAAGGCCTTTTGAGTTTTTATCTTTCTTCAGCTCCTAAATTTCTCGCAAATTTTGCCGCTGGTATTAAAATCAAAAATATTGATATAAGTTTTACAGGACTATACAAAAGCAGGGCTGCTCAAAACAGCAATGCATTATTGGTACCATTGAGTAGCCAATATTTTGTAATGAATACCAAAGTCAATATTTATTTCAATAAAGTAAAGCATGTATTGTTTTTACAGGCAGACAATCTATTGAACCAATCCATCAATGACTTTGTGGGAACCCCATTGCCTGGCAGATGGTTGCAAGGTGGTTTCCGATTTATTTTTTAAGCAGCCATTTCCTTCAGTGCATTTACCAAGGTATCCAGTTCTTTCAGTGAGGTAAAAACATTTGGTGTAATGCGGCAACCATGAACACCGGCCCCATCAATTGATACAGTATAAATTTTATATTCATTCAATAGAGTGGTCGCCATTTCGGATGGTTTCATCCCCTTTATTCCCACATTGGCAATGGCACAGGAACGTTGATCGTCGGTTGGTGTGTTTAATTGAATCTTTGGCAAATGGGACACTTTTTTTGTCCAGTATTGTTGTAGAAATCGTAAACGATTTTCTTTATTAGAGGCACCGATTTGATCGTGAAATTCAATTGCAAATTTTAGTGCCAGATAAGTATGCACTGGATTAGTTCCAAAATGATTCAATCGGTTGATGCCTGTTACAGATTCATTTTCACCCAGTAGCGGCCATATTTTTTCCTGGTGTTGTTTTTTGATGTACAATAGGCCAACACCTAAAGGAACTGCCAGCCATTTATGCAAACTAGCTCCATAGTAATCGCAGTTTAAATCGGGTATCTTGAACTGAAGTTGAGCAATGGCATGGGCGCCGTCTACCATTACTTCCACTCCATATTTATGAGCCATATCACAGATCTTTCTTACTGGTAAAATCTGTCCCGTAATATTGATCATATGGCATATCATGATCAGTTTTGTTTTTGGCGTTATGGCTTTCTCATATATGGAAACAATCTCTTCATCTGAACTTGGATGATTGGGTATAGAGAGAATTGTATTTCTGATGCCATATCTTTTAGAAACTTGCTTAAACATATCAATCATGGCCCCGTAATCCTGTTCTGCAAATATGGCTTCATCGTCTTTTTGCCAGGGATATCCACTGATAATTAAATCGAGTGATTCCGTTGTATTTCTGGTTAAAACTATTTCTGAGGGATTACAACCAGTGAATGATGCTATTAGCTTGTTCTGTTCGGCTCTCTCATTAAACTGTCTTTTTCTCATGTAAAAGGACGCATGATAGTTTACTTCCTTAATGATAGAGAGATATTTTTCCAATGTAGGTTCAGGAAGTAAATTATAATACCCGTTTTCCAAATTGATATAATCGGTTTTTATTTTGTACAAGTTTCTGATTCCAGCCCAGTAGTTCTCGTCTTCTGCTATCGGAAAAGATGAATTCATTTCGGGTAAGCTAATTTCAGTTGCCATTGCCTTGCTTAATTCCGGAATGGCAAATCCTGTAAGTGCAAAGCTTTTTATAAATGATCTTTTATTCATGCTATAACCTTGTTTATTAAAGTTAGGTATAATCAGGTTTCAGTATGGTTGTTTTTCTTAATTTCATTCTATGTTTAGACCAATTGTATTTCTACTATTGTTGATGGGTATATGGAATAATCTAAATTCTCAGGAGCAAAGTCCTGTATATAAAAATCCCAGGTATTCCAATGCAGAAAGAGTGGAAGATCTTTTAAAACGAATGACCCAAAGAGAAAAGTTCTGGCAGTTATTTATGATTCCGGGAGACCTTGGTGAACAACCGGATTTGTATAAGGAAGGTTTGTTTGGTTTCCAGGTAAGTGCAGCTAACGCAGGAAATTCTGCTGGCAATCAGATACTGTTATACAATACAAAAGAAGATGCTTTATCCTTAGCCAAAAAAATAAATCAAATTCAATCTTATTTTGTGCATCAAACCAGGTTGGGTATACCAATTATTCCTTTTGACGAGGCATTACACGGGCTGGTACGTAACGGGGCAACTGCTTTCCCGCAGTCCATTGCTTTGGCTGCTACTTTTGATACAGCAACGATGGGTGCTGTATCCCGAGCCATTGCAGTTGAATCAAAAGTGAGAGGTATCCGGGATATTTTATCCCCTGTACTCAATATTGCATCTGATGTTAGATGGGGTAGAACAGAAGAAACCTACGGTGAAGATCCTTTATTGGTAACAAAAATGGCGGGTACTTATATACGGAATCTGGAGCAAAACGGAATTGTTGCTACTCCTAAACATTTTGTTGCAAATGTTGGAGATGGAGGAAGAGATAGTTATCCAATTCATGCCAGCGAATTATTATTGGACGAGTTATATTTCCCCCCATTTAAATATGCCATACAGCAAGCTGGTGCAAGATCCATCATGACTGCCTATAATTCAGTGAATGGTATTCCTGCTACAGCCAATGATTGGCTGCTGAATAAAAAATTAAAGAAGGACTGGGGCTTTAAAGGTTTTGTTATTTCTGATGCAGGAGCAGTAGGTGGATCAACTGTTTTACATCATACCACGGCTGATTATCCTGCGTCTTCAGCTGATGCCATTAACAATGGCCTAGATGTAATTTTTCAAACTCAGTACAAGCATCATGAATTGTTTATGCCTCCATTTTTAGATGGCAGCATTTCTAAAGAACGAATAGATGATGCAGTAAGAAGAGTGCTGCGCATTAAGTTCGAATTGGGGCTTTTTGATCAACCATTTATTGATGAAAATGAAGCAGCTAAGTGGGTAAATAATCTGGGGCATAAAAAATTGGCCAGGGAAGCTGCTGCTAAATCCTTCGTGCTGCTGAAAAATAGTCGCAATCGGCTACCCATACAGCCATCTGTACTTACAATTGCCTTAATTGGAGAGGAAGCAATCAAAAGCAGGCTGGGTGGATACAGTGGCCCGGGCAATGGTGTCGTTACTATTCTGGATGGAATAAAAGCAGCTGCTGGAAAGGATCGAAAACTGATTTATTCCAAAGGGGCTGCTGTTCAATTCGATCCTTTTTCGGTTATTCCTGCTGAAAATTTATATACAAACAAGTCCGGTAGTATCAGAGGGTTAATAGCCAGTTATTTTAATGGGCTAGAACCTGGTCAAAATTTGGTTAAGACATCAACAGTGAATGAGCTGAATGAATCTTATACTTTTATGTCTCCGGATAGTAGCCTGGATGCCAATCATTTTTCTGTTCGTTACACCGGATATCTGGTTCCTGAAAAAACAGGACAATACCAATTGGCATTAGAGGGAAATGACGGATTCCGAATGTATTTGGACAATCGATTAATCATTGATCAGTGGAGTAAATTATCCTATAGAAGAATTCCCGTGCCATTGTTGCTGGAGAAAGGAAAGCAATATGCTTTTCGGGTAGAATTTTATGAGTCAAAAGGCAATGCTAAAATAAAATTACTATGGAATCGAGCAATGACGGATAGTACCGATCAATTGATTGCCGATGCAGTTGCTGTAGCCAGAAAATCAGATTTAGCATTGATTGTAGCGGGTATTCATGAAGGGGAATTTCAGGATAGAGCCCGACTTTCTTTGACTGCCAATCAGGAGAAATTAATTGAAGCAGTTGCTGCTACCGGAAAGCCTATTGTTGTAATGTTAACGGGCGGAAGTGCCATTACAATGGAAAAATGGCTGGATAAAGTAAGCGGTGTTATTATGCTTTGGTATCCCGGAGAAGAAGGAGGAAATGCGGTTGGAGATATTTTATTTGGGAAAAAGAATCCAGCCGGAAGATTGCCAATTACTTTTCCTGTTAGTGAGGGGCAGGTGCCCCTGGTATACAATCATAAGCCAACAGGACGAGGCGACGATTACCATGATTTAAGCGGTGAGCCGCTTTTTCCATTTGGTTATGGCTTGAGTTATACTGATTTTGAATATAGCAATCTTCGTTTTAGTAAGGACAGTCTTAGTGATAAAGGAGAGATAAATGTATATGTGGATGTGCAGAACACAGGCAAAAAAGAAGGGGAGGAAGTGGTTCAGCTATATGTAAATGATTTACTCTCTTCTATTTCTACTCCAGTAATTTCTTTAAAGGATTTCAGAAGAGTTCATTTAATGCCTCGCGAAAAAAAGACAGTCATTTTTAACTTGAATAGTAAAATCTTTTATCTTATTAATAAAGATGGGAACGCCATTTTTGAACCAGGCTCGATGAATATCATGATTGGGAAAAACAGCAAAGAACTCTTACTCAAGAAAAAATTAATGCTTTGGAAATCTGAATAGTAAACAAGTTAAAGAACTGCAATAGCCGGAAATTCAATGGTTACAGTAGTGCCCGCATTTTCTTCACTTACCAATGATATTTTTCCGTTTTGCATGTCTACAAAGTTTTTCACAAGAACCAATCCAAGCCCATTCCCTTTGATGTTTTTGGTATTCGATCCTCTGAAATACGAACTGAAAAGTTTTACTTTCTCTTGATCGGGAATGCCAATTCCATAGTCTTTCACAGTAATGAGTGTATGCTCTTTTTGAAATTTAACCATTACCTCAGGTGCTTTCCTTTCTTTGGAATATTTAATTGCATTGGCAATCACATTGTCCAGTATATGCATCATTAGTATTTCATCGAGTAACAAATTGTAGGGTTCACCTGTGATGATTAAATCAATCTGACGTTCATCCTTATTCATTAGAGCAATCCGGTTAATGGAATTTTGTATAATGGGGATGATAGAGATTTCTTTTTTATTAACGGTGATTTTGCCAGACTCCATTCTGCCCACAGTAAGAAACTCAGTGATTACATAAGTAAGCCTGTCAATTTCTTTATCCATTACCTGCAGGCGTTTATTAAGTTCCTCTGGTAAATCAATTTTCAACTTTTTTAAATAAATATCCAGAATTTCCATACTGGTTCTGAATATTGTTAATGGTGTTCTGAATTCATGAGATACGTTAGTGACAAATTCAGACTTGATCCTGTTCAATTCAATTTCTTTCTCCAGTGCTTTGTTGGCTGAAATATCTATGGCAGTAACGGATATATGAGTGGGAACATGTTGGTCGTTTCTGTGTAATAATACAACCTGCCATACTGTAATCTCTTGGTTCCTTAGATTAACATAGGTATTGGATCCAACCCAGCTTCCTTCTTTAAGCAAGATATTTAACAGATCATCTAATGTAAAAGCAGCATCTAAAACCTTGAACTTTTTTAAATCAATTGCATTGATATCGGAAGATTCATCCAGACCTATCTTTCTAAGAAGTGCTTTATTAGCATACGTGAATTTGAAATTAAGGTCGAATGTGGCGAAGAATGCAGGGGTGTTATCAAGGATATCCAATAATTCTTCTTGTTTTTGGACTAAAGATTTTCTCTCTTTTGTGATATCACTGAATGTACAAATGACATGATCAAAATTTCCAGATAAATCAAATTGTGGTTCTGCATTTACCAGCAGCCATACTCTATCGTGCGTTCTAGGTCTGTATACCCCCATTACAACATCTCTAACTGGTTTTTGTGTAGCTATGGCCATGGGTACTGGATGTTCCTGGCCTGGAAATGGAGATCCGTCACTGTGAATGACATTCCAGTCTGGATCAAATGAAGTTTTACCTAATAATTGATCCTCTGTAAGACCTAGCATGTCTAGCGCTGGTTGGTTGCATAAGGTTATTTCTGAATTTTGTTTCTGAATAATCAAACCAATATTGATATTCTGCACCAGCGAACGATAATGCTTCTCATTGTTTTTTAGTTCAGATATATTTCTTCCAATAACAATCGTGTCTTTGGTCTGCTCATCCCAGATAAAGCTCCAGGATAAATAAATTTCAGTGTTATCCTTGCTTAAAATTCTATTTTCAAAATTGTAAATTTTCCCCAGTTGCCTAACTGCAATAAATGCTTCCTTTGTACTTAATTTGTCTTCTTCAACAACTTTGTCTAAAATAGATGTTCCTATAATGGTATCCGCAGGATAGCCCAGAATTAATTCGGAAGACTTACTGCAGAAAAGTATCTCGCCTTCTAAGTTTAATATTTGTATTAAATCAAGTGATAAATCTAATACTCTGATAATATCCGGATTCTGAAATGTAGACATACTCTAAGTTACAGAATGAACATAAATTTCAATTTTTTTGCAGGTTTATTTATATGAAAAGATGTGTATATTATTTAGTAAATTACCGTTACAAATAATGGTGATGAGATTTTGTTTTTTTATCGTTTTTCTGTTTGTTTATTCACTTTTAAATGCTCAGGAGAATTATCCAGTTCCGACACCTACTGAAAATAGGCTTTTTATCATTCAACACAGTAAAAATCATAATACCTATGTATACGATGCTAATTTTTCTGCTGATAAAACAATCAATGAAAAAGAGCCAGTTGTTGTATATAGAGTTGTTTATACCGAAGGAGGCTTAATTAAGCCTTTGACTTCTCTACAACGTAAATTGGCTTATGGAGTTCGTGCGAGTAAAATTTCAGATAAAAACTATAAACTTAAATTGGTTTCTTATGGAGACCTGGAACTTTCAATGAAGATTGGACAAGATGGAAAGGCGTTTGTAGAGACATATGTTAAAAATCAAACAATTATTCTGACTCGGTTGTTCTTGAGGATGAAAGAGGGGAGAAGTGATTTTAATCCCAAGCTTGAACATGTTGTTCTGTTTGGTTTTGATAATGCGGGTAATAAAATAAGTTTAAAAATAATTCCTGACTAGTGCGAATAACCAAATATTTCTGTCTGCTGATTTTAGTGTGGGTAGGTAATTATTCTTTGATTGCCCAACAAACTGTTTTTCACTCTTTATATGCGCATCAGGCAAAGTCTGTTTATGGGGCAGGTGAAAAACTATATAGTAAAATTTATGTTCGTCAGAACAACAGGCTTTTAATGCAGCCAGTAAATGTGTATGTGGATTGGTACGATGCAGAGGGAATTTTGCTGGAACATCAGACTTATCTGGCTCAGAAGGGAGGCGCAGATATAAGCTTTATTATATCTAAGCAATATGCTTCTGCTTTTTTACGGATGAGGGCATATACATTGGTTTCAATTAATCAAGTCCCTGAATTCCGTTATTGTGATCAGGTTATTCCTGTTTATCAGAGCACTTTAAGTTCTGTTATAAACGATTCTGAAAGCAATAAATATATCAAGTCTGGTCAGGATACTGCGATGAATATTTCTGATGATTTGATTACAATAAAAAAGTATTCACAATCATTTAATGCAAAAGGCAAAAATGAATGGTCTGTCATTAATAAGTCGGGGGATTTTTTAAACCTTTCTGTTTCAATAGTTGAAGAAGAATCTTATATCCCGTCACTATACTCAATTGGAAAGAATCTAAAACTAGGTAGTCCTTCTATCGTACAGAAAGCAGTTCCGTATATGGATGCCTTTATTCAGGTAAAAGGATCATTATTAGCAGAACCATTAGAACTAAAGAATTCCATGGTTTCCTTTTCATTGATGAAAAGGGGAATGGTGCCAGTGATTGATGAAGTACCGGTAACAGATAGTGGAACATTTTTAATAGATCGTTTAATTGTCAATGATTCTGCCAGTCTTGGTATTCAGTTGAATACGCGAAAAAAGAAAAACCAAAAAATTGCAATGCGGTTTCAGCAAATGGGTTTGTTTACAGAAGCGCCAGCCTATGTGAATGATTTTGGCTACCCATTGCCTGAGTTGCGGTTTCAATCCCCCCAAGCCAGAGAACTGGCTTCTTATATTCCTGACGAAAACGAAGTGGTAGTTTACAGCACTTCTAAAACACCGTTACAGGTATTGGAAGATAAATATGCAAGCGGATTGTTTAAAGGAGGAGATGCGGTGTCTTTTAATATGATGACACCCAATGCAATTTCTTTCCCCAATATTTTTCAGTTTCTAAGAGGAAAAGTAGCTGGGCTTCAGATTTCTTTTGATGATCAAATGAGTACTGGAATTGGGAGGCCGAGGTTATATTGGAGATCGCAACAGGATACGTTGAAATTTTTTCTGAATCAGATGCTGGTGGAAACAGATATTATTTTAACGCTGAATATTAATGAAATTGCCTACGTGAAAGTGTTCAAGCCCCCATTTTTGGGTGCAGCTTTGGGTGCACCTAACGGGGCAATTGCAGTTTATACCAAACAGGGCGACGAAGCAAATTATATTCCTAAGGGATCTATGCTTACTCAGATTCCTATTAGAGGGTTTACCAATTATCAGCCTTTTATAGGCCCACAATACAGTTCAGAAAAACAGAAATCAGTTATTGACAAGCGGAAATTACTTCACTGGGTTTCTTCCCTGTACTTAAGTCAGGAACAGCCGGAGTTCAAAATCAGTTATTTTAATAACGATAGAAGCAAACGTCACAGAATAATTATAGAAGGTATCCGTCAGAATGGAGACCTGATTAGAAAAGACTGGATTTTAGAGTAAAACACGCGAACTTATTTTGCTATTTATAATGTTTGATTTATATTTGCAGCCCGTTAACGGAATGGCTGCGTAGCTCAACTGAATAGAGCATCTGACTACGGATCAGAAGGTTTTAGGTTTGAATCCTAACGCGGTCACTAAAAGCCACTGTAACTCTTGTTATGGTGGCTTTTTTAGTACCGGATTTGTCAGTCCTCAGTCATATTTCAAATATTTCCTGATAAATTCAATTGATGTACCAACATTTATTGTAATTTTGGACTCTCAAACCATTTTGGTCTAAAAGTTTATGGTAAAAGAAGAGATTTTTAAGGAAGACATCATACGGGAAGCCCAAAAGCTTTTCCAGCTATATGGCCTTAAAAAGACCACCATGGAAGATATTGCCAAGGCCTTAGGCAAGGGAAAGAGCACTTTATACTACTATTATCAAAGTAAAGAGCAGATTTTCGAAGAAGTACTTCAGAGAGAGCTACAGGAAGTATTCAGGCAAACCCAATTTGCCGTTGAAAGTGTTGAATCTGCCGGAGAAAAATTAAAAGTTTTTGCAGTCACAAGAATTAAGGTTCTTAGCAATATGTTGAATCTGTATCGCCTAGTTTGTGGTGAATTCGTTGAACAAATTCCCTGCGGAAGGGTTTTATTTAATGAGTATTCTCAATTGGAGATCAACCTTATTAAAACCATTCTTTTATATGGTATTGAAAAAGGGGAGTTTAACAAGGAAATAGAAAATGAAATGGATTTATTGCCGTCTGTAGTGGTTAGCAGTATTCGTGGAATTGAGCGGGATTTTTTTAATGATAAACTGGTGGGGCTGGAATTTAGAATAGGAGCTATTTCCAATCTTTTTTTGAATGGGCTAAAAAAATAATTGTCTATAAAAGTTATTAATTAATAAAGAATACAATATATGAAACAAAACATCGCCCCTGCGGAAGGGAAACTAGGTATTTTAATTCCAGGTTTAGGTGCAGTAGGAACCACCATGATTGCAGGTGTAATAGCTGTAAATAAAGGATTATCTCAGCCCGTAGGTGCTTTAACGCAGATGGGTAATATTCGTTTAGGTAAGAGAACTGAAAATCGCTACCCCTTAATTAAGGATTTTGTTCCATTGGCTAATTTAACTGATATCGTTTTTGGTGGATGGGATGTATATGCTGATAACGTTTTTGAAGCTGCGGTAAATGCAAAAGTGCTAGAGCCCATGTTATTGCATGCGGTAAAGCCTGAATTGGAAGCCATTAAGCCCATGAAAGCGGTGTTTGATCGTGAATTTATCAAAAACTTGGATGGAACGCATATTAAAGAAGGCAGCTCAAAGTGGGATTTGGCTCAACAGGTAATGAATGATATTGAACAATTTAAAAAAGACAATGGATGTAATAGAGTGGTGATAGTATGGTGTGGGTCTACTGAAAAATACATTGAAACCAGTGCCGTTCATGAAACGCTTGAAGCATTTGAAGCTGGATTGAAGAACAATGATCCTGCTATTGCTCCAAGTATGATTTATGCTTATGCTGCTTTGAAGTTGGGTGTTCCTTATGCAAATGGAGCTCCAAACCTAACCGTTGATATTCCTGCATTGGAAGCTTTGGCAAAAGAAACACAAACACCTATTGCCGGTAAGGATTTCAAAACTGGTCAAACCTTAATGAAAACGGTTCTGGCTCCGGGTCTACATGCTAGGGCTTTGGGCGTAAGAGGCTGGTTTTCTACCAATATCCTGGGTAACAGAGATGGTTTGGTGCTAGACGATCCGGATAACTTTAAAACCAAGGAAGTTTCTAAATTAAGTGTTCTGGAAGATATTCTTCAACCTGAAGTGAATCCTTCTTTGTATGGCGATTTATACCATAAAGTAAGGATTAACTATTATCCTCCTCATGGTGATAACAAAGAAAGCTGGGATAATATTGACATTTTCGGATGGTTGGGATACTCTATGCAAATTAAAATCAACTTCTTATGTCGTGATTCCATTCTTGCTGCACCCATCGTTCTAGACCTTGCTTTGTTTATGGACCTTGCAAAGCGTTCTAATATGAGTGGTATTCAGGAGTGGTTGTCATTCTATTTTAAATCTCCACAGACTTTACCAGGATTAAGACCTGAACATGATATTTTCAAACAATTGATCAAGTTGCAAAATACTTTGAGACATATCATGGGTGAAGATTTGATTACACATCTTGGTCTGGATTACTACCAGGATGTAGTAGAAGCACTATGATAAAATTGCATGAAATATTATCCAGCTTTTTTGGTATTGGATATATAAAAAAAGGTGGAGGTACAGTAGCAGCTATTGCAACAGCATTTATTTGGTTTGTTGCAGTAGCTGTGCCTGATTCCTGGATAGTAATTGGGGCGGTTTTATTGGTTATTATTTATGGAATTTGGGCTGGAAATGAAGTTGAAAAGAAATGGGGCAAGGATAGTAGCAAAGTAGTGATTGATGAAGTGGCTGGTATGCTTGTGGCATTGGTCTTTATTCCGGTTACTGCCGTAAACGTTTTAATTGCACTGCTATTATTCAGGTTTTTTGACATTCTTAAGCCTTTGTTGATTCGAAGGCTGGAGCAAATGCCTGGAGGCTGGGGAGTGATGGGGGATGATGTGTTGGCAGGTATTTATAGTAATATCATTCTGCAGTTATTTCTTCTTTTACATCTATGGTAAAATCTTCTTTCATAAAAGCCCAGGCATCTTCGTTAATTGCAACGGTTATTGATTTTTCAATGACAGTGCTGATGGTAGAGTGGGTTAAGTTATATGCAGTTTTGGGTGCTGCGATCGGCACCATTACCGGAGGGCTTGTGAATTTTTTGTTGGGTAGGAATTGGGTTTTTACCGGGGGATCAAAACCGGTTTTTGTGCAGGCCTTTCGTTATTTTTTAGTGTGGGTGGGAAATTTCATTTTAAATATTGCAGGGATGACGTTGATGGTTCAGGTTGTACATGCAAATTATATTTTTTCAAAAATTTTAATTTCTCTGTTAGTTGGTATTTTTTATAATTATCTGTTGCAGGGGAGATTTGTATTTAAATAAATGTCTATGAAAGACAAACTGGGTTTTAGAATCATCATCATTATGATGAGTTTTTTCTTTGTTCAACAAATAAGGGCGCAGGAAACTGTTGTAAAAGGAATAGTGATAGACTCCATCACCAAGAAGCCTCTACAGGGGGTGAGTGTGTATTTTTTGAAAGGGCGAGGTGTGTTAACAGATAGCCTTGGCAGATACATGATTATTACCAATACTACTATCAATAAAGTGGTAGTAAGTTCAGTAGGGTTTCGTCAGGTTCAGTTTACGGTGAATCGTTTTAAAATACAGGAACTAAATATTGAATTAGGACCAGACCCCACTTTATTGACCAATGTAACCGTAACCACTAATAAGAGGGCAAAATATCGGAACAAAGACAATCCAGCAGTTGAATTGATTAGAAAAGTGATTGAGAACAGGGAAAACAATAAAGTAGCTAGTTATGATTATGTGGAGTATGAACAGTATGAAAAAATTCAGGCAGCATTGAGCAGTGCCAATGATAAGGTTACCAATTCCCGCATGCTGAAAAAGTATAATTTTCTCTTTGAAAACAGGGATAGTTCTAAACTAAGTGGTAAATCCTTGATCCCCATTTATATGGAGGAACGCCTCTCTAAACAATACCTCCGTAAAGATCCTTCGGCCTCCAAGTCAATAATCTTAGGCGAGAAAAAAGTAAATTTCGGTAGTTATATCGACAATGATGGATTGAGCTCCTTACTGAATCGGTTGTATGAGAATATTGATATTTACGAAAATAATATTCCCATTTTCACTTACCAGTTTCTGAGTCCTATTGCTAATGCGGCTCCTACATTCTATATGTACTATATCAGAGATACCGTCGTTGATGACTATGGTACAAAGTTGGTGAAATTGTATTTTACTCCCCGTAATACCAATGATTTGTTATTTAGGGGAAATATGTTTATTACATTGGATGGTAACTATGCTGTTCAGAAAATCAATATGTTCATCAGTAGAAATGCCAATATCAACTGGATTAAGGAATTACATGCTGATTTAGATTTTGAAAGAGGGGAGGATAAAAAGTACCATGTGGTCAAAAGTAATCTGATGGCTGATATGGGCTTGAGTAAAAGTAGTACCAGTGGTGGATTTTTTGGTGAGCGAACCGTGTCTTACAAAGGTTTCACTACCAATAAGCTATTGGCTGATTCCATTTTTCAGGGACCTGCAATCGTAAGAAATGATGCGGTAATCAGCAAGATGCCAGACAGTTTCTGGCAGTCGCGTAGACACAATCCTTTGTCTATACCTGAGTCAAAAGTATATAGCAATATTGATAGTCTGGAGAAAATGCCTTCATTCAGAAGGACCATGGCACTTTTTACTTTATTGTTTGCAGGGTATGGAAATCTTGGTCCAGTTGAAATTGGACCTGTTAACACTTTCTATAGCTTTAACCCGGTTGAGGGATTTAGGTTGCGTGTGGGTGGAAGAACAACGCCGGTTTTAAGTAAGCGTTTGTATTTTGAAACCTATGGTGCCTACGGGTTTAATGATAAGCAATGGAAGGGATTCCTGAGTGCAACTTACTCCTTAAACAACAAGTCTATTTATACATTCCCGCTGAACTATATCAGAATCAGTGCGCAGAGCGATACAAAAATTCCAGGACAGGATTTAGAGTTTGTACAGGAAGACAACTTCTTGCTTTCCTTTAAAAGAGGAAACAATGAAAGATGGTTGTATAATAATATCTATCAGGCGGAATATGTAAAAGAATTTAAGAACAGATTATCATTTAGTGTTGGATTTAAAAACTGGCACCAGCAACCAGCTGGTATTTTAACGTATACCAAGGCGAATAATGATAATATTCAAAATGTAATTACCACTGAAATCAATGGTCAGATTCGTTATGCACCCAATGAAAAATTCTATCAGGGTAAAATATACCGTATCCCCATTTTTACAAAGTATCCCATTTTTACTTTAAGTGCAGCCGCTGGTGTTAAAGGTTTGTTGGGTGGGCAGTACAATTATCAGAAACTGGATTTGCGTATTGAAAAGCGAAATTACATGGGACGATTAGGGTATGCTGATGCAACGTTGGAAGGGGGATATACTTTTGGTCAGGTTCCATTCCCATTGCTGACTGTTCACAGAGCCAATCAGACTTTTGCCTACCAGCTGAACTCTTATAATATGATGAACTTCCTGGAATTTGTGAGTGACCGTTATGCTTCCTTTACCTGGGTACATCACTTCATGGGTATTGTATTTAACAGAATTCCTTTGTTGAAAAAATTGAAATTCAGAGAAGTAGCTTCATTTAAAATATTATATGGTGGAGTGAGGAATGAGAATAATCCATCATTGAATCCCAATTTATTTAAGTACCCAACCATTAATGGCGCTACCACAACTTTTGCACTGGATCCTGCCAAACCTTATATGGAAGCCAGTATTGGGGTTGAGAATATTTTCAATGTTCTTCGAGTAGATTTTGTAAAACGATTGAGTTACTTGGATAATCCTGGTATTTCACCTTATGGTATAAGAACCAGATTTAGAGTTGACTTTTAATTTAAACAAGGATATATAAAAATTGAATTCAATTTTTTAAAATGAACCATTCAAAGCCAAGATTCAGAGATAAAGCACAACAAGCCATTTATGTTGTGATTAACCCCTTTGTTAAATTTTTAATTAAACTTGGACTTACACCCAATGCGGTTACTTTTATCGGATTGCTGTTGAACATACTGGTCACCGCCATATTTATTGAGGGAGCAGAGAAAGGGCATAGAGGAGAATTGAGTTATATAGGCTGGGCAGGGGCATTGGTTTTATTTGCCGGCGTATTTGATATGCTAGATGGTCAAGTTGCCAGACTGGGTAAAATGTCTTCTTCTTTTGGTGCTTTGTTTGATTCGGTTTTGGATAGATACAGTGAATTGGTATTGTTTCTCGGTATTTGTTATTACCTGATTTCGCATAATTATTTCTACAGTTCTCTTTTTGCGTTTATAGCAATGATTGGTTCTTTAATGGTGAGTTATACCAGGGCAAGAGCTGAAGGGCTTGGTGTAGAATGCAAGGAAGGTTTAATGCAAAGACCTGAAAGGGTAATCACCATTGGTGTTACAGCAATAGCTTGTGGTATTACTTCTTATTTTATTGGCGGAGAGTTTAAAGTGTATTTGCCAGGTACTACAGTTCAGGTGTTTGAAACCATTTCCGTATTCACTTTCCCATTAACCATTATGGCGGTACTTACCAATTATACAGCCTTTAAACGGTTAGTGGATGCAAAGGCTGCTTTAGACTTGAAGGATAAGCAAAAAGCAGAAGGATAATTATTCATTGAAACAGGTTGGACATATTGGTGTGTCTTTAAAAGAATTAGAAAAACTTAAAAAGAAAAATTGTTAGGCGTGAATTTAGTGAGAAAGCAAGTTTGGGGTTTTATTATAATACTCGTAGGTATTATCAGCAGTGTAAATATTTTATTTGCAGCAACCAGCGAGGCAGCATTTAATTTGCCTATTGAAACAGATCCACAGGATACATTTCCGGTTCCTTCAGGAATTAAGAATCAATTGTTTTATTTGCAGAGAACCACTAATACCAATACGGTAATTTATTCTCTGAATGTAAATGATAAAGGAGAACTGGATGAAAGTACACCTGTGAAAGTTTTCTGGATCCGTTATCCAGAGGGCGGGATGCGCAAAGAATTAAATTTTATACAGAAAGCATTTGCTTATGGAACCATCTCTAAAAAGAATAAGGATGGAAGCTTTACGATTCAGCTGGTTGCTTACAAGAAGAAGGAATTTATCTTAAAAAAATCGCCTTCAGACAACACTTACAAAATGTATACACTTATTAATAATAAGGAATCTGAAATTAAGAGGGTTTATATTCAGATTGATCCCGGAGGGACTTTATTTAATCCTAATGTAAGGTATATAGAAATGAAGGGTAAGGAAGCGGCTACCAATAAACCCATCATGGAAAGATTTAAACCATAATTGATTTGTATGCCATTGAAGTCGAAGAAAATAAAAGCATCTTTTTTAGTTTTATTATTTTCTGTTGCCTATCTGGTATTGTCTTATTTCCTGATTGGGTTTAAGACAGATCAGCTGGTACTGGTTGGCTTGTTTAATTTTATGTATTATTTATCGGCTGTTACCCGGAAATTTATTCTTGGGTTTACTGTCTTCATTGTTTTCTGGATCATATTTGATTATATGAAGGCTTTCCCTAATTACGAATACAATACAGTCAGTATCAGGGAATTATACAATCTGGAAAAAAGTATCTTCGGATTCAATTATAAAGGATCCGTAGTTACTCCTAATGAATACTGGCTGATGAATCATAATGCCACTCTAGATGTACTAACAGGTATATTCTATTTAAGCTGGATTCCAGTTCCTTTAACTTTTGCTGGTGTTTTGTTCTTTACCAGAAAAAGAGAGTTCTTTTATTTTTCACTAACATTCCTATTAGTAAATCTTCTGGGTTTTTGTATTTATTATATTTATCCTGCTGCCCCACCTTGGTACGTTCAACAATTCGGATTCGATTTTATTGCCAATACAAAAGGAAATACCGCAGGACTTTATCGTTTTGATGAATTCTTCGGTGTTGAAATTTTTAAGGGACTGTACGAGAAAAGCTCAAATGTATTTGCGGCAATGCCTTCACTGCACTCTTCTTATCCACTTATCGTATTGTACTATGCTATACGGAATAAACTCGGTCCGGTTAATTGGGTGTTTGGTGCCATCATGGTGGGTATCTGGTTTGCTGCAGTTTACAGCAGTCATCATTATGTTTTAGATGTGCTGGCCGGAATTGTTTGTGCCATTACTGGTATCTGGCTCTTCCAGCGTTTTATCCATTCAAAAGGTTGGGTACACCGGTCCGTTGAAAAAGCAATTGAAGCGCTGAAATAAAAAAGTGAATTCATTAATTGAAAGGCTTACAAATCCTTTTAGCAATAGGCACCAGTACAAAAGGAAAAACAAAAGCTGCAATTACATCTATAGTATAATGCACGTGTTGAATCAACACCAGAATACCAACAGCTATTGCACCAGCAAACACAATGAGTTTATGGCTTTTTTTGTGCATGCATAGTGCAAAAGTTACCAGGGTTGCAGTATGGCCAGAGAAAAACAAATCTTTGGTAATAAACCGCGCACCGTAAATGGTATTGGTTATAGGGTCAATTAATTCTATCAAATCAGCCGGGGGTTCAAGGGGTACCAGGTAAATACTAAGAATTCTGGAAAGGGAAAGGACATTGAATGCCCAAAGCATTTGCAGCATTCTTGCTGGGACCTGTATGTTTACATACAGAGTCCACAAGCTTAAGGACCAGATTATTATAAAAGTAGGAATAGAAACATTGACGCTGTCTATATAATCCAATACAAGGTCATTGATTATTATGCCCTTTCTGGCTTCAATAAAAGCAAAATAATAGGGTAGGAATGCCACCAATAATACCAACACGAGAATACCTAGGGCAAGTTTGTTTCTAAACACCTTATTTTTCAGAAATCCTTCCCAGGTTTTTTTCATCATGCCGCAAAAGTAGGGCTAGTAATGCCAACGAACAAATGCTTCCATTGCTGCATATTTTGTCATACCCAATGCTGCATATAAATTGGCTGTATTGGCATTCCTGTCCTCTGCACGTTGCCAGAATTCCCTGTTATCAGAACCCTGGAATGGCACCATATCTTTTTGTGATTGATGAATAAAAATGCCAAATCTCTTTTTCTTAACCTGATCTGGGCTCATTGGAATGGCCATTTCAATTTCTGCAATATCCCATTCCTGCCATGCACCTTTGTACAACCATACCCAGCAATCTTTAACCCAGTCGTCACCGGCGGCTTTGATCCTCCTTAGTGCTTCAAAAACGGCTTCCAAACATACGCGGTGTGTGCCATGCGGATCGGCTAAATCTCCTGCACAGTAAACCTGGTGAGGTTTTATTTTTCTGAGTAGCTCCATCGTTATAATTATATCGTCTTCGCCAAGTGGTTTTTTTTCTATTGTTCCGGTTTCGTAAAAAGGCATATTCATAAAATGCCATCTGCCTTCTGGTAATCCTACATATCTGCAGGTTGCTTTTGCTTCTCCTCTTCTGATCAATCCCTTGATGGCTCTTATATCCTTGGTATCCATCTGGTCTTTTTTCTTGGAAGCAATAAAGCGTTCTGCTGAACTTAGTTGCTCAATACTCTTGCTATTATCTACTCCAAACATTTCTTCAAAACCTACCGCAAAATCAATAAATCGGGTAACAAATTCATCTGTAACCGCAATATTTCCACTGGTCTGATAAGCCACATGTACTTCATGTCCCTGATCGTGCAAGCGCATAAATGTTCCACCCATACTGATGATATCATCATCGGGGTGGGGAGAGAAAATCAAACATCTTTTTGGATGGGGTTCTGATCTTTCGGGGTGTGCAGGAATTACTGCATTGGGTTTACCACCAGGCCAACCCGTAATGGTATCTCTCAGCATGTAGAAAACCTGCAGGTTTATTTCGTAAGCATCATCTTGTTCAACTAGTAAATCGGATAATCCATTCTCTGTATAATCAAGTGAAGTAAGGCTAAGCACAGACTTATTTAATTTCAGCGCCAGATTCACAACGGCTCTTTTTATCATTTGTTTAGTCCAAACACAGTCGCCGGTTAACCAGGGCGATTTAATTCTGGTAAGTTCAGTTGAAGCAGCCTCGTCAATAATGAAAGTACAATCGTTGTGTTGCTGTAATATACTCGCTGGTATACTCTCCGTTACATTTCCCTCTACCGATTTGGCAACAATGCTGGCTTTGTTACCCCAAGCCAGTAAAATGATTTTCTTGGCTTTTAAAATGGAACTAATACCCATGGTAACCGCCAGTCTTGGCACTTTAGTTATGGTGCCAAATTCGTAGGAATTGGCCAGGCGGGTACTGTTTTCTAAATTTACCAACCTGGTTTTGGATAAAATGCTAGAGCCTGGCTCGTTGAATCCAATATGTCCATTTTGACCAATTCCCAAAACCTGTAAATCAATTCCCCCTGCTGCTTCAATGGCTTGTTCATAGGAAGCACAATATTTTTTCATTTCCTCTTTTGGCGCATTTCCATTGGGTAAATGAATATTCTTTGGGTCTATGTCTATATGATTGAAAAGGTTGCGATGCATAAAGCTCCAGTAACTCTGGTAGGCATCTTTATCAATTGGATAGTATTCGTCTAGGTTAAAAGTAATAACATTTTTAAAACTCAATCCCTCTTCCCGATGCATCCTTACCAGCTCGGCATACATTTTAATGGGAGTAGAGCCGGTAGCCATACCTAATACCACATTTTCGCCCTTAGCTGCCTTATCCCTGATTAATTGGGCAATTACCTGTGCTGCGTAAATTGAGCCATCTGCTGGCGTTGGATAGATTTTGACTTCTATTTTTTCAAAAGAGTCTACCATTGTTAAACGATTTTGCATGGCTAATTTACATTAAAGCTTTCCAAAAAAAGCAGGTTTATGAGATATTTTGCGGTTTTTTAAGGTTTTTTTGTCGTTTCTGTGCTGTTATTAGCTGGGTCAAAGTATGCTTTTGAGTAATTAAGCCCCATCCAATCATATCGCTTGAACTGATGCAATAATCTTCTTTCAAAATTATTCCAGTCTTTTTTCTCTTTAGGAGTCCATAACACTTCGCTAAGGGCACTCATTCTGGGGAAAATCTGATATTCAACTTTAGAAGTATTGTTCATGTATTCTGTCCAAACATTGGCCTGAGCACCCAAAACATATTTTGCTTCGTCTGCACTTAAGGCGCTGGGAATGGGGTCGTAGCTGTACACTTTCTGTACGGTTGTATATCCTCCGATGGTAACAGAATCTTCATTTTTGGTTTGTTTGTGATCAAAATACATCCAGCCCCCAGGGGTCATAATTACATTGTGCTTTTGTTTAGCAGCTTCAATGCCCCCTTTTTCGCCTCTCCAGCTCATTACGGTTGCATTGGGTGCAAGACCACCTTCCAGAATTTCATCCCAGCCAATAATTTGTTTTCCCTTGCTGTTTAGGTATTTTTCAATTCGCTGAATAAAATAGCTCTGTAATTCATGCTCGTCTTTCAAGCCTTTTTCTTTGATCAACTGTTGACAAAAGGTAGATTTTTTCCATGCTTCCTTTGGACACTCATCACCTCCGATATGGATATATTTGGATGGGAATAATTGAATTACTTCGTCAAATACATTTTCGAGGAATTTAAAAGTGGTTTCAGTAGGTGCAAATACATCTTCAAAAACTCCCCAGGTTTGTTGCACCTGTTTGCCTGTTCTTGAACCGTTCCAGGCCACTTTAGCAGGAACTTTGGTGCTTGAATCAGGGAAACAACTCAACTCTGGATAGGCTGCAATAGCTGCAGAAGAGTGTCCAGGTAATTCTATTTCAGGAATCACTTCTACATATCTGTCAGCAGCATATTTTACTATTTCTTTAATTTGTTCCTGTGTATAATACCCACCATAGCGAGTATTCGTATTGCCTGTACCCGGATATCTTCCGATGGTAGTACCATTTCTATAGGCTCCAATTTCAGTTAGCTTTGGATATTTTTTAATCTCAATTCTCCAGCCCTGGTCTTCTGTCAAATGCCAATGAAAAGTATTCATTTTATGCATGGCAATGAAGTCGATGTACTTTTTTATAAAGTCTACCGGAAAGAAATGTCTGGCCACGTCTAAGTGCATGCCTCTGTAAGCAAATCTGGGTTGATCTTTTACTGATAACTGTGGAATACTAAGACTGGTTGTTTTGCTGAACGGGAACAATTGAATCAGTGACTGAACACCATAAAATACTCCGGCTTCATTGTCTCCCTCAATCACTACCCCGTTCTTATCTATTTCCATCTGGTAAGCGCCTGGAATGCCATAATCCATGCGTGCATAAGATAAAACAATATTGCCCTTGTATTCTGCAGTAGTTGATATAGGTAAAACCAATCCGTACATTTTCTTTACGTACCCCTGTAAAAAATTGGCAGATTTGTCCAATCCACCCCCCTTTGTTACAATGACTGTTTTACTATTCACTAGAAAATTTCCTTGACCCACTTTAAGTTCTGCTGGTTGTGGAATTATTGGGCTTTGCTGGGCAAATGTAGCAAAACTGAAAAGACAAGAAATGGCAAGAAATAGGTATTTCATTAGCATGATTAATCGTTAAGTGATAAAAATAAAAAAGATTCCCCTGAATGAGGAATCTTTTCTATTTAATTATCTTATAAATATTAAATCCGTATTTATACTACGCGTGTTAATTTAATTAAGTTGGTAGGTAAATGCTGATCCACCGGGGTACTACCTGTATTAATCACCGAATCACCTGACTTAAGAAAGCCTCTTTGTTTTAAAATATCAATTTGATCTGCAACGATATCGTCCAGGCTTTCTTCTTCAGAATAGTAGAAAGCCCTTACACCCCAACTTAAGCTAAGCTGATTTACCAGGGATTTCTCTTTGGTAAAAATAAACAGGGGAGAAGATGGCCTGTAACTGCTAAGCATAAAAGCAGTATAACCACTCTGTGTCATTCCCACCAATGCATTGGCTGAAACATCTTCTGCCATTTTCGCTGCATTATAACATACAGCATCGCTGTAGAAAGAAGGTGAATGAGGTTGTGGTTTCAAATCTTCTGAACGATTGTATCTGTATTCGTTTTTCTCTACTTCTGCAATAATTTTACGCATGGTTTCTACCACCAATGCTGGGTGTTTACCTGCAGCAGTTTCACCACTCAACATAACAGCATCTGCTCCTTCCAATACTGCATTGGCAACGTCGGTAATTTCACTTCTGTTGGGCTTAACACGATCAATCATGCTCTCCATCATTTGTGTTGCTACAATAACTGGTTTGGCCCTGTGAATACATTTGCGAATCAGTTCTTTCTGAATCAATGGAATCTGTTCTACTGGCAATTCAACACCCAGGTCGCCACGTGCTACCATGATTGCATCACTTTCAATAATAATATCACGGATATTAACCAGGGCTTCAGGCTTTTCAATTTTTGCTATTATCTTGGTTTTGCTTTTCTTTTCGTCGAGCTTGCTTCTTAAAATCACAATGTCTTTTACACTTCTAACAAAGCTTAAAGCCACCCAGTCTAATTGTTGGTCAATAATGAATTCAAGGTCAGCTAGATCTTTTTCGGTTAAGGCTGGTAAAGAAATTTTTGTGTCTGGTAAGTTCAGCCCTTTTTTAGATGAAAGAATACCGCCTAATGTCACTACTACTTTAACGTCTCCATTTTTTTCAATGCCTGAAACTTTTACTTCAATTTTACCATCATCAATCATAATGGTATTACCTAATACCACATCACCGGCAAGGTTAGGATAGGAAACATAAATTTTTTCTTTTGTGCCAATGCATTTTTCATTGGTGAAAGTTAGAATATCACCTATCTGTAAATCCAAAGCATTGTTTTCAATTTCACCAACTCTTAGTTTAGGTCCTTGCAAATCGGCAAGAATAGCAATATTGTAGGGTTGAGTTTTATTGATATTTCTGATATGCTCTATAATCGCTAGTTTGTCTTCATGGCTTCCATGAGAAAAATTCAATCTGAATACATTCACTCCAGCTTTTACCAGGTCTAATAGCTGATCATATGAGTCACAGGCAGGCCCAACTGTAGCAACAATCTTAGTTTTGTGCATCACGTGTTTAACACCTGCTGCCTTGTCCATGTTCTTGTGTAGATACTTCTCTAAATTCTTTGACATTGTTTTATTTTATTTATTAGGGGGGATTTTAGCTGGCTAGTATTTTAACTATGTTCAACCAATCTTCTGAAATTTTTTGTTTTGCTTTTATTGCATGATCCAATGGAGTGTAGTGAAGCTGATTGTTTAAAATACCCACCATCACATTGTTGGTGCCATTGAGTAAACATTCAACTGCGGCAAACCCCATACGGCTGGCAATTAATCTGTCTAAACAAGTAGGAGAGCCACCTCTTTGAATATGGCCTAAAATACATACTCTGGTATCAGCCTGTGGTAATCTTTTCTTGATGATGGTAGAAATTTCATTGGCACCATATTTATCGCCTTCTGCAACAACGATAATGTTTACCAGTTTTTTTCTTTTTTCCTGTTCTGATAAAGAAGTAATTAAAGCTTCAATATCGGTTTCGGTTTCAGGAATTAAAATATTTTCTGCACCGGTTGAAATACCACTATGCAAAGCAATGTAACCTGCGTCTCTACCCATTACTTCGACAATGAATAGACGGTCATGTGCATCAGCCGTGTCTCTGATTTTATCAATAGCACCAACTGCCGTGTTTACAGCAGTATCAAATCCAATGGTAAAATCACTTCCTGCTATGTCTTTATCAATAGTGCCAGGCAAGCCAATGCAGGGTATATCAAATTCATTACTGAATTTTTGAGCTCCCTTAAAACTTCCATCTCCTCCAATGATTACCAATCCATTAATTCCTCTTTTCTTCAGGTTTTCATAGGCTGTTTTTCTACCGGCGTGTTCCATGAATTCCATTGAACGAGCGGTTTTTAATACAGTTCCTCCTCTCTGAATAATATTGGCAACCGATCTGGAATTCATCGGAAAAATATCATCGTCTATCATGCCACTATAGCCTCGCATTATACCAAATACTTCTAATCCATGATATAATCCGGTTCTTACAACTGCTCTAATAGCGGCATTCATGCCCGGGGCGTCTCCCCCTGATGTTAAAACTCCAATCTTGCTGACTTTTTTATTGCCCATGTTTTACAATCTCTGTGATAAATTGATTCGTTTACAAAATGTAAATAATGTGTATACCGTACACGGAGTTTCAAAAATACGAATTTGAAGTCACATTGCCTTGTAGTGTTGATAACGGTTTTTTCGTAGCATTGTGCCATGAATATACTGGTAACAGGGGCTAATGGTTTTACTGGTCAGCATTTGTCTGTATTCCTTGCTGAACAAGGGTTTTCAGTGCATGCAGTTTCTCGCGGACCATCTCGATTACAACCGCATTCAAACATTCAATATTACGAATGCGAACTAACAAATGTTAGTTCGGTGTTAAAGGTTGTCGAAGTCATACAACCCGATTGGATTATTCATGTAGCTGCCATGAGTAAACCGGATGAATGTGATGTAAACAGAGAGAAATGTCTCAAGCAAAATGTGGATGCAACGATTCATTTAGGTGCTGCAGCTCAAAAAGTAAATGCCAGATTTGTTTATTTTTCTACAGATTTTATTTTCGGAGAAAACGGACCGCATAAAGAGGATGATATTCCCAATCCACTCAATTTTTATGGAGAGTCCAAGTGGAAGGCTGAGCAGTGGGTAAGTAGTCAAATAACCAACCCCGTCATTGTAAGGCCCGTATTTATGTATGGCCCTCAACATAAGAATGGCAGAGCCAGTTTTATTCAATGGGTAGAAAAGCAGTTAAGCCAAGGCAAACCCATCAAAGTTGTAAATGATCAGTACCGTACACCCACCTATATTAAAGATATATGCTTGGGAGTTCAATCTATAATGGTGCAAAATCAAACAGGGATATTTCATTTGGCTGGTCCTCAAATAATAACACCATACGATATGGCTATTGAAGTTGCAAAAGTTTTGTCGCTTAATCAATCGCTGATTACACCTGTTGATAGCAATACTTTCCCCGAACCGGTTATCAGGGCCAAACGCTCTGGTTTGCAGATTGATAAAGCAAGGAAGGTTTTAAATTATAAACCCCACTCTTTTTCAGAGGGGGTTCATTTGTCTTTTGCAGCAAAATAGTAATTTCCTTATTGTAGTATGCCTTTATATGAAAGGGGTACAAATTTTGTCATTTTAATGGCAGAAAAATTTCTGCCATCATGCATCTGGCACTACCGCCTCCATTGGTTTCAATGGTTTTAATATCGCTGTG
>VFQO010000775.1_pt1 | contig 30119 bp, 28 predicted proteins | sample 3512331 | NCBI WGS metagenome assembly VFQO01 (sample SAMN10412371, study PRJNA504923) | tailings metagenome | isolation source: Replicate 3 from Balatoc abandoned mine | place: Philippines: Itogon, Benguet | collected 2017-08-28 | reverse complement strand
TGAAGTTCAAGGGCCACTCCATCGCCGACGTGCTCGACATGACGATCGAGGATGCGGAAGAATTCTTCAAGGCCGTCCCCCCCATTCGCGAAAAAATGCGAATGTTGAATGAGGTAGGGTTGGGCTACGTGAAGGTCGGCCAGCAGGCGACGACCCTGTCCGGCGGCGAGGCCCAGCGGGTGAAGCTCGCCAAGGAACTCGCCCGCCGCTCGACCGGGCAGACGCTGTATATTCTGGACGAGCCCACCACCGGCCTCCACTTCGAGGACGTGCGCAAGCTCCTCGAAGTGCTGCACCGGCTGGTGGAGGGCGGCAATTCGGTTGTCGTCATCGAGCACAATCTTGATGTGATCAAGACGGCGGACTGGATCATTGATCTGGGGCCGGAGGGCGGTGTGCGCGGGGGGGAGATTGTCGCGGTTGGCGTTCCCGAGGATGTCGTCAAAGTGGAGCGCAGTTTTACCGGCCAATACCTAGCGCCGCTGTTGCAGCGCTGACTCGGGAACGAGCCTGCCCCGACGAAGGCCGGGGCCGGAGCAGGTGGTGAAGGAGCCGCGGAGCTTTAACCGCAAGTACCTCGTTCCGCAGATGAACATCTGCCCCGGGAACAAGTCTGCCCCAAACGGAACCTGGAAAAACTGGTCGATGGGCGGCGGCCTTGACCACGAAGCCTGCGCCGCGAAATTCGTCTTCAGTAAGGCTCTTGAAGGCCACGCTCGCGATCAGACCGACAGAGCGAAAACTCAAGAAAGTTTCCTTCGAACCAAGAAAAATATATCCCAGGATACTTTTCTCTTGACAGAAAAGTCCCCTGGGATATTTTCAAACGGCACCTGGGGTCTGACCTGGAAATCTGAACCTGTCAGGTGAACTCGAATGAAGGAGAAAAATGATGTACCCTAAGAACGGCGATATGCCAACCCCGATCGTCGCTGCTGACAGCCTGATGGGGCTCGACACCCTTGATGCGCTTGCCGATGCGGGGGATGTGAACGAGAAACCCTATAAGGTCTTTATTGGTCACAATCTGGGGCATCGTGTTTTCACGATGTCAGTTCCCTTCAGACAGTTCAAAGACATCTCGGATGTCGCAAATGACCGCGACCAAGGGCCTGTTGCTCAGCGAAAGCTGGACGAAGGGCATGCGAAGAAGTTGGCTGGTTACATGTTGAAGGGGCTCATTTCAGCAGCGAAGCTGCGCCGTACGGCCAACGGCAAGCCAGTGCCTCAGACCTTTGATGAGCTCCTGAAGTTTTTGGGGGAGCAACCGTATTTCTCGCTGCAGCCCCTAGTCTGCAACATTCGGGGAATCTCTGAATCCGGGAGTGATATCCGTGGTATTCGAATGGAGTTTCAAGGCGAAACGGCTGCATTCAAAGTTTTCCTCGCCGAAAGGCACACGCTTTGGGTCATCGACGGCCAACATCGTCGATATGCCGCGGACCTTTGCATGGAGTTCCTCGAAACCGTGCGACAGACTGGACGATACCCGAGCAAGGGTGCTGTTCTCTTCCCCAACAAGGGGCAAGCTGTGACCGAAAGCGAGATGCTAGTTTGGAACGAAACTTATGAAGCAGCGCGGTCATATGCAACGCTGACGGTCGAGGTCCACTTGGGGTTGAACATCGATCAAGAGAGGCAACTGTTTCACGACCTTAACCGTCTTGGCAAGAAAGTTGATGCGTCACTGGCGTTTCAGTTTGATGGCTCTAATCCGATCACGCATTTCATCAAAAATAAGCTTGTTGGAGATTTGGGAATCAGCATTACTGAAGTCGAAGCAAAGGATTGGTCGGAAGATACCGGCGCGCTTCTTCTCAAGGATGTTGTTGCGGTGAACGCGATTGCCTTTCTCAACAAAGGAAACATTTCTGGAGCTACTCCAGCAGTGATCGAACCGCGCGAAAGGGTTATCCAGGAGCTGTGGCAGAGGATCGCGGAGATTCCGAGCTTCGGAGATAGCAGAGCTAAGGAAAAGACGGTTTCTGCACAGCCTGTTGTTCTGAAAGCGATTGCCAAAATCGCGTATGATCTGAACTTCAGCAATAGGAAGCCAGATGATGCAGAGACACTCTTTGATTCATTCCTACAGAATCTTTCAGAGATTGACTTTAGCCACTCTAATCCGATGTGGAATTACTACAACCTGTCTGAGCATGAGAGGCTCGAGCTTGGTCTGGACACCTTGATCGGATATCTTCCTGAAGAAGTCGACGGAGTAAATCGTGACGTGGGCTCAATCCAGGGCTCATACTTCAGGTTCGGATCGAAGCATAACGATATCTACCCTATTCTGGCTGATATGCTGCGCTGGGCGAGCGGACTGCCCAGCCGTCGATAGCGGTGAGGAAGGTTGCCAGAGTATGCGCCGACTACATGCAAAATAGACTTGATATTCAGTTAACTCCGGGCCGATGCAGTTCGCTGCGTCGGCCCTTGTAGTGCTGTTCGGGGTCCATCCCATCGACGCAATAAAATCCTTTCCTACACCCCCGCACCCCTTCTACCCTCCCGCGCAGGCGTCAGCCTTGCGCTTGCCCGCCGCGCTCTCCCGCTCGTCCCGCGCTGCCTTCCGGCGTCGGCTCGGGCAGGCCTCCGGAGTGCGGGGGTAGGGCAGGGCGGCGCTCCATTGTCTCTCTCGCCGCAAGGAGCGCGCCATGTCCTTCTATCCCTCTCGCCGTCACGACAATTGTCCGCGCGTGGGCGGTGCGGCGTATGATCCGGAGGGGGATCGCGCCTTTGTCGGCGAGTGGCTCGCGCATGTGGCGGCGGGGCGGATCGGTGGGGGGCTTGGCCGGGCTGAGGCTGCGCCGCCAGCGGACGGGGCGCAGACGCTCGAGGAGATCCGGGCCGTCACCCTCGCCAATGAGCGGCTGATCTGCGGGGATGGGCGCCTGCCGATCTGGTGAGGTGGGATTGGCCCACGCCTGACCGCGATACCCGCCCCGGACTGCAAGCGGGGATCAAGCGCGAGGGGGACTGACGTTCTCCCCTCCCGCTGGCCCCGGCTCGGTGGCCGGGGCGGGTATCGGGGCAGGAGGAGGGCGCCGGGCGCGCCGCACTCGCGCCTGTGCTGGCGCCGATAGCCGCCCCCTGACGGGCCGGGGCGGCCTGCACATGCGGTGGCACAGACCCCGCGAAAACTCTTAAATCGTTGATCGCTATGGAGAACGCCTCGTCGCAGGGGCGTCTTTGCGCGTGCCAGACCCGCGCCAGACCCCCCGCAGACCCCCTCCAGACCCCTGCTAGACCCCCTCCAGGGGTGCCTCTGCACGGGGATTGCGGCGCTCCCACGCGGCGAGGGCGGCGAAGCTGAGGATCCCGCTCGCCAGCATCCACAGGAACGCGCCGGGCACCCCGAAGCCGTAGTCGAGCACGCCGAGCACCGCGATCTGGACAAGGATCGCCCCCACCGCCGCCCGCGGTCCGGCCCGCCATCCGGCAAGCCCCGCGACGATCGGCACCGCCAGCACCGCGGCGATCGCGCCCGCGTCGAGCACGAGGTTGCGCAAGCTCTCCCCCTGCAGCGCGAGCCACGCCGCAACCGCCGCCGCGCCGCAGGTTGCAATCCGCGCGGCGCGCAGGAGGGCGAGGGGAGAAGCGTTGCGATTCAATCGCTTGTACCCGCTTTCCGTGACCACGGCGGAGACCGCGAGAAGGGCGGAATCGACCGAGGACAGGATCGCGGAGACCAGCGCTCCGGTGAAGATGATCATCAGCCAACCGGGGAACAGGGCGGCGGCAAGGGAGGGCAGATAGGCCTCGCCCTCGGCCAGCCGGAGCCCGAGCTGCGGGCCGAACAGGCCGAAGCTCACCGGGATGAGGCCGACGGCAAGGTAGATGGCGGCGCCCAGCAAGGCCCCCCGCCGCGCGACCTCGGGCGAACGGGCCCCCAATGTGCGGGCCAGCGCCTCCTGGCTGACCATCGTGCCGATGATCGGAATGAGCCACAATTCAAGGCGTTGGCTCCAAGTTTCGCCCGGCGCGGTGAAGCTCCACACGGTCGGCGGGGCGGCGGCCCACATGGCGGGCAGGCCCCCCGCGGCGTCGGCCATCAGCACGAACAGGACAAGGATCGCGACGATGATGATGAGGCCCTGGACGATGTCGGTGATGACATCGCCGGCGAGCCCTCCGAACAGGGTGTATGTCATCACCAGGAGCGTCGCGCCGATCAGCGCAGGGGTGAAGGCGAGGCCTGACGCGGTCGAGATGATGCTCGCAAAAGCAAAGAGTTGCGCCGCAGACCAGGTGGTGGCCGACAAGGCGATGACGGCAGCGGCAAGGCTTTCGGTGCCCGCGCCGAACCGGTCGCGCAGGAAATCGGCAAGGGTGATGAACCCGCCGCTCCGCAGCCGGTAGGCGAAGAAGACGGCAATCGCGAGGATGCCGATGGCATAGGCAAAGGGCTCGGCACGGGCGCCCGCGAGGCCGTCGCGCGCGACCTCGCTGGACGTCGCGATCAGGCTTTCGGAGGCGAACCAGGTGGCGAACAGGCTCAATCCCACGGCGAAGGGCCCGAGCGAGCGGCCGGCGACGAGGTAGTCGGCATCGGATCTGGCGCCGCGTCCCGCCCATACCGCAAGCGCGATCTGGGCCGCGACATAGGCCATGATGAGGATGAGAGTGATGGCGCCATTCCCCTTGCAAGCAGCCCCGCCGTGTGCCGCAAGCCCCCCTGCGACCGCCGTCGACGGTGTCTCTGACTACCGGCGATGTGCCCCGGTGCAAGGGCCTTTGCACAGGGCAGGCCGGACGGTCGCGCGTGGCAGCGGAGAGCCGGACGAGATCGCGCTGCTGCGGAAAACGTCCGCGCGCGAGACCCGCGTGGATACGGCAAGGCTGGGGACGGCCTATTCTCCCACCCCGTGAGGGCCGGAGCTTCAGTCCTCGATCAGGGCGAGTTCGACCGTGGCGTGCCCGCGCGCGATCATGCCGAGTTCGACGGCGGCGGCGCGGCTGACGTCGATCAGGCGGCCACGGGTGAAGGGCCCGCGGTCATTGATGCGCACCACGACGCTGCGGCCATTGCCGGGATTGGTGACCCGGACGAGGCTGCCGAAGGGCAGGGTGCGGTGGGCTGCGGTCATGTCGTCATTGTCGAAGCGTTCGCCGCTGGCAGTGCGCTGGCCGTCGAACCTTGCGGCATAATAGGAGGCGCTGCCCCGGCCGAGCGTGGTTTCCTGCGGGTCCGAGGCAGCGGGAGCGGCGGGGATGGCAGCCGTGACTTCCGTGGTCGGCTGGATCGGGACGAATTCGATCACCGCGGCGCTGGTGGCGGGGTCGACGCGGACCGTGGTCGCATCGGGCGCAGCCGCCGAGGATGCCGCAAGCGGGGCGAGACCAAGCAGGCCCGCGACCGCAATGGCTTGCACGCTCCGATTGACGAAGCTTCGGGCGTTCCGGCCCTCGATGCGATTTCCCGTCCGCATGGCAGGCCCGATACAGACCGGGCTGGCGGTATGGCAAACCAGGTTAGGATTTCATCGTCCCTCAGGTTCCACTGGAGCACGAGGTGAGCCGCAAATGCGACGAACCGTTGGTGCCACGGCCAGCCGTCAGCAGCGGTGAGCGGCGTTTCAACGGCTCGACTCGGCGATGCCGGCGTCCTTGAGGGCGGTTCGTGGAGACTGCGGCGAGGGCCCGCGCAAAGCAAATGGGGCCGGCATTGCTGCCGACCCCACTCTCACCGGCGTGTGGATGACCCTCGTGTCCGATGCGTCCGGCGAACCTTCCGCTTCTTCCGCGTGGGGCCATGCTTGGCGCCCGGTGTCTAGCCTCTCGCTGCCCTGCCTTGCGGCTGGCTGCCAAGAGATTTGTCACCGGCGCTCGCGCCGGCATCCGGCTTTCGCTCCTGCGGGCTTGTGCGTCCGTCCTCGGGCCTGAGCCTTCCGGTCTTTCGCGCCGCGCCGTCGCTTCCGCCGAGGCTTTCGTCCCTTTACCGGTTACAAGGGCTGCGGCTTGGGGGCTTTCGCCGTTTCCGCTGCACTTCCATCCGGCCAGGTTCTTGGCCTGTCCGGTGCCACCGCGTCGCTCCGATCCTTGAGTTGAGCCGACTTGCCTTTGGCCGAAGCCTCCTGCATGCCATCTCCAGATCGGCGCGTGGACAGATGTCACCGCCATCCTTGGGATAAAAACTTACCGATCTTCAGAGCCTTGCGGCTTTGAGTTTCGGTTGCTTCTTGTCCCGAAGACAGGTTTAAAGTGCGCCTGAATCGGCGTTCTGGCAACATCCGCCAGACTTGGTTTTCCACTCCGGGCCATATGGCCTGTGGACACGAGTGGATAAGTCAACGGCTCGTCGTATTTGTCGCGAGCCGGACCAAAAGCAGGAACGAAACCGCCCCCGGATTGTCACGCTGACGAACCCACGCGGCCGTTGCGAGCGCGGCGACTCGGTTTGCCCCAACTGCGTGCGGATCAGGCGTCCCGGTTGCGGCGCGACAGCAGGCGCAGGCGCAGGCCGTTCAGCTTGATGAACCCCTCGGCGTCCTTCTGGTCATAGGCCCCGGCATCGTCTTCGAAGGTGACGTGCGCCTCGGAATAGAGCGAAAAAGGCGACTTGCGGCCGACCACGCTCGCCAGGCCCTTGTAGAGCTTGAGGCGCACCGTGCCGGTGACCTTGTCCTGGCTGTGGTCGATCGCCGCCTGCAGCATCTCGCGCTCCGGCGAGAACCAGAAGCCATTGTAAATGAGCTCGGCATATTTCGGCATCAGCTCGTCCTTCAGGTGCGCCGCGCCGCGATCCAGCGTGATCTGCTCGATCCCGCGATGCGCGCGGGCGTAGATCTCGCCGCCGGGGGTTTCGTACATCCCGCGGCTCTTCATGCCGACGAAGCGGTTCTCGACCAGATCCAGCCGGCCGATGCCGTGCTTGCGGCCGAGATCGTTGAGCGCGGCGAGCAAAGTGGCGGGCGACATGGCCTCGCCGTTCAGGGCGACGCCGTCACCCTTCTCGAAATCGACGGTGATGTATTCCGGCGTATCGGGCGCATCCTCGGGGTTTACGGTGCGCGAGTAAACGTAGTCGGGGGTCTCCTCCCACGGGTCTTCGAGCACCTTGCCTTCGGACGAGGTGTGCAGGAGGTTCGCGTCGGTCGAAAACGGGCTGTCGCCGCGCTTGTCCTTGGGCACCTGGATCTGGTGCGCTTCGGCCCAGGCGAGCAGCGCGGTGCGGCTGGTCAGGTCCCATTCGCGCCACGGGGCGATCACCTTGATGTCGGGATCGAGCGCATAGGCCGAGAGCTCGAAGCGCACCTGGTCATTGCCCTTGCCGGTCGCGCCGTGGGCGATGAAATCGGCGCCGGTCTGGTGCGCGATCTCGACAAGGCGCTTGGAGATCAAGGGCCGGGCGATCGAGGTGCCGAGCAGGTAATCGCCTTCATAGCGGGCATTGGCGCGCATCATCGGGAAGACGAAATCGCGCACGAATTCCTCGCGCACGTCCTCGATGAAGATGTGATCGTCAGGGATGCCCATCGCCCGGGCCTTGGCGCGAGCTGGCTCGATCTCTTCGCCCTGGCCAAGGTCGGCGGTGAAGGTGACGACTTCCAGCCCGCGCTCCACGCTCAGCCACTTGGCGATGACGCTGGTATCGAGACCGCCCGAATAGGCGAGGACGACTTTCTGGGGCTGGGGCACGGTGGGTGATCCTTGGGAATGACAGCGCGCGCGCCCCTAACAGCGGGCGGGGCCTTCGGCAATCGGCCATTCGAGGCTCGGCGCGCCGTTCACGCTAATGTCCTAATGTATCGTCACTTTTCTGCGTGACTTGGCGGGCAGGAAAGCGTAGGGCCGTGCCGGGATCGTCGCTCTTGGAGGGCATAACATGACACGCTCCCTATATCTGGCCGCCTTCGCGCTTCCCCTTTTCGCTGCCCCTGTTTCCGCCCACGAGGTGCTCCATGCCGGGCACGAAGGCCATGGCCATGCGCAGGGCTGCGGTCATCAGGCGCTCGAACATGCGGGCCATGTCGATTACCTTCACGACGGCCACCTCCACCACGCGCATGACGGTCATGTCGACGAGCACGCTCTCGAAGTCAGCACCGTCAATCCGGAAGCCGAGGAACTGACCACCCGCGTGATGACCGACGATCACCTGCACGGCCATTCCGGCGAGGAACACATGAGCGTCCAGCATGGCACCCATGTCGACTTCGTCCACGACGGGCGGCTGCACCACCGCCACGGCGATCACACCGACGATCACGGCGCGGTGAAACTCGTCGCGATGCGGTGATCAGCCGATCAGGTAATCGCGCGTGATCGGCAGGGCATGGCGGCTGCGGATATACTGGATCTGGTAGTTGCCCATGCCCCCGTTCTCGAACACCGTCGCCGCGCCTGCGAGGTAGAAGGTCCACATCCGGAAGAACCGCTCGTCATACATCGCGATGATGGCGTCGCGGTGCGTCATGCAGTTGGCGTACCACTGGCGGATCGTCTTCGCGTAATGGAGCCGCAGCGTTTCGACATCGGAGGCGATCAGGCGCACTTTTTCCGAGGCCGCGAGCGTCTCGGACAGGGCAGGAATGTAACCGCCGGGGAAGATATACTTGCGGGTGAAGGCGTCAGTGGTGCCCGGTCCGCCGAGCCGGCCGATGGTGTGGAGCAGCATCACACCGTCATCCGCCAGCATCTTCGCGCAGGAGGCGAAGAAGGTATCGAACTGCGCGCGGCCCACGTGTTCGAACATGCCGACCGACACGATCCGGTCGAAGCGGCGGCCGCTTGCGGCGGTGTCGCGGTAGTCCTCGAGCAGGATCGTCACCCGGTCCGCCACCCCTGCAGCGCGCACCCGGTCGCGGGCGAGGGCGGCCTGTTCCTCGGACAGGGTGATGCCGGTCACCTTCACATCGTGGTGCCGCGCGAGGTGGATCGCCATCCCGCCCCAGCCGCAGCCGATGTCGAGCACCTCCTGCCCGGGCGAAAGGTGCAGCTTTCTGGCGATGTGCCTGAGCTTTGCCTCTTGCGCCCCTGAAAGCGTGGTGACCCCCTCGGGCCAGTAGGCGCAGCTGTATTGCCAGTGTTCGGCATCGAGCATCAGCGCGTAGAGATCGTTGCCGATGTCATAGTGATGCGCGACGTTCTTCTTGGAACCCACCCGGTTGTTGATCTGCTCGGCGGCGAAACTTGCTGTGTTTATCAGACGCTTGAAGGTCGATGGCGGGCCGACGTCGCCGCCTCTGTCCCAAGGGTTGTTGGCACGCAGCAGGCTCACCAGCCCCATCACGTCGCCCTCTTCGATCAGCAAGCGCCCGTCGATGAAGGCCTCCGCCGCGCCGAGCCTCGGATCGAGCACGATGTCGCGTCCGACCCGGTCATCGGTGAAGCGCAGCACGATCTCAGGGAAGCCCTCCGCAGGCGTGCCGTAGGTGCTGGTGCTGCCATCGGCAAAGACGATGCCGAGGCGCCCCTTCGTGACCCCGCGCGAAAGGAAACGGTCGAGGAGAGGTTTGCTCATTGGGCTCCTTTCAGGGATGCTTGTGGTTCAGCTTAGCCGGGGGGCGAGCTTTCGCAAAATCATCGTGGCTTGGGAGGCCATGGCCGAAGGATGCGCCATCATCACCGGGTTGGCGGTTGAGCCGTTCATGGCCTGCGCTGAACCGCACAGGCCGCGCGCATGGGTCATGATCGTGACGAAGGAACGTGCTCTAAGGCTCAGACCCCGGCATACCATTGATAGCCCGCGACATCCTCCCAGAACCCGCCGTGCCCCTGTCCGATGTCGTCAAAGCTTGCGACCGCTTCGATCGCCTTGACGTATTTGGCCTGCTTGTAGCCCAGCTGCCGTTCGATCCGCATCCGCAAGGGCGCACCGTTCTTTTCGGGCAGGGGCTCGCCATTGAGCGCGTGCGCGACGATGGTCTGGGGGTGGTAGGCGTCGACCATGTCGATGCTCTCGTAATAGTCGCGCCCGTACAGCACGTCGGCGCAGCGGAAGACGATGAAGTTGGCGCCCTGCCTGACCTTGGCCGCATCGAGCAGCGTGGCAAGCGGCACGCCCTGCCATTCGCCGATCGCGCTCCAGCCTTCGACGCAGTCGTGGCGGGTGATCTGGGTACGCTGCGGCAGGGCGCGCACCTCGGCAAGGGTGAGGGCGAGGGGGTTGTCGACCAGCCCTTTCACCTCAAGCCGCCAGTCGGGGAAACCACTGGCGAGCTGCTCCTGGTAGAACCCATCGGCGACCGTTACCGAGCCGTTGCCGCGGAAGGTCGGCGAGCGTTCGGCGCGGGTGTATTCGGGCGCGAGGCCCTGCTTGCCCGCCAGCGCGCGGTGGACGGCGCGGTGGCCATCCTCGGCGGCCTTGAACAGGCCCTTGGCGGTGTCGCTCTCGTTGATCTTGGCGCAGGCCGAGGCGCCAAGGGCGGCGATGCCGGCAAGCAGCGAGCGGCGCGGCAGATCAACCATGGGCCGGGGCCTCCTGTTCCGGGGAGAGGTGAGGGGGCGCCTCGCCTGCGGCTTCGGCCCCATTCGTGGACACGCGCCTGCCGCCTGTGAACATCTCCACGATCAGCCGCCAGTCGATCAGCGCCAGACAGATGTGGATGACGAAGAAGCCGAAGATGCCCCAGGCGGCGATGAAGTGCAGGGAGCGCGCGCTCTGACGGCCGCCGAGCACTTCGAGCAGCCAGGGCGCGGCGGCCTGAAAGCCGGGGCTGATCGCAAGGCCCGTGAACAGCATCAGCGGCAGCAGCACCCCGAACACCATCCCGTAAAGAATGCGCTGCACGGGATTGTAGCCATGCCCAGCCCCCGCACCCGCGCCGCCGCCCGAATGCGCCTTCAGCGAGGCGAGCACCGCGCCCGGGGTCCAGTCCGTGGGCGCGGTCATGAGGTCGCGGCGGAAATGGCCGTTCGCCAGCATCGCGATCCAGATGAAGAGGAGGCCCACGCCAAAGGGCCAGGCCGCGGTGATGTGCCAGTCTCGCGCAAGGGCAAGGTTGTAGTGCCCCGGGATCGTCGCCCAGCCCGGGAAGCGGATCACCGCCAGCCACGCGTCAGCCGGATCGAAGCCGTAGTCGCCCCAGTAGAGGTAGCGGTGGGCGTTCGAGATATTGAGCCCGCTCATGAACAGCACGATGATCGCCGCAGCGTTCACCCAGTGCCACAGCCGGGTCGACAATGCGTGCTTGATCATGCGGTTCTCCCTATCCCTCTTCGCGCGCCAGCCAGATCACATCGCGCGGCTGGTCGAGCAGGTGCTGCCCGCTGTCGACGAAAATGCTCTGCCCGCTGGCAAGCGCGCAGCTGCTGAGGAACAGCGCGGCCTCGGCGATTTCGTCAGGCCTGGTCTTGCGGCCGAGGAGGTTCATCCGGTGCGAAATGTCTGTCTCCTCCTCGCGCTGGTCGTGGCTCGCCAGCACGGCCCCGGGCGCAAGGCCGTAGACCCCGACACCGCCTGAATTGCCCTTGGCCAGCATGCCGATGGTGGCCGCCAGCGCGTGTTTGGACATGGTGTAACTGAAGAAATCGGGGTTCGTATTTTCGATTTTCATGTCCGTGACGTTGATCACGCTGCGTGATGCAGGATTTTGCGCCGTCAGGGCGATGAAGGCCTGGGCGAGGCGGGCCGGGGCGAGCGCGTTGATCTGCATCGCTGCCCGGTTCGTCGCCGGATCGAGTTCGGTTACATCGTCGTAATCGAAAACCGACGCCGAATTGACGAGGCACCGCCAGCCCGGCAGCCGCGCGGCAAGGGCGGTGACGGCGGCGACGGCAGCGTCATCGTCGGCAAGGTCGAAGGCCAGTGTTTCCGAGGAAGGGAGCGTGGCTGCCAGCGCCTCGGCGGCGGCGGCAGAGTGCCTGAAGTGGATCACCACGTGCCACCCGGCGGCGGCAAAGCGGCGCACGATCGCCGCGCCGATACGGGTCGCCCCGCCGGTCACGAGAACGGCGGGGCGAGGGTTGAGGGGGGCGCCAGGGGCAGCGGATTGGGCATGGGAGAGGGGCATGGCCCCAGCGCTAACAGGCGGGCCCGCGCGCTTCAATCGGTGAGCGGCAGCGCTGGCCCTCCCAACTGCATCAGCGGCAGCGCAGTTCGCCGCGGTCGATCTCGCGCCCGAGCAAGCCGCCGCCGATCGCGCCGAGCAGCGTTCCGGCGCTGCGGTCGCCGCGGGTATCGATGGTTCGGCCGAGCAGGGCACCCACGCCCGCTCCGATCACGAGGCCCGTGGTCCCGTTGTCGCGGCGGCAATGATAGCGATCGCCATCGCGCCAGATCCGGTCCCCGCGGCCAAGCCGGCGCGGCTCGTAATAGCGGCCGCGATCGTCATAGATGCGGTCCTTGGCGCGCTTGCCCCAGGCGGGGGCATGGCGCGGGGGATCGGCCATCGCGGGCGCCGCCATCGGGAGCGTCATGGCACCGGCGGCCAGAACCAGAGCGATTGTCTTCATGGCAGTTCTCCTGTCGGTTTGCCTGCGTCGAACTTGGCTTGAAGCGGCAGCGGGGGGCAAGGTTCCGCGTCAGGCGCGGCTTGTCCAGCCCCCCGCCACGGATTAACGGCAACGTGAACCGCCGCGGTCGATCTCGCGGCCGAGAAGACCACCACCGATCGCGCCCAGGAGGGTCCCCATCGAGCGGTCGCCGCGGGTGTCGATGGTGCGGCCAAGCAGAGCCCCGCCGACTGCGCCTACGACGAGACCGGTGGTCCCATCCGCGCGGCGGCAGCGCCAGCGGCCGTCATCGCCGCGCCAGTAATCGCCCCGGCGATCATCGCGCCAGCGCCGGTCGTCCCGGCGGCCGCGATCGTCACGCCAGCGGCGGTCATCGCGCCAGCGGCGATCGCGGCGCCAGTCGTCGCCATAGGCAGCGACCGTGCTGAAGGGCGAGGCAGTATCGTGATGGAGGGCGTAGACCGGCGCGGGAGCGGCGGGCAGTTCGGCGGCCTGCGCGGGAGCGGCAAAGGCAGCCATCGAACCGGCGGCGGCAAGCAGGGCGAGATGTTTCATGGCGGGTTTCCTTGTGGCGGCTCCGCGGGAGGAGCGACCCCTTTTTCGTTCAGGTAACGCGAACGCTGGCTGAACAAGCTTTTCAGGAAACAGCAGGATTTGTTCAGCTTGGCCTGTGGCAGGATGAACCGTGCTTTACCCGCGCTTGGCTGCGGCCTTGGCGCGCAGATAGGGGCTGAGGGCATCCAGATCGGCGAGCTGGGCCAGTTCCTCCTGCGTCGCCTTGCCGGCCGTCAGCGCCCGGAACACCCGCGCCACGCTCCAATCGGCGGCACCGATAGCGACGCGTTCGAGCGAATCGCCAGCCGCGACATGGCCCGTTTCGATCACGCGGAAGTACCAGCCGCAGCGGCCGGTCCGGATAACCGCCGCGACCATGCCCTTGTGACCGAAGCGGTGCTCGATCTTCCAGCACGGGCTGCGCGGGCGGCTGACTTCGATCAGCGCCCCGGTGTTCTTTGGGCCGCAGCGGAAGCGGTCGCCAATGTGGACCATCTCCTCGGTGAGACCGGTGACGGCAAGGTTCGATCCGAAGCCGCCCGGCTCATCCAGTGCGGGATGATCGCCGATCTCGCCGCGCCAGAAGGCGTGGTGATCGAGCGGGTAGAGATGCAGCGCCTGTTCCGGACCGCCGTGGACGGTGCGGTCGGCCTGCTCGTCCGGGGCAAGGCCCTCGGCGTGGATCTGGACCGGGCCTTCGCGCGGGCGCTTGGCAAAGGCGCTGAGTTCCGCCCCGTGGAAGGGGCGTGCGGTTCCGGTGCAGACGGCTTCGATGATGTGCTTCACGGCTTGCTCGCGATGATGTCGATCCAGTCGCGTTCGACATGGTCGAACCCGCCGGCGGTGTAGGTATCGGTGGCGACGATCCGCCAGTCGGGAATGGCTGCATATTGCGCCGCGAGCCAATCGGCATCGGGAAAGTTGTAGAACCGGCCGAAACTGTCGCGCCCCTCGTCTGCGCCGAGCTTGTAGCTGGCGAAGAACCAGCCGCCGGGCACAAGCGCGCGGTCGATCCGGGCGAGGACATCGGGGAGCGCCGTGCGCGGGCAATGGAGCAGGCTGGCATGCGCCCACACCCCGGCGTAGGCGGCCTCGGCATCGAGTTCGTGGAAGGCCATCACCCTTGCGCCGAGGTTCCAGCGCTGGTTCGCCTTGGCGACCATCGCAGGCGTGGCATCGGTGGCATCGACGGCAAAGCCGCGCTCCTTCATGCGCGCCGCATCGCGCCCGCTGCCGCAGCCCAGTTCAAGCACCGCCGCGCCCGGCGCAAGGCGATCGAGGAAGGGATCGAGCTGATGGCTGTGGCTGTCGCCGAAGCGCAGCACATAGTGCGGCGCGCGCTTCTGGTAGAAGGCGATCGTCTCGGGATCGGTGCCCATGCCTGTCAGGGGGCCGCCTTCTCGATCGGCATGACGTTGTATTCGCGCACCTCCGCCTGAGTGAGGCAGTAGCGCGTCGAGGGATTGTCCTCGCTCTTCACCGCCTGCTGCCGGTACATCACGTCGGTCAGCAGCTTGCGGCTGATGCCCATGCGGATCAGGAAATCATTGTCCTCGCTTGCCAGCATGGCCGAGGATTGTTCGATGCTGGCGATCAGTTCGGTGGTGGCCTTGCTGCCTTCGATCACCACCTCGTCGATCATCGCGCGGTCCTGCGTGTGGGTGAACATGTGGACCATGAACACCCCGCCATTGTCGACCACCCGCCGGTCGCCGCCCATGAACACGAAGTTGCACGCCGAAAAGCACGCCCATCCGGCCGGGATGCGGGTCAGCATGCCACGATAGGAACGGATGATCTTGCCCGCCTCGTTGCCAGCCCGGGCATTGCCGCCGCGGCTGCGCAGCCAGACCTCCTCGATCCGCTCGTCCGCCTCGATGGCGGCCTTGAGCCGGGCGGGAAGGGTGGAATCGATGGTACCCTCGGCCAGCAGCACGCGCTTGCCGCCCTTGTCGGCCGGGGTCAGGGTCATGGCAGTCTTCGGCCCGAAATCGGGCTCTGCCGGGCAGGTCGGGTTCTCGGCATCCATCTTCGGCGGCGCTGCCCCGGTCAGCAGCGCCAGCGCGGCAAGCGCGGCGAGGGGGCGCATCACGCGACGATCGAATAGCGCGCCGACCCGGGCGCACGGCACATGCGCTTTTCCGCGCGGGTTTCCTCGCCCGAGATGATCACCACGTCGGTCACGGTGATGCAGTCAAGATCGCCGCTGCTCGCCTGCCGCGAGGTGACGGTGGAACTGCCGCGCACATCCTCGCGGGTGTTCGATGTCCACACTGCACTGCTGCCGATCTCTGGCGCTGTGCCTTCATCGCCGGTGCGGGTGGCATCGAGCGTGGCTTCGGCGGCCTGCTTCTGCTCCTCGGGATCGAGCCGGCAGGCGATGCTTTCGGTCAGCTGGTCGGAAAATTCGGGCATCGGCACAAAGGACGGCAACCCGGCGCTTCGGGTCAGATCGCTCATTGCGCCGCCCAGCACTCCGCCGAGCACGCCGCGCCCCTTGTCACCCTTCTTGCCCTTGCCGCAGCTATCGGCCTTGTCTGCACCGCGCTTGGCATTGCCGAGGATGCCGCTGAACTGGGCCTGCGCGGGGATGGCGCCGAGGGCAAGCGCGAAGGAGGCCAGCATGAGGGCAGCTTTGGCAGCGGATCTGGGCATGGCGCTTTCTCCCGGTGGCGCGATGATTACGCTTCGCACTGCAACGCGTCAATCAAGTGCGGCGGCGGCCGCCTCGCGGTCACGCTGGGCGCGGGATTTCTTTTCGGCGGCGGTCTTGAGCTGGCCGCAGGCGGCGTCGATGTCGCGTCCACGGGGCGTGCGGACCGGGGCGGAGAAGCCGCCCTCGAAGACGATCTCGGAGAAGCGGCGGATGCGCTCGGGAGCCGAAGTCTCGTAACCCGCACCCGGCCAGGGGTTGAACGGGATGAGGTTGACCTTGGCGGGGAGGTTGTACTGGCGCAGGAGGCGGACCAGCTCGCGCGCATCATCGTCGGAGTCGTTCTTGCCTGCGATCATGACATATTCGAAGGTGATCCGCCGCGCGTTCGACGCGCCGGGGTAGTCGGCGCAGGCCTGCAGCAGATCCTCGATGCCGTACTTCTTGTTGAGCGGCACCAGCTCGTCGCGCACCTCCTTGCGCACGCCGTGGAGCGAGACGGCGAGGTTCACACCGATTTCCTCGCCGCAGCGCTCCATCATCGGGATGACGCCGCTGGTGGAAAGCGTGATGCGCCGCTTGGAAAGGGCAAGGCCGTCGCCGTCCATCACCAGCTTCAGCGCATCGCGGACATGATCGAAATTGTAGAGCGGCTCGCCCATGCCCATCATCACGATGTTGGTGAGCAGGCGGCCATCCGCCGTGTAATGGCCCGCCTCGTCATCCTCGTCGATCACGTCGGCATCGGAGACCATCGTCCCGCGCGGCCATTCGCCCAGAGCATCGCGGGCGAGCATCACCTGCCCGACGATCTCGCCGGGGGTGAGGTTGCGCACCAGCTTCATCGTGCCGGTGTGGCAGAAGGAGCAGGTGAGGGTGCAGCCGACCTGGCTGGACACACACAAAGTGCCGCGCGTCTCGTCGGGGATGAACACCATCTCGAAATCATGGCCATCGGCGGTGCGCAGCAGCCACTTGCGGGTGCCGTCGACCGAGTGCTGGGCCTCGACCACATCGGGGCGGCCGATCACGAAGCGTTCCGCCAGCCACGGGCGCATCGGCTTGGCGATGTCGGTCATCGCCTCGAAATCGGTGACGCCGCGGTGGTAGAGCCAGTGGAACACCTGCTTGGCGCGCAGCTTGGCCTGCTTGTCGTCAAGCCCCGCCTCGGCGAAAAGCTCGCGGATGCGCGGGCGGGGGAGGCCGATGAGGTCGACGCGGCCATCCTTGCGCGGCGTGATGTCGCGCGAAGCGGGGACCGGGTCAACGAGGCCCGGGATGGTCATGAGTGCGGTATCGGCCATGGGTGGCGGCGCATATAGTGCGACTTGCGAGATTTGACCATCCCCGCCCCGGATGTGATCCGGGGCCCCGCTCCTTTGCTGCAGGCAGCTGGATCCCGGGTCAAGCCCGAGACGGGGACGGGTCAGCGTCTCGCACAGCCCACGGTTGCCGCATCGATGGCGGTCGCCGCGCCGCTAAGCGTGTAGCGGTCGGTGAAGCCGGCGCCCGAAACGCTCATCCGGCTGCCCGCACGCATTGCCGCGACAATCGCCGCGTCACCGCGCGGATCGGCGGCCCAGGCGTTGCGGCCCTTGGCGACGAGATCGAAGCGCTTGTCGCCCACGGTGAGCCTGACGCTCCCCTTCGCCGCGACCTCGCGCGACAGCACCAGATGCACCGCCCCGCGCACGCCCTTGTCGGGCCATAGCGAGATAGTCGCATAGGCGGGCAATGTGGTCTTGCCGGCGGGTTTGGCGATGGCATAGCAGCGCCGGGGCGCGGCATCCTTGAACGCGGCCCAGCCATCGTAAACGCCAAGACTCTCGCGCGCCGCAAGGGGCAAAGCGGTCAGCAGCAGGAGAGGCAGGGCGAGAAGCCTAGTCATAGGCAATCGCCAGCACTTCCCACTCGCGCGTGCCCGAGGGCAGGGCGACCACGCGCAAGTCCCCGATCCCTGCACCCCTCAGCGCACGGGCAAGGGGGGCGTTCCAGCCGATGCGGCCCTGTGCTGCGTCCTGTTCGTCATCGCCAACCAGCGTGACCACCTGTCGGTTGTCGTCCTCGTCCGCGATCTCGACCCGCGCGCCGAAGAACACGCGGGAGCGGTCCACGGCGGCAGCAGGATCGACCACCCGCAGCACCTTCATGCGGCGTGCAAGATGCGCCAGCTCCCGGTCGATCTCGCGCATCTTCTTGCGGCCGTAGAGGTAGTCGCCGTTCTCCGAGCGATCGCCATTGCCCGCCGCCCAGCTGACGATCTCGACGATCGCCGGGCGTTCGGTGCCGAGCAGATGATCGTAACGCGCCTTCAGTGCCGCCATGCCGGCGGGCGTGATCGGTGGGCCCTGCGGTTTCATGCCATGCGCCCTAGCGCAGGATCGTCAGCGCAGGAAGCTGTCGACCGGGCGCGGCAGGCCCGCCTGCTCGGGGTACAGGTGCGAATAGGTCACCGCATTGCCGATCACGCGCATGATGTAATAGCGCGTCTCGAAATTGGCGGGGATCTTCTCGATCCACGTCACCCAGTCGATCGCGCCGGTGCGCGGGTCGCCGTTCAGCCGCAGCCACTGGTTTACCCGGCCCGGCCCGGCATTGTACGCGCCGATCGCCAGCGGGTAGGACCCGCCATAATAGCTCATCATCCGGGCGAAATAGCCGTCGCCCAGCTGGATGTTGTATTGCGGCGATCCGGTGATGTCTGCGGAGAGATACTGGATCCCCATCTTGCCCGCCTGCTCGCGCGCGGTGCCGGGCATCAGCTGCATGATCCCGCGCGCGCCGGCGTGGCTTTCCCGCGTGCGGTCGAATTCGCTTTCCTGCCGGGCGATGGCGTGGACCATCACCCAGTCGTTGATCGCAGGCGGGGTGGGGACAGTCGGGAAGCCGACCCGCTCGAGACCGTAAAGCCCGTTCTCGCCCGCTTTCATGCCAAGCACCACCGCAAGCTCGTCCAGCCCCACTTCGCGCGCCAGCATGGCCGCCATGAGCATTTCGGTGGGGGAGGTGGCCTCATCGCCCAGCGCCTCGAAGAAGCGGCGTTCGGTGCGCCAGTCGCGGCGGCTTTTCGCCAGCGCGCGGATCGCCTGCACCGTCGGACGCGCCTCGAAGGCGGCCCGCACCGATGCGTCCATCGCGGGCTGCGACAGGCCGGCGAAGGCGGGCATCGGGCGGCCAAGAGCGGACAGCGCTAGTTGGCCGTAGTAGTAATCCGGCCAGCGCGCGGCCATCTCGAACCAGCGCGCGGCGCCTGTCTGATCCCCGGCCTGCCGCGCGGCGCGGCCTGCCCAGAAATAGCCTTTGGCCTTGGTCAGCGGGGTCTTGGCCGCATCGCCGTACCGGGCAAACAGCGGCGCGGCGGTGGTGCCGTCACCCATGTCCCACAGCGCCCGCGTGCCGCCCAGCCACATCAGGTCGGTGAGCCGGTCGCGCAAGGTGAAGCTGGTGGCGGAAAGATCGGTGCCCGGCGCGAACAGGTCGCCGGTGCGGCTGGCGATGGCGGCGGCATCGCGCGCACCGCTGGCCTTGGCGAGCGCAAGCAGCTCGCCCACGAACGCTTCGGGATCAGGCGCGGGGCGGACGAAATCGGGGCGCACGGCGAAGACCCGGGCGGCCTCGCCGGTCTGGCCGCTGGCGCGCAGGAACTTCACGAGGTTGAAGACATAGCCCGGATCGGCCTCGGCCCCCGGGGGGACCATGATGCCTGCTGCCTCGGGTCGGCTGCCGCGCAGCAGAGCGAGGCGGGCGATGGCCAGCGGACGATCGGCTTCGGCGAGGTTCACGATCTGGCGCGAGGCGGCGTCGGCCTTGCCCTGCCACAGCAGCGTGTCGACGCGCACGGCATGATCCTCAGGCGTGAATTGCGCACCGTAGAGCCCGGCCAGATAGAGTTCGACCGGATCGCTCATCTGCCCGCCGCGCCACGCCCGCCGCGCTTCGGCCAGCGCCTCTGGCCGCTGCTCTGTGGCGAGCGCGAGCGCGTAGCGGGCCCGGGCCGGGTTGGTCAGCGGCGGATTGGCATCGAAGTAACGCAGCACCTCGCCCTGCGAAGGCGCAGCGTTCTCGAGCGCGGCCTCGGCGCGCAGCTTGAGGATCTCGATCCGCGGGAAGGTGGGGTAGGCGAGCACGAAACCGGCGTAATCTGCAAACGCGTGCGTGCGGCTCGCCTGAAGCGTCTCCCAGCGCGCGATGGCCGCATCGATCCCCGCAGGCTGGCGGGCGACGAGGTCATTCCCGCTCCAGTCCTGAGCCGCAAGCGGCGCACCGCCGCCAAGCGAGGCTCCGATACCGAGGGCAGCAGCAAAAATCCGGGGTGACAACAAAAGGGTGCGGACCATGCTGGACATAGTGCCAATCGGCTCCTTATCAGGCGCTGAACGGTGGAAGGGCGGGAGAGGCGTTCCGCTGACTTCGATATCTAGTGATAAAGGCAGGACAAAGGCAATGTTCAGCGGTTCGATACCCGCTCTGGTGACTCCTTTTCGCGGCGGGGCGTTCGACGAGGCGGCCTTCCGGCGGTTGGTCGATTGGCAGATCGAGAACGGCTCGGCCGCGCTCGTTCCCTGCGGCACGACGGGGGAGGCCTCGACGCTGTCCAACGCAGAGCATCACCGGGTGATCGAGGTGTGCATCGAACAGGCCGCGGGCCGCGTGCCGGTGATTGCGGGCTGCGGCTCGAACGACACGCGCAACGCGCAGCTGCACATGAACTTCGCCAAGAAGGCGGGCGCGGCGGCGGGGCTGTGCGTGGCCCCCTATTACAACCGCCCGAGCCAGCGCGGGCTGATCGCGCATTTCAGCTATCTGGCGGAAAACTGCGACCTGCCGATCGTGCTCTACAACGTGCCCGCGCGGACAGTGACCGACATTCTCGACGACACCGTGGTGGAGCTTGTCACCAAGTATCCCGACCGGATCATCGCCATCAAGGATGCCTCCGGCGACCTCAGCCGGGTGGCGGACCACCGCATGGGGATAGGGCGCGAGTTCTGCCAGCTTTCGGGCAATGATGAGCTGTGGCTGCCCCATGCGGCGGCGGGCGGGCGCGGGTGCATTTCGGTGACGGCGAACGTCGCGCCCAAGCTGTGTGCGGAGTTCCACGAGGCCATCGCCGCGAACGAGCTGAAGAAGGCGCGGCAATTGAACGACCGCCTGTTCCCGCTGCACTACGCGATGTTCTCAGACGCTTCGCCTGCGCCGGTGAAATATGCGCTGAGCCGCGTCCACACGTGGATCGAACCGGAGGTGCGCCTGCCGCTGGTGGAATGCTCGGATGAGGCGAAGAAGGCTGTGGACGAGGCGCTGGTATCGGCTGGGGTGCTCCCCGGCTGATCCCGGCCGTTCCCGGAATCAGACCACCTCGTCCTCGTCGAGCAGGCGTTCCGCACTTCCTTCGGGCTCGCTTGCCAGGATCGCCTCGGTGATCGTGTCGATGCGGGCGCCGATCCGTTCGGGGTGGTCGATCGCCGCGATGTGGAACAGCGCGTCGCCCTGGTGGACCACCGGCAGGGTCGCATGGCCGATGATGATCCCGTCGAGCGGGCTCACCATGTCCTGCGCGTCCTCGCCGAACAGGCCGGCGACGCGGGCGAGCAGGTCGCCCTTGCGAACCGGATCGCCGCTCTTGCGCACCCGGTGGGTCACGCCGCCGCGCGGGGCTCGCACCCAGGTCGATCGGTTGGCGCGCGCCGGGATGCCGACCGCATTGAGCCCGTCGTCGGCATCGATCATCCCGAGGTGCGCGAGCACCCGGCACACCCCCGAAGCCCCGGTCTCGATCGACAGGCGATCGAAGCGCAGCGCCTCGCCCGTCTCCATCAGCAGCATGTCGACGCCCTTCTTCTGGGCGAGGTCGCGCAAGGATCCGTCACGCAGGGGGCTTTCGATGATGACCGGCGCGCCGAACGCCATGGCGAGCTCGACCAGCTTGCGGTTGCCCGCGGCGATGCGGATCTGCGGGAGGTTGTAGCGGTGAATCGCGGCCGAGTGGATGTCGATCCCCAGAGAGCAGCGCCCCACCACCTCGCGGTAGAAGATATGGGCCAGCTGCCCGGCGAGCGATCCCCCCGCGCTCCCCGGGAAGCTGCGGTTGAGATCGCGCCGGTCGGGCAGGTATCGCGAATGGGTGATGAAGCCGAAGATATTGGCGACCGGCACCAGCAGCACCGTGCCCGCGAGCGCCTCGGCCCGGAGCGACTGCGCGAGGCGCTGGATCACCGCGGTGCCGATGATCTCGTCCCCGTGGATCGCCGCGCTGACGAACACCGCCGGGCCTGCCTTCGCGCCGTGGATCACCCGCACGCCAAGCGAGGATGCGGTGCCGGTCGCCATGGTGGTGATCGGAAATGCGATATCGGCCTCGCTGCCGGGCGCGATGCTCTGGCCTGCGATGCTGAAAGGCTGCGGCATGGTCATGACCGGCTGTTCCCCCTTGTTGCCCCGCGCCCATGCTAACCCGCGTGGCGGAAAATCGCAAAGGCCCTCGCTTTTTGGACGGCCAGCGCCTATTGCGCGCCGCCTTATGGCACGCCCCAAACCCGTCACCTTCGACAAAGTGAAGATCGTCGCCGAGAACCGCCGCGCGCGCTTCGATTACTATATCGAGGACGTGTTCGAGGCCGGGCTTGCCCTGCAAGGCACCGAGGTCAAGGCGCTGCGGGCGGGCGAGGCGAGCATCGCGGAAAGCTATGCCGAGGTGAAGGATGGGCAGGTCTGGCTGATCAACGCCAACATCCCCGAATACAGCCACGGCAACCGGTTGAACCATGAACCGCGCCGCCCGCGCAAGCTGCTGCTCCACGAACGCGAGATCGAAAAATTCGTCGGAGCGGTGGAGAGGAAGGGCATGACGCTGGTGCCGCTGATGGTGTACTTCAACCGCACCGGCCGCGCGAAGGTCGAACTCGCGCTCGCCAAGGGCAAGCAGACCCATGACAAGCGCGCGACGATCAAGGAGCGCGACTGGAAACGCGACAAGGCAAGAATCCTCCGGGAACGGTCCTGATGGCGGGCGCGGGCGAGGCGCGAAAAAATGTCACGCACGGGCCGATTCACCCACTGGTCAGCACTTGCGTGCTACCCATATGGGCATCAACCATGAAACGCCCGTCCGCCATCTGCGCCATGCCTGCCGCCCGGCGCCCCGCAGGGGCGCGCGGATGAGCCTGCCGCCGATCCCGAAATCGACCACGAGGCCGACGGTGGCCGACCGCTCCAAGACCTGGGCGATGGACGTGATTCGCCGCAATACCCCCACGCGTGAGGAGATGGCGGCGAACAAGTATCTCGCCCCCATCGCCCACCGCTTCCTGTCGCCCGAACTGTGGCGGTTCACCCGCCGGTCCGTTCCCCGGGGCGTGGCGCTGGGGCTGTTTGCGGCCTTCATCATCCCCATCGGGCAGATCTTCCTTGCCGCCTTCCTTGCGCTGCCCTCGCGCGCCAACGTGCCGCTCGCCGCGCTCGTCACCTTCGTCACCAACCCCTTCACGCTGCCTTTCTGGCTGGTGGTGGCCAACCGCATCGGGGAATTCCTGCTGCGCTTCGACGCTGCCGGCGTCAGCCTCGCCAGCGCCTCGGCCGGGGACGAGACCTGGGCATGGCTGACGATGGTCTACGAGGTCGGCGCAGCCACGATCGTGGGTTGTCTGGTGCTGGCGCTCGTCTCGCCGGTGCTCGGCTGGATCATCTCCGGATGGGTGTGGCGCGCCGTAGTGTCCCGCAAGCGCGCCAGACGGTTGAAGGCGATGGAAGCGCGGCTCGACCAGCGGCTCGGGGCGCAGTAGGAAGCGCTTCTTTTCGGCGAGGCACCCGGCGTGCCTCGCGCCAGCTTCAGGAGTCGCCCCGTCTTGTCCCGCCGCACCGGCACCGATCTTGCCATCACCGATCCCGCCGCGCCTTCCGGCGCCGGCATCGGCCTGCCGCCCGCGCCACTGCTCGCCGGGCTTGGCGCCGCGGTGGTTCTGAGCGCTCTGGCGCTGTGGTTTGCCACCGGCAGCGGGCTTGTCGGCCTGACCTTTGCGCTCACCGCAGGCGTGCTGCTGGCGGGGATCGTTCTGCTCGAAAGAACGCGCATCGCGCCTGCCGCCGAAGGCGTCGCCGCGCCCGACTGGAGCGTTACCGTTGCCGCCATCGAACGCGCCGGAGAAGCGATCGCGATCACCGACCGCGCCAACCGGATGGTGTGCGCCAACAGGTTCTTCCTCGACAGCTTCGGCGCCAATGCCGCGCCCCCGGCGCTGCCGATGGAGCGCGAGGGTCTGGAGGCGGTCACCGCGCTCGCCCGGCTGGCGTGGCGCGACGGATCGGCGACGCTGGAAGACATCGAGGCGGCGGACGAGAGCCGCTGGCAGATCACCGCCACCCGCGCTGGCCGCGGCGAGGATCACCTGATCTGGCGGCTGAAACCGGTCGCCCGCGCAGTGGCCACCAGCCTTCAGGCGCTCGACCTTGCCGGGCCCTTCGGCAAGATGCTGAGCCGGGCCGGGATCGAGACCGCGATCACCACGGCGGACGGCGTGATTCGCGCGGTCAGCGCCGGTTTCGCCGAGCGCGCCGCGGGCGACGAACGCGCGAGCCTTGTGGGGCAGGACTTCGTCAGCTTCCTGCGTTCCGACGAGCGTGACCGGATCTTCTTCGCCCGAGAGGGGCGGGGCGGCACCCCGCAGACGCTCGTCGACGTGCCGCTGGTCGATCCCGGAGAGCGCGTCACGCCGGCCGGGCCGGATGAGGCGACGTCCCTGATGCTCCTGATCGATTCGGGTGTCGGCATCGGCAGCGGCTGGGATGGTGCCTCGCAGGCGGGTGTCGCGCAATTGGACGCGCTGCTCGCGCAGTTGCCGCTCGGCCTTGCCATGACCGACCGCGACGGGCGCTTCCTGTTCGCCAACGAGGCTTTCCTGCGCAGCGTCGGGCGCGAGGGGCGGGGGCTGCCCGCCTTCCCGACCGACCTCGTGGTGCGCGAGGACAAGGCGGCCCTTTCCGATGCGGTGCGCCGCCACGGGCGCGGGCCTTCGACGAGCGGCGATGTCGCGGTGCGGCTGACGAACAGCCCCGAGGAGCCGGTCAGCCTCGGCCTTGCAGGTGTGCGCGGACTGGGCGAGGCGGCGGTGCTGCTTTCGCTGGCCGACACCAGCCAGGAGAACCAGCTCAGGCGTCAGGTCGCGCAGGCGACCAAGATGCAGGCCGTCGGCCAGCTCGCGGGCGGGGTCGCGCATGATTTCAACAATGTGCTGACCGCGATCATCGGTACCTGCGACCTCATGCTGCTGCGCCATATCCCCGGCGACAGCGACTATGACGACATTCAGCAGATCCGCGCCAATTCGAACCGCGCCGCCTCGCTCACGCGCCAGCTGCTCGCCTTCTCGCGCCAGCAGACCCTGCGGCCCGAGATCATCCAGCTGCCCGATGTGGTGAGCGAGGTGAGTCCGCTCATCAAGCGGCTGCTCGGCGAGAAGATCACCTATTACGTCCAGCATGATCGCAACCTCGGCCCGGTGCGCGCCGATCCGCAGCAGCTCGAACAGGTGATAATGAACCTCGCAGTGAATGCCCGCGACGCGATCCAGTCGCGCGGGAACGGGCAGGGGCGGATCTCGCTGTTCACGCGCATGCTTCAGGCCAAGCAGGTGATCCAGCTGGGGTCCGAGGTGCTGCCCGCGGCCGACTACACCGTGCTGATCGTGCAGGACACCGGCGGGGGCATTCCGCCCCACGTGCTGCCCAAGCTGTTCGAGCCGTTCTTCACCACCAAGGAACAGGGCAAGGGCACCGGCCTTGGCCTGTCCACCGCCTACGGGATCGTCAAGCAATCGGGCGGGTTCATCTTCGCCGACAACATCACCGACAAGAGCGGGCACCCGGTGGGCGCGCGCTTCACGGTCTATTTCCCGGTCCACCGCGGCGAGGTGACACGCAAGCGCCCGGTCGAGGCGCTGGTCTCGTCCGACTGGTCGGCGGGCGGCAAGGTGCTGCTGGTGGAGGATGAGGACATGGTCCGCACCGTCGCCGAGCGCGCCTTGACCCGCGCCGGCTACGAGGTCACCGCCTGCGCCAATGGCGAGGAAGGGCTGGCGGCGATCGAGGAAGGCGGGGCGCAGTTCGATCTGGTGGTGAGCGATGTGGTGATGCCGGGAATGGACGGCCCCGCCATGGTCCGCGCGATCCGCGCGCGCCTGCCGCACATGCCGGTGCTGTTCATGTCGGGCTATGCCGAGGAGCAGCTCAGGCGCGACATCGACATCCCCGACATGCACTTCATCGCCAAGCCCTTCAGCGTGGCCTCGATCGGCGACAAGGTCGGCGCAGTGCTGCGCGAGGCCCGCAGCACGCAGAGCGCGGGTACCTGAGGAAGCCTCGCGGCGGCAGGCGGGCGCGCATTTTTGGTGCAAGGGGCCGGGCCATTCACCATTGATACAGCGCGAGAGTCGTTCATCCTGCGGCAGGATCGAGGGAGGAAACGCAATGGATCTTCGCGCAGTGGTTGTCGCTTGCGGTGTTTCGGTGGCGACATGTCTGGCAGCGGGGGCAGCGGCACAGAACGCGGTCGATTCTGACCCCGCCGCCTCCGGCACCGCACAGGGCGATGTCGCGCTCACCATCTACAGCAACGACCTCGCGCTGGTCGAGGACGTGCGCCAGATCGCCATCGCGCAGGGGCGCTCGCGGATCGAGTTTCCCGATGTCTCGGCAATGATCCGCCCCCAGACGCTGAGCTTTGCCGCCGCCAGCACCGCGATCGTCGAGCAGAATTTCGATTACGACCTGCTCACCCCCGACAAGCTGATGGAAAAGGCGGTCGGTCAGACCGTCACGCTGCTTCGCACCAACCCCGCAACCGGCGCCGAGACCCGTGAACGTGCCAAGGTGCTCTCGGTCGCGGGCGGGACGGTGCTCCAGATCGGGGAGCGGATCGAGGTGCTGCGCGACGATGGCCTGCCGGTGCGCGTGATCTTCGACCGCGTGCCCCCGGGCCTGCGCGCGCGGCCGACGCTGTCGGTCAATCTCGACAGCACCCGCGCCGGCACCCGGCCCGTCAACCTGCGCTATCTTACCGGCGGCCTGGGGTGGAGCGCGGATTATGTCGCACTCTACAACGAGGGCGTGGGCACGATCGACATGCAGGGATGGGTGACGCTCACCAACAACACCGGCACCACCTTCCGCAATGCCGATACCGTGCTGGTCGCGGGCGACCCTGCTTCTGGCCCAAACGGTGGCGCGCGCGGCGGCTACCGCGAGCGGGGGATGATCCGCGCCGGGACTGAGGCCGCCCCGCGTGAGCGGCTCGGCGATTTCTACCTCTACCCGCTGGCCGCGCGCACCACCGTCGCCAATGCCCAGACCAAGCAGGTCAGCTTCCTCGACGTGCAGTCCGTGCCCGCGCGCAAGATCTACGCACGCCAGGTCTACTGGCAGCAGAACGACGGCCAACCCGTCAATGTCGAGAGCCGCATCGCCTTCTCCACCGCCCGCGCGCAGGGGCTCGGCGATGCGCTCCCCGCTGGCACCGTGCGCTTCTACCAGCGCGACCGTGAGGGCACGCCGCAGTTCATCGGCGAGAAGGGCATCGATCACACCCCGATGGGCAGCGACCTCAGCCTCGTCACCGGGGAGGCCTTCGACATCACCGTCAAGGCCGAAGTCGAAAGTCGCGCCACCATCACCGCCGCCGAATGGGAGAAGAGCGCCCGTTACCGCGTGGTCAGGGACGGCAAGGTCACCGAGGAGGTCACCATCGAGCGGCCGAAGACCTATTACCGCACCACCATGCGCTACACCCTCACCAACGCTAAGCCCGCGCCTGTCGAGGTCGAACTGACCCAGACCGGTCTCGACCGCGGCTGGTGGGCGGACGATTTCCGCATCACCTCGGAAGACCTGCCGGGCGAGCAGCTGAACCTCGATCACCGCCGCTACAAGGTCCCCGTCCCTGCCGAGGGCGAACGGGTGATCCGCGTCACCTACGAAACCCGCTACTGAGGGCGCTGCGATGCGCCTGAACTCGGGCCGTCCCTTTCGTCTCCCCTCCCTCGAGGGAGGAGTCGGGGGTGGGTGCTGGGCGGTCGTCGCTGGCGTGGAGCCCCCACCCCCAGCCCCTCCCCGAGGGGAGGGGAGAACCACGGCAGCGCTGATCGCTGCCCTGCTGGCGACCATCGCCGCGCCCCTCGCCGCGCGCGAGGTGGTGGACGCCTCCGCGCCGGTGGACCTTGCCGTCACGATCTACCGCGATCCCGACCGGGAGCCCGAGCAGCAGCTCGAACGCGATGACCCCGGCGGGCTCGCGATGATCTCCGAGACCCGCCGCGTGACGCTGCCGCCCGGCGAATCGACGATCCGTTTCGAAGGGGTCGCCGAGGGCATGATCGGCGTTTCCGCCATCGTCACCGGCCTGCCCGGCGGCACCATCGAGACCAACCGCAACGCCCAGCTCCTCTCGCCCGCAGCCCTTGTCGACGGGACGCTCGGCAACCGCGTCACCATCACCCGGATGAACCCGGCGACCGGCGTGCAGACCAGCGAGCGCGCGGTGGTGCGCACCCGCGCCGACGGGGGCCTCGTGCTCCAGACCGCGCAGGGCTTCGAGGCGGTGCGCTGTTCCGGCCTGCCCGAAACCCTCGCTTTCGATCGCGTGCCCGAGGGGCTCTCCGCCCAGCCGGTGTTCTCCGTCGACACCCGCTCGGCCGAAGGGGGCACCTATGACGTGACGCTCACCTACCTTGCCTGGGGCTTCGACTGGCAGGCCGATTACGTCGCGAACCTCACGGAAAACCGTGCGGGCGAGGAATTCGACATGGGCCTCCTGAGCTGGCTCACCCTCGTCAACGACAACGGCCAGACCTTCGCGGGCGCCCGCCTCCAGATCATCGCCGGCAAGCTCAATCTTGAAAGCGACTATCAGAGCCTCGCCGCGCCTCCGGTGGCCGAGGGGCTGCGGCTGAGCTGCTATCCGCTCGGCAGCACCGCATCCGGCGGCTCATGGCCCCCGCCTCCGCCTCCGCCCCCGCCGCCGATGCTCGACTTCGCGGTGCCGGCCCCGGTGATGGCGGCCGAGGTCGTGGTCACCGGAACGCGCGTGGAGCGTTCCGCTGTGGTCACCGCCACCGAGGAGAACGTCGGCGACCTCAAGCTCTACCGCGTGCCGGGGCGCGTCGACGTATCGGCCAAGGGGATGAAGCAGGTCGCCTTCCTCGACAAGCAGGCGGTCAAGGCGCGGCTGCTCTATCAGGCGACCTGCGAGCCCTATGGCTGGATCGGTGACGGGGGCGATCCGCGCGCCGCCGATGTGCTGCTGGTGACGCGCAACGAGGAGAAGAAGGGCCTTGGCATCGCGCTGCCGCAGGGGAGGCTGACGCTCTACGAACCGGGCCCGCGCGGCGATGGTCTGGCAGGCATCACGACGCTGCGCGACTATGCGCGCGGGGTCGATGTCGAGCTCGATCTGGCGCCGAGTACTCAGGTCTTTGCCCGCTGCGCCGCGGTGAACGCCGACCGCAGGCCCGAGGGCCGCCGCTGGAGGCCGATGCGGGCGGTGCTCGCCAATGCCAATCCGCACCCCGTCACCCTGCGGCTGCGGCTTGGGCCGGCGGGGCAGGGGGACATCCGTTTTCCGGGCCGCAAGGTTGCGGTCACCAACGGCTGGCAGACCGTCGCGGTGACAGTGCCCGCGAACGGCGAGACAACCTTCGACTGGCAGCTGCGCGAGTAGGGAAGGGCGCGGCGACGCGCGCGTGAAAAAATTCGTGTTCCCTACTTGTTCCATGAGAACAAATGCGATACATGCTGTGTCAGGCGGCGGAAAACTCCGTGATCCCCCCTAGGCAAGCGAAGGAGCGCATGCGATGGCTACGCAGTTGAAATTGGTCGAAGAGGACAAGAAAGCCGTGGACCGTCAGAAGGCTCTGGAAGCCGCGCTTGCGCAGATTGATCGCGCTTTCGGCAAGGGTTCGGCGATGAAGCTGGGCTCGAAGGAAACCATGCAGGTTGAGGCGATCTCGACCGGATCGCTGGGTCTCGACATTGCACTTGGCATCGGCGGCCTGCCGCGCGGCCGGGTGATCGAGGTGTACGGCCCGGAAAGCTCGGGCAAGACCACGCTCGCGCTGCATGTCATCGCCGAAGCGCAGAAGGCGGGCGGGACCGCGGCCTTTGTCGATGCGGAACACGCGCTTGATCCCGTGTACGCCAAGAAGCTCGGCGTGGACATCGACGAGCTGATCGTCTCGCAGCCCGACACCGGCGAACAGGCATTGGAGATCGTCGACACGCTGGTGCGCTCGAACGCGATCGACGTGCTGGTGGTGGATTCGGTCGCGGCGCTGGTGCCGCGCGCGGAAATCGAAGGCGAGATGGGCGATTCGCACGTCGGGCTTCAGGCGCGCCTGATGAGCCAGAGCTTGCGCAAGCTGACCGGCTCGATCAGCCGCTCGCGCTGCATGGTGATCTTCATCAACCAGCTGCGCATGAAGATCGGGGTGATGTACGGCAATCCGGAAACCACCACCGGCGGCAATGC
>VFQO010000774.1_pt1 | contig 30137 bp, 27 predicted proteins | sample 3512331 | NCBI WGS metagenome assembly VFQO01 (sample SAMN10412371, study PRJNA504923) | tailings metagenome | isolation source: Replicate 3 from Balatoc abandoned mine | place: Philippines: Itogon, Benguet | collected 2017-08-28 | reverse complement strand
GTCGCCGACGAGCCGATGATGAGCCTGTTCAACGGCACCCGCGTGCGCGAGGCGAGCGACAACGTGGTGAGCCTGCGCTAGCGGCGCGGGCTCACCGCCTCAGCACGAACCACGGGCGGCGAGCACGCTCGGCACGGTCAGCACGATGATCCGCAGGTCGCGCAGCATGCTCTTGCTGCTGACATAGCGCACGTCCAGCAGCACCCGCTCGAAGTAGCGGATGTCGCTGCGTCCGGAGATCTGCCACAGGCCGGTGATGCCGGGCCGCACGAGGCAGTAGAGCGCGAAGTGCTGGCCGTAACGCGCCGCCTCGTTCTCTACGATCGGGCGCGGTCCGACGATGCTCATCTCGCCCCTCAACACGTTGAAAAGCTGAGGCAATTCGTCGAGGCTGGAACGGCGCAGGAAATTGCCGATGGCTGTCACCCGGGGATCGTTGGTGAGCTTCTGGTGCTCGGCCCATTCGCGTGCCGCGCGCGGATCGCTGGCGAGGATGCGCGCGAGCCGGGTTTCGGCATCGACCACCATCGTGCGGAACTTCCAGCAGGCGAAGGAGCGGCCGCCGCGTCCCACCCGGCGGTGACCGAAGAACACCGGACCGGGATCGGAAATCTTGATGGCAAGCGCGATCAGCACCAGCAGCGGCAGCAGGAACAGCAGCGCCAGCGCGGCGATCACGATGTCGAGCCCGCGCGAGACGGTTCCCGGCGGCCATAGCGCCATGGTTCCCCGGTTGGCTGGATCGTGAAAGGCGCTGGCGGAAATCACGGGCATGTTTGCTGCTTCCTGTCGGGCTTGCGGAATCGCGGAACCGGCCATTCTTGCGGTCCTGATTTCAACTGGCTTTGGGATATCCCTGTCTTGACACCGCCGGGGTTTATGGGCCTGCTGGCAACAGCGCTTTAGGCTAGGTTAAAAACACCTTACTCCAGCGCAGTACAGGGCATGCAGGGCACCCTTCGTCGTGCGGCTCTGCGCGAGGGTGGAGCCAGCTATGGACAGGAACGGCACTGTGGATGACGGCGACCTGCCCGGGCGGGCCGAGGGCCACGCGGCCATGGCGGATTCGCACCGGCGCGCCGCCGCCGAACGCAACCAGAAGCCGTTCTCGCGTCCCGTCAAACTGGCGATCTGGATCGCGCTACCGGCGGTCCTGTGGACCGGCATCTATCTGGCCCTGCGCGCCCTGTTCTGAAGGCAGGGGCGCGGGGCAGGGAAAGCTTTCCTGCAGGCTGGCGACCACCACCGATGCGGCCTGGGCCTGCGTCATCGAAGGATTGGCGATCAGATAGGCCTCGAAAATATCGGCCAGCCGGCCCAGCGTGAGGTCGGCGGGCAGGCAGGGGTCGCCGCTGCCGAGCCAGACGCGGTAGGAGCGCGCCGCATCGGCGACCGCGGCGAGATAGGCGAAGCAATAGCTGCGCGCGAAGCTCGAATTCTCGCGGCACTTGCGCAGCAGTTCGCTGGCGGATTCGAAGCCCGCCACTTCGCCCGCTGCACTGTCCTGCGCCAGGGCAGGGCGGGCCGGCAGCACGATCAGCGCGCAAGCGGCGAGGGCGAAGGCCGCGGCCCGGGCGCCTTTCCTCACGGCTTGGGCGCCTCGTTCCCGGCCATCCGCAGCGGGCGGGCGGTGAAGGGCACGCGCGCAGGCGGCGCGGCGGCTTCGGCGATGCGTTCGGGCTCGGGCAGGGGCAGCGCCGTCTCGTCCGTTGCCCCGGGTTGCATCTGCGCCTGCGCGGACTGGCCGCGGGGCGTGTAGGCCGCGATCAGCGGTTCGCGCCCCGAATAGCGGGTCGAGAAGGCTTCCGGCCGCCCCGCGCTGCCGCGCCAGCGGTAGAAGACGTGGCGCCCGACCTGTCCGGCCGGATCGAGCGAGGGGGCCCAGTAGGGCGCGACGTAGTCGGCATGGTAATGCGTGGCGAGCCCCACGTCCTCGGCCACCATCCCGCCGAGCGCCGCCTTCGCCACCAGCTTTGCCCGTTCCCACAGGTAGGGCACCGGCCTGCGCGCGCGCGAGCCGTCGCAGGTGAAGGTGAACTGGCAGCCGGTGGGCAGGTGCTGGCCTTCGAACACGACGCCGCAGACATTGTCGGGATAGGCGGGATGGCGCACGCGGTTGAGCACCACCTGTGCGATGGCGCGCTGGCCGCGCTCGCTTTCGGTCGCGCCCTCGTAATAGATCGCCTCGGTCAGGCAGGTTTCCGCGCGCATGGCGCTGGCGGCATCGCCATAGGCGGCGGCAAAGGGCGGCGCGGGGACGAGGGCGGCCGCTTCGTCGGTGGCGGCCTCGGTGCCTTGAAGGCTTCCGGCAGGCGCGGCGGCAACGGGGGAGGGCGGCGCGGTGGTCGCGAAGACGTTCGCCGGGTTGCCCGGCTGTTCGGGCACGAACAGCACCGCCAGCACCGCCACGGCCCCGGCCCTGCGCGCATGGCGCAGCGTCCCCGGGCGTACGGCGGCGGCGGGGACGGGGGCAGGCAGGGTTGGGGTCGAACCCGATGACATTGCGTGTGTTGCTTCTCCTTGCCCGCAGCGATGGCGCCCGCGCCGCGAACCGGCCTTAACGTGGATTGGAAATGCGGGGAGGCGCCTCAGGCCCGCGATGCGTTGGCCCGAGCACGGGGGGCCGGATCGCCGGGGGCCGGAGCGGGGCGGGCCAGCAGGCGGCGGGCCAGCGCGGGCAGGAACATCGTCAGCGTCCAGCGATAGGCGAAGGGTCTGCGCGGCCGGTGGATCACCGCTTTCGCCGCCGCCCGGAGCGCTGCGGCGAAGGAGCCGCCAGAGAGGTAGAGCTCGCGCTCGGCACTGGCGATGAAGAACAGGTGGGCGACACCGGCGCGGCGCATGTCCTCGCCGTAGCGTTCGAACAGGATGCGCCGCGCGGCGCGATTGGCGCGGGCGTTGCGCGAGACGCGCAAGGGCGCCGCGCCGGCCGTCCCTTGGCCCGCCCCGTCGTCCGCATCATGGTAGCGCGCCAGCGGCGCGGCGATGCAATCGGCGGCGAAGAAGCGCGCGACCCTGAGGACGAGGTCGTAATCCTCGTTGGCGGGCAAGGCGGGATCGTAGCCGCCGACCATCTCCAGCGCGGTGCGCCGGAACATCGGGGTCGATCCGCAGCCCGGCACGACGTTGCGTGCAAGCAGGTCGCGGTAGATCCAGCCGCGATGGCGCGCCGGCTGCGCGCTGCGGCTGCCGTCTTCCGCCACCCGCTCGATCCCGCCATAGACCAGCCCGAGCCGCGGGCCGGCGCGGCGGAACAGCGCGACCTGTGCGGCGAGCTTGCCGGGGAGCCATTCGTCGTCCGAATCGAGAAAGGCGACAAGCGCGCCGCGCGCCTCGGCGATGCCGCGATTGCGCGCCGCGCTCACCCCGGCATTGGCCTGCGACACCACGCGCAGTCGCGGATCGGCGATGGTTTCGGCGGCGGCGCGGGTGCCGTCGGTCGAGCCGTCGTCGATCACGATCACCTCGAGCGGATCATAGTCCTGCATCAGCACGCTGCCGATGGCGCGAACGATGGTGCCGGCGCGGTTGTGCGCGGGGATGACGACGCTGACGAGCGGGGCGGGGCCGGAGGGTTCGGCGGCGCGATGCGGCGGCGGGGGGGCAGGGTCGGGGCCGGGCGGGCCGGAGCCGGTGGGCAGGCTCCCGCCCGGCGCCTGTGCGGGCGGCGGCGGATTGCCGAGCCGCCCCAGCGCCCCGTCGCAGCGGCGCGCCAGTTCGGGTTCGCTTGCCGGAATATCCGCGGCGATGCGGTGCAGTGCCTCGCCCAGCGCGGCGCGATAGGCGGCGATCCGGCCCGTATCGTCCAGCAGGCTTGCGATGCGCTCGCACACCGTGATCCGCGCCGCGATCCCGCGCGCGCTCCTGGCCTTGGAGGACAGTGAGCCGCCGCCCGGAATGCGGCGATAGAAGCCCGCGCCCCGCTCCACCCGCGCCAGCCGGCTGCCGCGCGCGAGGGCGCGCATCATCACGTCGCCATCCTGGTTGACCGCGAGATCCGCGTCCCACCCGCCGCTGCGTTCATAGGCCGCGCGGCTCCACAGCACGGTGCAGGGGGGATGATACCAGCCGGTCAGCCAGGCGGAGAGATCGTCCTGTCCCGCGCGGCGCGGCGCGCAGGAGGGCGGGGCCGGATGCCACGCCCCGCCGCTCGATTCGAGCCGGAACCACGGTGCCACCGCGATGTCGCCCGTTCCCGCCTCGAGCGCGGTGACCATCGCCGCCAGCGTTTCGGGGGCGAGCAGGTCGTCGGCATCGAAGAACATCACCGCATCGCCGCTCGCTTCGGCAAGGCCCGCCAGCCGCGCCCGGCTCGCCCCGCGTTCGGGCACCTCGACGAGCCGCACCGGCGGGCCGAAGGCGCGGGCGATGGCGCGGCTGGCATCGGCCGAGCCGTTGTCGGCGACGATGATCTCGCAAGGCCGATGCGTCTGGTTCAGCAGCGAACGGATCGCCGAGGGCAGGAAGGCTTCGGCATCGAGGCAGGGGATGACGATGGAGACCTTCACCCGATCCGCTCCAGCACCTCCGCGAGGGCGGCGACATCCACCGTCAGGTCGCGGTCGAGCGGGTGATCGGCCTCGCCCGCGACTTCGTGGAGCAGCCAGTAATGCAGGCCGAGCCCGCTGGCGAGGTTGTAGAAATTGGGATTGGGAAAGCCCGGATCGGCCATCTCCACCACGTGGCCGCCTTCAGGGCAGAACAGCATGTTGGTGAGCCCCGCGCCGTGCGGGGCGAGCAGCACCCGGGTCTGCTGCATCAGTTGCACCTGGCGGGGGAAGGACAGCTCCTCCATCAGCACCTTCTCGAACCCGCGACGTTCGAGCATCGCCCACACTTCGGCCTCGTTGGTGATCCGCCGCCCGCGCGATTTCTCGCGGCTGATGAAGACCTTGCGGTTCACGGCGGCGCCGTGCCGGGCGGGGTGGGCAAAGGCATCGCGGACGCTGCGCATGTGGGCGGGATCGAAGCGGTCGGCACCCACCAGCGTCAGGTCGTCCACCACCACCGGCATGTCCGGATCGAAGCGGCGGAAGGCCTCGGGATCGATCCCCAGCATCCGCATGCTCGCGTCCATCACCGCGGTGCGCCGCAGCGGCATCAGCACCTCGCCCAGCATCCCGCGCTCCTTCAGCAGCAGCAGCTTGGGCAGGTGTGCGGTGAGCCAGTGCGAGTGGTTGTGATAGGCCCGTTCGAGCATCCAGGTGGCGCGGTCGAAATGCTGCACCGCGCCGCCCGCCGCGATCGTCGCCGCCTGCGGGGCGTGCCCGGGACGGTAGGAAATCTCGCGGCATTCGAGCGAGGTGTCCTCGGCGGTGATGATGGCCGGGAAGAAATCGCCCTTCGCCGGCGTGTGGAAGAACACCAGCCGGGCTTCCTCGATCCGCGCCAGATAGGTCTCGCCGATGGGGAGGTCGGGCACGTCGCGCATCGCGTAGCCCCACAGGGCGCCGTCATCGGACAGATCTTCGCGCGCGGCGATGTTGCGCGGCAGCGGGGCCTGCCCGGCGCGGGGCGGGCTCAGCACGGTCTTGCCGCGACGCTTGCCGGTGCGCGCGAGATAGGCGTCGAGCGTTTCGCGCGCGCGCCAGCGCCAGCCCAGCAGCCGCGGCGGCACCCCGCGCTCGACCGCGCGTTCGGGCATGCGTTTGAGGTGCCAGAGCACCGAATGGGGCAGGTCGGCCAGTTCCATCTGCATCGTCGCTCCCTCTGCCGCGCGTCAGGCGGCCATTTCGCGGAATTCGTGGTGCCCGCGCTTGAGGCTCTCGTGATTGCCCATGCCTTCGGCCCGCCCGTCCTCGAGGTAGTGGAGCACGCGGACCTGGTCGTCAGCCGGTCCGCGCGCCATGGCGGGGCGGGTCATGCAGGCGAGGCGATGCCGGCGGGGGCGCGGGCTGCCTGGGCGGCGGCCTCGTTGATGCGGGCATAATCCGGGCTGCGGCCGCGCAGCGCATCGTCCCACAGATCGGTCAGCAGGTGCTTGTGCCGCGCGATGTCGGATTTCTTCGCCTGTTCGAAGCCGCGCTCGCGCATTTCCTCGGGCACGGGGCCGGAGACGATCGCCGGCAGTTCGTCGACCGAATCGTAGAGCACGCCCGCGCCCTCGCCGACATATTGGGCAAGGTCGGGCCGCAGGTTGGGCATGCACACGCCCACGCCCGCCGCCTGCGCCTCGGCCACCGCCATCGGCCAGCCGACCGTGGGGATGTCGAAATCGCCGGTATAGACCAGCCAGCGGTGCTTCTTGTATTCGGCGGGCATGTCCTCGGGCTGGATCGGATCGACGAAGTTGACGCCCGCGCCCATCTCGGCATCCTTCTCCTTGAGCCAGTCGATCTGGTAGCCCATCGCGTAGAGGTTGAAGTCGCGGTCGGGCACCTTCTTCGCCAGCCGCAGGAAATCGGGCATGGCCTTCTTGCCGGTGGCGACCCCGGTGTTCATGACCGCATCGCCGTTGGGCCCCCGGTCGTGGAAATGCTCGAAACGCACCACCGGGAAGCAGTCGATCAGCTTGGCCTCGCTCACGCCGGCGCGGCGCAGCCAGGGGCGCGAGCAGGGGAAGGTGAGCACGCCGAGGCACAGGTCGCTGTCCATCGCGCGGATGCCTTCAAGGAACCACGGCGTGCGTTCGAGCGGGGGCTGGCGGCGGATCATCTGCTTGATCCGGCCCTTGAGGCTCTTCTTGCGCAGCGCGATGGTATCGAAGGAGTGCGTGCGCACGGTGAAGGGGATGCCGGTGATCTCGGACAGCTGGCCGATGAAGCGCAGTTCGGTCAGGTAATGGGTGTGCAGCAGATCGGGCTGGAAGGCGCGCACTTCCTCGACGAAGTCCTCCATGTCGCTGGCGAAGCTGTGGGGCAGGTGGTTGATATAGGGAATGTCCGGCCCCTTGCGCGTCACGATGCGGATTTCGTAATCCTCCGCCAGCGCCTCGATCTCGTTCTTGATGTAGGTCTGGCTGATCTGCGGATATTCCTTGAGCAGGAACATCACCCGCGGCTTGTTCGTCCGGGGCCCGGCAGGGCGCTGCGAAGCATCGTGAGGTGCGGTCATGGGTACTCCCGTGATTGGCGATGGAGGGTCGGCGGCATCATGGGTGCAGGTCCGCCGCGGCCGGCGGCGCGAGGCGCGTGCTGCGAGCGCGAAAAGACCCCTTTGTCCCGGCTGCAACCACTAAGCAGGTTAGGGACGCGGCCAGGCGCTCCGCGCATCCTTGCCGCCATGCCTCTGCTGCCAGCCACGCCCGCGCGCCCCGAAGGCGGCGCGGATCGCTTCGCCGTCTCGGTGATCATGCCCACCTTCAACCGCGCGCACCTGATCGGCGAGAGCATAATCTCGGCGCTGGGGCAGACGCACGCGCCCGCCGAGATCATCGTAATCGACGACGGTTCCACCGACGAGACCGCTGAAATCGTGGGGCAATTTTCAGACCGGGTGACCTATCTGCGGCAGGAGAACGCGGGCAAATCGGCGGCGCTCAACCGCGGCATCGCGGCGGCCTCGGGCGATGGCCTCCTGGTGCTCGACGATGACGACCTGCTGCCGCGCGGTGCGCTGGCCGCGCATGTCGCGGCGCTCGTATCCGCGCCCGATGCGGGTTTCTCGTTTGGACGGTTCGCCCGATTTTCCGGACGGGGCGAAGCGGCCCATCGCAGCAACGATCTCGAGCCGCTGCCGCCGCCGGGAGAGAAGCGGCTGCTGGTGCAGCTGATGCAGTGCTGCTTCCTGCCCAACCCGGCCTGGATGGTGCGCCGCGAGTCGCAGCTGGCGGCGGGGCCCTATCGCACCGATCTGCCGCGCGGGCAGGATTACGAGATGATCCTGCGCATCGCCCGCGCCGCGCCGGGGGCCTATGCGGGCGGTGTCACGCTCTACCAGCGCAAGCATGTCGCCCAGCGCACCACCAGCGCGGGCAAGGTGATGGCGACCGATACCGTCGCCGGCTGGATCGCCGCCGAGCGGCAGATCTTCTCCGAAATCGACGCGCAGTGGAGCGACAGCGATTTCCTTCCCTTTCCCGGCACGCTTCCCCCCCGCGAGGCCGAGCGGCTGGCGGTGCTGCAGCGTGCGGTGATCCTGTTCATGCGCAAGCTGTACGACCGCGCCGCCTGGCATTTCGCGCGCTATGCCTCGCTGCTGGGCGAGGCCGCGCCGGGGCCGCGCGAACTGGCGGTGGCGGGCGATCTGCTGGGCGCGCGCTACGGCATCGGCGAGCTGGCGGACGGCTCGCACGATCCCGCGCTGCTGGGGGCGAACCGCCTGCCGCTCGCGCTGCGACAAGCGATGGCCCGCCAGCTGCCGTGGCGGCTGCGCGAGCTGGTGGGCGCAGGGCGCATTGCCGAGGCGGCGCGGCTGGTCGACTGGGGCCGCCGGGCGCTGGGCGGTGCGGCGCTGCTGGGGGCGGGCGGCGCGCGGCTCGCCGATCACGCCCGCGGACGGCGCACGAGGTCCCGCATCAGCGCCTCGTAGGCCGCATGGGCGCCCGCGACCGAGAAGGCGCGCGCCCGCTCGCGTGCCTTCTCGCCCAGCGCGGCACGGGCCTGCGGATCGCCCGCCAGCGCGGCGATTGCCTCTGCGAGGGCAGCGGGGTCTTCGGGCGGGACGAGGCGCGCGGTGCCCTCGGCCGTGCGCGCCACCCCGCCGACATCGGCGGCGACGCAGGGCATGGCGCAGGCCATCGCCTCCATCAGCGCCAGCGGCATCCCTTCGCTGCGCGAGGGCAGGGCGAACAGGTCTGCAGCGTGGAGGCGCGCGCGGATATCCTCCGGAGCGAGCCGCCCGGCAAAGGTCACGCGCTCCGCGATCCCGAGCCGCGCGGCCTGCGCGGCGAGCGCCGCCTTCTGCGATCCCTCGCCCACCAGCACCAGCCGCAGCGGGACGTTGCGCGCCGATGGGGCGGCGCAGGCCTCGATCAGCAGGTCGAAGCCCTTGACCGGCTCAAGCCGCCCGACCGCGGCGATGACGAAAGTCTTGTCCCCGGCGCGCCCACCCGGGGGCGGCTGCCAGAAGGTGGTGTCGATCCCGTTGGCGATCACCACGGGTCGGCGCCGGGGCGCGGCGCCCAGATCATCAATCCGCTCGGAGAGTTCGGCTGAGACCGCCGTCACCGCATCCGCGCCGGCAAGCACCGCCTTGAGATAGGGCGCATCGCCCTCCAGCGGGCGGCGCAGGTCGCTGCCGTGGCAGGTCACCACCACCCTGAAGCCCAGCCACGGCGCGAGCGCGATGAAATAGAGGCTCGAGGGCGAGGCATAGTGGATGTTCACCACCTGCGGCCGTTCGCGCCGCAGCCGCAGCAGCAGGCGCGCGAGCGTCGGCAGGTGCAGCCAGCGCGCACGGCCCGAGCGCACCGGGAACTGCTGCACCCAGCCATCGTCCGAGGGCGGCGCGTGGCCGCTGTCCTCGGCCCAGCCGGTCGCGACCGTGTGGCCCTGGGCAACCAGATGGCCGCGCAGCCCGCGCACCACCGCCTGCACCCCGCCCGCCTCGGCGCGGTCGACATTGGCATAAAGCAGCACCCTGAGGCCGGGCATGACGCGGGGGCGGCCTAGAAGAAGCGCTCGCCCACTCTGATCGTGTCGCCCGGGCGCACCTGGAAGGCGGGGTTCTCGTCGAGATCGACGATGCTCTCGCGCGTTTCGGTGGCGCGCTTGAGGAACACCCGGTCATCGTTCGCGCGATAGGTGAAGCCCCCCGCGGCCGCGATCGCCTGTTCGATGGTGAGGCCGACGGAGAAATCGTACTGTCCCGGCCGGGCGACCTCGCCGAGGATGTAGTAGGGGCGATAGTCGATGATCTCGGCGCTGACGCGGGGATCGGCGATGTAGCCGTCGCCCAGCCGCGCGGTGAGTTCGGATTGCAGGTCCTCGACCGTGCGCCCGGCGACCGGGATGTTGCCGATCAGCGGGAAGGACACGTCGCCCGCACCGGTGACGCCGTATTCGCCCGTCAGCGTCTCCTCGCCGAACACGGTGATGCGCAGCTTGTCGCCCGGGCCGAGCGTGTAGGGCGCGCCGGCATCGACCGGGGTTGCGCGGGGCAGGTCGCCGCCCCCGCCGCAGGCGGCGAGAGCCAGCGCGAGCAGCGCGGTGAAGAGAGCGGACAGGCGCTTGATCATGCGGGGTTCCTTTGCGGATCGGCGCGATGCCGGATGGTGCGACGGGGAGAGTGGCGGGAAGCGGACTGGGGCGCCGCCGCATCGCCGGTGGCAAGCGGCAGCGTCGCCAGCGCGGCGAGGATGGCGTAGAGCAGCACGGTCTCGATCATGAAGGGGCCGATCACCAGTTCGGTGCGGATGCGCAGCAGGATCGTCACCAGCGTCACCGCGGCAAAGGCGCGCGGCGCGTCGACTCGGGCGAGCAGCACCGCCACGCTGCGCAGCACCACCCACAGCAGCGGGACGAGGAACAGGATCAGCCCCGCGATGCCGAGATCGGCCTGCAATTCGCGGAAGGTATCGTGGAAGTGGAAGGCGCGCCCGTCGCTCTGGTTGTTGCGCGCGAGCAACCCCTTGCCCTTGGGGCCGAGCCAGATCGCCTTGTAGCCGTGGCCAATCAGCGGGGCCTGGCGGATCAGGCTGTCGGCGGATTCCCACAGCAGCGTGCGCCCGGTCAGCCGGGCATCCTTCTGCAGCACGTCGGTGCGCACCAGTTCGGCCTGGCGCTCGATCTCGGGCAGGGCGACCAGCGCGGGCACGGTCAGCAGCGCCGCCGTGACGAGCGCGAACAGGCGCCCGCCGCGGCCCATCCACGATGCGATCGCCAGCATCCCGAGCAGCCCGGCCATCACCAGCGCCGAGACGATCGCGGTCATCGAATCCCCTTGCAGCAGCAGGAAGCTCGCCGGCACCAGCGCCAGCGCCGCGGCGATGCGCGTTGCCAGGCGGTGCGCCGGGGAGGCCAGCACGCACAGCGCCGAACCGAGCCAGAACAGCGCGATATAGCCCATCTGGTTCTTCGATCCGGCCAGCCCGATCAGCACCGGCCCATCATCCGACACGCCGACCCGGCCCGAGGCGATTCCGAGGAGGCAGGCGATCGAGGTGCCGATGAACACCGCCAGCACCAGCTGGCGCAGCGTCAGAATCCGCGCCAGCGCGATGCCCATCACCGCCGTCACCAGCAATTGCACCCCGTAGCGCAGCGACACCCCCGGCACATCGGACCACAGCACCGATGCCGCGGCGAAGGCCGGCAGCAGCAGGAACGGCAGCGCCGTCAGCAGCATCGCGGGGACCTGCCGCCAGCCGATGGCGAGGATGGCGGCGAAACAGGCGAGTTGCAGCAGCACCGCCGGCGCGCCCAGCGCCGGGGCCGCGAGACAGGCGACCATCGCGGCCGCAAAGCCGGTCACGGGCAGGCGCTCGAACCCGAAGGTCGGGTCCTGCGGGCTGTCCTGCCGTGTCTGTGCCGCCGTCGCTGCCAAGAATTCCTGCTCCGCTCGCTGCTTCCGGCCCGGCGCGACGTTTGCCCATCGGCGCGGGCGTTTCGCTCACACAGGTTAGGTTCGGTCCGGCGGCCCGTCGGGCGTGACGAGGAAGCGCGGACCGGCGGGCGTTGCAGGGCCGGGACGGGCACCCGCGATGCGCAGCGCGCCGAGCTTGTCGCGCGCAATGCCGATCCCGGCGTCGAACAGCAGGCGCGGCTGGGCACGGTGCGCGAACAGGGCGCGGGCAAGGCCGCTGCGCCGCCGCGCGTCGAGGAAATGGCGGTGGTGCCAGCGCTGCGCGCACTGGGCGCGGTGGGCGAGCAGGATTGCCCGTTCGGACCGGGTCAGCCTGCCCGCCAGCATCCGGTCGTCGGCCGCCACCAGCGCGGCGAGATCGGCGGCGCTGTGCCGGGCGCTGAGCGAATCCGGCCGCTCCATCGCGAGATAGCCGCAGGCCGCCACCACCCGGAACCGCGCGCCCGCCAGCAGCATCCGGGCGTAGAGATCGAAATCCTCGCCCAGTCGCAGGCTCTCATCATAGGCGAGGCCGTGGCGCTTCAGGAAGGCACGCCGCATCACCGGCTTGAGAAAGCCCAGCTCGCCGCGCGGGCGGCCGGGCTGCGAGATATTGGCCGCAACGAAGCGCGCAAACCCCAGCCGCTCGGCGACGCCCGCGGTGGCGAAGGCCGCCAGTCCGGCATAATCCTGCGCCCCGTCCTCGGGCACGAACATGATGTTGTCGGCCGACATGTCCCAGTCGCGGTCCGGATCGGCGAGCGCGGCGAAACGTCCGGGCAGGATCATGTCGTCGGCATCGAGCACGGCCACCAGCGGCGCGGCGGAGCGGGCAAGGGCGAGGTTGCGCGCCGCGGCCGGGCCGAGATTGCGCGGACTGCGCAGCACCCGCAGCCGCCCGCTGCCGTCGTCGGCGCGCATCGCCTGCGCCGCGGTTTCATCCGCCGAGGCGTCGTCGATCACCACCACCTCGCTCACCGCCCTTTCGGCGAGCGCGGAGCGGACCGCGCGCGCGATCGTGCGCTCGGCATTCATCGCCGCGACGATCACGCAGATGTCCTCCATGGGTCGCCTTTCGCTGTGGGCCGCCGGGATGTGCCGCGGGCGCGACCATAGGGACAGGGGCGCGCGGCGCGACCTAACCTTGGTAAGTACGCCCGCCGTCCATCCCGCCTATGCCTCTGGGCGCCGCCCCCCGTCGCGCGAACCGAGGAGAGCCCCGCAACCATGGCCAAGCCCGCCGCCGTCCCAGCCGAGCCGCTGGTCTCCCTGCTGATGGTGGTGCGCAACGGCGCGGCGCATATCGATGCCGCGCTCGCCTCGGCGCGCAAGCAGACGCTTGCGGCGATCGAGATCGTGGTGGTCGACGACCGCTCCACCGATGCCACCCCGGCGATCATCCGCCGCCATGCCGCCGAGGACGCCCGGGTGGTCGCGGTGCCGGGCCACGGGCGGGGCCTTGCCGCGGTGCGCAATCTCAGCATCACCGCCGCCGCCGCGCCCTTCGGAGCGGTGATCGACAGCGACGACATCCTCCACCCGCGCCATGTCGAGCGCCTGCTCGCGCTCGTCAACGGCACCGGCGCGGATCTTGCCGCGGCCAACATGATCGCCTTCGGGCAGGGGCAGGAACCCGCGCTCTTCGCCTCCGGCGCGGAATGGCAGCGCGAACGGTTGATCGACCACGAACGCTTCGTGCGGGCGGGGCGGATCGACCGACCGGACGTCTCGCTCGGCTATCTCAAGCCGCTGTTCCGGCTCGATGCGCTGCGCGGCCACGGCCTCGCCTACGACCAGCGGCTGCGGATCGGGGAGGACTGGGACCTGATCGAGCGCGCGCTCGCCGCCGGGCTCGCCTATGCCTTCTGCCCGGAGCCGACCTATTTCTACCGCCGCCATCCCGGCTCCACCTCGTTCCGCTGGCGGCATCAGGACCTCGCCGGGCTGATCGCGGCCGAGCACGACCGTCCGGCAGCGGTGGTGGGGAGCGCGCTGGCGCGGGCGCAGCGCGAACGGCTCGCCTCGCTCGAGGATGCGCTGGCGCATGTCGAGGCGGTCGAGGCGCTCAAGGCGCGCCGTTTCGAACGGGCGCTGGCGCCGCTCCTGCGGCGTCCGGGCGCGACGCGGCTGCTGGCGCGCAGCCTGCGCGAGGGCGCGGGGCGGCGCGCTGCGGGTCTCGCCGCGAGCTGGTGGCGCCGCATTCCGGCGCGCCCGAAGCCGCCGCTCGCGCTGCTGTGCGGCACGCCCGCGCCAGGCTCGCCGGTGGCGCTGGCGGCGGCGGTGCTGGCGGCGGGCGGATGCGAGGTGCGGCCGCTCGGGCGCACGGTGCTGGCCGATCCGGCGGCGACCGCGCGGGCCGGGCAGGGCGCGGCGATGGTGCTGGTGGCCGAGGAGGCGCTGGCGGACGCGGCGGCATATGCGATCGGCGACGGCGCGCCTTTCGTCGCCCCGGCCGGAACCCGCCACCCATTGATCGACTGCACCATCGACAGCCACAGCCTCGGCGCGCTGCTCGACCTGGTTGCCGCGGGCGCGGTGCGCGATAGCGGCCTGGCCCGCAGCGAGCGGACCGTGCAGCTGTCCGGGCTGGCGGCATGACCCGCGTGCTCGTCGTCAGCCGCCAGCGCCTGATCGGGGCGACCAACGGGAGTTCGGCCTATCTGCTCGATCTCGCCCGCTCGATCCGCGCCGCCGGCTTCGCGCCGCACCTGCTCCAGCCCTCGCCCGATGTCATGGGCCGCGTCGCCTTCTACCGCGCGCGGCCCGAGATGGGGGTGTTCGCCAGCCACCGCATCAGGGGCGTGGCGCGGATCGGGCGCTGGTTCGTCGCCCGTGACCCGGCGGTCTGGCGCGACGCGGCGCTGGGCGTGATCCGCGGGCTGGCGCGGCGGATCGGGCTGCGCGGCGCGTGGACGCAGGATCGGCCGCGGCCCTATGCCATCGCCGCGCCGTGGAGCGATGCCGACCGGGCGTGGCTGCGCGCGCAGGCAGCCGAGGAGCGGCCCATCGTGATCGCCGACTATGCCTTCCAGTCCGAAGCTTTCGCCTTGCTGGGCGCCGGGCGCGCGTGCAGCGCCATCGTCATGCATGACCTGTTCCACCGCCGCAGCGGTTCGGGCGAGGGGGCGGAGCGCGACAGTGTCGCCGCGATCGGGCGCGAGGAGGAACTCGCGCTGCTCGCCCGCGCCGGCGCGATCATCGCCATCCAGCAGGAGGAGGCCGCCTTCGTCGCCCAGGCGCTGCCGTCTGCAAAGGTGGTGCTTGCGCCCGGCACCCGCACGGTCGCGGCGCCGCAGCCGCCGGGCGATCCGGACCGCCTGCTGTTCGTGGGCAGCCGCACCGCACCCAACAGCGACGGGCTGGCGTGGTTCCTCGAGGCGGTGTGGCCGCAGCTTCGCGCCGCCTCGCCCGGCACCCGGCTCGATGTCGTGGGCACGGTCTGCGCCGATCTGGCCGGGGGCGTGCCCGAAGGCGTGCGGCTGCACGGGCTGGTGCCGGACCTTGCCCCCTTCTACCGCCGCGCCGGGATCGTCGTCGCGCCGCTGCGCTTCGGCTCGGGGCTGAAGATCAAGCTGGTCGAGGCGCTGGCCGAGGGCAAGCCGGTGGTGGCGACCCCGGTGACGCTGCAGGGGGTGGAGGAGAGCTGCGGGCCGGCCGTGCTTTGCGCCCAGACACCCGACGGCTTCCTCGCCGCGATCCGCGCGCTGCAGGGCGATGCCGCGCTGCGCGAGACGCTGGCAGAGGCGGCGCGCAAGGCGGTGGCGCGCCATTTCGCGCCCGACGCCGCGCACCGCGCCCTGCGCGAGTGGCTTCAGGAAGCGGCGAAGGGCAGGGCGGGGGCGGGCACGCTCCTGCCGCCCGATGCGCGCGCGGAGATTTCCTGCTTCCAGTAGCCCGCCGACCAGCCGAGATGCATGATCATCGCCGCCGTGCCCGCCCAGGCGACATCGCCGCGCCGCGCGCGCAGCGCCAGCGCGAGGCCCCAGGCCTGGCACAGCCCCGCCCAGCCGAGCGCGGGCAATGCCAGCGCGGGCAGCAGCGGCGCGGCGAGCGCCAGCAGGCAGGCCGGCGCGATGGCGAGCGGCAGCGCCTGCCGCGCGCGCAGCCGCCGCCGGTGCCGCCTGACCGTGGTGGCGCGCCCCTTCCCGTATCGGAAATACTGCCGCAGCAGGGCCCTTGACGTCGCGCGCGGGAAATAGGTCACCGGCACATCGGGCGCGAACCAGATTCGCGCGTTCTGTGCGAGCAGCCTGAGATCGAGCTCGGCATCCTCGTTGCAGGGCATCGTCTCGCAGTAGCCGCCCGCGGCGATGAAGGCATCGATCCGCATCAGCGCGTGATGGCCGTGCTCGACCGGCCCGGCAACCGCGCCGGTGCGGTGCACCGCGCCCCCGGTGCCGAGCCGCGAATTCTGCGCCGCCGCCACGCCCCGCGCAAAGCCCGCCGGGGCGCGCGAGACGAGGCCCACCACCACCGCCTCCACCGCCTCGCGCCGGGCGGTGGCGAGCAGGCGCGAGACGTAATCCTCGGGATAGCGCGCATGGGCATCGACCCGCGCGAGCCAGGTCGCCCCGCTGCCGAAGCGGGCGACGGCGCGGTTGATCCCGGCGCTCTGGATGCGGTCGGGGTTGTCGAGCAGGGTGATCCGCCCGTGCAGCCGCGCCATCTGCCGCACGATCCGCCGAGTGCCGTCGGTGCTGCCGCCGTCGGCCACCACGATCCGGCGGTTGGCGGGATCGGCCAGCAGGCAGCGCAGCAGCGGCGCGATGTGCGCGGCCTCGTTGAGGCAGGGGACGACCGTGAGCACCGCATCGGCCGCGGGCAGGCTGCCGAGTGCGTTCATGCCCGTGCCTCGGCCAGTTGGCGCACCAGCTGGCGGTGGTCGGCCGGCGCGAAAGCCACCCGTTCGCGCGGCAAGGCGCGCACCTTGGCCCGCATCGCCGCGTAGCTGTGCGGCTCTATGCCCGCCAGCACGGTCCCGAGCGCGCGGCCTTCGGACAGGCGCAGGCCGACACCCGCCCGTTCGAGCCAGCGCCCGGTCTCCACCCCCGCCAGCGCGATCGGCACCGCGCCGTGGGCGAGGCTTTCGTAAAGGCGGTTGGGCAGCAGCCAGCGCGAATTGAGCCCTTCCTCGAAATAGTCGATGCACCAGGCGAAATGCACTTGGCCGTAGAGCCGCGGCAGGTCTTCGGGAGCATAGGGGCCGACGAATTCCAGCCCCTCGCAGGCGGCGATTTCGCCGGGCAGGTCGGGGAAGATGTCGGGCGAGGGCTTGCCCGCCACCAGCACCCGCACCTGCCCCTCCGATGCGGCGGCGAGAGCGGCGAGGATGGCGAGGCTGCGGCGGCAGCGCAGCATCCCGAACCATCCGATCACCCAGCCGCCTTCCTGCGGCTCTCCCGCGGCGCGCGCGGGGAGGGCGGCGACCTTGTTCTCGACCTGCTCGATCGGGCCGTGCCAGCGCTGGCGCGCGCGGAAATAGTCCTGCGCGAAGGCGGGCGAGCTGACGATCACCCGCGCGGTGCGGGCAAGCAGCCGCCGTTCGAGCCAGCGCAGCACGCCGCTGACCGGTCCGCTCCCGAGCATTGTGCGGTGAATGTCGAGACATTCGTAGACGAGCCGCTGCCCCCGGCCCGCCAGCAGCGCGGCAATGGCCAGCATCTCCAGGTTGCGCGCCACCACGATGTCGGCCCCGCGCACCAGCGGGCGCAGCCGTCCGGGCAGCAGCAGGGTCAGCAGCACCAGCAGCGCGCGCTGGCCGAGCCGGGCATCGCGCGTGCGGCCTATCGGCAGCGGGCGCACCCCCGCCACCTCCTCGGGAACGGCGCGGCGGAAGAAGCCCGCCAGCGCGACCTCGGCGCCGCCCGCACGGAACGCCGCCACCCGGCGCGCGGCGGCGGCATCGCCGAGGTCGTGGACGAGATAGGTGATGCTGATGGCCATTCGTGCCCCCGGGTGTGGCGAAACCGCCGGGCGCGAATCCCTGTGCGCCGGCCGGGCCGGGGTCTGGCGCAGGCGTGCGGGCGGGAAATTCAAGCAGATTGCTGATGCAGGTCAGGGCGGAGGCGGGGCGGCGGTCGCATTGGCCAAAGCAGGTTAAGGCACGCGGCGCGCACGGCGGGCACCCCATGCGCCTGTGCCGGCACCGACCGGCCGTGAATAAAGGGGAACGCCTTTGGCGACGCGAGCAGACCACCTGATCGAGAACCGCGCAGAGCGCGCCCGGCAAGGCCGTTCGCCCGGCGATCCGGCCCCTTCCGCACCCCCTGCCGAACAGGGCGGCCGGGGCGGCGACCGTCCCGGCGGCGGCGGCGGTGGAGGCAGCGGAAGCGGCGGCGGGCGCGGCGGCGCGCCCTTCCTGCCCGATCCCGGCTATCTGTGGCTGGTGTTCCGCCGCCGCCTGTGGCTGTTCCTCGCGGTGGTGGCCGGCGTGCTCGCGCTGGTCGCCGCCTTCACCCTGACCCGCCCTGAGCTCTATTCCGCCTCGGCCAGCGTGCTGATCGAGCCGCGCCAGCCCGAGGTGCTCGAATCCGATCCCGTCGCCCCCGAACTGGCGAGCGATACCAACGTGATCGACACCGAGGTGGAAATCCTCTCGTCGCGCCGCCTTGCCGGACGCGTCGCCGATGCGCTCGAACTGGAGACCTGGCCGCAATTCGCCGGGGTCCGCCCCGAGCCGCAGGCGGCGGACGGGCCGGGCACCCATCCGCTCGCAGGTGCGGTGCTGGCGCGGATGGACATCCGCCGTTCGGGCCTCACCTATCTCATCGACATCACCGCGCACGCGGAAAGCCCCGAACTCGCCGCCGCGCTCGCCAACGAATATGCCCGGCAATACCTCGCCCAGCAGCAGGACATGAAATCGCTCACTTCTGAGGGCGCGCAGGAATTCCTCCAGACCCGGCTGGTCGAGCTGCGCCGCAACGTCGCGCAGGCCGATGCCCGGTTGCAGGACTACATGATCCGCAACGGACTGATGAGCGCGGAAGGCGCGACCATGGCCGAACAGGAAGTCTCGGTGCTCAACCAGGAGATTTCCGCTGCCCGCGCCGCGCTTGCCGAGAAGGAAGGCCAGCTTGCCGCCGCGCGCAACCGCGTGGGGCGCGGCGGGGGCGGGGCCGAGGTGCCGGCGGCGCTGCAATCGGGCACGGTCGCCCAGCTGCGCGCACGCGAGGCGGAACTGACCGGCGAGGTCGCCCGGCTGGAGAACCGGCTCGGCGACCAGCACCCCGAACTGCGCCGCGCGCGCGGCGAACTGGTGGATATCCGCAGCCAGATCCAGCAGCAGATCGATCGGGTGATGTCCTCGCTCGAAAGCGACGTGCAGGCCGCCCGCTCGCGGCTCGCCTCGCTTGAGGCCAGCCAGCAGCGCGCCCGCGGCGCGCTGGCCGCCAACAATTCCGCGCAGGCCGGCTTCCTCCAGCTCGAACGCGACGCCGAGGCCGCGCGGCAGATCTACGAGACCTTCCTCAGGCGCGCGCAGGATGTCGAGGCGCAGTCCGGGCTGATCCGGCCCGATGCCTCGATCGAGACGCTCGCGCGGGTGCCGCGCTTGCCTTCATCGCCAAGCTATCCGCTGGCGGCGGTGGGCGGGCTGACGCTGGCGCTGATCTGCGGCTTCATGGCGATCGCGGGGGCGGAATATCTCGACGCCCGCATCCGCACCCGCGCCGACGTGGAACGCCGGCTGGGCCTTGGCTATCTCGGCGCGGTTCCCGAACTGGCGAGCACCGTCAAGCGGCGGGCGCAGGACGAGGTGCCCTACGAATACCTGCTCGATCACCCGCAGTCGAAATTCACCGAGGCGATCCGCGCGCTCAAGAATTCGCTGATGCTGGGGCCGGGCGGAGCGCCGCGCAGCATTGCCGTCACCTCCGCTCTCCCGCGCGAAGGCAAGTCGACCACCGCGATCTGTCTGGCCCGGATGCTGGCGGATTCGGGGGTGCGCACGGTGCTGGTGGACTGCGATTCGCGCCGCCGCGCGGTGAGCAGCGCGCTGCTGCCCGAGGGCTGGGACGGCTTCGGCCAGTACCTGCGGCGCGAGACCCCGCTCGCCGGGGCGCTCGCCGTCGAGGAGCGCACCGGGCTGGCCGTGCTCGGCTCGCGCCAGGCCGATCTCGACGGGCGCGAGCTGTTCGTCGAGGTGCCGCTGGCCGAACTGCTGGCCGAACTCGCCCTGCAGTTCGAGGTGGCCGTGATCGACACCGCGCCGGTGCTTGGGGTTGCCGAGACGCGCCTGATCGCCGCCGGGGTCGAAAGCACGCTGATGCTGGCACGCTGGCGCGACACCACGATCAAGGCGGCCGAGACCGCCGCCGATCTGCTGCTGGCGGCCGAGGCGGCGGTGGCGGGGGTCGCGCTGACCCGGGTGGACGTGCGCAAATATGGCAGCACCGGGCAGCAGGACGTCTATTCCTACCAGGACAAATTCGCGGGCTATTACGTCGATTGAGCCGCGGGTGCGGGTTGCTAGAAGGCGATCCGCACCCCGGCGCTCACCTGATTGCGGGTGAATTCGCGGAAGAAGTCGTTGTCGGCGAACCGCTGGAAGCGGTCGGCGCGGGCGAAGACGCGGAAGTTGCGATCGAGCTTCCAGGTCGCGCCCACCATCAGGTTGTATTCCTCGGCGCTCTCGTCGACCTGGCCGACGGTGTCGATCCGGGCGAACCCGGCGCGCGCTTCGAGCACCAGGTTGCGCAGCAATTCGTGTTCGGCCTCGATCCGCGCCTGGCTGCGGACATTGCCGCTGACCAGCTGCGATCCGCCTTCCTCCACCTGCCGGTCGGCGAACAGGCGCAGGGTGGTGAGCGGGGTGAGGTTCCAGGTGAGATCGGCGCCGAAGGACAGGCCGGTCAGGCCATCGGTGCCCGGTTCGTCGACCTCGCGCCGCAGCACGCCGGCGCGAACCTGTCCGAACAGCAGGTTGCTCAGCTCCACCCGCAGCCCGGCTTCGACCGCATAGCCGGTGGTGTCGCGGTCGAAGGGGTCGGGCGTCTGCTCCGGCGCGTTCGAATAGCTCAGCCGGTCGACCTGTCCGCGCAGCAGGGCCGAGACGCGCGGGGAGATGTCCACCAGCGCCGTCATCGCCCCGCGCAGATAGACCGAATCGCGGAAATCCTGTTCGAGCACACCGCCGTCGGGCGCGATCGCATCGTCGAAATCGAGCACCACGATCTGCGCATCGCCGATCAGCTGCACCCGGCCCATGTCGCGTGCCAGCGAAAACAGCGCGTCGGCGCGGCGGAAGCGGGTCGGCTCGCGCGCATCGCGGGCGCTGGTGATGTTGGCGCGGTTCTCGGCCAGCGAATCCAGCGAGGCCACCACCCGCGCCGATGTGTCGCGGTCGATATCGAGCCGCCCGCGCACCCGCGCGCCGCCTTCCATCACGTCCTCGGTCTCGAATTTACCGTGGAAACTCTGCTGGATATAGGCATCGGCCTGGAGGCTGTGGCGCTGCCAACGGGATTCGATCGCCACCGCGCCGCGCAGCGTCAGTTCGACATCGCCCTCGCCATTGTCGGGCAGGGCGAGGATGTTGTCGTCATATTCGATCCGCGCCTCGGCGCTGGGATAGAGGAAAAAGCTGCCGATCCGGCCGCCGACCGGCTCGAAGTCCTCGAGTTCCCGATCGGACGGGCCGGGCGGCGCTACCTGCGCATGGGCGGTGGTGCCGAGCAGCAGGCTGGCAAGAGCGGCTAGTCGGGCGGCGGCGGCGCGGTGTTGCATGTCTATCCCCTTCCGGTCGGTACGGCTTCTTCGACGCGCTTCCGGGCCGCGGCACCGACATGGGTCAGGTTTTCGCCGGCAGGCCGCGCGGCCGGCCCGCTCCCGCCGCTGCCCTCGGCGGCGACCAGCCGGGCGACCGGCCCGTCGCCCTGCGCGAGCTTCGCGAAGGGGCCGGCCTCGACCACCCGCCCGGCATCGAGCGCGACGACATGATCGGCGAGCGCCACCATCGACAGGCGGTGCGCGATCGCCAGCACGGTCACTTCGCCGCGCAGCGCCGCGATGGCGCGGGCGATGGCGGCCTGGCTCTCCCAGTCGAGCGCGCTGGTCGCCTCGTCGAGCACCAGCAGTTGCGGCCGCATCGCCAGCGCCCGGGCGAGCGCGAGGCGCTGGCGCTGTCCGCCCGAGAGGCGGCTGGCGTTCTCGCCCAGCGGCGTGTCGATCCCCTGGGGCAGGCGCCGCACGAAGCCCGCCGCGCCCGCCGACTCCAGCGCTGCCCACAGGTCCTCGTCCCTCGCCTCGGGCCGGGCGAGGCGCAGGTTGGCGGCGACGCTGGCGGCGAGCAGGAACGGCTCCTGCGGGACATAGGCGATGCGCGTCCGCCATGCGCGGGCGCGCTCGGGGGTGAGCTCGCACCCGTCGATGCGGATCGTCCCTGCCTGCGGCGACAATAGCCCGCAGACGAGATCGGCCGCGGTGCTCTTGCCGCTGCCCGAGGGGCCGACCAGCGTCGTCACCCGGCGAGCCGGAATCACGAGATCGAGGCAGGCCAGCGCCGCCTGTCCGCCCGCATCGGCATAGGCATAGCGCACGTTTTCGCAGCGGATCGCCTCGTCCAGGCTCGGCGGGTTCGCGCTTTCCGGGCCGGGCGGCGGCTCGGCCTCGGCCGCGCATTCGGCGCGGAAGCGCGCGATGTCGCCGAACACGGTGAGGTTGACGAGCAATTGCTGCATGTGGGTCTGCAGGCTGGTGAAGCGCGGAGCGATCCGCATCAGCAGCAGCAGGAAGGCGATCAGCTGCGGCAGCGCGAGGCCTAGCGTCGTCACCCCCGCATAGACCAGCGCCGCCACCGCCAGCGCGCTCGCCACCTGCGACACGATCGTGCCGAGCGAGGTCAGCCGCATGTAACCCACCGCCTCGGCGTGGACCTTGTCGAGATTGACCGCGAGCCGGTCGCCGAAGGCGGCCTCGGCGCCGTGAATCTTGGCGGTCTTGAGCCCGCCGAGGAATTCCGAGACGGTGCGATACTGGTCGCGCTTGTTGGCGGTTCGCTCGATCCCGAAGCGCGTGGCGCGGCGGCGCAGCGGGGCGAGCAGGGCGAGGATGGCAAGCCCCAGCGCGCCCGCGGCCAGCATCATCGGCGGCGAGATGATCCACGCGACCGCAAGGTAGATCGCCAGCAGGATGCCGGTCTGCAACAGCATCATCACCGCCATCGCCGCGGCATAGATGCGCTCGACATCGGCGGTGAGCAGGTGGTGGAGATCGGACGGGCGGCGGCGCAGCAGGTGATCCCAGCGCAGCGCCCCGATGGCAGCGAACAGCTCCAGCCGCAGCCGGTTGAGCAGGTCGAACAGCAGGTCGGCGAGGTAGATGTTCTTGGCCCGCGTGAAGGCGCCGTGGAGCGCGATCAGGACAACCAGCCCGGCGAGCGCCGCGCCGAGGCCGATGCTCGCGGTGCCGGGGAACCAGTCGGGCAGCGGCAGGGCGGCGCGGGCATCGCCCTCGACCAGCGACAGAAGCGGGATCACCAGCAGGATCGAGACGCCCTCGGTCAGCCCGCCCAGCACCAGCAGGCCGAGTGCGATGGCGAAGCGCGGGCCGCCGCCGGCGACGAGATAGCGCAGGAAGGGTGCAAGGCTGCTGGCCTGCCGGGGCGGGCGGGCGGCGCGGGCCATGTCAGCCTCGCGCCCCGGCTTCCAGTTGGGCCGCGACGAAATCGACTGCCTTCTCCAGCGCGGCGAGATCGTCGGGCACGGTCAGGATCGCCGCCTTCGCCGAGGTGGCGAGCGCGCTGCAATGGCGGGCGTGGCGCGCGGCGATGGCGGGGGTGATCGCATCGGGGCCGAAGCGGGTGCCGTAGGAAAAGCGCAGGAACGCCTTCATCCGCAGCTTCGCATCGAGCGGCTCGACCGCCAGCTCCTTCCCGCGTCGCAGCAGGAAGAAGGTGTCGGGCACAAGCCTTTCCTCGGCAAAGCCCGCGCCCAGCAGGTAGCGCTGTTTTTCCCGCACCAGCGGCACCCCGGGCCGTTCGGATAGATAGGGCGAGGCCAGCGCCAGCGAGGCTTCGCGGGTGAGCTTCAGCTGCGGGAAGGCGGGGTTGATCTCGCCGGGGCCGTGTTCGAGCCCGCTGATGGCGATGATGTCGTCGGTCAACAGCTTGTGCCCGGCGCGCAGGAACACCCCGGCGGTGGTGGACTTGCCCGCGCCCTTGTCGCCCAGGAAGCCGCAGGCCCGCCCGTTCACCGATAGCGCGCTGCCGTGCAGCAGGAAATTGCCGCGTGCCTGGAGCAGCAGGGCGATCACCGGGCCGAGCAGCGGGAAGCACACCAGCGCGGGGTCGACACCGGGGAGCGGCTCGACTTCGATCAGCCCGGGCGGGACGACGCGAAACGCGCCGATCGGCGGGAACATCAAGGTGCATTCGGCGTCGCCGAAGCGGAATTCGCCCGGGGTGTCGGGCGGGGGGAAGACGCGCCCGGTGTCGATCACGCGGATGGTGAGATCGGTCGGCCCGGGCAGTGCGGGCACGAGTTCGGGCAGCTGCAGGTCGCTGGCGATGGCGAGGCCGAAGGCGCGGTAGCGGTGCACGCTCGGCGTGCCCGTGCCCTGTTCGGGGGCGGTGACGGGCGCGTTCATGCCGCGGCCTCCCGCTGCGCTGCCGGGGCCTGCCGGGCGCCGCACCCGGTCTCCAGCCAGATGCCGAGCGCGACGGCGCGCCACACCATCTGCACCTCGCGCCCCGCCGCCGCATCGGGCGCGGTGACGATCCGATCGAACAGCGCCCGCGCCCGGTCGAGATCGACATAGGGCGCAAGCGGGCTGTCTGCGGAGGCGAACAGGTGCTCGATCCGGTCGCGGTGATGATGCACCAGCCCGCGCGCGAGGTGGACGGTGAAGTCGATCTTGTCGCGCCGTTGCAGCACGCTGTCCGGCACGATCCCCGCCATTGCCCGCCGCAGCACCAGCCGCGACCATCCGCGCGAGAGCTTTTCGTGGGCCGGCAGGCCGAGACAGAATTCGACCACCCGCCGGTCCCAGAAGGGATAGCGCGCCTCGATCCCCATGCTGCGGTAGAAGGCGGCGTGGACCTCGAAGGCGTAGGGCTGGAGCGGGTCGGCGAGCACCGCGCGGTGCTGTGCCTGTTCGCTGCCGGCGGACTCCGGCCGGGCAAAGCCGCGCAGCCTTTCGCCAAGGCGGCTGCGGGAGACGAGGTCGCGCGAGACGAGGTGCGCGGGCGCGCGGTCGGGGCGCGCCGCCTCGCGGTCGAAGGGGGAAAGCAGCCGGGCAAGGATGCGCGCATCGGTGCGCTGCTGGCGGGCCGCGACCCGCCGCGCCAGCACCAGCCGCGAACGGCCGTAATTGTCGGCCGCACCCTTCGCCTCGCGCAGCAGGGAAAGCCATGCGCCGCGCGCGGCCAGCTCGTCGAGCAGGCCGTAGCCGTGGCTCACCACCTCGTCGCCGCCATGCCCGTCGAGCAAAACCTCGATCCCGCGCCCGGCGGCAGCGGCAAGGACGTGGCGCATGCAGGCAAGGTTGGGCGACAGGGTCGGCCCGCCCATGTCGGCCAGCAGGTCCTCGAACCCGGCGAGCGGGGCATAGCCATCCATTTCGAGCACCACGGGATCGAACCCGCCGCCCGCCAGCACCGCATCGAGATGGGGACGCTCGTTGCTGCGCTGAGGTTCGCGGAACATCATCGAGAAGACGGGCAGCGCCTCGCCGCCGTCGCCCTTGCGCCGGTCGCGCAGAAGGCAGGCGATGGCCGAGGAATCGAGCCCGCCGCTGAGCAGCGCACCGACCCGTTCCGGTCCCGAGGCCCGGCGCGCGACGGCACCGTCCAGCAGCTCGCGCAGCGTCTCGGCCGGGTCGCTGCCGGGTTCAGTGCGGGCGGGAGCGATGCGGTAGAATTGTCGCAGTTCGGCCGTGCCGCCTTCGAACAGGAGGCTGTGTCCGGCGGGCAGGCGCGCGACGCCCGCGAACCACGTGCGGTCGGCATCGAGCACCCGGCCGTAAAGGAAATCGGCCACCGCCTCATCGCGCAGGTCGGCGGGGCCGGACAGGGCACCCGCCAGTGCGGCGGCGGTCTGGGCGAAGCGCAGGGTTCCGCGGGCATGGCTGTAATAGAGCGGGCGCACGCCCATCGGATCGCGCGCGCACAAGAGGCGGCGGCGCGGCGCATCCCACAGGGCGAAGGCGAAATCGCCCTCGAGCCGCGCGGGGCAATCGGCGCCCCACTTGCGATAGGCCGCCGCGATCACCGCTTCGATGGGCGCGCTGCGGGCAAGGCCGATCTGCGCGGCAAGATCGGCGCGGTTGTCGATCCGCGCATCGGCCACCACCGCGAGCCCCGGTTCGAGCGCCACCGCACCGCCCGCCGCCGCGAGCGCTGCGCCGGTGCCGGTCCAGCGGCCTGCACCATCCGCCATCGCGGCAGGGAGCGAGGTCGGGCCGCCGTCGCCGCTGGCGGCGCCGCAAATCGCAGGGCGGGGCATCAGCCGCGCTCCGCGAGCGGGGTATAGTCGGCGAGGCGCGTGCCGGCCGCACCCAGCACGATGCGGCGGTTGCAGCTGACCCAGGCATGGGCACTGAAGGCGCCGCTTTCGTCCTGGCGCACGCCGATCTTGAGGTCGCTGGCATGGCCCGCGCGGGCAAGCAGCCATTGCAGCGCCAGCGCCTGTGTCAGGCAACTTGCACCCGGCACGAGACGCGCCAGCCGCTCGATCCGGCGGGCGAGCTGGCGGGCGTAGAAATGCGCCTCGGGCGAGGCGGCGGCGCGCGGCATCCGGCGGCGGATGGCGCTGTAGCCGAAGCAGCTGAGCGCGGTCCGCATCGCGCCAAGGGCGAACAGGCACTTGGCATCGGCGGCAAGGGCGCGCAGCGATTGCGAGGCCCACTGCGCCCGGCCCGGCAGCGAACGGCCGTTCATGGGCGGGTGCATTTCACGAGCCCCGCCTCGTCCATCCGGCACACGAGCCGCGCCAGATCTTCCTCCACCCGCTCGGGCGGTGCGTCATATGCTTCGCTGACGCGCTTAACGAGGCTGTCGAAGGCGACCGGATCGCCCATCGAATTCCACACGAATGCGCCGACCTCGTTGAGGCTGTAATAGATGTTGGTGTCGAGATTGAGCAACGCCGTGCCCTCGCCGAGCGTGCAGCCGACGACCTGCGGATCGCTTGCGATCAGCATCGCCGGATCGATTCTGTCCATATTTTCACCCCTCTGCCCGATGGCCTCCCGCGCCCGCCGGCGCGGCGATGACGAACGCAGGAAAGCGCGCCGCCGCGCCGGGCGGACCCGGACACTGCGGCTGCGCCCCCTGCGATCTTTCGATCAGGACATGCCGTCTTCGCCGCAGGTCAGTTCGCCGAACGGGGTACCGCTCGGGAAAGCTGCGTCGAGGGCGTCGGGGCAACCGCTCGCCTGCGTCAGCTTTTCGAAGGTGCCCAGTTCTTCCAGAACGGGCGCCGAATAGGTGTTTGCGTTCATTCGCTTTCTCCTTGGTGCAGTGGTGCAACTTCCCCTTCATCCGAAGATGTGCGGGAGAAGCGACAACGCGAGAGAACAACCGGAACCCCTTTCGGGAAACGAACCGCCCCCGAAATAAAGCACGTTATGTAAATCCTCCCGGTCATCATTATCGCAGGCCCATGAGCAACTGCGACTTTTGCAAGATGGACAATGCAGATGGCTGCCGCATTCACCCAAGATAGAAACCGGCTTGCCGCAAATTCGTCAGGCGGGGCACGGCCCGATCCGACCCCTGCCGGCGAGGCGCCAGTGGCCATGTTAGCTGCCGTATGCCGAACCGCGCTGACGGGCGGGGAAGCCGGGGGCGAGACGGTGGCCGTGCCCGGGCCTGCGCAAGCGCCGTTTGCCGCGCTGGCGGGGCGTACGCGGATGTGGTCGGCCTGCGAGCTCGGTTTCCGCAACGCAGGCTGGACGCCGCCGCCCGAATTCGCCGCGGCGATGCAGGCTGCGCGGGGACGGGCAATGATCGCCAACGGCCGTGTGCTCGGCCTTGCGCGGATCGCCTTTCCGGTGCTCGGGCGTGAAGGGATCGCGGCGCTCGCCTTCAAGGGGCCGTTCCAGCACCGCCAGCTGCATGGCGACCCGTTCTTCTGCCGCGCCAACGATCTCGACCTGCTGGTGGCGCGGGACCGCTTCGGCGATGCGCTCGCGGTGCTGGAAGCTAACGGTTTCGTGCGCAAGGAGGAAACCTCGCCGTGGTGGACGCGGTCGCTGGGCGAGGTGCACCTGCGCCATCGCCAGGGCGGGGTGATCGATCTCCACCACCGGCTGCAGCAGCCCGGCTGCCCGCCGCCGCGCGATCTCGGGCAGTTTCTCGCCGCGCCCGCGCAGGAGCGACTCGGCGAGGTCACGATCTCATTGCCGAGTCGCCCGCAATCGCTGCTGATCTGCGCGATAAATTTCGCCAAGGAATTTGCTCATCGCCGCCTTTCGGCACGCTATGCCTTCGCTTTTGCCGCGGGCCTGCTGCGCCTGTCGGATGCCGAGCGCGAGGAGTTCGGCGTCCTCGTGCGGGATCAGGGGCTTGCAGGGACCGTGCGCCTCTCGATCGCGCTTTGTTCGGTGTTGTTCGATCTCGACCTGCCAAACCCGCTCGGACGGGGTGAGGTGCCGGCCTGGGCGACCCGCCCGGCGCTGCTGGCGATGGTGTTCGATCCGGGCGGGCAGGCGACCCTATGGCCCCGTCGCCGCACGATTTTATGGGCAATGTGCGGCGGGGTTCCCGGCACCTCGCGGGCGGCGGAATTCGCCCGCGAAGCGGCCCGGATGGCGGCTGCGGAGGCGCTCCGCCGCGCCTCTGGCGGAGGGCGCGATTAACCGGATCTTTGCGACGAACGGAGATGAGAAATTAGGCATAGGTTAGGATTTTGCGACCTAGCTGGAAGGGCAGTCAGACACGGCTGCCAAGCCAGACATGCGGTCTCGCTTGTGGTTCTCGTGCACGAAGCGAGTCGCACAAAATGGTCCGGAATATGCCTTTTCTGATTGCCGCTATCCTGCTTGCCGGTTGCGGTGGCGAGGACGGCGCGCCGCCCCTTGCCAGCGCCCCCGAAGCGCCGCCCCTTGCCGGACCTTCGCCCACACCCACGCCCACACCGACGCCGACCCCTTCGCCGAGCCCCACGGGCGATGAAGCGCGGCAGGATCCCTTCGCCGGCTTCGATTTCGCCGGCGGCACCGCCTACCCGGCGCTCGCCAAGGTGCGGATCGGTGATATCGAGATTCCGCCGGGTGCGAGCGAGGCGCATGTGCCGATCACGCTCGACCGGCCCACGCCCAACACCATCCATGCGCGGGTGCTCACCCGCAACGGGCAGGGCGAGAACTATGCCTATGAAGGCCGCAACTTCAGCCGCGTCGACACGGTCGTGGTGTTCCGTCCGGGCGATCCGCTGACGCAGACCGTGCGGGTGCCGGTGCGCAACATGACCGACGGGGCGCATTTCGACCTGTTCTTCCCCGAGGGCGTCTCGGGCGGGGCCAATGCCGACGGGCGGGGCGTGATCACTGCGGTTGCCGGGGCACCGGCGAGCACCGCGCAGACCGAGGGCTTCCGCGCGCCGCGCAGCTTCACCCCCAGCGGCACGCTGACCTACAGCCTCGATCCGGCCAATCTGAACTGGAGCGACCGCGGCGGCGAGGATGCCTTCTCCACCCGCCTGCCGCACGGACGGACCCAGCCCGGCAACGGCGAGAGCGGGCTCTATCTCGATCCCGACCTGCACGCCGCGCCGCAGCCGCCGATCGCGGTCGAACAGGGGGAACTTGTGCTGCGCAGCCAGCAGCTCGCCGCGATGATCGCGCATGAAGGCACCTTCTGGCAGCACGGCGCGGCGGTGCTCACCGGACAGAGGATGCCCTCCACCCAGCTGCGTTACGGCCAGTACGAATGGGAGGCGCTGATGCCCGACCGGCGCGGCTCGTGGCCTGCACTGTGGCTGCTGCCGACCACCGGCTGGCCGCCCGAGATCGACGTCTATGAAGGCTTCGGCTACTCGCCCGGGTGGAACTTCGCCGTCGACATCAGCGCCAACCTGCACGGCGGCGCCGCCGGCAAGCGCAGCTTCACCGCGCCGATGCGGATCAATGCCAAGCGCTCCTACGGCATCGAGGGTTTCCCCACGGCCTACCACCGCTTCGCGGTCGACATCGCCCCCGATTTCATCACCTGGTTCGTCGACGGCAAGGAAGTCTACCAGACCGTCAATCCGTTCCGCGGCACCACCTGGTTCCCGCTGATGAACGTCGCGGTCAAGCACCAGGGCGATTACACCGGCGGCAGCGGCACGATGCGGGTGCGATCCTTCAAGGTGTGGCGCACGCCCGAGGGCTGAGCCAAGGGGCAGGCGCGCTTTAGTCGAACCCGACGAAGCGCGCCGCCTGGGCCACGCTCTTGCGGTGGCTGACCACGGCGTTGGCCGGGAAATCGGGATCGGGCCAGCCCATCGCCACCGCCTTCATGATGACCTGGGTCTCGGGGATGCCGGCATGTTCGCGCACCACCGGCGACTGCATGATGCCTTGCGAATTGATCACGCAGCCCAGCCCCCGCGACCACGCGGCATTGACCAGCGCCGTGGTGACAGCGCCGCAATCGAAGGCGGTATCGTCCGAGCCGGACAGTTCGCGGTCATAGGTGACGATCACGCAGACCGGCGCGTCGAACTGGCGGAAGCCGCGCAGCACCCAGTCCTGCCGCGCGTCCTTGTCGTCGC
>VFQO010000773.1_pt1 | contig 30139 bp, 31 predicted proteins | sample 3512331 | NCBI WGS metagenome assembly VFQO01 (sample SAMN10412371, study PRJNA504923) | tailings metagenome | isolation source: Replicate 3 from Balatoc abandoned mine | place: Philippines: Itogon, Benguet | collected 2017-08-28 | reverse complement strand
CGCTGGCATTGGACGAGCGGCTGAAGGAAGTCGGGTTCGGCGCATGGGAGGGCAGGTCGGCGGCCGAGATCGAGCAGGAAGCGCCCGGCACGCTGGCGCGCTTCAAGGCCGATCCGGTCAATGCGCGCCCGGCCGGCGCCGAGCCGCTGGCCGATTTTCATGCGCGGGTGGCCGCCGCGCTCGGCGACCTGCTCGCGCAGCACGCCGGCCAGCACGTGCTGCTGGTAGGGCACGCCGGAGTGATCCGCATGGCGCTGGCGTGGGCGCTGCACATTCCGCTGGAACACGCCTACCGCATCGAGGTGGCGAATGCCGGGCTGACCCGGCTGCGCTTCGACGGCGAACACGCGAGCCTGATTTTCCACGGCAGTCCGCGCATCGCCCGGTGATCCGCCGCATTGTGCTCTGGACATGCCTGCTGCTGGCCGCGCCGGCGCAGGCCGCCGCCATCCGCATGGTCGATGACGCCGGGCGGGCGCTCGAGTTCGAGCGGCCGCCTCAGCGCATCGTGTCGCTGACGCCGCATCTCACCGAGCTGTTGTTCGCCGCCGGCGCGGGTGCACAGGTGGCCGGGGTGGACAGCGCGAGCGATTATCCCGAAGCGGCGAAAATGCTGCCGCGCGTCGGCGACTACAGCCGCATCAACTTCGAGCGCATCCTGGCGCTGAAACCGGATCTGGTCGTCGTCTGGCTCGGCGGCAACCGCGCGGCCGACATTCACGGCCTGGAAAAACTGGGTTTGCCGGTGCTGCACACACAGGCCACCCGGCTCGCCGACGTGGCGCGCCTGCTGCGCCTGATCGGGCAGGCGAGCGGTCACGCCGGGGAAGGCGAGGCGGCCGCGCGGGATTTTTCAGCCAGGTTGGCCGCGCTGCAGGTTCGGGCCACCCGGCGCCCGCCGCTCAGCGTGTTCTATCAGGTTTGGGACCGGCCGCTGATGACGGTGGGCGGGCAGCACTGGATCAGCGATGCATTGGCGGTGTGCGGCGCGCGCAACGTGTTTGCCGACCTGCGCGCAGTCTCCCCGGCGGTGTCGCGCGAGGCGGTGCTGCGGCGCGCGCCGGCGCTGATTGTGAGTGGCAGCGATGCGCCCGACGCGCGCCGCCAGTGGCAGCGTTTTGCCGGCCTGCCGGCGGTGAAAAACCAGGCGTTTGTGCGGCTGGATGCGGATCGCCTGCATCGCCCCGCGCCGCGCCTGATCGAGGGTGTGGCCGGCCTGTGCGCGGCGGTGGCGCCCTGGCGCCTGTCGCAATAGGCGTTACGCCCGGTGACGGTTGTCGGCCGGCTTGCGGTTGGGGCAGTTTTCCTTGATGCAGTCGGCGTAGATCTGCAGCGAGTGGTCGTTGATGGCAAAACCGCGTTCCTTGGCGATGCGGGTCTGGCGCTTTTCGATTTCGCTGTCGTAAAACTCTTCGACCTTGCCGCATTGCAGGCAGACCAGATGGTCGTGGTGATCGCCCTGGTTGAGCTCGAACACTGCCTTGTCGCTGTCGAAGTGGTGGCGCATCAGCAAGCCGGCCTGCTCGAACTGGGTGAGCACGCGGTAGACGGTGGCGAGACCGATATCCTGGCCTTCGTCGGACAGCAACCGATAGACTTCCTCTGCGGTCATGTGGCGCTTGTTGCTCTGCTCGAACAAGTCGAGAATTTTCAGACGCGGCAAAGTGGCTTTCAGGCCAATGCTCTTGAGGTCGTACGGATTGCTCAAAAGAGGCTCCAGAACGGGAACGCGAATACGTTATGATACGTTCTTTTCCAACCCGCCCAAACCCTTCCGGCTTCTCGGCTATGCGTCATTTCCTGATTCCTGTTCTGCTTCTGAGCCTGGCTGCCGGGTGTTCCAGCGTCAAAATCGGCCCCCATCGCATCGATGTGCAGCAGGGCAATGCGCTCGACCAGGAAAACGTCGCCCGTTTGAAGCTCGGCCTCAACCGTTCGCAAGTCCGCTTCCTGCTGGGTACCCCGCTGGTGGTCGACCCATTCCGGACCGATCGCTGGGATTACGTCTACGTGTTTTACAAGGCCGGCAAGCTGGCCGAGCAAAAGCGCATCACGCTGTTTTTCGACGGCGACACCCTGACGCGCATCGACGGCGACCTGCCGGCGGCCGAGCCCGCGCCTGTCGCGCAGGTTGCGCAAGCCGCGCCGAAAACCGAAGCCCCGGCGGCGCCGTCGGCCGTGGCAACCGCGCCGATGCCCGAGGCAGCGGTGCCTCAGCCGGCACCGATTCCGGCGCCGGCTTCCCGGCCCGCTGCGGTCGCCCCGCCCGTCTCCCCGGCTGCTACGGTAGCTGCGGTAGCTGCGGTTGCGGCACCTCCTGCTGCGGCGCCTGCGCCCACGGCGTCCCCCGCTGCGGCAGCGACGGCTGCTCCTGCGGCCGTTGCGGCGCCGCAGCCCGGGCAGGCGGCAACCGCGGCAAGCAGCGCCGTGCCCCCGCTGCCCAGCCCGAAAAACGCGCCGGCGTATGTCGATCCGCGCCCGCCAGCCGAACTGAGCCTGCAGCCCGAGACCGACGTGACGAAAATCCAGCCGGACGTCGTTCCGTCTTTCCCGGCGGCGGCTCCGCTGGCGGCGGCGAACGACGCCAGCGTACTGAATGCGGTGAACGAGTGGGCGGCGGCCTGGGCGCGGCGTGACAACGCAGCCTACCTCGCCGCCTACGATGCCGGCTTTATCCCGCAGGGCGGCGCCAGCCGCGCCGATTGGGAGAAGCGCAAGCGCCAGGCGCTGAACGCGGCCAAGCGCATCGAACTTGAAATCGATTCGCCCGTGGTCGAACGGACCGACGATGCTGCCGCCACGGTGACCTTCAATCAGTTTTACCGTTCCGACAGCTACCGCGATGCCGTGGTCAAGCAGTTGCGCATGGTCGAGCGCGACGGCCGTTGGCTGATCGTCGAGGAAAAGGTGCTGTCGGTTTTGCAAGGGGGCCGGCCATGAGCGTGCAGATCGCGATTGCCGGCGTGTCCGGCCGTATGGGGCGTGCGCTGCTGGAAGCCGTGGCAGCCGATCCCGCTTGCGCGCTGTGCGCGGCGATCGACCGTCCCGGCAGTCCGCTGGCAGGACAGGACGCCGGCGCCGCCTGGGGAGGCGCCAGTGGCGTGCGCATCAGCGATCAGCCGGGCGTCGTCCTGCCGGGCGCGCAGGCGCTGATCGACTTCACCCGCCCCGAAGCCACCGTCGGCTATCTCGATGCCTGCGTTGCGGCGCGGGTGCCGCTGGTCATCGGCACCACCGGCTTCGATGACGCCGGCAAGGCGCGCATCGACGCGGCGGCGCAACGGATCCCCATCGTGTTTGCGCCCAACATGAGCGTGGGCGTGAATCTCCTGATGAAGCTGGCCGAACTTGCTGCGCAGGTGCTGCAGGACGGCTACGACATCGAAATCATCGAGGCGCATCACCGCCACAAGGTCGATGCGCCCTCCGGTACCGCGCTGGGCCTGGGGCAGGCGGTGGCGCGCGCCATCGACCGCGATCTCGCCCAGTGCGCGGTCTACGGGCGCGAGGGCGTCACCGGCGAGCGCGATCCCAAGACCATCGGCTTTGCCACCGTGCGCGGCGGCGACATCGTCGGCGACCACACGCTGCTGTTCGCCGGCATCGGCGAGCGCGTCGAGCTCACCCACAAGGCCAGCAGCCGCGCCACCTTCGCTCAGGGCGCGCTGCGCGCCGCCAAATGGCTGCAAGGCCGCGCGCCGGGTCTGTACGACATGCGCGATGTGCTGAATTTGAAATAGCCGAAACTGGATAACCGTATGCAACAGGAACCCACCATGAATGCCGTCAAGGTCTACAGTACCGGCACCTGTCCCATCTGCGTCAAGGCCAAGGCTTTTCTCGACAAGCGCGGCATCGGCTATGACGAAGTCCGCATCGACCTCGACCGCGAGGCGATGAAGGAATTCTCCGTCGTCACCAACGGCGCGCGCACCGTTCCGCAGATCGTGGTCGATGGCACCTGCATCGGCGGCTTTAGCGAACTGACCGAGCTCGACATGGACGGCGGCCTGGATCATCTCCAGCCCTGATCCGAAGCAGGGGGCGGCCCGGGAGGCATCGCCCCGCATTGAAGCCAGGCTTCAGATCGGCTACAATTGCGCAATTCTAAGTTCAGGCGGGTGCGCGCAAGCGGCTCGCCTGAATTTTGTCACCTGCGCCACGCTCATTAGTCTTGCGGAGTCTTCCTTGTCTCGTGCCCAACCTGCCATCCTGGTTTTAGCTGACGGCTCGGTATTTCGCGGCCTGTCGATCGGTGCCGACGGCATCACGACCGGCGAGGTGGTATTCAATACCGCGCTGACCGGTTATCAGGAAATCCTTACCGATCCTTCATATTCGCGGCAAATAGTCACTCTGACCTATCCCCATATCGGCAATACCGGCGTCAACGCCGAGGACGTCGAGGCGGACCGTATCCATGCGGCGGGACTGGTGGTGCGCGATGTGCCGCGACTGCATTCGAATTTCCGCGCCGGCCAATCGCTGCCCGATTATCTCAAGAGCCAGAACATCGTCGCCATTGCCGACATCGACACCCGCCGGCTGACGCGCATCCTGCGCGAAAAGGGCGCACAGGGCGGCTGCGTCATGGCGGGCGCGGTGGATGAGGCGAAGGCGCTCGACGCCGCGCGCGCGTTCCCCGGCCTGGCTGGCATGGACCTGGCCAAGGTGGTGAGCGCGCCGGCGGCGTACGAATGGAATCAAACCGAATGGAAGCTGGGGCGTGGCTACGCCCAACTGGACGCGCCGCGTTTCCATGTCGTGGCCTTCGATTACGGCGTCAAGCGCAATATCCTGCGGATGCTCGCCGAGCGCGGCTGCCGCCTGACCGTGCTGCCCGCGACCGCCACCGCGGAGCAGGCTCTGGCGCTGAAGCCGGACGGTATTTTCCTCTCCAACGGCCCGGGTGATCCGGAGCCGTGCGATTACGCGATCCGGGCGATCGGCGATCTGGTGGCGGCGCAGATCCCGACCTTCGGAATCTGCCTCGGCCACCAGTTGCTGGCGCTGGCCTCGGGCGCCAGGACCGTCAAGATGAAGTTCGGCCACCACGGTGCGAACCATCCGGTCAAGGATCTCGACAGCGGGCGGGTCGCCATCACCAGCCAGAACCACGGCTTCGCGGTGGATGCGGCGACGCTCCCCTCCAATATCCGCAGCACCCATGTCTCGCTGTTCGACGGCTCGCTGCAGGGCATCGCCCGCACCGATGCTCCCGCGTTCGGCTTCCAGGGGCATCCCGAAGCCAGTCCCGGCCCGCACGACGTGGGTTATTTGTTCGACCGATTTATCCAGCTGATGGCCGACCATGCCCAAGCGCACTGACTTAAAAAGCATCCTCATCATCGGCGCCGGCCCCATCGTCATCGGCCAGGCGTGCGAATTCGACTATTCCGGCGCGCAGGCGTGCAAGGCGCTGCGCGAGGAGGGCTACAAGGTCATTCTCGTCAACAGCAATCCGGCCACGATCATGACCGATCCGGAGATGGCCGACGTCACCTACATCGAGCCGATCTCGTGGCAGGTGGTCGAGAAGATCATCGAGAAGGAGCGTCCCGATGCGCTGTTGCCGACCATGGGCGGCCAGACCGCGCTTAACTGCGCGCTCGATCTCGCCAAGCACGGCGTGCTGGAAAAATACGGCGTCGAGATGATCGGTGCGTCGAAGGAAGCCATCGACAAGGCCGAGGACCGCGAAAAGTTCAAGGCGGCGATGACCAAGCTCGGCCTCGGCTCGGCGCGCTCGTCGATCGCACACAGCATGGAAGAGGCGCTGCAGGTGCAGGCGGCGCTCGGTTTTCCGACCATCATCCGGCCGTCCTTCACCATGGGCGGCTCCGGCGGCGGCATCGCCTACAACAAGGACGAATTCGTCGCCATCTGCGAGCGGGGGCTGGAAGCCTCACCGACCCATGAACTGCTGATCGAGGAATCGCTCCTCGGCTGGAAAGAATACGAGATGGAGGTCGTGCGCGACCGCAAGGACAACTGCATCATCATCTGCTCGATCGAGAACTTCGACCCGATGGGCGTGCATACCGGCGACTCGATCACCGTGGCGCCGGCGCAGACGCTGACCGACAAGGAATACCAGATCATGCGCAACGCCAGCCTCGCGGTGCTGCGCGAGATCGGCGTCGATACCGGCGGCTCCAACGTGCAGTTCGCCATCAACCCGGAAGACGGCCGCATGGTGGTGATCGAGATGAACCCGCGCGTGTCGCGTTCATCCGCGCTGGCATCGAAGGCGACCGGTTTCCCCATCGCCAAGGTGGCGGCCAAGCTGGCGGTCGGCTACACGCTCGACGAGTTGCAGAACGAGATCACCGGCGGTGCGACCCCGGCCTCGTTCGAGCCGTCGATCGACTACGTGGTCACCAAGGTGCCGCGCTTCGCGTTCGAGAAATTCCCGCAGGCCGACGACCGCCTGACCACGCAGATGAAGTCGGTGGGCGAGGTGATGGCGATGGGCCGCAGCTTCCAGGAGTCGCTGCAGAAGGCGCTGCGCGGGCTGGAAGTCGGCGCCGACGGCCTCGATCCGAAGACCGCCGACCGCGAGGAGATCGAGGCCGAACTGATGTCGCCCGGTCCCGAGCGTATCTGGTACGTCGGCGATGCGTTTCGCGTCGGCATGAGCCTCGAAGAGATCCACGCCGTGTCGAAGATCGATCCGTGGTTCCTCGACCAGATCCAGGGTCTGATCGAGATGGAAACCTCGCTGGCCGGACGTGCGCTGACCGACCTCGGCCGCGATGAGTTGCGCGAGCTGAAGCGCGCCGGCTTCTCCGACCGCCGTCTGGCCAGGCTTTTGGACACCGACCAGCACGCGGTGCGCGCGCGCCGCAACGAACTTTCATTGCACCCGGTCTACAAGCGGGTCGACACCTGCGCGGCCGAGTTCGCCACCCAGACCGCCTACATGTACTCGACCTACGAGGAAGAGTGCGAGGCGCATCCGACCGACGCCAGGAAGATCATGGTGCTGGGCGGCGGGCCGAACCGCATCGGCCAGGGCATCGAGTTCGACTACTGCTGCGTGCATGCCGCGCTGGCGCTGCGCGAGAACGGCTTCGAGACCATCATGGTCAACTGCAACCCGGAGACCGTGTCGACCGACTACGACACCTCCGACCGCCTGTACTTCGAGCCGCTGACGCTGGAAGACGTGCTGGAGATCGTGCGCATCGAGAAGCCCTTCGGCGTGATCGTGCAGTACGGCGGGCAGACGCCGCTGAAGCTGGCGCGCGACCTGGAACGCAACGGCGTGCCCATCATCGGCACCAGCCCCGACATGATCGACGCCGCCGAGGACCGCGAGCGCTTCCAGCAGATGCTGCACGACCTCGGTCTCAAGCAGCCGCCCAACCGCACCGCGCGCAACCCCGACAGCGCCATCCGCATGGCCGAGGAAATCGGCTACCCGCTGGTGGTGCGCCCGAGCTACGTGCTGGGCGGCCGCGCCATGGAAATCGTGCGCGAGGAGGCCGACCTGCGGCGCTACATGACCGAGGCGGTGAAGGTGTCGAACAAGTCGCCGGTGCTGCTCGACCGCTTCCTCAACGACGCCATCGAGGTCGATGTCGACGCGCTGTCCGACGGCGAACAGGTGGTGATCGGCGGCATCATGCAGCATATCGAGCAGGCTGGCGTGCATTCGGGCGATTCGGCCTGTTCGCTGCCGCCGTACAGCCTGTCGAACGACATTCAGGATGAATTGCGCCGCCAGACCGTGGCGATGGCGAAGGCGCTGAAAGTGATCGGCCTGATGAACGTGCAGTTCGCGATCCAGGGCGACACCGTATACGTGCTGGAAGTGAACCCGCGTGCCTCGCGCACCGTGCCCTATGTGTCCAAGGCCATCGGCGCGCCGCTGGCGAAGATCGCCGCCCGCGCGATGGCGGGCATTTCGCTGAAGTCGCAGGCGTTCGAAAAAGAGATCATCCCGCCGTATTTCTCGGTGAAGGAAGCGGTGTTCCCGTTCCGCAAGTTCCCCGGCGTCGACACCATCCTCGGCCCGGAAATGAAGTCGACCGGCGAAGTCATGGGGGTGGGCGACAACTTCGGCGAGGCCTTCGTCAAATCGCAATTGGCCTCAAGTTCAGAACTGCCGAAGCCGGGTGGCCGTGCCTTCGTCAGCGTGCGCTCGGGCGACCGCGATGCCATCGTCGAGGTGGCGCAGGCGTTGCGCGATCTCGGCTTCAGCCTGGTCGCCACGCGCGGTACTGCCCAGGCGATCGAGTCGGCGGGGATTCCGGTGGCGATCGTCAACAAGGTCAAGGAAGGCCGCCCGCACATCGTCGACATGATCAAGAACGGCGATATCGATTTCATCGTCAACGTGGTCGAAGACAAGAAGGCAGTGAAGGATTCCTACACCATCCGCGCCGAAGCGCTGGCGCGCCGGGTGGTGTATTTCACCACCCTGGCCGGTGCGCGTGCCGCCTGCATGGGCATGCGGCACGGCGACGAGCTCAAGGTGTATTCCCTGCAGGCGCTGCATCAGCGCCTGCACTGACCGATAAGGCAAGGCTGTGAACAAATTCCCCCTCACCGTGGTCGGCGCCGAAAAGCTGCGCGCCGAGTTGCAACATCTGAAAAGCGTGGAGCGCCCCGCCGTCATCCAGGCGATCGCCGAGGCACGCGCGCAGGGCGATCTGTCTGAAAACGCCGAGTACGACGCCGCCAAGGAAAAGCAGGGCTTCATCGAAGGCCGTATTGCCGACCTCGAAGGCAAGCTGGCGAATGCGCAGATCATCGATCCCACCACCCTCGATGCGGACGGCCGCATCGTCTTCGGCGCGACGGTTGAACTGGAAGACGCCGAGTCCGGCGACAGCGTGGTTTACCAGATCGTCGGCGATGACGAGGCCGATATCAAGCAGCGCAAAATTTCCGTGTCGTCGCCCATCGCGCGCGCACTGATCGGCAAGTATGCGGGCGACAGCGTGGACGTGCAGGCGCCGGGCGGTCTCCGCCAGTACGAAGTGCTGGACGTGCAATACATATAATGCGGCGTTTCTGGGACGGCCTCGCCGGGACGATGCTGGTGCTGTGGATCGGCGGCATCTGGGCGATCGGCTACGTCGCGGCGCCGGTGCTGTTTGCCAGCCTCGGCGACAAGCAGCTGGCCGGGGTGCTGGCCGGAAATCTGTTCGAATGGATGGCCTGGATCGGCATCGCTGCCGGGATCTATCTGCTGATTTACCGCATCGCCCGCGACGGCGGCGCCGCGCTGAAAACGCTGTTCTTCTGGGCGGTGGTGGTCATGCTGGCGTTGACGCTGGCGGGCCATTTCGGCATCCAGCCTATCATGCAGAGCCTGAAGGACCAGGCCATGCCGCATGCCGTGATGCAAAGTGTGTTTGCCGACCGTTTTGCGCGCTGGCACGGGGTGTCCAGCATTCTGTATTTGATCCAGAGCGCGCTGGGACTGTTGCTGGTCTGGCGTTCCGGGCTGGCGCGATAAGCCCCGTTGGGCAGCAATCAGCCCGGCAGGACGATGACGGGTTTGGCTGCGGCGCGATAAATCACCAGCACCTTGCCGATTTGCTGTACCGGCGCAGCGCCGGTGGCGGTGCAGATTTCCTCCAGCCAGCTGCGGCGCAGGTCCGGTTCGTTGCTGGCTGCCTTGATCTTGACCAGTTCGTGCGCAGCCAGCGCGTGATCGATTTCCTTCAATACGGCAGCCGTCAAACCCTGGTTGCCGATCATGACCACCGGTTGGCGCGTGTGTGCCAGCCCCTTCAGAAACTGCCGTTGTGCGGGCGTGAGTGCTTTCATGCTTGTTCCTTAAATGAGCGCGGATTGTAGCCGATAGAGCCGATAGACATGGCACAGAAACCCAAGCGGACCAAATCGGGCAGTGCCTGGATGCACGAGCACGTGACGGATCCTTACGTCAAAAAAGCGCAGCAGGACGGCTATCGCTCGCGTGCCGCCTATAAATTGCTGGAAATCGACCAGCGCGATCATCTGTTGCGTCCCGGCATGACGGTGGTGGACCTGGGCGCCGCGCCCGGCAGCTGGTGCCAGGTGGCGGTGCAGAAAATGAAGCGGCAGGGCAGGGTGCTGGCGATCGACCTGCTGCCGGTGGCACCGATGCCCGGCGTCGACAGCCTGGAGGGCGATTTCACCGAGCCGGCAGCGTTGGCCTGGCTGGAAGAAAAGTTGCAATCCGGGCAGCTTGACCTTGTATTAAGCGATATGGCGCCCAACATCAGCGGAGTGATGCTGGCAGACCAGGCGCGGCATTACGAACTATGCGAACTGGCGCTCGAATTTGCGGCAAGCTGGCTGAAACCAGATGGCTGTTTCCTCGTCAAAGTTTTCCAGGGTGTCGGTTTTGAGGATTTCCGGGCCCGGATGCGGCAGGCATTCGAGCAGGTGCTGATCCGCAAACCCGATGCCTCGCGCGATCGCAGCACCGAGGTTTATCTGCTGGGACGCCGCCCGGTTGCAGCACGGGATGGCGAGTTGCAAGGCTGCCGTGGCATGCTTGCAAAATAGGGTTTAGAATGAGTCTAAACGTGCTGCATTCGGCACCGAGGAGTAAACGTGAACAATCTGTCCAAAAACATCGCCGTCTGGTTGATTATTGCCGTCGTCCTGATGACGGTATTCAACCAGTTCGGCGCCCAGCGCACCGCCCAGAAGCAGATGCCCTACTCGCAATTCATCGAGGAGGTGCGCCAGCAGCAGATCTCCAAGGTGGTGATAGAAGGCAACGTTCTCAAGGGCGAGCGCAGCGATGGCCAGCGTTTCACCAGCTATGCGCCGAGCGACCCGTGGATGGTGTCCGACCTGCTGAAAAACGGCGTCTCGGTCGAGGCCAAGCCGGAGGAGCAGCCGTCGTTCCTGATGAGCCTGTTCATTTCCTGGTTCCCGATGCTGCTGCTGATCGGCGTGTGGATCTTCTTCATGCGCCAGATGCAGGGTGGCGGGCGGGGCGGGGCTTTCTCGTTCGGCAAGAGCCGGGCGCGCCTGCTCGACGAAAACGCCAATCCGGTGACCTTTGCCGACGTCGCCGGCTGCGACGAGGCCAAGGAAGACGTGGCGGAACTGGTGGATTTCCTGAAGGATCCGACCAAATTCCAGAAGCTGGGCGGGCATATTCCGCGCGGCGTGCTGATGGTCGGCCCGCCGGGAACCGGCAAGACCTTGCTGGCGCGCTCGATCGCGGGTGAGGCCAAGGTGCCGTTCTTCAGCATCTCCGGTTCGGACTTCGTCGAGATGTTCGTCGGCGTGGGCGCTGCGCGCGTGCGCGACATGTTCGAGCAGGCGAAGAAGAATTCACCCTGCATCATCTTCATCGACGAGATCGATGCGGTCGGCCGCCAGCGCGGCGCCGGCCTTGGCGGCGGCAACGACGAGCGCGAGCAGACCTTGAACCAGTTGCTGGTGGAAATGGACGGCTTCGAGGCGACCACCGGCGTCATCGTCATCGCCGCGACCAACCGCCCCGACGTGCTCGATCCGGCCTTGCTGCGCCCGGGACGCTTCGACCGCCAGGTGGTGGTGGGCCTGCCCGACATCCGCGGCCGCGAACAGATCCTGCTGGTGCACATGCGCAAAGTGCCGCTCGCCCCCGATGTGCGGGCCGACATTCTGGCGCGAGGCACCCCTGGCATGTCCGGCGCCGACCTCGCCAATCTGGTCAACGAGGCCGCCCTGTTCGCCGCGCGCGGCAACAAGCGCCTGGTCGACATGGACGATTTCGAGAAGGCCAAGGACAAGATCCTGATGGGGGCCGAGCGCAAGTCCATGGTGATCACGCCCGAGGACAAGAAGAAAACGGCTTACCACGAGTCGGGCCATGCGGTGATCGGCATGACCCTGCCGGGCTGCGACCCGGTGCACAAGGTGACCGTGATCCCGCGCGGCCGTGCCCTGGGCGTGACCATGTCGCTGCCGGAAATGGACCGTTTCAGCCTGTACAAGGACGAGATGCTGTCGCAGATCAGCATGCTGTTCGGCGGCCGGGTGGCGGAAGAGATTTTCGTCGGCAGCATCTCGACCGGCGCTTCCAACGACTTCGAGCGCGCCACCAGCATCGCGCGCGACATGGTGACCCGCTACGGCATGTCCGAAGCGCTGGGTCCGATGGTGTATGGCGAAAACGAAGGCGAGGTGTTCCTGGGGCGTTCGGTGACCACGCACAAGAACATGAGCGAAGCGACCATGCAGAAGGTCGACGCCGAAATCCGCCGCATCCTGGACGAGCAGTACGCGCTGGCCAAGAAGATTCTGACCGACAACCGCGACAAGGTCGAGGCGATGACCACCGCTCTGCTGGAATGGGAAACCATCGATGCCGAACAGATTGCCGACATCATGGCCGGCCTCCCGCCGCGCCCGCCCAAGCCCTCCGTCACGCCACCGCCACCGGCAAGCGGCGGCGACAAGCCGAGTGCGCCTGCGCCGACTACACAACCCGCGCAGGAAGCCTGAGCGTAGATTCGGTATCGCGCACTACAATAGAGGGGCCTTGGCCCCTCTATTTTTATGTCCATACTCCGCGCCGGTTCGCACCGCCTCTCCCTGGCCCGTCCCCTTGTCATGGGTATCGTCAATGTCACGCCGGATTCATTTTCGGACGGCGGGCGGCTGAACAACGCACAGGCAGCGATCGAGCATGCCCTCAAGCTGCGGGAAGAAGGCGCCGATATCCTCGACGTCGGCGGGGAGTCCACCCGTCCGGGTGCGGCAGCTGTGCCTGCCGATGAGGAAATCCGCCGGGTGCGGCCAGTGATCGAGGCGCTTGCCAGGCGCGGCTGCGTGGTGTCGGTCGACACCACGAAGCCTGAAGTGATGCGCGCTGCGCTCGACGCAGGTGCGGCCATGGTGAACGATGTGATGGCCTTGCGTGCGCCCGGCGCGCTGGAGGCGGTGAGGGTGTCCGATGCGGCGGTGTGCCTGATGCATATGCAGGGCGAGCCGCAGAGCATGCAGCATGCGCCCCGTTATGCCGATGTGGTCGAAGACGTGAAGCGGTTTTTGCAGGACAGGGTGCAGGTTTGCGAAGCCGCGGGCATCAGCCGCGAGAGACTGGTGATCGATCCGGGCTTCGGGTTTGGCAAAACGCTGGAGCACAATTTGGCCCTGCTCAAGCAGCTGCGCTGCCTGGCGGAAACCGGCGTGCCTGTGCTGGCCGGGATGTCGCGCAAATCCATGCTGGGCGCATTGACCGGGCGTGCCGTTGATGGGCGCGAATTCGCCGGGGTGGCGGCGCATCTGGCCGCCGTGGCACGCGGCGCGCGCTTGCTCCGGGTACACAATGTGGCAGCCATGCGGGATGCGCTGGCGGTATGGAATGCAGTGGAGGAACAACAGGATGGGACGTAAATATTTCGGCACCGACGGCGTGCGCGGCAAGGTGGGCGAGGCGCCGATTACGCCGGAGTTTGTCATGCATCTGGGCTACGCTGCCGGACAGGTGCTGGTGGCCGACCGCGGCAGCCTGCCGCCGAATCAGCACCCGACCGTGCTGATCGGCAAGGACACCCGCATTTCCGGCTACATGCTGGAAGCCGCGCTGGAAGCCGGCCTGACCGCTGCCGGCGTGAACGTGCTGATGACCGGACCGATGCCGACGCCTGCTGTGGCCTACCTGACGCGCGCGCTGCGCCTGCAGGCCGGGGTGGTGATCTCGGCATCGCACAATCCGTTCGAGGACAACGGCATCAAGTTCTTTTCCGCCAGCGGGCAGAAACTGCCGGACAGCGTGGAGGAAGCGATCGAGGCGCGCCTGGATTTCCCCATCGACACGGTCGAGGCGCGCCAGTTGGGGCGTGCCCGCCGGATCGAGGACGCCGCGGCGCGCTACATCGAGTTTTGCAAGAGCACCTTTCCCAATCACCTCGATCTGCGCGGGATGCGTATCGTGGTCGACTGCGCGCACGGTGCGACCTATCACATTGCTCCGCATGTGCTGCACGAACTGGGTGCCGAAGTGATTGCCATCGGCAACGAGCCGAACGGCTACAACATCAACGAAAAGTGCGGTGCCACGCACACTGCGGCGCTGGCGGACGCGGTGCGTGCGCAAGGCGCGGATCTCGGCATTGCGCTCGACGGCGACGGCGACCGTCTGATGATGGCCGACGCGAAGGGGCGGATATACGATGGCGACCAGCTGGTTTACGTCATCGCGCGCCACCGCATCCAGACCGGCTACATGAAGGGCGGCGTGGTGGGCACGTTGATGACCAATCTCGGCACCGAACATGCCCTGGCCCGCATCCGGATTCCGTTCGAACGCGCCAGGGTGGGGGACCGCTATGTGCTGGAACGCCTGCATGCCAACGGTTGGACGCTGGGCGGCGAGACCTCGGGGCATATCCTCTGTCTGGATAAACACACCACGGGCGACGGCATCGTTTCCGCGCTGCAGGTGCTGCGCGCACTGCGCGAGACGGGCGAGACGCTGGATGCATTCACCACGGACCTGGAGACGTATCCCCAGGCGATGATCAACGTGCCGGTTGCCAAAGGTTTCAAGCTGGATGCCGCGCCTGCGATCGGTGCGTCGGTCGCGGAGGCGGAGGCTGCCCTGGCCGGCAGCGGCCGGGTCGTCCTGCGCGCGTCCGGTACCGAGCCGCTGATCCGCGTGATGGTGGAAGGGCGGGATGCCGATCTGGTCAGGCATACGGCCGAAACCATTGCCGCTGCCGTGAGGGATGCTGCAGCGGCCGGGTGATTTCCTGCCTTGAAATATATCTGTAATATTCGCCCGTTAGTATGGCGGCGTCGCCCATGCGGCAACGTCAACTACTACCGGAGATATACATGCGTACACTCAACAAACTGGCTCAAGGCGCTCTGGCCGCGGCCATGGGCCTGGCTTTCTCGGCCAGCGCGCTGGCTGCCGACATCACCGGCGCGGGTGCAACCTTCCCTTACGCCGTTTACACCAAATGGGCTGAAGCCTATCAGGCCGCCACCGGCAACAAGGTCAACTATCAGGGCATCGGCTCGTCGGGTGGCGTCAAGCAGATCAAGGCCAAGACTGTCGATTTCGGCGGCACCGACGCGCCGGTCAAGGAAGCCGACCTGGATGCCGCCAAGCTGGTGCAGGTTCCGACCGTGATGGGGGGGGTCACCATCGTCATGAACGTTCCGGGTATTGATTCCGGCAAGCTGAAGCTGGACGGCGTCACCGCCGCCAACATCTTCCGCGGCGCCATCACCAAGTGGAACGACCCTGCCATCGCCAAGCTGAACCCCGGCGTGACGCTGCCGAATCTGGCCATCACCGTGTCGCATCGTTCCGACGGCTCGGGCACCACCTATGCCTTTACCCATTATCTGGCCAAGCAGTCGATGGCCTTCATGCGCGAAGTCGGCGCGGGCAACACGGTGAACTGGCCAGCCAATGGAGTGGGCGGCAAGGGCAACCCCGGGGTTGCTGCCAACGTGCAGAAGATCAAGGGGGCGATCGGCTATGTGGACATCGCCGATGCGATGAAAAACAAGATGGATTTCGTTGCGCTGAAGAACCGTTCCGGCAACTACATCGTGCCGGATCAGGCGGCAGTGGCCGACGCGGCAGCGGGTGCCGATTTCAAGGTCCGCGGCATGGCGCCCGATCTGCTGGATCAGTCGCACAAGAATGCCTGGCCCATCACCACGGCCACGTATATCCTGGCGTATGAAAAAGGCACCGATGCCGTCAAGCAGAAAGGCGTGGTCGACTTCTTCACCTGGTCCTTGAACAATGGCCAGAAAATGGCCGCCGACCTCGGCTTTGTGGCGCTGCCGCCCAATGTCGTGAAGATGGTCGAAGCAGAAATGAAGAACATCAAGTAAGGCATCTGGATTGACTGATTAGATGATTGGCCGGGGGCGGCGTGCCGCCCCCGGCGCTCTGCCAAAGCAGCTGCCTTGCGGCGGCTGCTTTGGCAGATAAAAAATCGAACCGATAGGCACCCCACCGTGAGCGAGCCCAGCGCATCCGCCGGAATCGACCTGCATGCCCAGCAGGTCAGACGATTCCGGTTGCAGGACAAGTTTTTCCATTATTCCACCCAGTTTTTCGCCTTTGTCGTTCTGGCGGCGCTGGTGGGTATTCTGGTGTCGCTTACCCTCGAGGCCTGGCCCACCCTCAAGACATTCGGTCCGGCTTTCCTCTGGACCAACATCTGGAGCGTGCCTGACGATCAGTACGGCGCGCTGGCGGCCATTTACGGCACGGTGGTGACGTCCGTGCTGGCGCTGCTGATTGCCGTGCCGATCAGTTTCGGTATCGCCTTGTTCCTGACCGAAACCTGCCCGGTCTGGCTGCGCCGCCCGCTGGGCACCGCGATCGAATTGCTGGCGGGCATTCCTTCCATCGTGTACGGCATCTGGGGGCTGTTCGTGTTCGCTCCCCTGTTCGCCGAATACGTCCAGCCGCCGTTGCAGGCGCTGCTGGGCGATGTTCCGGTCATCGGCGGCTGGTTCTCCGGGCCACCCATCGGAGTCGGCATTCTCGCCGCCAGCATTGTGCTGGCGCTGATGGTCATCCCTTTTATCGCCTCGGTGATGCGCGATGTGTTCGAGACCGTGCCGCATGTGCTGAAGGAATCGGCCTACGGCATCGGCTGCACTACCTGGGAGGTGGTGCGCAACGTCGTGCTGCCCTACACGCGCGTCGGCGTCATCGGCGGCATCATGCTGGGCTTGGGGCGCGCACTGGGCGAGACAATGGCCGTCACCTTCGTGATCGGCAACGCCAACCGCATCAACGGCAGCTTGTTCGCGCCCGGCACCTCGATTGCCTCCACGCTGGCCAACGAATTCGGCGAGGCGGACCCCGGCCTGCATATCGCCTCCCTGTTTGCGCTGGGCCTGGTGCTGTTCATCATCACCTTTGTCGTGCTGGCGATTTCGCGCTGGCTCATCAGCCGCAGCATGGGCTCGGAAGGTCTGTGAGGAAAACCGCCATGATGAGCCTGTACACCCGCCGTATCTGGATCAACCGCATCGGCATCACCCTGTCCATGGTGGCGATGAGCCTGGGGCTGATCGCGCTGCTGTGGATTTTGTGGACCTTGTTTTCCAAGGGCTTTGCCGCGCTGAGCTGGGATCTGTTTACCCAGGATACGCCTGCGCCAGGCTCCGAAGGCGGCGGCTTGCGCAATGCCATTGTCGGCAGCGGCCTCATCCTGCTGTTTTCCATGCTGATCTCGACGCCGATCGGCATTCTGGCGGGTATCTATCTGGCCGAATTCGGACGCATTTCGCGGTTCGCCTCGCTGACCCGCTTCATGACCGACATCATGCTGTCGGCGCCCTCCATCGTCATCGGCCTGTTCGTCTACGCGCTTTTTGTGGCGACCACCGGCGGTTTTTCCGGCTGGGCCGGGTCGCTGGCGCTGGCGCTGATCGCCATCCCGGTGGTCGTGCGGACCACCGAAAACATGTTGAAGCTGGTGCCGACCAGCCTGCGTGAAGCGGCATTTGCGGTGGGCGCGCCGCGCTGGCAGGTCTCGCTCAGGGTGACGCTGCCTGCGGTCAAGTCGGGCGTGGTGACAGGCGTATTGCTGGCGATGGCGCGTATCACCGGCGAGACCGCGCCGCTGCTGTTCACTGCGCTGAACAACCAGTTCTTCAGCACCAATATGGCGGAACCCATGGGCAACCTGCCGGTGGTGATCTATCAGTTCGCACTGAGCCCGTATGACAATTGGGTGGGCCTGGCCTGGGGCGGGGCGCTGCTGATCGCCTTGCTGGTGCTGGTGGTCAACATCGGTGTGCGCGTCGTTTTCCGCAACAAAGACAAACGTTAATTTCCCCGGAGCTTTCCGATGCCCGATCTAGCCATGCCAACCGGCGAAAATGCTGCCATGCAGGTGCGCAACCTGGATTTCTTCTATGGCGATTTCAAAGGCCTCAACAACATCAATCTGGATATCGTCAACAAGAAGGTGACGGCTTTCATCGGGCCGTCGGGCTGCGGCAAATCGACCCTGCTGCGCACCTTCAATCGCATGTATGACTTGTATCCGGGGCAGCGCGCGGAAGGCCAGATCCTGGTGCATGGCAAAAATCTGCTCGACAAGAGCCAGGACGTGAATCTGGTGCGCGCCAAGATCGGCATGGTGTTCCAGAAGCCGACGCCTTTTCCCATGACGATCTATGAAAACATCGCGTTCGGCGTACGTCTGTATGAGCGCATGTCCAAAAGCGCAATGGACGATCGTGTCGAATGGGCGCTGAACAAGGCCGCCCTATGGGGCGAGGTGAAAGACAAGCTGCAGAAAAGCGGCCTGTCGCTTTCGGGCGGCCAGCAGCAGCGCCTGTGCATTGCGCGTGCGGTCGCGGTGAAGCCGGAAATCGTGCTGCTGGACGAGCCGACCTCGGCGCTGGATCCGATTTCCACAGCGAAAATCGAGGAACTCATCAACGAGTTGAAAAACGATTACACCATCGCCATCGTCACCCACAACATGCAGCAGGCCGCGCGGATTTCCGACTACACCGCCTTCATGTACCTCGGCGAACTCGTCGAGTTCAACGAGACCGGCACCATCTTCATGCGGCCGGGCAAAAAGCAGACCGAAGACTACATTACCGGCCGGTTCGGCTGATTGCCTTTCCCATGGCAGCGCGCCCGGCGGTTGACCTGCGGGCGCGTTGCGCTTACCATCGCGCACTTTTGTTTGGCGGATTCCCATGCGCAAGAAGCTCGTAGCCGGTAACTGGAAAATGCACGGCAACCTGGCCGAGAATGCCGCGTTGCTGTCTGCACTCAAGCCGGCACTGGCCGGCATCGAGGCAGTCGTTTGCGTCCCCTTCCCGTATCTGGCACAAGCGCAGGCCGCACTTGCCGGGTCGTCGATTGCCTGGGGCGCGCAAAACGTATCCGAGCAGGCCAAGGGCGCGTTTACTGGTGAAGTGTCCGCCGCCATGCTGCTCGATTTCGGCTGCAGCTATGTGATCGTCGGCCATTCCGAGCGGCGCAGCCTGTATGGTGAAACCGACGAGCTGGTGGCCGGCAAATACATGGCCGCACAGGCGGCTGGCCTGACGCCCATCCTGTGCGTGGGCGAATCGCTGGCCGAGCGCGAGTCGGGCGTGACCGAAGCGGTCGTCGCACGCCAGCTCGATGCCGTGATCAAGGCTGCCGGCGTGGCGTCCTTGGCCGGGGCGGTGGTTGCCTACGAACCCGTGTGGGCGATCGGCACCGGAAAAACCGCCACGCCGGAGCAGGCCCAGGCCGTGCACGCCTTCATCCGCGGCAAGATTGCCGCCCTCGATGCCGGCGTGGCGGATGGTCTGGTAATCCAGTATGGGGGTAGCGTAAAAGCCGCGAATGCGGCAGAATTGATGGCTAAGCCGGATATCGACGGCGGCCTGATTGGCGGTGCTTCTCTGGTTGCCGACGAGTTCATCGCGATTTGCCAAGCAGCCGCCAAGTAAGAATCAAAATTTATGGAAACACTGGTCTGGATCGTTCATGTCATCGTAGCGCTTGCCGTCATTGCGCTGGTGCTGCTGCAACACGGCAAGGGCGCGGACATGGGGGCCGCATTCGGTAGCGGATCTGCCGGCAGCCTGTTCGGCGCCAGCGGTTCGGCCAATTTTCTGAGCCGCAGCACGGCCGTTGTGGCGACCCTGTTCTTTCTGACTAGCTTGGGTCTGGCCTATTTCGGACTGCAGCAGCATAAGCCGTCCAGCGTGCTGGATCGGACGGCGGTGCCGGCACCGGCGACGCAGCCAGCTACGCCGGCAGCGGACCAGAATGCCGGCTCGAAAGCGGGGGCCATCCCGCAGTAAATCAGCAGTGCAAATCTGGGCGCATGCCCTTTGGCCGACGTGGTGGAATTGGTAGACACGCTATCTTGAGGGGGTAGTGACCTTGGTCGTGCGAGTTCGAGTCTCGCCGTCGGCACCATCAATTTTCCTGATTGATTCATCAGCCGTTGCTATTTGATAAGCTTTTGATTAATCAGGGGAAATCGGTAGTTTTTCAGCTTGACAGTGTGCGCGTGGCGCTAATACACTGCGGTCATAATCACTCAACAGCTCGCACTCGGGCATAGTCGGAGGACCACGGTGCTGGAGAACTATCTCCCCATTCTGCTGTTCATTTTGGTCGGGCTGGCTTTCGGTGTCGGCCCTATCATTGCAGGTGGCCTGCTGGCGCCGCATCGCCCTGACAGCGAAAAACTCTCTCCCTACGAATGCGGCTTCGAGGCGTTCGAGGACGCGCGCATGAAATTCGACGTGCGCTACTATCTGGTCGCCATTCTTTTCATCCTGTTCGACCTGGAAATTGCCTTTCTTTTCCCTTGGGCCATCGTGCTGGAGGAAATTGGCCTGGCGGGCTTCGTTGCCATGATGGTATTCCTCGGGATTCTGGTCGTTGGCTTCATCTACGAATGGATGAAGGGGGCGCTGGAATGGGAATAGGGTCTTTGAATCGCCGGGCGAGTGGTCCCGTGCGCGGCATCGGGGCCGGCCCCGATGTCCGCGGCGCGAATTCTGGCGCGATGCGTGCGGAGCGGGCGGCATGAGCATCGAAGGCGTCCTCGAGCAGGGGTTCGTCACCACCAAAGCCGACCAGCTGATCAACTATATGCGCACCGGCTCGATGTGGCCGATGACCTTTGGGCTGGCGTGCTGCGCGGTGGAGATGATGCACGCCGGTGCCGCACGCTACGATCTCGATCGCTTCGGCATCGTGTTCCGCCCCAGCCCGCGGCAGTCCGACGTGATGATCGTGGCAGGGACGCTCTGCAACAAGATGGCGCCCGCGTTGCGCAAGGTCTACGACCAGATGGCCGAACCCCGCTGGGTGATTTCCATGGGCTCGTGCGCCAACGGCGGGGGCTATTATCATTACTCCTATTCGGTGGTACGTGGCTGCGATCGCATCGTGCCGGTGGACATCTACGTTCCCGGTTGCCCGCCCACAGCGGAGGCATTGTTGTTCGGCATCATCCAGCTGCAGAACAAGATCCGCCGCACCAACACCATCGCCCGTTAAACGTCACTTATGGCCACGACGCTGGAGTCCTATTCTCTTTGCCTGCATAACGTTCTTGGCGATGCGCTCGCCCAGGTCACCGAACGGCTGGGGGAGCTGACGCTCGTCGTCAAGCCGCAGGCGTATGCGTCCGCCATGCTCGCACTGCGCGATCATCCCGACTGCCGCTTCGAGCAGTTGATCGATCTGTGCGGCATGGATTATTCGGATTACGGCGACGGCGCATGGGACGGTTCGCGCTTTGCCGTGGTGGCGCATCTGCTGTCGGTGGCCAACAACCGGCGCGTGCGGGTGCGCGTGTTCTGCCCCGACGACGATCTGCCGGTGGTGGCGTCGATGGTCGACACCTGGCCGGCCGCCAACTGGTTCGAGCGCGAAGCCTTCGACCTGTACGGCATCGTGTTCGAAGGCCATCCCGACCTGCGCCGCATTCTCACCGACTACGGCTTCATCGGCCACCCGTTCCGCAAGGACTTCCCCTTGTCGGGCAACGTCGAGATGCGCTACGACCCGACCCAGCAGCGGGTGATTTACCAGCCGGTGTCGATCGAGCCGCGCGAAATCGTGCCGCGCATCGTGCGCGACGAAAGCTACGGGGCAGGGCGCTAATGGCTGAAATCCGCAACTACACCATGAACTTCGGCCCGCAGCATCCGGCCGCGCACGGCGTGCTGCGCCTGGTGCTGGAGCTGGACGGCGAGGTGATCCAGCGCGCCGATCCGCACATCGGCCTGCTGCACCGCGCCACCGAGAAGCTGGCCGAACACAAGACCTTCCTGCAGTCGGTGCCCTACATGGACCGTCTCGACTACGTGTCGATGATGGTCAACGAGCACGCCTACGTGATGGCGATCGAGAAGCTGCTGCAGATCGACGTCCCCGAGCGCGCGCAATACATCCGGGTGATGTTCGACGAGATCACCCGCGTACTGAACCACCTGCTGTGGCTGGGCGCGCATGCGCTCGACGTCGGTGCGATGACGGTGTTCCTGTATGCCTTCCGTGAACGCGAAGACCTGATGGACTGCTACGAGGCGGTTTCCGGCGCGCGCCTGCATGCGGCCTACTACCGCCCCGGCGGGGTCTACCGCGACCTGCCCGACAGCATGCCGCAATACCAGGCGCAGCACACCCGCAACGAGGCGACGCTGAAGTCGATGAACGCCAATCGTCAGGGGTCGCTGCTCGACTTCATCGAGGACTTCACCCGCCGCTTCCCGACCTATGTCGACGAATACGAAACCCTGCTGACCGACAACCGCATCTGGAAGCAGCGCACCGTAGGCATCGGGGTGGTGTCGCCCGAGCGCGCGCTGGCGCTGGGTTTTACCGGCCCCATGCTGCGCGGTTCCGGCGTCGAATGGGATCTGCGCAAGAAACAGCCCTACGAGGTCTACGACCGCATGGATTTCGACATCCCGGTCGGCACCAACGGCGACTGCTACGACCGCTATCTGGTGCGCATCGAGGAAATGCGCCAGTCCAATCGCATCATCCGGCAGTGTGTCGACTGGCTGCGCAAAAATCCCGGCCCGGTCATCGTCGACAATCACAAGGTTGCACCGCCGGCGCGGATCGACATGAAGCAGAACATGGAAGAGCTGATCCATCACTTCAAGCTCTTTACCGAGGGGATGCACGTGCCGGAGGGCGAAGCTTATGCCGCGGTGGAGCACCCCAAGGGCGAGTTCGGCATCTATCTGGTGTCGGACGGCGCCAACAAACCCTACCGCCTGAAAATCCGTGCGCCGGGCTACGCGCATCTGGCCGCGCTCGATGAAATGAGCCGTGGGCACATGATCGCCGACGTTGTTGCCATCATCGGCACGCAGGATATCGTTTTCGGAGAGATCGACCGCTGATGGCCAATCCTGACTTGAACAGCCTGCGGCTGAGTGCCGAATCCCTTGCACTGATCGATGCCGAAATCGCCAAATACCCGCCGGAGCAGAAGCAGTCGGCGGTAATGGCTGCGTTGCGCATCGCGCAAACCGAATGCGGCTGGCTCAAGCCGGAATTGATCGAGTATGTCGCGGACTACCTCGAGATGCCGTCGATCGCCGCATACGAGGTCGCCACGTTTTACAACATGTACGACACCCAGCCGGTGGGGCGCCACAAGATCACCGTGTGCACCAATCTGCCGTGCGCGCTGATGGGGGCGAACGAGATTGCCGAGCATCTCAGGCGGAAGCTCGGCATCGGCTTTGGCGAAACCACCGAGGACGGCCGCTTCACCCTGAAGGAGGGCGAATGCATGGGAGCGTGCGGCGATGCGCCGATGTGTCTGCACAATAACCATGCGATGCACACGCACCTGACCCCCGGGAAGATCGACGAGCTGCTGGACAAGCTGAAATGAGCCTGCTCACCCCCACCCCCCAGGTCTGCAGCTGGACCCAGGCGCTCGACAATCCGGCATCGCTCGCGACCTATGTCGCCAACGGCGGTTATCAGGCGCTGCGCCGCGTGGTGACCGAGCAGATGCCGGGTGACGCCATCATTGCCGAGCTCAAGACCAGCGCGCTGCGCGGCCGCGGCGGCGCAGGCTTCCCCACCGGGCTGAAGTGGAGTTTCATGCCGCGCGCGTTCCCGGGCGACAAGTACATCGTCTGCAACAGCGACGAGGGCGAGCCGGGCACCTTCAAGGATCGCGACATCCTGCGCTACAACCCGCACCAGCTGATCGAGGGCATGGCGATCGCCGGCTACGTGCTCGGCGCTCGCGTGGGCTACAACTACATCCACGGCGAAATCTTCGAGACCTACGACATCTTCGAGCGCGCCTTGAAGGAAGCGCGCGAGGCCGGCTATCTCGGTGACAATCTGTTCGGCACCGATTTCTGCTTCCAGTTGCATGCCCATCACGGCTACGGCGCCTACATCTGCGGCGAGGAAACCGCGTTGCTGGAATCGATCGAAGGGAAAAAAGGCCAGCCGCGCTTCAAGCCGCCGTTTCCGGCCAGCTTCGGCCTGTACGGCAAGCCGACCACCATCAACAATACCGAGACGCTCGCCTCGGTGCCGTGGATCATGCAGCACGGCGGCCAGGCCTTCCTGGAACTGGGCAAACCCAACAACGGCGGCGCCAAGCTGTTCTCGGTTTCGGGCCACGTCAACAAACCCGGCAATTACGAAGTGCCGCTCGGCACGCCGTTTTCCGAGCTGCTGCAGATGGCGGGCGGGGTGCGCAACGGCCACCAACTGAAAGCGGTGATCCCGGGCGGATCGTCCGCGCCGGTGCTGCCGGCCGGCATCATGATGGATTGCACCATGGATTTCGATTCCATCGCCAAGGCAGGCTCCATGCTGGGATCGGGCGCGGTCATCGTGATGGACGAAACCGTGTGCATGGTGCGCGCGCTGGAGCGGTTGTCCTATTTCTACTTCGAGGAATCGTGCGGCCAGTGCACGCCGTGCCGCGAGGGCACCGGCTGGATGTACCGGGTGATCCACCGCATCGAACACGGCCAGGGACGGCCGGAAGACATGGACCTGCTCAACAGCGTGGCGGGGCACATAGGCGGCCATACGATCTGCGCGCTGGGCGACGCGGCGGCGATGCCGGTGCAAAGCTTCCTCAAACACTTTGGCCACGAGTTCGAGCACCACATCGAGCACAAGCGCTGCATGGTCTGAACGGAATAGTAACGATGGCTACGCTTAATATCGAAATTGACGGACGCGCGCTGCAGGTCGAAAGCGGCGACACCATCATGGATGCGGCGAATCAGGCCGGCATCGCGATTCCGCATTTCTGTTATCACAAGAAGCTCTCGATCGCCGCCAACTGCCGCATGTGCCTGGTTCAGGTGGAGAAGGCGCCGAAACCGCTGCCGGCCTGCGCCACGCCGGTGACCGACGGCATGAAAGTGCACACGCGCTCGGAATACGCGATCGATGCGCAAAAAAGCGTGATGGAGTTCCTGCTGATCAACCATCCGCTCGACTGCCCGATCTGCGACCAGGGCGGCGAATGCACCCTGCAGGATCTGGCGGTGGGCTACGGCGGGTCGTCGTCGCGTTACCAGGAAATCAAGCGCGTGGTGCGCGAGAAGAATCTCGGCCCCCTCATCGCTACCGACATGACGCGCTGCATCCATTGCAGCCGCTGCGTGCGCTTCGGCCAGGAAATCGCCGGCGTGATGGAACTCGGCATGCCGGGGCGCGGCGAGCATACCGAAGTGATGCCGTTCCTGGAAAACCAGGTGGCGTCCGAACTGTCGGGCAACGTCATCGACCTGTGCCCGGTCGGCGCGCTGACCAGCAAACCCTTCCGCTACACCGCCCGCTCCTGGGAACTGTCGCGCCGCGCCTCGATCAGCCCGCACGACAGCCTGGGTTCCAACCTCGAAGTCCACGTCAAGGACAACAAGGTGATGCGGGTGCTGCCGCGCGAGAACGAAGACGTCAACGAATGCTGGCTGGCGGACCGCGACCGTTTTTCCTATGAAGGCCTCAACACGCCCGAGCGCCTGACCCAGCCTATGGTCAAGCAGGACGGGCAATGGGTGGAAACCACCTGGCAGGCCGCGCTGGAACGCGTTGCGGACAAGTTGAAATCGATCCCGGCCGGGCAGATCGGCGCGCTGTCGACGCCGTATCGTCCGGCGGAAGAGCTTTTCCTGCTGCAGAAGCTGATGCGCGGCCTCGGCAGCGGCAACGTCGACCATCGCCTGCGGCAGTCGGATTTCTCGCTCGACGACAAGGCGCACGGCGGCTTCTGGCTGGGCATGCCGGTGACCTACATGTCGCGCCTCAACCGCATGCTGGTAGTGGGCTCCAACCTGCGCAAGGACCATCCGTTGATGGCGCACCGCATCCGCGAGTCGGTGCGCTGGTACGGCCAGCTCAACCTCATCAATGCGGCGGAAGACGAATTCCTCGGCAAGGTGCACGCCAAGCGCATCGTCGCGCCGTCGCAGCTTGCCGCTGCGCTGGCGGGCGTATGCCGCGCCCTGGCCGAACTGAAAAACCTGCCGGTGCCCGATATCGCCGCGCACGGCGCGGTGGACGACATCGCGCGCAAGATGGCCGAGAGCCTGTCGGGCGGCGGCCCGGGTTCTTCAGGTGGAGAAGCGCGCGCGGTCTTTCTCGGCAACATGGCGCAGCATCATCCCAGCTATTCGCAGATTCACGCACTGGCGCAGGAAGTGGCGAAGCTCGCGGGTGCCAGCTTCGGCGTGCTGGGCGAAGCGGCCAACAGCGTTGGCGCGGTGGCGGTTGGTGCGGTTCCCGGCTGCGGGCCGCTCGGGCAGCCCGCCATCAAGGGATTGAATGCGCAGCAGATGCTGGCCCGGCCGTTGCGTGCCTATCTGCTGCTGGGCGTGGAAGCCGAGCTCGATACCCACGACCCGGTATCCGCGATGGCCAGCATCGATGCAGCGGAGTTTGTCGTGGTGATGTCTCCCTACAAAGGCAAATCGCTCGATTACGCCGATGTGCTGCTGCCGATCGCACCGTGGACCGAAACCTCGGGAACCTTCGTCAACACCGAAGGAAGGATTCAGAGCTTCAGTGCCGTGGTGAAGCCGCTCGGCGAAACCCGTCCGGCCTGGAAGGTGCTGCGTGTGCTGGGCAACCTGCTGGGGCTGGCCGGGTTCGACCATGACGATTCGAAAGAGGTGCTGCGCGACGCGCTGGGCGAGACGCCCACTGGCTCGGTGCAGGCTTTCCTCAACAATGAGGTCAGCGGTGTGGCGGTAGCGCCGTCGCCGCTTGGCGGCGGACTGGAACGCGTCGCCGAGGTGCCGATTTATCAAACCGACGCCGTGGTGCGCCGCTCGCCATCGCTGCAGATGACGCTGGATGCGGCCCTGCCGGTGGCGCGCATGCACAGCCGCCTGATCGCCAGGCTGGGACTGCAGGAAAACGGCCGCGTCTCGGTGCGCCAGACCGCAAGCGCGCTGACCCTGAAAGTGCAGCGCGACGATCTGTTGCCCGATACCTGCGTGCGTATACCCAGCGGTCATCCGCTGACGGCGGGACTCGGGCCGATGTTCGGTCCGATCACGGCGGAGCCGGTCTGATGGAGGCAGGACTCGTGGAGAGCGTGGGCATGGACTGGGCTGCCATTCAAACCGTCGCCTGGACGCTGGTCAAGATTCTGGCGCTGGTGCTGCCGCTGATGCTGGGCGTGGCCTACCTTACCTACGCGGAAAGAAAAGTCATCGGCTGGATGCAGGTGCGCATCGGCCCCAACCGCGTCGGTTTCCAGGGGCTGCTGCAGCCGATTGCCGATGCGGTGAAACTGCTGATGAAGGAAATCATCATTCCCGCCGGCGCCAGCCGCGGGCTGTTCATCCTCGGCCCCATCCTCGCCATCGCGCCGGCGCTGGCGGCATGGGCGGTGATTCCGTTCACCGATACGCTGGTGCTGGCCAACATCAACGCCGGTCTGCTGTATGTGCTGGCAGTCACCTCGATGGGCGTCTACGGCGTCATCATCGCGGGCTGGGCGTCCAACTCCAAATACGCTTTCCTTGGCGCCATGCGTTCGGCGGCGCAGATCGTGTCGTACGAAATCGCCATGGGTTTTGCCCTGATCGGCGTACTGATGGCATCGCAATCGCTCAACCTCGTCGATATCGTGCAGGGCCAGACGGGCGGTCTGCACCAGTGGTATATCTGGCCGTTGTTTCCCTTGTTCGTCGTCTACCTGATTGCCGGCGTCGCCGAGACCAACCGCGCGCCGTTCGACGTCGCCGAAGGCGAATCCGAAATCGTCGCCGGTTTCCACGTCGAATATTCCGGCATGGCGTTCGCGGTGTTCTTCCTCGCCGAATACGCCAACATGATCCTGGTCTCGGCGCTCACCACGCTGATGTTTCTCGGCGGCTGGCTGTCGCCGGTGACCTTCCTGCCCGATGGCATCGTCTGGTGGCTGGCGAAGACCGGTTTCGTGCTGTTCCTGTTCCTGTGGTTCCGCGCCACCTTCCCGCGCTATCGCTACGACCAGATCATGCGCCTCGGCTGGAAGGTGTTCATCCCCATCACCCTCGTCTGGATCGTCGTCGTCGGCGCCATGATGCAGACGCCGTATGGTCATCTCTTCCACTGAGCGCGCCATGAAACGGATCACCCAATTCTTCGGCAGCCTGCTCCTGATCGAACTGCTGCGCGGCATGATGCTCACCGGGCGGCACCTGTTCGCGCGCAAGATCACGGTGCAGTTCCCCGAAGAGAAAACGCCGCAGTCGCCGCGCTTTCGCGGCCTGCACGCGCTGCGCCGCTATCCCAACGGCGAGGAGCGCTGCATCGCCTGCAAACTGTGCGAGGCGGTCTGCCCGGCGCTTGCCATCACCATCGAGTCGGAACAGCGCGCCGACGGCACCCGCCGCACCACGCGCTACGACATCGACCTCACCAAGTGCATCTTCTGCGGCTTCTGCGAGGAATCCTGCCCGGTCGATTCGATCGTCGAGACCCGCATCCTCGAATACCATGGCGAGAAACGCGGCGACCTCATTTATACCAAGTCCATGCTGCTCGCCATCGGCGACCAGCATGAGGAACAGATCGCGAAAGACCGCGCGGCCGATGCGAAATTCCGCTGACCAATCGATATGACCTACACGACTGCGATTTTCTATTTCTTCGCCGCCATCCTGGTGCTTGCCGGATTGCGCGTCGTGACCGCGCGCAATCCGGTGCATGCAGCGCTGTTTCTGGTCCTGGCGTTTTTTACCGCGGCCGGGCTGTGGATACTGCTGGAAGCCGAGTTCCTCGCGATCACCCTGGTGCTGGTCTACGTCGGTGCGGTGATGGTGCTGTTCCTGTTCGTGGTGATGATGCTCGACATCAACCTCGACAAGTTGCGCGAGGGCTTCTGGGATTACCTGCCGCTCGCCGGTTTCGTCTCGGTGCTGCTGGTGATCGAAATGGCGCTGATACTGGGCAGCCGCCATTTCGGCCTGGAGGTGATGGGCACGCCGGCGCCGCACCCCGCCGATTACAGCAACACCAAGGAACTCGGGCGGCTGCTGTATACCGACTATGTCTATGCATTCGAGCTTGCCGCAGTGATCCTGCTGGTGGCGATCGTCGCCGCGATTGCGCTGACGCTGCGCCGCCGCAAGGACAGCAAGTACATCGATCCCGCCGTGCAGTCGAAGGTCAAGCGCAACGACCGGCTGCGCATCGTGAAAATGCAGGCAGAAAAGGGGCCAGGGGCCAGGGGCCTGGGGTCAGGGGAGGAGGGCGCGTGATTTCCTTGTCGCATTACCTGGTGCTCGGCGGCATGCTGTTCGCCATCAGCGTGCTGGGCATCTTCCTCAACCGCAAGAACGTCATCATTCTGCTGATGGCGATCGAGTTGATGCTGCTGGCGGTGAACATGAACTTCATCGCGTTCTCGCATTACCTGGGCGACATCCACGGCCAGATCTTCGTCTTCTTCATCCTCACCGTCGCCGCAGCGGAAGCGGCCATCGGCCTGGCGATCCTGGTGTTGCTGTTCCGCAATCTGCACACGATCAACGTCGACGACCTCGACCGCCTGAAAGGCTGATGCGATGAACATGCAGACGCTCTACCTGATCGTGCCGCTGGCGCCCCTCGTTGGAGCCATCATCGCCGGCCTGTTCGGCAAATGGGTCGGCCGCACCGGCGCGCATCTGGCCACCATCGCCGGGGTGGTGGTGTCGCTGATCGCCTCGGTGCTGGTGTTCCAGGACGTGCTTGCCGGGCACACCTTCAACGGCACGGTCTACACCTGGATGGTGCTGGGCGACCTGCGCTTCGAGGTCGGCTTCCTGATCGATCCGCTCACCGCGATGATGATGCTGGTCGTCACCTTCGTCTCGCTGATGGTGCACATCTACACCATCGGCTACATGCACGACGACCCGGGCTACCAGCGCTTCTTCAGCTACATTTCGCTGTTCACCTTCTCGATGCTGATGCTGGTGATGAGCAACAACTTCCTGCAGCTGTTCTTCGGCTGGGAAGCCGTGGGCCTGGTGTCCTATCTGCTGATCGGCTTCTGGTACACCAAGGAGACGGCGATCTACGCCAACCTCAAGGCCTTCCTGGTCAACCGTGTCGGCGACTTCGGCTTCATCCTCGGCATCGGCCTGGTGCTGGCGCATTTCGGTTCGCTCGACTACGCCACGGTGTTCGCCAGGGCGCCGTCGCTCGCCAGCGAGACCGTCACCCTGTGGCCCGGCG
>VFQO010000772.1_pt1 | contig 30181 bp, 26 predicted proteins | sample 3512331 | NCBI WGS metagenome assembly VFQO01 (sample SAMN10412371, study PRJNA504923) | tailings metagenome | isolation source: Replicate 3 from Balatoc abandoned mine | place: Philippines: Itogon, Benguet | collected 2017-08-28 | reverse complement strand
CACCCCGATAGCCGGTTACGAGGACGAGTTCGGCTGCACTATCAGCCGGCAGAAAATCAACGTGGTGGATCTGTCGGCCACAGCGGAAGCATTCGATATCACTGATCTGGACGCACTTGCCCAGGCGCGCCAGCGAGAGTACGTACTGCCGATCTTCACGCCAGAAGGCAAAGCCTGGCAGTTGCCAGCTGGAGCATTCGTAACCGAGGGCTGCGGATCGGTTTAGAAAGCTCCTCCGCGGATTTCTCCTGAACCGAGGCCATCCTCAGTTCCTTGGGATTTCCGATGCCTGCCGTACCTTGAATCCATCAGCTCCAGTGAGGAGCCGGATTCAAGCACGGAGCTTGTCATGCAGCTGTTCGATGTCGATCTGTTCTCTTCCGCCGGCGTCCAGGAGATGCCTGCCAATGTTGTTCATGGGCCTGAGAAGACCCTGGCCGAGAAGATTGCCGGGGCGGTCGACGCCGTGAAGCGCGTTGTACGGGCCGGCAAGCAGCCTGTAGTAGCGTGGAGTGGCGGCAAGTTATAACCAAAAAAATATTTGTAAAGCCTATAAACCTGTAGACATTGCCTGTAAGCCCCGCCTTCCGTCGCTTTTCCTTTCCTCTCGTTTGACAGAACTCATTTGTGGACTAGTTTGTAACTAAATCGGTTATTGGACTAGCTTTTTTGTCAATCATGAAAGTCAAACGATACCAATTCAATTCGTTGCCCTTCGTGTCGATAGTGGACGAAGCGGATTGCCCTATTGATCCGTATGTTTCCTGCTACCTCAATGGTGCTTTATCTGCTAAATCGGCCAATACGAGATTTAGGTACGCAAATGAACTGCTGTTCGTGCTGCAGTACTTTTCGGAAAAAAATATTGACCTACCCGAACGAGTTGCGTCGGGCATTTTTATCTCCCAGATGGAGTACGTGCAGTTCTATGACAGATGCTGCTTAAGTAAGGGTTCTGGTGATGAAGGTATAAATATAAGATTTCTAGATATAAATGATAAACATCTAAGGAACATCATTGTTGCCAATCAGAAAGGGATGGCAAAGGTCGCTAGCGAAACCTTGCAAGGTCGCATCAGACGACTTCGACAATTTCTTTTATGGTTGTTCGATGAGTTTCACGAAGTGCAAGATGCTGACGAAAAAACAAAAAATAAATTTAATGGGCTTATTGCAAAAATTAGGTTAGATGAAGATGCCCTTGGCAAGAATGGAGGGCAACATGTTGGCGATCCTGAGGAATCGGTGATCCCGGATGACGTTTTCGTAAAGTTTTTAGAGATGGTGATGCCGTCCTCTCCTAATAATCCCTTTAAAGCATCTAGGGTGAGGAATTACTTGATCGTCAATTTGCTAGTCCTAAGCGGCATCAGAAGAGGTGCGCTGGCAAAATTGAAGATTTCTGACTGTCTATTTCATGGCACTAACGATCAGCTAGCTATTTATCGATCTGCAAATGATCCAACAGATCTGCGCTCTGAAAAACCCAATCAAAAGACAAAAGCACACTTCGCCTCGGTTGATCCAGGTTTTTTGGAGAAGGTTAAGTTCTATATTGACAACGTTCGTATTGCCTTTCCTCGTGCGCAATTCCATGACTTCGTGTTTGTCAGCGAAAATGACTCTAAAGGCACTGCGGGTCAGCCTCTTTCTTTAAAGGCAATAAATGCAATATTTCAAAAGCTCTCTAGGTCGCTGGGCTTTCATGTCCATCCTCATTTGTTGCGCCACAAATGGAATGAAATTTTTGATAAGAAAGGGGAGTCGCTTGGGGTCAATCCGGCTTTGCTTGAGGATGCTAGAAAATATGCCATGGGCTGGTCGCAAAATACGACTCAGAACAGACGATATAATGAAAAGCGAATTGCGCTGAAGACGAGAGAGATATCAATGGCGCATCAAAAAAGAGTGGATCCGCAAAAATGACTCGCGAGAAGAGGCGGGAAGTTTTTAAGTCTCTGACTAATGAAGGCTCATGGATTACGGCCAAATCTGGCCTGATGGTGAATACCTCGGAGGATGTATGGATATTACTGCCGAATAATGGAAAAGGAAAACGGTTGTGCGTTGACTGGGTTCATTCGTCTAACATGCCAGATGATGATAAAAAATTAATTCTGAGTGTATTTGTGGACTACGTTCGAACCAAGGCTGCGAGTACGGCGTCAGGTATCGTTTGCAATGTAAAGCCATTTATGTTGAATGGCATTCCGTCCTTAGCCAGAGTTAAATCTATATGGAGTGGGCTGCAGACAAACAATAAGAAGGGGCTCAATCAGTTCTTTGGGACGCTCTCTAGGCAAGGTAATACACGGTATGAAGAATATCACAAGTATACGCGGACACATTTGGACAAGGGTAAAGACAATGCTCTTGATCCTTCCATTGGGGCACTAAGCGATATTGAGTTTGACTCGTTAGCCAGGCAGATCAATGAAAATATACAAGAGTTCGACTGGGGCGCCAGTCGGGATCTTTTGTTTTTTCAGTCGCCGAGGCTATATGCGCGGCTCAGAAATATAGTCACTAACAAGTTGTTGCTCTCCATCGTAAGGCGGCCAATTCAAATTGCGCTATTGAAATGGTCTGATTTGATCCCCTCGGGTGCGAGTTTTCGCGACGCGGGAATTCTTCCTGTGGACGAAATCGGCACGGTAGGGGGGCAAACATTGCAGCTTAGAGTGTTCATAGTTAAGTCTAAGGGCGCACAATTCTCAAGGGAGCGGCCCGAGCGCTATCCAATACATCTTTCCGAATATATCTCAGGGGTTCTTATAGACTATAAACGGGTGGTATTGGAAGGGCTCAGACTAGTGATGGACTCAGCAGAGATTCAAGTGGATCAATCTGAACTCTTGAGCCTCATGAATGATATGCCTATGTTTCCAGCGGTTGATTTTTTTGAAGTGCGATTTGACTCTTTAGATTTGTTCAAAAGCATGTTTACGCCAAAGTCTACTGCCTACCACATATCGGAGACTGCAGTTGCACACGCCATGAGATGGGTTCCGGTTGCCTCTGATCGAACTGTCGAATGTATGGCTACTTCCAATAGAGTTCGTCACACCGTATTAACTCGCGGTGCTCAAAATGGTCTGCCCGCCGTTCAATTGGCCAAGATGACAGGTGTCACCGTGCCGGCTGCAAGGCATTACATAGATTTGGATTATGTATCTAGGAGAGAGATTGACACAAAGTATATCGGAAATGAGTTTCTAAAGAAGGCTTTTAGCCATACCTTAACTGTCGTTCCGGAAGGCGATGAGGTCATTGTCGACAATAAGTTCAACCCTGTTGGTGGGGCACTCAACAAGCATTCCTGCGCGACCTGTTCAACTGTTTTAGGGAGACCATTGGGGTGTTATGGGTGCCCAAACTTTCGTCCGATGCTAGAAGCTGATCACAGGTCGGTATTGGCTGATGCAGAGGGCAAGCTTGCTGCAAACCGCAACTCCCTAGTTAGTCCTATTTACGCCCGAAGTATTGAAAAACTGGAGAGACAGATTGTTTGGGTGAAGCAGACAATAATGGTTTGCGATGAAGAACTCGCAAGGCAGCGCACAATCAATGCTTAACAAATACCTTGGCCGATTGGAGCGGCTCATCAACGAATATCGCGAAGCCGAGCTAGCGCAATTTGAAGGACATGGCGGCAAGAAGGCGAAGTTTGATGATTTGGTCTGGTATCACGTGGACCCCAATACTGGCCGCCGAACCAGATTCTTGTGTGGTGTACATGGGCGTAAGGGCAAAGGCAACGCCGGCAACCATCCCATATACGCCCTTCCTTACCCCTATGACCACCTGATAAAAGTGTGGATCATAGAAACAACGAACACACCACTTTCCGTCAACGAGAAAAAAACTCGGACGTCGGTAGCTAGGAAATTGTTGTCACTCATGGATGGTGATCTCTATGAGCAATCAGAGTGCACAATCACCAGTCTTAATTTGGGGGCGCGTTCAGCTGACCGCTTGCGGCCGTTTCTCGCGTTCTGCGCTGAAAAGGGGGTGATGCGAAAGGTCAACCTGAAGGGCAGCGACAGCAGAGACAGGACGGGACATGCCACGTTTGACAATACGCTGGAGAAACTTCCAGATATCCAAGCAGTGCTTGCGCTAGCCGACATCTTCTCTACTGTATTTGAGTATGTGGATGAACATGGCTCGCTGCGCCCTGGTAAAGAGATAAAAATCCATGATGCCTTAGTAGTGACTTTTGGAACGCTGTCGCTGGCGTCGCCTAATCGAACTTCTGCGGAAATACCTGTTCTTCCTAAACAAAGACTGCATTGTTACTCTGAAAGCAATGGAGAGCCAGTTTATTACCTCGACTGGATTGGAAGTAAAGGCTACGGGAACAACAAGAACCACATACTTGCGGTGCTCGCTGATCCGATAAAGAAAGCCATGAACTTCTTTTACAAAGCATGCGAGCCAGCGAGAATTCTATGTCGATTCTACGAGAACCCGGACCAAAGCTTGAAAGCGTTGCTTGGTGGGTTCGAGATAGCGCCAGAACTAAAGAGGAATTTAAATTTAGCCCAGCGGCCCAATCTTTTCACATTGGGTTATGCATTAGGGTTCTATGGGGCTAATGATTGCGTTCCGATCCTTAAGGAAGGAGTTGATCTGACTTCCACCTATAAAAGTCAAAGAGGCCATTTTTTCGAAAAAAAACCGATTTATTCATTGCGGCCTAAAGATCAGTTGTCCGTGTCGCAAACAAGAAGTGCAGCTTTAGCAGGATTACCCCACTTGTTCGGGTACGCCAATATGCCAAAAGTTTTTTCCGATAAGTCTGTCGTTTCGGTTGAAGAAGTGCAGGAGTGGTGGATTGCTTTCTATAGGACATCAATTTTGCCGGAATTTCCACTCTCATTTTCAAGCGGAGAATCAAGTATCAAGCTTAAGGATGCCATGTTCTGCTTCTTGGGGAGTTGGCTTTATGGTGCGCCCGAGAGTGTCGGAAGTGGTGGGAAAGTTTTTCAAAAGACAAACTATGCGGTGGTGCCATTAGCGTCGCTAGGCGCCTCGGTTCTTACTCGACTGGTCGGCCAGGGGCGCTACACGACATCGATTTTTCAGGATTACGGATTTTCGTCAGAATTAATTCTGCGACCGCATAGTCTGCGGCACTTATCTAACACCCTTGCTGATTTAAGTAGCATTCCAGTTGAAATTATCACTGCTTGGTCTGGCAGAAAGAATCCCGAGCAAACCCATACTTATATTCATACGACTCACGACGAGAAAGCCAGTCGTGTGAGTGCGATATTGAATTCGCCAGATATCGACAGGCGGGATATTCGAGTCGTTTCCCAAAATCAACTTACACAAACCACCAACCTGCCGGCATCTGTCACCTCCACCGGTCTTTGTACTCAAAATCTTAATGTAACGCCTTGCAATTATTTGAACGATTTCGTCTCGCAGTGCTTCATGTGTCCGGAGACTTGTCACATAGCAGGCGATGTGAAGACAATCGAGTTTTTTGAGAAAGATTTATCGTTTCAAACTTTGAGATTAGAATCGGTAGCGTGTGATCCACGCTTACCAAACTCCCAGGCGATGAGGCAGTGGTATCTAATTCACTCGCGAAGTACCCATATTCTATCCATGCTGAATGATTTGATGAAAAGTAAGCCTGTCGGAACGATGATTCGTTACTCAAATAAAAATTCTGAGTTCAGTTTGACCGATCTAAATACCAAGATCATTACAAAGGTCGCGTGTGCCCTACCGGATTTTGAGGCTCGCCTGAAGGGTATTATTGAAGATAAGACTGCCAGAACAGCATCTGATGCTAATCCCGAGTTGCGCTCTCTTTTATCCTCTTTCGGTCTGTCTGAAGGGGAGGTGTGATGTGGTAGTACCAAAAATATCAGCTCAGCAACAGCGTAAAATTGAGATTATGTTAGCTAAGTGGGTAGGTAAGCTGACTTGGGACGCGCTGGTCGCTAAGGTAGAGCTTGAGCTTGGCATAAAAACAACTAGACAAACCCTATGCACTTATGTCGGTATCAATACATATTATAAGAATAAAAAAGCTCAACTTCGTGGCGCAACTCCTTCCCTGCTTACAAAGATAACTGCTTCTGAAGTAAAGCTTGTGGAGCAAATAGAGCACTTGAAGGCTGAGGTTGCGGTTCTCAAAAGAAATAATGCAGAGCAACTGCGTATGATTGAGAGGATGCTTTTGAACGCCAATGCCATTCCCAACCTTGATCTCTATGCCTTGATCAAGAAAAGACCTGAAGAGATACAAAATGGCTAATCATTCGTACACCTCCTCGACTATGCCGTATTGGGCACACGCTTGGTGTGCAATCCAAGGGGGCATCCAGGAGAGAAGACTTGCTTTCTCCCGGATATGACCATCACGCTTTAATTGCCCCTTCGCTGACTAGGCGAGCTGTTTGCGGGTCATACGCAAAACCGGTAATCGACCCATCTCGAATGCGCTCAACCGCCTCATCAATCACATGCAGCGGCACCAGAAACCACTCCCTAGGTTTGACCGGATGGCCGAAGCGGTCTTCGATGGTCAAGTCCAGCTGCGCCGCGCCGAACAGGCGGTGGAAGATGTTTTCCAGCCGGGTGCGGTTCAGGTTGTGCAGCTTGTAAGTAGCGACCACCTCCACATCAGCCAGCAGGTAGGTGGCGTCTTTGTCTGCGCCTGCGATGCGGGTTTCCACTCGGCCTCCGGTTACGCCGATCTTGTGGATCAGCTCGCGGTGCTCGGCCACGAAGGGGTGGTTAGACTGGCTGCGCAGCACATAGATAGTGCCGCTTTCTATGTCGTCCGGCTCGGCGATGTCGCTGAACAGTGGGCCTGAGTCGACCTTGATCAGCCGAGATCCGGCACGCCCCTCACTGTCCTTGTAAAGCGCCCGCTGTAGGGATCGTAGCAACAGATCACTTTCCGTCTCATTGGAGTAGATGACGCGCAAACGCCCGTTCGTCTCCGCATTCGGCGTTTTGTAGGTGTCCCCGACTTCGGCGACGTAGGCAATGAGCCCGCTCAGAATGAAGAAGTCTCCAGCCTCAATGCTGGCGTTCTTGCCAAAAGGCTTGGTCACCCAGCGCTTTTGCTTGAGGCCTACTTCCACTTCATCAAACAGCGGCTTGAAATTCTCGAAGTCTTTACAGGGGTTCCGAGCGGCCATCTCTTCAGCCGCTTTTATTGCCGCACTGGAACGCACATGCCTCAGTACCGTTATGTCGTCCTGCTCGACGGACTCACTACCGATGCCCAGCTCGGCGAGCAAGGCGTCCTCATCCAGGTCATCCACATTAGTCGTGGTGACCGCAGTACCTGACAGTAGGCCGTGAGTATCCAGACCGGCCAGTAGGGTTTGTGCCTCTGGCAGTTTGCGCAGTTGATCCAGGCGCACGGCATACAAGCGCTCAAAAATGTCGCGGTCTTCGCCATGCAGCGGAGCGCGGCCGTGGGTCTGATAGAAGCGCTGAATGTCCTCGAAACCAGCGATGATGCGCTCTTCGCGAGGAGTTCGAGTGGCTGTCTTGAGCGTGGGGACTTCTACCCCCAGCGCCTCCAGCAGGTCGTCATCGTTCATATCAGCCATTGGCGGATTCCCCCTGCGCCGCTTTGGCTTGGGCGCGGTAGCGTGCCAATGCTGCTACGCCTTCAGCCAAGCGTTTTTCCCAGGCATCGGCAGAGTTGATGTCGGGCAGGCGGCCGCGCTCGTTCTTGAACTGCAGGGCACGCTTGGCCAGCTCTCGCGCCTCATCTTCGGGGATGCTCACCTTCTTGGCGGCAATGCTGGCCTGAACCTGGCGCAGAGACTTTTCATCCATTGCCTTCGCCAGTACCGCATAGGCGGCATCGAAGGGGTTGATGCGGTCGATCAGGTCAATGTCCAGCTCGCGCACGTTAACGAATTTGCGCACGCCATCAAGCAGTGCTGTGCTGCCCTGCACGTTGTCGCTACCGTTTGCATCTGCCTGCGCCAGAGCCAACTTGGCCTGCTGGGTAATGTTCATGGCGGCGATGGCGTGCTGGCGGATGGCTTCCTGGTCGACGTCGCTCAAATCGGGGTACCGCTCGCGCACGATCTTGCCCATGCGCAGTTGAGTCAGCTCTTCCGGCAGGGTGTTCTCCTTATCGAACAGGCCGCGCTCCAGCACGGTTTTGTCCTGCAGGAAGCTGGTCACTACTTCGTTCAAGTCTTCTTTGCAGATGCGCGTGGCTTCTGTGCTTTGCGGCGTGGTCAGGCCGTTAATCTCGACATGGAACTGGCCCGTGGTTTCATTCACACCCAGGTTGGTGCCGCCCGGTTGATACCCCTCCGGGCCATAATTGAAGCCTTCTTTCGGCCCGGTATCTTTCGGGGTGAACTCATAGCGCGGGGCGAGCACCTGTTCCATCAGCAGGCTGGCAGAAATGGCCTTGAGCATATCGTTTACCGCTTCGGCTACAGCTGCTTGATCAGCCATTGGCTCTGCGATCAGGTTGGTGAAGCGTGAGCGCTCTTTACCTTCTGCATCGCGGGTGGCACGGCCAATGATCTGCACGATTTCGGTCAGGCTCGAACGGTAGCCGATGGTCAGCGCATGCTCGCACCAGATCCAGTCAAAGCCCTCCTTCGCCATGCCCAGAGCGATGATCACATCGACGTTGTCGCGGTTGTTTTTCTGCGCCGGGTCTTTCAATGCGCCGAGCACTTTGGAGCGTTTGCCTGGGTCGCTGTCATCCACCAGGTCGGCCACTTTCAGCGTGCGGCCGTCCTTGGCTTTGATCAGGTGAAAGCCGGTGGTCGGGTCTACACCTTGCCAATCGCCGAGCGCGCTCATGATCTCGTTGACCTCGCGCTCTTTGTCCTTGAGGCTCTCGCGGGCATTTACGTTTGGAATGTGGACGATGGTTTTCAGTGCCGGGTCCAGCACCTTGGCGACCGCATCCACGTACCGGCCGGTGTAGAAGAAGTAGCCAATATCCAGCGACTTGAGCCAGCGGTAGCCGTTGAGCTGCTCGTAGTAGGTGTAGGTGACTGTCTCAAATTTGTTCTCTTCCGACGGGGCCAGCACGGCCTCGCTGTCACCACGGAAGTAGGAGCCGGTCATGGCAACCAGATGCACCTTGTCGCGGTTGATAAACGCGCTCAGTTGGCTACCCAATTTGTTGTCCGGGTTGGCGGAAACGTGGTGGAACTCGTCGATGGCAATCAGGCGGTTGTCGAAGGCGTCAATGCCCAACTCTTCCACGGCAAAGCGGAAGGTGGCATGGGTGCAGACCAGCACCTTGTCGCTGCTGTTCAGGAAGGCGCGCACTGCATCTACCTTGGACTTGGCCACACGCGGCTCATCGATGCCTGGGGCATTGCACAGGTTCCACTGTGGGGCTACTTGCCAGTCCCAGTAGAAGCCATGTTGGCTCAGAGGCTCATCGGCAAAGCTGCCGCCAATGGAACGTTCCGGCACTACGACTATGGCCTGCTGCAGTCCCTGGTTGTGGAGCTTGTCCAGAGCGATAAACATCAGGGCGCGGGACTTGCCTGATGCCGGTGGCGATTTGATCAGCAGATACTGTTCGCCGCGCTTGGTATAGGCGCGTTCCTGCATGGTACGCATGCCCAGCTCATTGGCCTTGCTGGATGCCCCAGTATGCGCGGTAGCAATGGATACCGACGGCACTGTGTAGCTGTTGGTCGGGTTGGTAGTGTTAGTCACTGTGATTCTTCCTCCATGAGAGTGCCGTCGCCTGGGCATTTCGGATGCGGGCTTTGAGATCACCTAACCACTCGCCGTAGCTTTCGGGGGGCGTGGTCAGGCTAGCAGGGGTATTGCTCATGCCTTTTTCCCTCGTGGCTTTTTCGGCGCCACCTTCGATGTATCTGCTGTCATCTTGGTGTAGAGGTCAAACAGCTTTTCCAGTCGTTCGGTATCGTTTCTAAAACGCCGACCGATGTAGATGCGCTCCAACACTTCATCGTTGCGCTCGTGGGCGTGGCGCAGGTTGTCAGGCATAGCTTCTGGATCGTACAAGTCGGCAATGGTGGCGGGGAAATGGGCTTCGCGAGCCAGCAGGATGTCCTCGGCGCAACGGGTCAGATCGGCCTTGTTCTGTTCGGTGAGCAGTGGAACTGGGAAGGTGTTCCAGCCTAGGGTATTAGAGTATCGGTAGTCTGTTCGTAGCCTACCGCAAACCGTTGCAATCCATTGCTGGTGCAATCGGCTTGCAACTAGTGCTAAGCACCAGATCGGGGCCTCATAAATGACTGCAGCTGTATCAGCTACGACCGTGCCTCCATCGACAAAACCGCAAGGCAAATAAGGCCTGTTCTCTGAAGTGACACGAGGAACAATCAGGGCTACGCCATCTTTATGGGGTGTATAGACAAAGCGGTGTGGTGTATTTGCGTTGTCATTTGACTGTTTACCCTTACTGGCACTACGCACCTTTCTGACTAGATCAAAGCGCATTTTGATAGGCGGGATTAACTCAGCTAACTGCAACGTTTCGGATTCAATCCATAAGCAATGACGCGCAGTCGATCGAACAAATTCTTGTGAGCCCATGTAACGCCGGATAAGGGGAGATGCTTCCGGATACTCTTGGAGGATGTTCTGGATTTCTTCCTTGCCCTCAAAGATCAGGTTTCCGCCATCTGATGGTTTGTTGCCGTAGTCCATGGTTGGTAAGTCATCAGGACGTCGTGGGCGTTTTTCCACGATGACATTGGGCATGCCAATTAGGTAGGGCCCAATATTGCTGACCTCTTTAAGGGTATCCCCGTCGAACAGTCGTTGAAATTGCCTTCTTCTTTTGGAAACGCCAACAATGACACATGTCACACCAGCTTTATCTTTTGCCAAGTTCCCCCATGTAAATGGCCGGTGGGCAAAGAATATTGACAGTCCTCGATCCAGAATTAGCGGCCATAACATAGCCACCTGAATGCCTTGGCAAATTGTTTTCGTCGCTACTAGCGCAAAGTCTGCGTCTTGCTCAGCGCAGTACTGAGCAGCCTTTAAATACCAGGCTGCCACATAGTCAAGATCCTTGTAGCTCTTGGTTTCTTTAGAGAAAACGGCATCCATGTCGCTCTGTTGGGCTTCATCGCGCCACTGACTTCCAAGATATGGGGGGTTGCCGCAGATATACGTCTCACCACCTTCGTTGGCGAAATCGATTTCCGTCTGGTTGAGTGGCGTTCCGAACAAGTCATCGGCCACCACTTTTACCCCTGTCCCGGTTGGTGGGCAGATGCTTAGCCAATCCAGCCGAAGCGCGTTGCCGCACACAATCCAGTTTTGCGTGTCCAGCGGTAAAAACTCTGCCAGTGCATCCTGCTGGCCGCGATACAGCACGTCGCACTGAAACTCGGCGATGATTAGCGCCAAGCGGGCAATCTCTGCCGGAAAATCGCGTAATTCAATGCCTCGGAAGTTGGTCAGCGGTATTTCCGACTTATTGTGAGCCTCGCCCCGCCGACGATTGATTTCTGCCTCGATCTCGCGCATCTGCTTGTAGGCGATAACCAAGAAGTTGCCGGAGCCGCAGGCCGGATCAAATACGCGAATATGTGCCAAACGCTTGCGTAGGTTGAGCAGCTTGGCTTTATTGTCACCGGCTGCTTCCAGTTGCGCTCGCAGATCATCCAGAAACAGCGGATTCAGCACCTTGAGGATATTGGGCACGCTGGTGTAGTGCATTCCCAGTGCGCCACGTTCTTCATCATCGGCAACTGCCTGGATCATGCTACCGAAAATATCTGGATTGATTTTTTTCCAGTTCAGGTTACCTGCGTGCAGCAAATATGTGCGAGCCATACGCGTAAAGCGTGGCACCTCGGTGCTGCCTGAGAACAGACCACCATTCACATAGGGAAAGCTATTGGCCCAACCAGGAAGCCGAGGCTGTGTGATGGTGCGCTCGGCGTCCTTGATGTTCATTGCGCGGAAAATTTCCGACAGCACCTGATGGGTATTGGAGCCGTCGCGCTCGCTGTAACGCTCCATAGTGCGTGTGAACAGGCTTTCGCCTCTGAATATGTCGGTGTCTTCGGCAAAGAAGCAGAATACCAAGCGCGCCATAAAGTGGTTCATGTCAGCGCGGCGTTCGGCTTTGGCCCAGTCCGGATTCTCGTTAAGCAGCTCGACGTAAAGCTTGTTTAGGCGGCTGGTGGCGCGCACGTCGATGGGGTTGTCCTTGATCTCCTTGATGGTGGAGATGCCGGCCAGCGGCAGCAGGAAACCGAAATGGTTGGGAAAGTCCGGGTAGTCGCAGGTGATGGTTTCACCCGTGATCAGCTCTTCGGCCTCCAGCGTTTGCCCGTCGGTGGCAAGGATGAACTTGGCCTTGGCTTTTGTGGTGGCCGAGCTGGTGCGCAGCGCCTTGAGCGTTTCGCCCACGGTGCCGGGCTCGCAGGCGGCGATATGAATGTTATTGCGCAGTAGTACGCCGCCGGGTACGTCCGAAGCGTTGTTGTTGCCAGCGCGTAGACGCTTGATCTCTGCGTCTTTTCTGCCAAATGCAGCCATGAAGGAGAACGGGAATTCTGCCGCGTCAAAGGGCTCAAGAGCCAGGTCCGATATGGCGGACTCAATTTCTACTGCATTCATGGTTTACCACTGTCCAGATCGCTGATGCGCGAAGGCGGCGACTTTGGCCGCAAAAATTTTGGGTAATGGCTACATCCCCTGGCCGGCACATGTTGCTCTGTCGGCTTGGCGTCAGCATCGGCAACTCAGCTCTGTTCAGCAGAATTGGCGTATGCCTAATGCCATCGGCGGCGACAGCCGAGCGCCCTGAGCCAGTGACCGGGAAATCAACCACTACACGATGCCGGGGGATGATAAAGGAAGGCGCTTCTTTAATGCGAAAAAGCCGCAGACCTCCAAGTGTTGTCTGCAGTTGCAGGGGCCATCCGAGAGCGAAGTTCGGCCCGGACTGGTCAGGCCTTCTTGAACACCGCTCTCGATCAGATGCGGAGCTACAGCTCTGACAACTGAGGCAGAAGGCAGGATGGATCGCAAGCGAGCTCGCTTGCAATGCGATAGAGCTTCTCGACGGTGATGTTTACTTCGCCACGCTCGATTCGCCCCATATAGCTACGGTCCATACTGCAGTCCAGCGCTAGAGCATCCTGAGAAATCCGACAGGCCTTTCTCTGCGTCCGGATGCGTTCCCCTAACGCCTTCGCCAACTTATCCATGACCGTCTCAATTCCAGTTGAGGCGGCACTATCGTGTGTTTGCGGACGTAGGAGCCACGGATTATAATCCGCATTTCCTCTGCGTTAACTCTTCTGGTGCCTCAATGAAATCGGCCTCGTTTACCTTCGACAGGCGTCTGTATGAGCTGCTTCAGGAGGAAGGGCGTTCAAGGTTCACGACGCGTGAACTGCGTGATGCCTATGCCAAGCGCCTGGATGGCATGACTTTCCGTATCGGTGATGTGCGCCGCTATGTGTATGAGCAGATCCGCCGAATGCTGCGCATGGGTTGGGTTGTGCTCGATGAAGAGCGCCGTTCGCGGGGACAGGTCTACCACTTGCAGCCGATTCCGGCACATCTGCAATTGGAGCTGATCGACAACGGGTTCGAGAACAGCCATAAGACTGCTTGTGAGCCAGAGCAGGAGCCGTCAGCGTTCGATAATGCGGCGGTGCCGCAACCATCAGTCGATGCGGATCAGCACCTGGAGGCGCTCCTCAAGGAAATCAGGCTGGACTTCCTCGCATCGATGGGCGAGGCGGAGCGATACAAGCTGCTCCTCGATGATATGCCGCATCTCCGGGATAAGGTCGAAGGCGAGTACCTAGAAGCTAGAGACCGAAGCTCGCGCCTGCTGGGCCATCTTCGCGCCATCGAGAAGACACTCAAGACGCTTGCCTCCGCACGATGACCACACTGCTGCGAAACTGGCAACGCCGCTGCATCGACGCGGCACTGGAGCACTTTACTGCCACGCCGCACTTCTTCTGCCAGGCAACGCCGGGTGCCGGTAAGACGCGTATGGCGGCAGAGCTGGCCAGCAGGCTGCTTGAGCAGGACCGGATCGATCTGGTGCTCTGCTTCGCACCATCCTGCCAAGTTGTCGAGGGCTTTCGCTCGTCCTTTGCTGCGGTGCTCGGCAGACGCTTGGATGGCCAACTCGGCGCAGTTGGGGCAGCGTTCACCTATCAAGCCATGGAATACCGAGATGAGGCGTTCTGGCGACTCCTCGATGACTACCGTGTATTCGCGGTTTTTGACGAGATCCACCACTGCGCCGGCCACGATGTACTCCTGAGCAACACCTGGGGCCAACAGATTCTTCAGCGGGTACAGGACAGGGCCACCTTCACCCTGGCCCTCTCCGGCACCCCATGGCGTTCGGACGATAGGGCCATTGCCCTGGCCCGCTACTCGACGCCCGAGGGGCACCTGATCTGCGACTACCGCTACGGATTGAAAGAGGCCATTGCTGATGGTGTGTGCCGCTCCCCTCGCATTGTCCTGCTCGACAACCAGAAGGTGAAACTTACCGAGGAGCTGGACACAGAGAGCACTGTCAGGATGTTTCCCAGCATTGCCAAACTATTGGGGGAGTCCCCTGTCACCTACGAAGAGCTGTTGCGTCATGACGAGGTGATTGATCAGTTACTCGGTCTCGGGTGCAGCAAGCTGGATGAGCTTCGCCTGATCAAGCCTGATGCGGCAGGCTTGGTGGTTGCCACCGACATCGAGCACGCCCAGCAAATTGCCTTAGCCCTGGAAACCCTGGGTGAAGGTTGCCGCATCGTGACCAACAAAACCCCGGCTGCGCAGCAGGTTATCAATGCGTTCAGACACAGCGCCTGCCGTTGGATTATCGCAGTTGGAATGATCAGCGAAGGCACGGACATTCCTCGACTCCAGGTGTGCTGCTACCTCAGTCGCATCCGCACTGAGCTGCATTACCGACAAGTGCTGGGGCGAGTGCTTCGGCGCACAGGCGAGCCCGATAATCAGGCGTGGCTGTTCATGTTAGCGGAGCCGACACTGCAGTGCTTGGCTGAGAGAATTGCAGATGATCTACCGGATGACCTGGCAGTGCTGAACGAGGTAGGGATGCCAGCCTCCACTTCAGGTTCAATATCTGGCTGGATTGGGGCTGCTGGCAATATCGATGTCGTGGATGACAGTAATGGAAGTGGCATTGCGCAGGTAATTGGGGCAGGTGCTACATGCACCTTATCCCTGGGGGGCTCTGCCGCTGAGCCAAACCATCTGGTCAGCTTTTCCAAGCACTACCGGCAACAGTTGCTGGCTTGCTTTTGATGCTTGTATGGAGGACAGAATTCAAGCGTCGGCAGACGTGCTTGACTGAATCAGGAGATAGCCGCATTGACCCTTCCTCACGAAAGAACCCGCAGCGTCATCAAGACCGAAGAGTTCCTGCGAGAACTCGCCCGTAACACTGAGCTGCCTCAGGATATCCGCAGCTATGCGAAAAGCCTGCTCAGGCACTACCCGTCGGCCGACCAGATACTCTCGTTGGGGCGCCTTGAAGAGTGCCTGTTGAGCGATGCACCGGATGATGAATATCGACGGCGGGTGATCGCTTTCCATCAGCCGCTGTTCAGCTCGTCATTGGACTTCACGCGATAGAAATGAGAGCCGCAATGTCCAGCACTGATTTTGCTCTGTCGGTATCCACCCGCATTGCGCAACGGGTCAAGCGCTTACCCAAAGGGCAACCCTTCTGCATCAGCCGCTTTGCGGAGCTTGGAGCGCGTGGCGCCATATCCAAGGCGGTAGCTCGGCTGGTCAGCCAAGGCGAACTTGAACGGGTGCATCGAGGAATTTACATGCGCCCGAAATCCAGTCGATACGTTGCACGGGTTCGCCCAAATGTATGGGAAGTAGTGAGCTTGATCGCTAGGCAGAACCGCCATGTTCTACAGATTCATGGCGCTCATGCGGTCAGGTTGTTTGGACTGAGCACCCAGATGCCGCTCATTCCGATCTATTACACCAGCGGACCCAGCCGATCATTTTTTATAGGTAAGGGTGAGGTCCGGTTGGTACATGCGGCACCAATGGTCATGCAGCGTGCCGGGACCGAGGTAGGGGCGGCTATCAGCGCACTATTTTATCTCGGTAAAGACGGCTCGACCCCGGAATGCATTGCCGCGATCAAGAAGGTGCTCAGGCCTGAAGACCTAACCACATTAATGGCCTGCAAAATGCCGAAATGGATGCGCATGGCGTTGGAGCAGTCAGCGCGCATACACACCGTCAACACGCTTGCTCCTTAACGCTCTGTCAGGCAGATTTCCGTTGCTGGCCGAGTCCGACCAAGCGACATCGGCGGCATCCCTTCACCCCTTGACCAAACGAAGATGGGCACCTGATTTCCCACCAGAGTCGGATGGGTTAGCGCTCTGCCCCTTCAACACGTTCAACATCAATCCGAACGTCAATTCATTGATCTCCTCAGGACTGATTGCCAGTTCTCCCGCGACGCCAGCTTTCCCACCCCCATCTGCAGGTAACGCGGCGAAAATCTTCTCCAGGAGCACTGACCGCTCATGAGCAATAGATTCCGGCTCTTCGGTGCGATAGCCCTCTTGAGCAATCTGAATACACAGCGTTCGGTAAGTCCACTCCGTGGAAAGCCCCAGGCTATGAAGCCGGTAATTTAAGGCTGCCACAGAAACGGACCAGAGCTTCTTGTATTTGATGAGGCTTTTGATAGTGATCGAACGTGGAGCCATTGCTAGAACGCTTGCACGTGGCATTAGAAAAGCCGACGCAAAGGCATTCGCCTCACGCTCTAAATCAGGTCCTTGTGGGTGGGCATGCTGGTGCATAACCAAATGTCCTAATTCATGAGCTGCGTCAAAGCGGCAACGCTCGGCCGACTTAAAGGTATTCAAGAACATAAATGGGCGGCCGCCACTCCACATCGAGAACGCGTCGACCTCCTTTGCATCAATTGCAAGTGAGTAGACACGAACGCCTTTCGACTCAAGAAGCGCAATCATGTTCTTAACCGGCTGCTCACCTAAACCCCAGTGTGCCCTCAGCATCTCCGCAGCGGCCTCTGGCGCTTGGGCACTGCGTGATAGTGCCAGCTTATCGAGCGCCTCAAAATTCGTCAGTGCAGCGCGTTCGGACCCCAGGTCCGGAAGATCTGGCTCTGGCAAATCGAAACGTTGCTCGATCCAGTCATTCAGCAGGAGCGCAATTGCGCCTGCACCGAGAGCTGAATCCCTAAGGCCAGCAGTCATCTTTGAGAGCGACCGGAAACTGGCAACATCCGGCGTTGGCACCTCAGGATCATCACCAAAGAAAAACGCTTCGGGGAACCGAAGCGTTTTAGCGATTTTTGCCAGGGTTCCAGGCTCAGGCTCCTGCGTGCCACTCTCGTAGCCGGAGACTGATCGCTCCGTTACTCCTATATGAGTGGCAAGCTCACGCTTTTTCATACCTCGCCGGCGACGGGCGAGCGCAAATCGTTGTGGATTAAACATGATCTATCACGAGCTTTTACGGCGAATTTCGATGTCGATATCCGGACCGCCTGGGGAGGTAACCTCAAAGAAATCATCATCAAGAGCAAGGGTGCCAAGCATGATGCGTTCAGACCAGAAATTGATCTTGCCGCCTTTACCCATTCCCGATGGACGTGAGAGCTCGATGCGGATTTCCTTCTTCACCGTGTCGGTGTGGTGGAGCAGGATCCAGGTCTCATGAGGGCCTGATTCAGGCAGCTCCTCCGGATCGGGCAGCAAGTCATCAAACATGTCGAACTGGCAGTTCCGCTCAACAGCATCAACTGTATTTTTACCCTTCCTGGATCGGCTGCTCGGCATCCCCAGCAGATTTCCAACATAGCTATCTCCCGATGCGACAGCAATCGCGAGATTGAGCGCCGAGTGAACGGTAAGAGGGTAGTTCGACTGTTCATGCGCGACCCACCCTAGTGGGCGCAGCTGATCGCGCACCGCTCCTACCAACCAGCCCCACATTTCAAGGCCGGGAAAAATGCTGGGATGGTTAGGAGTCAGGCGAACCCGCTGTAGGTGAGCTTGATTGATAGCCTCACGCAGTGGCTCGCGCTCCAGACTCAACTGTTCAAGACGGGCGGCGATTTCATCCTGATCACTGAATACCTGGCAAGCCTGCATCTGAGGACTCCTAACACAACGGTGACTTCCGGTTATTCTTCCTCAAATGAGGTAAAAAAACAAGAAGCACACGTCGCGGAGGGAGACCGAGAGGACGTTGCAGCATGCGTGTTGCCGCCTGTGCATTTTCCACCCACATGCCGGAATTTCATTGACCCAGTTTCGAGCACCAAGCGAGTTGTAGAATTTCGCTTTCAGACTGCTGGGTTAGGGCAGAATAGCGTCGGCACCTGGGTTAAAAATGCACTGGCGATAACATTTGATGTTTGCGGCAGTACCGCCTCCCGTTCCGGATTGGCACAGTAATAGACTTGATTCAAATTCGGAGGAAGCATGGGTATTTCGTATTACCTCGCATGTTTGGAGACCCGGCAATATGTCTGGGTTGGCAGGCTTGACCCACAGGGGGAGGTGCCGGCGGTGGACGTCGAAGGCTCCATCGCCATGTTCGCGCTGGAGAATCGGAACAAACCGTTGATCGTCGTTAGTGAAAGCCATCCGATCCTCGAAGAGGGAATGGAGTGGTCGCCGCCCGCAACGCAAGAAACGTGCAGCGGACAACCATGACGAACCACCGCCAACCGCATCTGTCGAAGACCTGCCATATCCACCGCCGGCATGGCACACCAGACCATGCTTGAGCTAACGCAGCGGGGCTGGAAAACTGGCAAAAGGCGCTCCGTTGCGCAGTGCCCTCGGTTACTCTTTTTAATACGAAGATGAGGTCTGCCCGGTGACAGAGAGCCATAAAGACACCATTTGCGATGTATGCGCTACCAGTACGAGGGTGCCGGGGTACGGCGAGCAGTTCGGGACGCTTCAGGCGCTCTGGGGCTATGGCGCAGGGCATGATGGCGAACGCTATCGAGTCAATCTATGCGAAAGCTGCTTTTTCGCGGCACTAGCGTTTTTGAAGCAGGAGCGCCGCACGCAGAATCTGTTCAGCGATGAGCAGCCCTGCGAGGAGCGCCCATTCGGACTAGTCGCCCGCGATGACTACTTTGGTGATTCGTAGCCATATCGCAGAGATGAGGTTATTGGCTCGCCAGCATCGAACTCAGGCCATGTCTGCACGACTTCTCGGTACAATGGCGTCACCGGCAATCGCTCTAGGGATCTCGCTTGACTGACGCAAAACTCACTGAAGTCGAGATGCGGCGCGCGCTTGGCCTAGACCTCGCGCCTTCGAAATCGAAGCAGCCCATACCCAAACAGCACTCTACCGTCACACTCGTTGAATTGAGCGTGCGTAAGAACGGTGGTTCGCCATTCCGCTTCGAGCACCGCTCCCGTTCCATCAGTACTCTCGCTGCCCAACTCGAGGCCGAGAAAACAGCACGGGAGAAAGGGTATGAGGTCTGGGTCGTGTTGGATATCAGGCAGGTTTCATCATAGAGCCGCAACAGCCGTCAGTCAGTCCACGCCTCGCTGATTGCTCTGGGGCAGTGAACGCTTGAGTCAACTAGATCGAGTCAGTTCGCACTCGGGCAGCTCTTGGCCGGCACCTGTCTCTTCCAGGGTAAGCCGCCTCAAGCCCTTACGTTACCGTCCATAACTGATCAATCCGCGTCGTATAGCTCGGGCTCATCATCTCCCGACGCATGCCCCAGTCCGGTTTCGCCGGCACCCCTGCAGGTCGCATCGTTCCACGCCCCCATCGTGCATTGATCGCATCCATCACCCCCATCACCCGCTCGGCAGCCATCGGCGGTGTCGCGACGAACAGGTCATCAGTGAACTCGCCACGCTGGCGCAGATCGAGCAACAGGATCTCCGCCTTACTGAATGCAAAGCCGGCCCGGAAGATCAGTTCCAGCCCCGCGGAGGCGGCTTTGGTTATCAGTCGGGTATCGTCGGTCGGATAGGGCAACTCACAGATAATGCCCTTGGTGAACTTCGGCTCGTCCGGGTTGAACATGCCAGTACGAATGCTGATCCGTACCTTCTTGCACAGGGAGTGCTGCGCGCGCAGCTTTTCACAAGCCCGAGCGGTGTAGGAGGCGACCGCTTCGCGGATCGGCGGCAGTTCATGTAAACGCTTGCCGAACATCCGGCTGCAGCAGATCTCTTGCTTCGGCGGTACTTGCTCCTCGAGCGCCAGGCAGGATGTGCCACGCAGCTCACGGGCCGTCTTCTCCACCACTACCGAGAACTTGCTGCGCAGTGTCCAGGCGTCAGCCTGGGCAAGATCCCAGGCAGTACGAATGTTCATGTCGGCCAGGTGGGCGGTCATCTGCCGGCCGATGCCCCAGACCTCGCTGACATCCATCACCTGCAGGAGCCTGTTGCGCTTTTCGGGCTTTCGGATGTCCACGACCCCACCGGTCTGCCGTTGCCATAGCTTCGCCGCACGATTGGCCAGCTTGGCCAAGGTCTTGGTCTGGGCAATGCCCACCCCCACCGGGATGCCAGTGCAGCGCAGCACCCGTGCACGCATCTCCCGCCCCAACCTCTCCAAACTGCCAGGCATACCGGTCAGGTCGGCGAACGCTTCATCAATGCTGTACACCTCAAGCACCGGAGCCATCCCCTCGAGAATGGTCATCACCCGCTGACTCATGTCGCCATAAAGCGCGTAGTTGCTGGAGAACGCAAAAATGCCGTGCTGCCGAAGCTTTTGCCTGATCTGAAAATACGGCTCACCCATCTTGATGCCCAGCGCCTTGGCCTCGGCCGAGCGGGCGATCACGCAGCCGTCGTTGTTCGACAGCACGACGATAGGCGTACGCAGCAGGTCCGGGCGAAACACCCGCTCGCAACTGGCGTAGAACGAGTTGCAGTCGATCAGGGCAATTGCCGACTCAGCCTGGGGCATGGCAGCGCACGCTGTGGGTGACCACGCCCCAGATCAGTAGCTCATCCCCCTCGAGTACGTAGCGCGGCGCGTAGGCCTGGTTCTCCGCCCGCAGAACGATCTGTTCGCCTTCCTTGGCCAAACGCTTCACCAAGGCATCGCCGTTGAGCGCAGCGATGACAATCAGGCCAGGCCGCCCCTCCATCGCCCGATTCACGATAGCCAGGTCGCCATCAAACATCCCTGCGTTGATCATGCTGTCGCCGCTGATGCGCACCAGATACATATGCGGCGCGCGGAGGTCGAGAAGCTCGTCGAGGGATATCTCGGCTTCGATGTGATCCTGCGCCGGCGAGGGAAACCCGGCCGGGACGCGGAAGGAATACAAAGGCAGGCACACGGAGCTGCTGCTCAGTGGCCCAAGGATCGTGCAGGACATAGCGCACCCGTAATAATGCTGTATTTATATACAGTATAAAACAAACCAACCCACCTACAATCAGAATGAGAAAGGCGATGACGAGCGGACGGTCATGTGCGGACGATTTGCGCAGTATCAGGGGATGGCGGATTACCTGCGGGAGCTGAACAGCGAGCAGGAGGTGATCGGCGGCTACGACAACCTGCCGATCGAGCGCTATAACGTGGCACCACAGACCAACGTGCAACTGCTGCACGCGGAGGGAGGGGGCCTGACGATCGCCGCGGTGAGATGGGGGTGGGCACCGCACTGGGCGAAGAAGGGAAAGATGCCAGCACCGATCAACGCCCGCGCGGCAAGTTCTTCAAGCAGATATGGCCGTACCGCGCGCTGGTCGCAGCTGACGGCTGGTATGAATGGGTGAAGGACGAGACCGATCCGAAGCACAAGCAACCCTACTTCATCCGCCTGCGCAGCGGCGAGCCGATGTTCTTCGCCGCCATCGGCCAGCTCCCCCACGCCGGCAGCGAGATTCGCGAAGACGATGGGTTCGTGATCATCACCGCCGACGCCCAAGGTGGCATGTTGGATATCCATGATCGCCGGCCAGTGGTACTACCAGCGGACTTGGCCCGAGAGTGGATAGACCCAAACACAACTTCGCAGCGTGCCGAGCAGATAGTGCAGGAACTGGGCCTGCAGTCCGAGGCATTCGAGTGGTACCAGGTCAGCAAGGCGGTGGGTAACGTGAAAAACACCGGGGCAGCGCTAATTGGCCCCCTTGATTCCAAGGAACCACCCGACAGGCTCTGATCGACCGGAGGCGAGATGCGCCAGTCAGCTGCGACTGGCGGGAAGCGGCCAAAAGCAGCCGTTAGCTAGGTGCTACTTCCGGCCCGAAGCATCCTATCCAAGATGATTCAAAACACCTGTGCAGCCAGTCAGAGCGAAAGCGGCCAGCCCCACTCACAGCAACATGGGGCTTAAGTCTAACTATCGAGGACTCTACGATAGCTGGACCTATTTGCGGGTACGGCCAAGCCCGCCACTCTGTCTCGGCGCAATTGGTTGGCGTAGTCCAAATACTACCGCGTGACAATGGGGAAGCGTCCGTCTGGCTGATCCAGTAGGCTGAAGAAGCGCCCAAGGGCCAGGGGGTTGCCGTCGATCGACACCTGATCGGAGCTGAGCAGGGCAGCGGCGCCGGCTTGCCCACTGATCATCTGCAAGAAGAAGTCCTTACTCAGGTTGAGGCTGGCGTCGGCCTCGGCGACTTCGTCTTCATTCATGCGGCGGTGATGCAGCACGGCGTTCTCGATCCACAGGTGATAGCGCGCGCCGCTGTCGGTGAAGTTGAGGTTGATACGCAGCGCGCTGTCGGCTGCCGCCGTGCCATCGAGCTTGGTGGCCATCACGTCCAGGAACCGCTCGGGCGCGGTGTGTTTGAGCATGTCGAGCATCATCACCGGGGTGAAACCCTCTTCCGGCAGGCCGTGGCGCAGCTCATAGGCGCCACTCAGGTAGAAGTTGCGCCAGGGCCCCGACTCGGCCTGATAGCCCAGTTGCTCGAAGCTGCGTGCCTGCAGATCGCGGGCGCCCTGGTCGTCCGGATCGGCATAGAGCAGATGTTTGCCCAGCTCCGCGGCCCAGCGGTAATCGCCCTCGGCATAGGCCTGCTCGGCGGCTGCCAGCAGCGGCTCACGGCCGCCGGCCAGGGCCACGTACTTGGCGGCGGCGGCCACCGGCGGCAGTGGGTCGAGGTTGGCCGGGTTGGCGTCGAACCAGCCCAGGTAGAACTGATAGATGCCGCGCACGTTGTGCTTGAGGGTTCCGTAGTAGCCGTGCACGTTCAGATGGCGGTCGAGGCTGGGCGGCAGGTGCAGTTGCTCGGCGATCTCCGGCGCGGTGAGGCCGGCATTCATCAGGCGAACAGTTTGATCGTGCAGGTAGCGGTAGACATCACGCTGGGTGGTGAGGAAGGTCTGGATGTTGTCCTGCCCCCACACTGGCCAGTGGTGCTGGTTGAACAGTACCTCGGCGCCAGCGGCTTGCGCGCGGCTGGCGTCGATGTAGTTGGCCCACTGCAAGGCATCGCGCACCTTGGCGCCGCGTAGGGTGTACAGGTTGTGCAGGGTTTGCGAGAGTAGCTCGGCGCCGCCAAAGGCGTTCAGCTCCGGCAGGCTGAAGGTCATTTCCGCCGGGGCTTCACTCCCGGGTACGTTGTAGAAGACGAAGCGCACCCCATCCACGTCCAGCGTCTGTTCGCGGCCGTCGATCAGTTGGGTGGGCGGCAGAATGCCCATGTGCCCGAAGGCCACCGCCTTGCCCAGGCCGTTGTCCACCAGGCCCTCGGCGCTGCGCGGCAGACGCTTGCCATACATGAAGGTGGCACGGCGGGACATGGCGATGCCCATCATCAGGTTTTCGCTGGTGGCCTCTTCCATAAACCCAGCCGGGGCAATCACCGGCAGCTGACGAACCTTGGCGTCTTCGGCGCTGATCACGCCGAGGGCGCCGCCAAAGTGATCGACATGGCTGTGGCTGAAGATCATCGCGCTTACCGGGCGCGGGCCCAGATGTTGCGCAACGAAGTCCATGGCGAAGGCGGCGGTTTCCCGGCTGGTTAGCGGGTCGATGACAATCCAGCCGCTGTCGCCTTCGATCAGCGTCATGTTGGCTAGGTCGAAGCCGCGTAGCTGATAGATTTTGTCGCTGACTTTGAACAGCCCAACCTGGTTATTCAGCAGCGCTTGCCGCCACAGGCTGGGGTTGACGGTAGTGGGGGCCTCGCCTTGGATAAACGCAAAGCTATCGAAGTCCCAGATCACTTCGCCTTCGGCATCGCGCACCTGGCCCTGAGGCGTGGCAATCAGGCCGCGGCGTGCCTGGGCCAGGCCCTCGACATGGCTCAGGTCATAGCTCTGCGCCACCTCGGCCTGGGCAGCTTGCGTGCGTGGCGTGGCGGCGCTGTGGCTGGGCGCAGGGCTGTCGCTGCATGCACTGAGTAGCAACAAGGTGCTGGTTAGCATCCAGCGAAAGGGCAGATTCATCGGCGTTCTCCAGAGAGTGTCTGGTCAGAGCATGGCGTGCGCCCTATTATGCGTCCAATGCAATCAAATCATCTCCTTGATGCGCGAAAGACATGAATATAGAGCTCCGTCACCTGCGTCATGCCTTGGCCCTGGCCGAACATGGCAACTTTGCCCGCGCCGCAGAGGCGCTGCACCTCTCCCAACCGGCGCTGACCCGCAGCCTGCAAGCGCTGGAAGCGCAGGTTGGCGAGCAGTTGTTTGATCGCAGCCACCGCGAAGTGACCCCCACTACGATGGGCGAGCTGCTATTGCAGCATGCCCGGCAACTGCTGCTGCACGCCCAGGACTTGCAGCGTGACCTGCAATTGGCGCGCGGCCTGGAGCAAGGTGAGTTGCGTGTGGGAGTAGGTCCGTTTGCCGGCGCCGCGCTTGTCGCCCCGGTGCTGGCCATCTTGAACCGCGCGCACCCCGGCGTGCATTTGGAGGTGGTGCTGGCACCCTGGCAAGAACTGCCCGCGCGTTTGCAACGCCGGGAAATAGATCTGCTGGTGGCCGACTTGCACGAGATCGAAGACGACCCCAGCTATACGATACAAGCCCTTGGTGAGCACCACACGCTGCCAATGTGCCGCGCCGGTCATCCCTTGCTTGAGCACCCCGAGCCTAGTCTGGAGATGCTGTTGAAGTATCCACTGGCCGGACCCAACCTTCCCGAGGATATTCGCGAGCAGCTGCTCAAGCGCCTACCTAGAGCCTTGCAGAACACCTGGCGTGAGCAGTGGAAGCTGGCCATCACCTGCGATAGCTCGGCCATTCTCAAGCAGCTCCTGCAGGGCTGTGAGGCGCTGGCGATATTGCCTTGGTTTATGGTGGAAGACGAACTGCGGCGCGGCGACTTGCAGGCTTTACGCAGCCTTGACCCTGGCCTGCGTGGGCGTTTCGGGATTGCTCGTCTGCGCGGCAGGCGCCTATCACTGGCTGCGCAATGCTTCATCGAGGTGCTTCTGGCCCATGATGCCACCGTGCGCCAGCGCCAAGATGCTTGGTTGGCCCGTTAGGGAAGGGCATGGCAAGGCGGTCAACCTGCAGCAGATCGTCGTCCGACGCCGAATGGCTGACTCGCCGAAGACCGATCCTTCAGTTCTTCCCACCCAAGCGGCGCAAGGCATCTGGCTTGAAGTCTTGGCGCAGAGCCTCATGGCCGAAGCTGGCTTCGCGCTTGACTTCGTTGCTCAGACCGCTCAGCAGGTAGCGGCGCGACTGCAGGTCATGTGTGGCCTCAGCGGTCATCCATGGCACCAGGTCGTTGTAGAAGTTCATCTGGTAGGCGGTCGATACTCTCCAGAGCTCTCCGCGAGCATCATAGTGATCCGCCAGGGCAATTTGCCAGGTGTCTTCATCGATGAAGAAGGTGCGCTTCTGATAGATGTGGCGCTGGCCAGGTTTGAGCTCACCTTCAATCTCCCAGACCCGATGCCGCTCGTAACGTATATAGCCGCTGTTGATGTGGGCGGGCTGGATGATCTGAGCGTATTTCAGGCCTTTGTCGTGCAGGTGGTAATTGTTGTAGGGAATCAACAGCTCCCGTTTGCCTTTGAGGGTCCAGTTGTAGCGGTCGAACGCACCGTTGTACATATCCATGTTGTCTGAAGTTGCCAGGCCTTCCGCGCTGTTCTGTGGGGAGTCGTAGGCCAGTGTCGGAGCGCGGCGCACACGCCGCTGTCCGGCGTTGTAGGACCAGGCCTGACGGGGCGTACGTAACTGATCAAGGGGCTCGTGAATCAGGGCGATATTGCCGGCCAGGCGGGCAGGAGCCAGGGTCTGGCCGATGAAGTAGAAGAGGATATTGCTGTCCGGGGTGTTGTCTTTGACATGGGTGGCAAAGACCTGGGTCTGGCGGATGAGACTGGCCTGATAACTGCCGTCAGTTTGCACTGGCATACGATGCGTCTCGCGCATGACAGCGCCGCCGCGGTAGCGGGTGACATGGTTCCAGATGACCTCTTCGGCCCGCTGCGGAATCGGAAATGGCACGCCACTGGCGTAGCCGCCCTCCAGGCCACTACCACTGGCATTGAGGCTGATCTGGGTAGCATTCTGACGGCTCTGCTGCAGGATGGACTCGGGGTAGGCCGCGCTACGGTGTGTGGGATACAGCTGCAGGTAAAAGCTCTGCGGATACTGGTGGAGCATCGCTTGGGTGCCGGGGCTCAGCCATTTGGCGAACGGCGCCATATTGCTGGAGTCGATGCGTTGCAGCATCTGTTCGGTGCTATAGGGGTCAGCCAGCGTTCGGTCCATGCTCGATGTCTTGAAACCTCCGTCCCAGGAGGGAATGCTTCCGTCGGCATTCCCGGCGCGTTCGGCCCCCATGGGGGTCAGCTGTAGATCAAGCTGTGCAGCCAGCTCGGGTGAAACTGCACAGAGTACGGGTTGACTGAGCGCCAGCCCCAATGCAAAGAGGACGTGGCGGGTGGCAGAGTGATTGAACATGCGTGGTTCCTCAGAACTTGGCGCCAAGGGTGAATGAGATGAAGTCCCGGTCAGTCTGTGGGTTGAAGTCGCCCCCAAAGAAGTCGGTGTAACTGAGCGCCGCGTTGTACCGATTTTGATAATCGAAGTTCACGGCTAGCGTGACGGCCTGGCGACCCTCGATGAACTGTGGTGCCGGAGAGGGCGCGTAGCCTTTGACATCATGGCGCCAGGCCAGCGACGGGGTGACCACGGTGCCTGGTAGCAGGTTGCTGTAGGTCAGGTTGGCCCGAGCGGCATAGCCCCAGGACCACGGCGTGGTGTAGCCATCAAGCCGGCAATAGTCTTTGTTCAGCGCCGGGTTCTTGCAGGCGATGGCGGTGCCTTCCACGCCAGAGCCGTAGACCGCATCGCGCCCGTAGGCAATGGTTTGCACCGGTTCCAGGTCAGCCACATGCACGGCCCCGACCTCGGCCATCAGCAGCAGGTTCTCCGCGCCCCAGATGTCGCTGAAGGTTTGCATGGCGGTCAATTGCAGCTGGCTCACAGGTTTGCGCTGGTAACCCTGTACTTGCTTTCCATAGAGACCTGCGGCTTTAGCAAGGATGGGACCGGTGCCCGGGGTCACGATGTCCAGGCCGAATAGTTCATCGACGATGGGCGACTCGGTATCGAGAAAACCGCTGGCATAGAGAAAGTCCTGGCCGTTGATGGCAATCGGCTGGTTGGGCCTGTGGCTTATCTCACCGGCTAAGGAAATTCCCCAGGGACCCGAGGTGTTGAAGCTCAGCCCGTACAGGCGGATATCTTCTGGGAAGGCCATCTGATAGAGCGGTGCCTGGGCCAAGGGATTGGCGATGCTGCCTCCATAAGCCGGGTTGTTGGTGACCCCGGGCAGGAAGAATCCGCTTCCGGGCCGTTTCGAATAGTCGGCAGTGGCGGCGTTGGTATAGGGCAGACGGCTGTGATAGTTCATCACGTAGAAGGCGAATTCGGTGCTGTTCAGCGCTTCGGCGAAGTAGTCCAGCCTTAGGCCCCACTGCCCGCTATCTGAAGGCTTATCGTCACTGAGACGAGGAATTCGCATGTTGGCCCCAGCTGGCAGCCGCGGGTAGACCAACTGCAGGTTGTCCTGCTGCGCTTCGGTGAGCGCGGCCACTGCGTGCAGCGGGCCGCAGCCCGGTTGGCTGGCATCCGACTGAGCGAAGAAGGTGCCGCAGCCCGGTTGTACCGTGGCACGCCATTCCAGCTGATAGAAGGCGCTGGCCGAGAGGTTGTCGCTGAGTCCCAACGACAGATTGAACAGGTTGACTGGAATCAAGGCTTCCTTGATCTCGACCCCTGGGCTGGTGAGGGCATTTGCGTCGATGGGATTGATCACATTGATACCGCCCTGGATGAAGGTGCTTTCCCCCCAGCTCAGGACCTGCTGACCAAGGCGGATATCCAGCGCTCGGTCATTCAGCTGGAACTCACCCCAGACGTAGGCATCCATCAACTCGGCCCCGGAAAACGTGGCCAGTGAATCAAAACCCGAATCGTCGAAGTCTTTGAAGCGGGCGTCCCCGTTTTTCAGCAGGTCGTCATACCAGAACTTGCCACTGATCTGCAGGCCGAGGTTGTCTCGGCTCAGAGCCAGCTCGGAGATGGCTTTGACCCGTCGGGAGAAGGTGTCGCCAGCCTTGAAGTTCTGGCGCCCATCGTTGCCGTTGATGCCGGCTGCAGACCCGCCGTAGGCAATGGGCAGTAGCGGCTTGTCCGGATTGCTGGTGCTGATGCTGAGGCCGGCTGACAGGCTGGTGTCCCAACGGCCGCTGATGCCGTTGTCCAGCTCGAAGGTAGCGGCCTGGCAGAGCGCACCATTGAGGGCTAGCAGCGGGTACAGGATTGCACCGCGGCCTCTGCGAAATTTGTGCATGAGAATCCTCGAGGATTGTTTTTGTTGTTGTGAGCGCAAACGGTTGTTCCGCATGGCTGGAGGCTTAAGATATGAAGAAGCGTCTTATCTTTCTTGGCGTGCATTGCCGCTTTTTTGGCATTTTCAGACAGGAATACAGATGAGCAGCGCCCCCCACGAACTGGTCCACACCACCATCGCTACATGGACTCTGGCTATTCAGCGTGCCCTGCAGGGCTATGGCATAGAGGCTGAGCCTCTAATGTTGGAGGCGGGCATCGATCCGGCGTCGGTACTCGATCCGGAGTTTCGGGTCGCGGTGGTCAATATGTGGAAACTCTGGCGGCTCAGCGTGGAGCGGACTGGCAACGATGCCTTCGGACTGCAGGTGGCGGCCAACCTCTACCCCACACACCTCAATGCCATGGTCTTTGCCCTGCAGGCCAGCGCCACTTTGCGCGAAGCTCTGCAGCGTCTTCAGCGTTACGTCCAGGTGGTGACGACCATCGCCGAGATCGAGGTGAACGAGGGGCCGCAGGGAGTCGCGCTGATCCTCGGGTCCGACAGTTCCACCTCTGCGCAACGGCCTTATTTTCCGATCGATGCCTTCATGGGGGTGTTGTTCCGCACCTTCCGCGAGTTGCTCGGCGCCTGTGCGGCGGATGGCCTGCTGGAGGTGCATCTGCGCCGCCCGGTTCCGCAGCAGCGGGATGCGTTCGAGCAGTTCTTCGGGGTGCCCCTGCACTTCGGCGCGGAGGCGAATGTACTGCTGATGGCCTCCGGCATGCTGGACCGTGAGCTGCCGGCGGCCAACGCCATGATTGCTGGCATGAATGAGCAGCTGCTACGCGATTACCTGGGGCGCATGCGCCATGAGCAGGTCAGCCTGCAGGTGCGCAAGGAAATCATTGCCCTGCTGAGCACCGACCAGTTCGGGCTTGAGCAGATTGCCGAGCGCCTGAACATGAGTGGACGCAATTTGCACCGCAAGCTGGCCGAGGAAGGCACCTCGTTCAAGGAGCTGCAGGACGAGATCCGCCATGACTTGGCGCTGCGCTATCTGGGCATGCCCGGCATGAGTCTGAATGAGATCGCATTCAGCCTTGGTTTCATTGATCAGAGCAGCTTTAACCGGGCCTTCAAACGCTGGACAGGTGGCAGTCCTGGGCAGTACCGGCGTGAACGGAAGGCGCGCTAGTTTGCAGAGTTCAGGCTGGGGCATAAGGCGGACCCAGCCTGGCCGCTATCAGCTCTGGTCCTGAGGCTGAATGGCGGGAATAAATTGCTGCAGTGTTTGCGGATTGCGTGTTTGCTCATTGGGCAGATAGATGCGGTAGTTCAAGCGGAATAGACCCGTTTGTGGAGTCGGTAGCCAGTTGCTCTCCTGCCCTGCCGGCGGCTGGTGCTGGATGTAGAGGGTCAGGGAACCATCCGGGTTGT
>VFQO010000770.1_pt1 | contig 30247 bp, 21 predicted proteins | sample 3512331 | NCBI WGS metagenome assembly VFQO01 (sample SAMN10412371, study PRJNA504923) | tailings metagenome | isolation source: Replicate 3 from Balatoc abandoned mine | place: Philippines: Itogon, Benguet | collected 2017-08-28 | reverse complement strand
GGCCGGTCAGCTGGACATTGCCGATCACCCGCATCTTGCCCGGGGTGCGAATGGTTAGCGCGCCATTGGCGCCGAGGTTCGATCCGGCGGCTCCCCCGGCGAGGGTGAAGCTGTCGACGATGAGGTCGGGCGGGGTGCTGCTGCCGACCGAGCCGCCGCTGACGACCTGAACATCAGGCGCAAAGATTTCGATGTTGGTGCCGAACAGCCGGGTCAGCTCGCCCGCATCGAGGTGGAAGCCATTGCGCGTCCCGGTGCCGCCAATGAACGTCTGGCTGAACACGTCGTTATTCTCGATCGAGAGCGTTTGGGTGCTGCCCGCGGTCCCGATGCGCGCGCCGCTGCCGATGATGATGTCGTTCGATTCCAGTGCGATATTGCGCGCCGTGAGGACGCCGTTGACAGTGATATTGCCCGTCGAGGCGATATCGGCGGCGTTCGCGGCGAGCGCGTTAATGACGATGTCGTTGCCGTTCTGCGCCGTCAGCGCGGCGCGCCCCGCGACGACGCTGGACGTGATCGTCAGCGTCCCCGATCCGCTGGTCACCACCGCGTCACCGACATCGGCGTCGAGCACGGCAAAAACGATGTTGCCGCCGGTGTTCAGGTTGATGCTGTCGCCGGTCACCGTCACCGGGCCGGTCGAAATCAGCCCGCTGGTCGTCACCGCGCCATTGCTGGCATTCAGCAGCGTATCGCCGCCCGCCTGAATATTGGTCGCATTGACGCCATTGGTTCCGGTCAGCGTCAACTGCCCTGTGCCGGTCGTCTCGGCGCGGGTGATGTCTATACGTCCGCCCGTCAGGGTCACATCGCCGCCGGCGCGAACGCGGCCGCCGACGATCGCGCCCGCGGTGACGACCGACAGGTTGCCGCCGGCTTCGAGCGTGCTGACGAAGCTGCCGCCGGGGCTGGGCAACGTCGCCAGATTGGCCGCCGCGGCGGTGATTGCGATGTCGCGGCCCGCCACGACCGGACCCGTGGCATCGAGCGTACCGGTCGCGGCGACCAGCACGTCGGTGAACGCGTTGAGGCCCACCAATGCGGTGTCACCGCCCTGGGTGCGAATGTCGCTGCTGCCCCCGGTGACGCCTTGACCAAGCGTCGTCGCGCCATTGATCGCGATCGCGCCGGTGGTGGTGACCAGAATATCGTCCGCGGCGGACAGGGTCGAAGCGGCGATCGCGCCGCCGGCGGTCAGGAATATGTCGGCGCCATTGGTGGCCGACACGCCTTCGCCCTGACTGATCGTGAAGCCGGTCCCCGCCAGATAGCCGAGGGTGGCGGCGTCGGCGCTGGTTCCGGTCGCGCTGACCCCGTTGGCGGTGAGATCGCCCGCGGCGCGCACCTCGACATCGTCGCCTGCGCTCACGCCGCCGAGCGTGGCATTGGTTCCCGCGATGACGAGCATATCCTCGCCCGCGCTGGCGCCGGTCAATGTCGCCGATCCGCCCGCGCTGACCCCAAACATGCGCGCCGCGGCGCTGTTGGTCAGCGCGGCGTTGCCCGCCGCTTCGACATACACATTGCCCTGGGTCGCGCCGCCGTTGAAATCGACATAGCCGCCGTTTGCGGTCGCCGAAGCGGTGACATTGGCATTGGAGTTCAGCCGGACGTCGCCGCCCGCGACAAAGGTGCCGGTGAGGTCGCCGTCGGCGAAAATCGAGATCGTCCCGGCGACATTAGCCGAATTGACCGCAACCGGGCCCCCGAGGCCAAAGGCGAAGAAGGACGCATCGCCGGTGACGGCGCCGGTCAGCGCAATGCTGTCACCGAAAGCCGTGATGTCGCCGCCCGCCGCGATGTTGGTTCCGGTGATCGCGTTGGTGGCGGACAGGTTGACCGTGCTGCCCGCGTCGATTGCGGCAAAGGCGATGCTGTCGGCGTTGACGCTGGTCGCCTGCCCCGATCGCAGGGTGCCGGTGGTCGTCACCGCGCCCGATGCGGTCAGCGTCAGATTGTCGAAGGCATTGAGGGCGCCGCCGCCAATATTGCCCGCCGATGCGGTGAGCACGATGTTCGACAGGTCGGGCGGCGAGGTCGTGATCTGGAAACCGCTGAGGCCGGTGGGGCCGACGGGCACATAGGTCAGCGTCGCGCTATCGGGTCCGGTCCCCGTGGTGGTCAGGTCATTGGCGATGATCCCGCCCGCCGCGATCGCCGTCAGATCGTCGCCCGCGGTCAGGTTGGTCACCGTCGCGGTCGTTCCCGCCAGCACCAATATATCTTCGCCGGCGGTGATGCCGCTGAGCGATGCCGATCCGCCGGCGTTGACGCCGAACATGCCCGCCGCGCTGCTGTTGGCCAGGGTGACGTTGCCGGCTGCATCGGCAAACACCCGCGCCGCGATCGGCGGCCCGCTGCTCGAGCTTTCGAAGCCGGTGGCGTTCGCCGACGCGTTGATGTTGGCGCCCGACTGCAGCCGAACATTGCCGACCGCATTATAGGTGCCGGTGATGTCGCCGCGCGCCGAAATCGCAATATCGTCGGCGATCGTCGCCAGGTTGATCGCGATCGGCCCGGCGCTGCTCGTCGCGAACAGCGACGAGGCGCCGGTGACGGTGCCGGTGATCGCAATGCGCGACGCGATCAGGTTGACGTTGCCGCCCGCGTCGATCGATCCGCCGCTGATTCCATCGGCGCCTGCGACCGTGCCGCTTGCGGTCAGCGACACCGATCCGCCCGCGTCGATCGCGTTGAACAGGATCGACTGGCCGTTGGCCTGCACAAAGCCGCCCGCGGTCGAATTGCCCAGATCGACCGCGCCGGGCGAAGTGACGACGATGTCGCCGCCGGTGATGATCGAATTCAGCCCGGTGCGGAAACTGGCGCCGCTGGCGGTGAAATCATTGGCGGCTTCGGCATGTTCGACCGACGCCGCGCCTGCGGCGGTGATGACGATATTATTGGCGTCGAGCCGGTCGACCGCGATGGCGCCCAGCGTCGAGGTGAGCGACAATGTGCCGCCCGCGTCCAGCAGACTGCCCGGCGCGCTGCTGATGCCGCCTGCGGTGGCGGTGAGGTTGCCGACCGCCGCGATCGTCGGGGCGGTTCCCTCGCGAAAGTCGTGACGGATGTCGATCTGGTCGCCCGCGTCGATCGTCAAATTGCCGCCCGCGCTGACCGCGCCGTTCGACCGGGCATAGGCGCCGAACGAACTGTCGGTGGTCAGCGTCATGTTGCCGGTCGTGGCAATCGTGCCGCCGTTTGCGGCAAAGAAAATGCCCGCGGGCGCTTCGTCGATGTCGTTGTTGGTCGGCGGCGCGCCGCCCAGGGCTTCCGCCGCCAGACTGGCCATGCGGATCTCCGCACCGTCCGACGTCCGCACTTCGATGCGGCCCGCGATATCGCCATTGGCGGCGATCGTGGTGACGCCAAGGTTGACCGCAGCGAGTGTCCCCACGCCTGCGGCTTCGATCAGCGCCCGCCCCCCGGTGGTTTGCGCCGTCGCGCCCGCGGCACCGTCACCGCTGGTTCCGGTGCCGCCAAAGCCTCCGTTGCCGCTGATGCCGTCGACCGTGATCCGGACCGAACTGCCGTTGGAGGTGATCGTGCCGCCATCGGCGAACAGGCGCACGGTGCCGCCGGTCGCGGCGCCGCCGTCGCCGCCGTCGCCGCCGATGAACCCGGCGCCAAAGCCGTTGAACGCGCCGTCGCCGCCGACCCCTCCTGCGCCATTGCTGCGCAACGCGACCAGCCCGCCACCATCGAAATCGAGGAGGATCGTGGCGCCGCTGCTCGCCCGGATTTCCAAAGTGCCGCCGCGACCGGCGCCGCCACTGCCGCCCGCGGCGCCGACGGTTTCGGCGCCAAAGAAGGATGATCCGGCGCCGCCGCCATTGCCGCCCGTGCCGCCGGTCTGGAAATTGGTCTCGCTGAGCGTCGCGCGCCCGTCGCTGCCGATCGCCTGGATCCGCCCGGTGCCGCCTGTGCCGTCGCCGCCGTCGCCGCCCGCGCCATTGTCGCCGAACGCGCCATTGCCGCCGCGCGCCGAGGCATCGACGCTCATGACCAGGGGATCGGCGCTGAAATCGGTCACGATGATCTGCGCCAGCCCGCCCAGGGCGTCGCCGCCGCTGCCGCCCAGCAATCCAAAGCCGCCATTGCCGCCTTGCCCGGCGGCCGTGCTGGTCACGGCGCCAGTCGCGTTGACCGGCGCCGCGAGGTTCAACGTCGCGGTGCCGCCCTGGCCGTTGCCGCCGTTGCCGCCGATGCCGATGCCGGTGACCGACCCCGAACTGCTGGAGGCGAAGACGTTGCCGCCAGAACCGCCAAAACCCCCCGCTCCGGCGATCAGGTCGCCGGTGTTGAGCGTTCCCGACGCCATGTTGATCGCAGCGGTGCCGCCCTGGCCGTTGCCGCCGAGGCCGCCCGCATCGGCGATGCCGCCAAAGGCGCTGAAATTGCCGCCGCTGCCACCGCGTCCCTCGGCAAAAGCGGCGACCGTACCGGTGACGGTCACCGCCGCGCCGTCGACCGTCATCGTGGCGCTGCCGCCGACTCCGGTGCCGCCGGGGCGGCCGGGGATGATATTGGCCGCATTGTCGTCGCTGCCATCGGCCCCCGCGCCGCCAATGCCGCTCGCCGAAACGGTGACCGAATTGCTGTTCAGCGTCCCGCCGGGCAGGTTGATCGTTGCGGTCCCGCCGGTGCCCGTTCCGGCGGTGCCATCGAACGCGGTGCCCGCCTCGGCATCGGCGGCGACCGACAGGTCACCGAGTACCGCCGTGCCGCCAGTCATCGTGAATGACGCCGTGCCGGCGGTGCTGCTGCCCGTGTTGGTGTCGATCTGGCCCCCCGCCAGCACCGCCAACGTGCCGCCGGTCAGTAACTGGCCGCCGCTGACGGTCATCGCGGCATTGCCGCGCGCGCCATTGGCGCCACCCGACTCCAGCGTCAGATTGCCGGTCGCGCCGACGATCTGTCCGGCGCCGACATTGAAGGTCGCGCTGGCGTCGCCGATGAACGTCCCGTCGCCCTGAACGACGATGCGCCCCAGATGCGGCGGCGGGACAGAGGTGAACGGCCCGCCCGTGGGTACTTGAGCCAAGGGCTGGCCCAGCAGCGCACCGCTGGCGCGCGCGACGGTGTTGCTGCGAAACAGCGTGTCGTTGATGGTGATATTGGCGGCGGTGGCGTTCGTCGGGGCGCCGTCGAGTTCGCCATTGAAGATATTGTACCCCGCCGACAGGCGGACCGCGCCGTCGGGGTCGGTCGATGCCGATACCGCATCGTCATAGCCGATCGAGCCCGACACCAGCATCGTGACTGCGTCGTTCTTGGGAATGGCGACCATATAGACGCGGCTCTGGTCGATGTCGCCCTGGACATGCGCCGGGCCCGTCGTGCTGCCCGTGTGGGTGATGACATTGCCGCCCTCGGCCCCGACCAGCACATTGATGTCGAACAGCCCGTTGTTGATGCGGATGTCGGTCTGTTCGGCGGCGACATAGGCGACCGAGCCATCGACGCGAACGGCGCCGGCCTGGACAATCCGCGGCGCGACGATCGCAACATAGCTGCCGCCCGGATTGAACGCATTGTCGGCGTTGATCGACGCGCCGTTCGCGATATTGACCGGCGCGACATTGCCCGATGCGCCGCGGAAGCGGATTTCGCCCGCCGGGCCCAGCAGGCCGCCGGTGGTGATGACATCGTTGGTGGTCAGCACCAGGCTGCCGACGTTGATCGCGGCGCCATTGCCGATCAGGATGCCGCCCGCGTTATAGAACCAGATATGGCCATTTCGCAGCGTCGGCAGGCCGGGGATCGTCACGAAACTGTTCACCGTTCCGTTCAATGCGATCTGGTCCGCGATCGGGGTGCCCGATGCCGCGATAAAACGGTTGAGCACGATATAATCGACCGTATTGCCCACGAAATTGAGCGTGTTGCCGGTCGGCAGGAAATCGACGATGCCGCCCACCGGGGCATTGGACGGCGTCCAGTCGATGATCGTCTGCGGCCCGTTCACATTGACCGTCGTCGGGTTCACCCCGGTGCCGGTGGTCGTCCCGCCGGGCAGGGTGGTGATCGTCCCCGACCCCGCGACCTGCGCCAGTGCCGGCCCACCATAGGCCAGCGCCATCAGGCCCGCACCGATCGCGCAGCTGGTCAGCAGGCGCCGCTTGCCGAATTGACCGGATGCGGAGGTGCCGGGTGCGGGGGCGATGGTGGCGCGCATGTCTGTGGTCCTCGATACAATGGTCATGGGTCAGCGCGCCTTCACGCCGAATTGGGTGGTCAGCGATACCAGCAGCCTGGGATCGGGCTTTTGCGTCAGAAACCCGCCCCGGTTCAGCGGCACCGCCAAGGTCACGTCGAGCCGCGCCACATCGCCATAGGCGACGCGCATCCCCCCGCCCGCCGAATAGAGTTTCTGGGGATTGAGCCCGTTGAACGCGCTATCCTCGTTCCACACCCAGGCCGCGTCGAAAAAGGCGAAGGGCTGGACCGCGAATGCCTTGGTATTGGCGGGAACGAACGATCCGTAGCGCGCCTCGACAGCGACGCCGACGCCGCTGTCGCCGATGATCGTGCCAGGGTCGAAACCGCGCCCGACGGTGAAGTTGCCGCCCGAAAATTCTTCATAGGCGAGCAAAGGATCGCTCGCCCATTGCGCGCGCGGCGCCGCCGACAGGGTGAACAGCTTGTGCGGCCGCCATTCGGCGAGCGCATTGGCGCGCAGCAGGAAGGCATCGGGCTTGCCCTTGACGCGGGTCAGCGGCACTGCGCCGGGCAGGAAACAGGTTGCGCCGGCGGGGCCGCAATCGTCGCTGGCGCCCAGGAAACTGGCGCCCTGCCGCGCTTCGAGCGAGTTGGACAGCGCCCAGCGCGGTTCGCTGGGGCTGAAGCCGCCGCGGCCCGCTACCGACGCGGGGTCGATCCAGCTGGCATCGGTGCGCAGGTTGAAGATGCGCAGCCGGTCGCGGTTGATCGGCACGCCGCCAAGGCCGATGTCCTGATCGATCAGGTCGAGCCCGCCGCCGATGGTCAGACGCCGCGCCTGGGTCAGCGTGACCGGATAAGACGCAAACAGGCTGACGATCTGGGTTTTCGATTTGATCGGAAACGCCGCAATGTCGGGGCGGGTCCAGGCATAGGTATAGCTGGCGCCAAAGCGCAGGCCTTCACCGCCGACGCGGAATTCGTGCGCCAGCTGGACGACCTGCTGCTCGTCGAAATCGGGGGTCGAGTAAAAGCTGGCGGTGGTGAGATCGCCCATGCCGGTCAGCCCGGCCACGCGGACGCGCGCGACGCCGCCCCAGCGCCCGACATCGCGCGAGCCGAAATTCTGGGCGTTGAAATCGAACAGGACCGGGGTGCGCGCGACCAGCACTTCGCCCACGACCTCGCCCGGCGCCGCGCCGGGGCGCAGTGTCAGCCGCGCATCGAGTCCAGGAATGTCGCGCGCCAGCAGCAGATAGCGTTCCGCTTCAATAATGTTGAACACCGGCTGATCGTCGAGGCGCGACAGATAGCGTTGCAGCAGTGGTTCGTTGGCGCCCGCATCGCCGCGCACCTCGATCCGTGCCATGCGCGCCGCGAGAATGTCGAGCCGCACGACCCCGTCGTCGATCGTCTGCGGCGGCACGCGCACCGCGGCCAGATAGCCTTTGGAACGCAGCATCGTCGCGGCGCGATCACGGATGTCGCAGACAACCGAAATCGGCAAATCCTGGCCGACCTTGTCCGACCAGCTGGGCGCCAGCATCGATGCATCAATGCCCTCGACGCTCGAAAACTCCACCCCGCGCAGCGTGATGCGGATATTGCCGAATTCGGGATTGGCGAGCGGACAGGGCGCGCGTTCGATCGCGTCGTCGGCGGACACGATCTGCTCGCTCGGCGGGTTCACCGGCGCGAGCGTCGGCTGCTGAATTTCCTCGCGGGTCGGGATTTGCGGAGTCGCCTGGGCCAGCGCCGCGGCGGGCAAGGCAGCGGCCATCAGCGCCGCCGAACCGCACAGCTTGTCGCGAAGGGCGGCCCGTTTGGGCCGGACCCCCGTATATATTCCCTGAACCCCCGTGATCATCACTACCCCTTGTGCACGAACGCAGCCGCGAAATCGCGGTGCGGCAATTCATCAGGCTCTGCCGAACACCGGCAGCGCGAATTTTTCGACCCAAGGAAAGCGCCTGCCGACGGATCGGCAGATTTTCTTTTTATTGTTATCAGATGGTAGCAAACGGTTCAATATTTCCGCGTTTCAGTTAACCTTATCCGGCTTCGCCTTCCGCAATCGCATCGACCAGGCGGTCGAGCTGGGGAGTGCAGCCCTTGGCCATCAGCATATCGACCGATCCCTCGACCGTGTCGGGGGCATTCTCCAGCGGCGTGAAGCGCACCTTGACCGGCGCGGGCAGGCCGCCGCCCGACAGGCGGTAGTCGACGCCATATTGGACCGGCAGCGTGTCGGTCGGCCATTTGCGGAAATTGGCGCCGTCGACCAGCGCGACGGTGGCCTTCTTGCCCGCGCTTTCGATTTCCAGCGCGGTGTCGCCTTCCATGTTCGGGCGCCACAGCATCAACGTCGCCGGATCGGCGACGCAGAAGGTGCCGGCTTCGCGATAATCGAGCAGCCACAGGTTCGGGGCGCGCGCCTCGACCGGCGCCACGTCGCCCGGGCCGCGGGAAAATCCGCCGCGCGAGCGCATCGTGGGCCCCTTGGCGAGCATCCGGGTGACGGTGCCGCTCATCGACTGGCTCGCCTGAATCGTGCTGCTGGCGCCAAAGGTGCCGGGACCGGACAGGGTCCGCGTCTTGCCTGCCTGCATCAGCACGACCTTGTCGCCCGCGACCAAGGTCAGCTTGTCGGCCGACTTCAGCTTGGCGCCGGTCGGATATTTGCTCGCCGACGGTCCGGTCGAGCGGACGACCATCGATTGCGCGGCGGCGGTGCCGACGACGGCCACAGCCATGACGGCAGCGGCGGCGGCAAGGCTCAGGCGGCGCTTGGGCAGATCAGGAAAGGACATAGCTTTCTCCTTTTTCGGTATTGTTCAGGCGTTCTATCAGAAACATGATGGCTGGATCCTGACCGAATTCGCGGGTCAATGCTGTGGCGCCCGTCACATAGGCGTCCGTATCACCCGCGGCATGCGCGGCGACAAGGGCGGCGACGCGCGCGCGTCGTTCTGGGTCCAGGTCGGGGCGCGGGGTAAACACCTCGACGGGCTGGGCGCGGCCGCGCAAGGTAACGCGTCCCATCGGCACCAGATCGTCGCGGCCCGACCGCGCCGCCGCTTCGGCCGAGATCAGGACGCCGGTCTTCAGGCTCTTGTTCGCCGCTTCCAGGCGCGAGGCGGTGTTCATGCTGTCGCCGAGCGCGGTATATTGGATGCGGCCTTCGCCGCCGAAATTGCCGACGATCGCGTCGCCGACGTGTAGTCCGACGCGCGTCATGCCAATCGGCGGCACCCCTTCGGCCAGGTCGACGCGGAATTTTTCGCCCGCCTCGTACATCGCGAGCGCAGCGGCGGCGGCCTTTGGTCCGTCGTCGGGGCGGCTGAGCGGGGCGCCCCAGAAGGCGACGATCGCGTCGCCGACAAACTTGTCGATCGTCCCGCCATGGTCGAGCACGATGTCGGACAGGCGGTCGAGATAGGCATTGAGCAAGCGCGCGACGGTTTCCGGAGTGACCGCGTGGCTGAGCTTGGTGAAGCCCTCTAGGTCGGTGAAGACGCAGAAGATATTGCGCCGCTCGCCGTGCAGCGACAGCTGGTCGGGGTCGCGCATGATCTGTGCCGCGACGTCGGCAGGCAGATATTTGCCAAGCGCCGACTGGGCAAAGGCGCGCTGGCGCGACCCGATGGTGCGCGCCGCGGTGCCGACCGCGGCGTAGCCGAAGAGCCAGCCGATGGCCCAGCCAAAGGTCGGCAGCGTGGTGGTGTCGATCCCGCGGCCCTGCAACCAGAAGGGGAAGGCGATAAAAAACGCCATCTGTCCCAAAAACGCCAGCGCCACCCAGCGGGCGCGCAGATCGATCAGGCTGGTCAGGCCGCCCGCCAGCACGACCAGGACCGCGAGGATCCACAGCACCGGCCCGGCGAGCGGCCGCGACCATGCGGTGTCGAGCTGCTGCGCCAGCATATGCGCGTGGACCTCCAGCCCGATCATCGTTTCATGCTGGCCGGTGATCGGATCGGTGAAGCGGCTCAGCGGGGTGTTGAACTGGTCATTGTCGATGATGTCGCCGCCGATCAGCACGTAGCGATCCTTGATCAGCTCGGAAAACCCGGCGCGCATGTCGGCGTCCATCGGCAGGGCGAAGGTGTCGATCGGGATATTGGCAAAGACCGGCTCTTCCTGACCCTTTGCGGCGCGGGCGGGGACGAGGAACCGGATATTGCCCTGAAAATTCGCGTACGCCGGATCAACCGGCGCCATCGCGTTCGCCATCAGCGGCGGCAGATTCTTGGGGCGGTCGGGCCACTTGCGGATCACGCTGTCGTCGTCGGTACGGAACAGCACGCTGGTCGGTTTGGTCTTGTCGGTCGCGACCGCCGCGATGAAGGCTTCGAGAAATTTCTGCTGCTCGTAAAATATGGTGTTCGGGTTGCTCGCCTGCTCCGCATAGGCGAGCCAGGTCGGAGTGGTCATCGCGCGCAATTGCGATTTCAGCACCTCGTCGTCCGGACGCGGCGAGTCGAGCGCGATATCGATGCCGATCGCTTTCGCACCCATCTGGTCGATATTGCCGAGCGCGTTGGCGAGCAGGGTACGGTCGAGCGGCGATCGGATGCCGGTGTTGAACAATGTTTCGTCATTATAGGTGATCAGGACGATGCGCTTGTCCTGCTCCACATGCGGCGCCATCAGCGTTGCGCGTGCATCATAAAGCGCGCGCTCGGCGGCATCGATCAGCGGCATCTGCCAGCTGAAGCGCGCGATCAGCACCGCGACGATCAGGAACAGGATCGTCGCCGCCATGCGCGACGGGCCCAGCTGCATGACCAATCGGCGTAACTGCTTGCGCAGCGGCACCACCGGCCGCTGGCCGTCCGGCGCGGAGGTTCCGGCCGCGGGCATGTCGGTGTCGGGGGCGGTCATCGGATCAGCGGGCAGCGCGACCGGCACCTTCCTGTACCGGCGCCGCGGTAGCGGTCGCCGTATTGCCGTGCAAAAGCGGCTGGCCGCCATCGCCGATGATCGCAAATCCCGCCCAATAATAAGGGTGCGAGGTCTGTTTGTCGTCCATCAGGCGCATCTGTGTCCCCCACATTGCATCGGCGACGCTGGTGCCTTGATTGACGCCGAACAGGCCGCCGATCAGCCGCTTGGTCGCATCGAAATCGTCGGGGGCCGGCCAGTGGCTGGCGATCACCGACCGGCCGCCAGCGCCGATGAAGCTGCGGACCAGCCCGTCGAGCGCATTGCCGCCGCCCGACAGCCCGGCCTCGCGCGTCGCCGCAACCGACGCCGCGCCCGCGGTGTCGCACGCCGACAGGATCACCAGATCGGCATTGATCTTGAGGTCGAAGATTTCCTGAAAGATCAGCAGCCCGTCCGAATCCTCGCCCCCGAACGAGGTCACCAGCGCCGGGCGCGCCGGGCAGGCGGGGCGCGGGGCGGTCACCAGCCCGTGGGTGGCGAAATGGATGATTCGGTAATCGCTGAGGTCGCTGCGGTTTTTCACTGCGCTGTCGGTAAAGGCCCCGCCGGTCAGCAGCGTCGCGGCGTCGCGGCCCATCGCATCGCGGGCGGTGACCAACTCGTCGGCGGAGATCGGCCGCGCCCATTGCGACACGTCCCACTGGCAATCGCTGTCGACGCCAGCGCCCGCCGCGCCGCGGGTGCCGAGCGAGGGCAGGGTGGTGCCGTTGACCGGCAGATTCTGCCCGAGGCCGAAATATTGGTTGGCGGCTTTCGATGGCGCCGCCTGCCGCGCGTTGCGGAAGGCGAGGGTGGAAACGGCGGTGCTCGGCCGCGTCGTCCGCCCCAGCCACGCGACCTGGCGCATGTCGAACGGGTCGGCATCGGGATCGAGCAGCCGCTGCTCATAAGCGGCAAGCCCGGTATCGGCGGTGATCAGCAGGTTGATCGGGAGCCGCAGCATGCCGCCGTCGGGTTCGAAAATCAGGTGCGTGACGCTGGGCAGCTTGGCCGCCACCGGGCCGAACAACTGGCCATAGAGTTTATAGGCGGTCGCGGCGTCGAAGGGGTAGGTGACGCGGCGGCCATTTTCGACGATCGATATGGTCGAGCGGATCGCATCGACCGCGGTGTCAAGCGCCCCGGCGCCGATGTCCGATTTCCAAAGCTGCGCGCCGCCGGATTCGATCAGCATCGCATAGACGGCGTCGCCGACGACAAGCATCTTGAGATACGCTTCGTCGGGGCGCAGCACCTGTTGCAGTTCGGCCAGATCGAGCTTGCCCTGCGCGACGACGCGATATTGCGGAAAGGCCGACAGCGCGGCGATCGATTCGGTCTGCTGGAACGACAGATTGTCGATCTGGGTTTTCAGATCGGCGCGCAGCGCATTGATTTCGGGCGATACCGGCAATTGCGCCAGGCGCGCATCCTCGATCCGCGCGCGTTCGATGTCGCGGTTCAGCGTTGTCGCCTGACGGAACAATCGGGCGCCTTCGTCGCTGCCGCTCGACAATTCGCGCGCCAGCACCGCCTGGGTGTCGGCGACGCCGGGGCGGACCTGCAACTGGCTGGCGACGAAGAAATCGCTGACCGCGGCGGGATCGCTCGCCGCGCGGCTGGCGAGCAGCCGGTAATAGGGCGCCATCATATTGGCCATACCGGTCGTCGAGCGCTGCGAATTGGCCAGCGCCGTGACCACTTCGCGGTAGATGGTCAGCGCCTTGTCGTCCTGACCATGGCGGGTCAGGAAGGCGGCGTAGCGGGCGCGCGCCGACGCGAGGGCGTTGGTTTCGGGATATTCGATCGCCAGCGCGTTGACCGATTCCAGAAAACGCGCGTCGGCGGCGGCGATGTCGCCGAGCGCTTCCTCGGCGAGCGCGAGTTCGCCCAGCATCTGCGAGCGCAGGCGCACGATCGAGGTGACGCGGCCTTCGCGCACCGCAACCGCGTCGGACAGCCCTTTGAGCTGCGCCGTTTTTGCCGCCGCGCCATTGCCGCGCAGCCGTTCGACGGTGCCGAGCAGATGAACCGCCTGCGCGTCGATGATTTGCGCGCGTTCGAGCGGGGTCAGCCGTTCGCGGTCCGACCCTTGCTGGATGGCGCGGGCACTGCTGCCGCTGTTCACCCCGGCGACGATCGTCGGGGTCAGTGTCACGCTGGCGCCGTCGACCGCCACCGCGCTGGTCAGCGGCGGGATCGGCCGTTGCAGCATGTCGGCAGCGCCATCATAATCGCGCTGGTTCAGCGCATGGATGGCGCGGAAGTTGCGGCGCAGGCGCAGCTGAACCGGGTCGCTGGTCGGCACCGCCTCGGCCTCGGCAAACAGCCGTTCGGCCTCGGCGAACTCGCCGAGGTTCGATCGTTGCAGCGCGCGGTTCAGGGTGAATTCGGTGGGGTCGATGTCGGCGGCTGCCTCATCCCCCTGCGCCCGCCGCGACAGCGTTTCGAAAAACTCCGCGGCTTCGGCATAATCGCCGCTGTGGTTGCGGCGGTATCCCTCGGCCAGCGCCTTGTCGACGTCGATGGTGCCGGCCAGCGTGCGGGCGAAACCGTCGTTGGCGCCGACCGAGGTCGTCGCGACGCTGATCTTGCCGGACACGACCTTTTTCCGGCGGATCGATTCGAGCGCGAGATCGAGCGCGTCACCATAGGCCTCGAAGCCCTCGACGGCGTAACTGGTCCCGCCATCCGCCTCGATCCGCGTCTTCCACGCGACGTTGGTGCCGTTTACGGTGCAGCCGCCGTCCTTGACGCAAACGATCTGGTCCGTGCGGTCGACGGCGCCGACGATGCGCGCGCGCGCCTCTTCGGGCGCGGCGCGCAGGATGCGAAGATAGCCGACCGGCTGGCCGGCATCGCGGCAGAGGATCACCCAGGCACGTTCGAACATGCCTTTGATCACCTTGTCGCGGACGGTCGCCTGGACTTCGCAGAGGGCGCCGCCCTGATCGCCGATCGAAAAACTGTCGCGCAGCGTGGGGTCGGTGCCCTGCGCCTTCACGGCTCCCGGCACAGCGCAGGCAAGCGCCGCCAGAATCGGCAGGCAAAACGGACGTCGAACGGTCATCACCAATCCCCCAAACACAAGCCCAGAGGCGCCCCGCCGACGATGTTCCGGCAAGGCGCAGTCTTCATTGCTGCGGTACGACCCATTCCCTGATCCGGACCCTAACCCCTTCGCCCGAAAAAGGGAAGTGATCAGCGGCACAGGCCGCTTGCGCCCATGGGACGCGCAACCTATCTGCAAGGCGACAGTTTCAAACCCATGAGGACGATATGAGCGGATTCGATGACCGAGAGCGCGCCTTCGAGGCGCAATTCGCCCGTGACCAGGAGTTGCAGTTCCGGATCACCGCGCGCCGCAACCGGCTGGTCGGCGAATGGGCCGCCGAACGCATGGGGCTGACCCCGGAAGAAACCGACGCCTATGCCAAGGCGGTGGTGCAGGCCGATTTCGAGGAAGCGGGCGACGAAGACGTGATCCGCAAGCTCGCGGGAGACCTGACCGCGGCGCAGGTCGAGATCAGCGATGCCGAAATCCGCGCGGTGCTGAACGACAAATCGGTCGAGGCGCGGCGCCAGTTCATCGACGCGCAGGGCTGACCCAATGGGGATGCGCGCGGATGATTTGCGGGCGATGATCGTCGCCGCGTTTCCCGAAGCGGTGGTCGAAATCACCGATCTGGCGGGCGACAATGACCATTATGCGGCGCATGTGGTCAGCGAGTCCTTTCGCGGCATGACGCGGGTCGCGCAGCACAAGGCGGTCTATGCCGCGCTGGGCGGACGGATGGGCGGCGAACTTCATGCCTTGCAATTGACGACCGCCGTCCCCTCATAGGGGCGATCACCCAATTTTTGGCGCCCAGGCGCCGCCGGAGACGATTATGACCGAAGCCACGCATGACCGCATTGCCAAGCTGGTCGCCGACAATCCCGTGCTGCTGTTCATGAAGGGGACGCCGCTGTTCCCGCAGTGCGGCTTTTCATCGCGCGCGATCGCGATGCTCGACCGGCTGGGGGTCGAATATGAAACCGTCGACGTCTTGCAGGACATGGAAATCCGCCAGGGCATCAAGGAATTTTCCGACTGGCCGACCATCCCCCAGCTCTATGTGAAGGGCGAATTTGTCGGCGGCAGCGACATCATGATGGAAATGTGGGAAGCAGGCGAACTCCACACGCTGATGACCGGGATTCCGGCGCGCGCCGAATAATCCGATCAGGTCGGGCGATCGCCAACCTCTTCCTTCAGCGCCTTGACGATCGCCGCGACCGACGTCGCGGCATAGGCAAAGCCCATATGGCCGCAATCGACCTCGACCTGGCGGTCGCTTTCGTGCGGCGCACCGCGGGCGCTGTCGACCGCGACGACGCCGTCGTAGGACGACCATAAGGCAAAGGTCGGCATTTCGGGGCGCGGCGCCGGGTGAAAATCGATCGGCGGATTGTCCACCGGGTGGCGGGCAACGAGGTGATAGAGCCGCCAGGCACGATTGGCGCGCCGGCTGCCCGAAAACGGAGAGCCGAGGGTGACGACCCGCGCCACCTTGCCGGGATGATGCTTGGCATATTCGCGCGCATAAATCCCGCCCAGACTCCACCCGACCAGCGCCGGGGCGTGGCCGGTGCGCTCGATGATCCATTGCACGCGGCTGTCGATGCGCTCGAGAATGTCGGGGGTGGCGCCGCGGTTGAAGCCGAGGCCCCAGGCGTAGCAGCGAAATCCGGCACGGCGGAGGTCGGCGCGCAGCGCCTTGGTCGCCCAGTCGCCTGAGAGAAACCCCGGCAATACCATCACGGGCGGATGGTCGCTGTCGGGATTGGGCTCGGGCGGCATCGTGCGGATGCGGCCCCACAGCGCGCGGACCAGCCCCGTCACCTCGCGCCACAGCAGCCGCGGCGACGGCGGTGCGTCGGGGTCGGCGATGCGCGCCGGCCATTCGGCGCGCCGGGTGAGCAGGTTGCGGATCATCGAAAGCCTAGTCTCACACTCGTCATGCCCGCGAAAGCCGGAATCCAGGCGGACCCCGGGTCAGACCCGTGGCGACGAGATGGAAATCACCTCTTCGGGACCAGCTTCACCAGCTTGCCGTCCTCGCCGTCGGTCAGCAGCCACACCGATCCGTCATCGCGCACCTCGACCTCGCGGATTCGGGTACCGAAATCCCAGCGGTCGGATTTGGTCAGCTTTTCGCCGTCGATCTGCATGCGGACCAACCCCTCGCCCGACAGCGCGCCCATCAACAGGCTGTTTTTCCAGCCGGGGTACAGGTCGCCGTTGTACCAGGCGAGGCCAGCGGGCGAGACGGCCGGATTCCACCACAGTTTCGGCGCCGCAAATTCGGGGCGGGTCGGGTGGTCGGGAATATCCTTGCCGTCATAATGATCGCCGTTCGACACGATCGGATAGCCGTAATTGGCCTTGGCCGCGACCAGATTGACCTCGTCGCCGCCCTTGGGACCCATTTCCTGATTCCACAGCTGCCCTGCGCCGTCGAAGGTCAGGCCGAGGATATTGCGGTGGCCGAGCGACCAGATTTGGGCGGTCACGCCGCCTTGCGCTGCAAACGGGTTGTCGGCGGGCACGCTGCCGTCGGGGTTCAGGCGGACGATCTTGCCCAGATTGGCTTTCATATCCTGCGCCGGATCGAATTTCTGACGCTCGCCCGATCCGATGAACAGATATTTGCCGTCGGGCGAAAAGGCCAGGCGGTGCGAATAATGGCCGCGGCCGGTGACCTTCGGCGATTGGGTCCAGATCGTCTTCAGCCCCTCCAGTCGCGGCGTCCCGCCCTGCACCAGCTTTGCCGTCCCGACGACGGCGCCATAGGTGCCGCCTTCGCCGGGTTCGATCCAGCTCAGATATACCGTGCCGCTGGTAGGGAAATCGGGGGCGACGATGATGTCGCCGAAGCCGCCCTGGCCGCCATAGGCGACCGGCGGAACGCCCGCGACGTCGAGCGTCGGACCGTTTTCTTGCCATAATTTCAGCTTGCCCGCTTTCTCGCTGATCAGCGCAGCGCGGGTGCCGGGAACAAAGGTCATCGCCCAAGGTTCGCTAAAACTCGCGACCTCCTGAACCGTGAACGGCGCATCGGCGACCGGGGTCGCGGGATGATCGCCCGATGCGTCGAGCTTTGCCGGATCGGCGGGCTGGCTCGACGCGGTGCTGGCCGAGCAGGCGCTGGCGGCCAGCGCGGCGGTGATGGCGAGGAGCGGCAATGATTTCATGGAGAAGCTCGCTTTGCTGGGGAAGGGATGATCCAGTCTGGCGCGGCGGCGCGGCAAAGTCGAGGGGGCTTGTTCGTCCCTACTTGATCGTCCTTAGCGGTTCGCCGCCTCGCGCCGCGCGGTGATGACCTCGACGCTGTCCATGATGGCATCGACGGCTTCGCTGGCGGGCGGCGCGTCGGCGCGCTTTTGCGAAAATTGCCCGCTGTTCATGATCTCTTCGAGCGCGGCGCGCGCGCGCGACACCCGGCTTTTCATCGTCCCGAGCGCGCAGTCGCAAATGCTGGCCGCCTCTTCGTAAGACATGCCGCCGGCGCCAACCAGGATCAGTGCCTCGCGCTGGTCCTGCGGCAATTCCATCAGCCCGCGCTGAAGGTCGGCCATTTCGCCGCTGTCTTCCTGGCTGGCGCGGGTCGACATCGTGCGTTCGACCGCGGTTTCGTCATATTCGCCGACGAACTTGTTACGTCGCATCTGCGACAGGAATGTGTTGCGCAGGATGACGAAGGTCCATGCCTTGATCGACGTGCCGCGCTCGAACCGCTCGCGCGACGCCCACGCTTTGACCATCGTGTCTTGGGTGAGGTCGTCGGCGAGATCGGGGCTGCCCGACAGGCTGCGGCCATAGGCACGCAGGTGCGGAATAACGCCAGCCAGCAAAGCCTTGAATTCGGTGTCCGACAGGCTTTCGCCGACCGGTGCCGCAGCGGCGGGCGCGACCATTATTGCTTCGAACTTTTCTGGTCGAGCTGGGAAAGCAGGTCGAGCATATGATCGGGCAATTGTTCGGAAACGATATTGCCGTAAATCATCCGCAGCTTGGCACTCACCGGCTCGGGAGCCTGCCGACCGGTCAGCGTCCGATGCCACTCATCGCTGTCGGTGCCAGGAAAGCTGCCCTGCTTGCGATTTGGCGTATCAGCCCCCGGGGGCGGGGTGCCCGTGCCGTTCGACCTGTTGTTGCCTTGCGTAGCCATGTCGGAGCAACGACGAAAACGGCTGCGGGTTCCCGACTAGTGCGTTTTTTGCGACGAAAGCGTTGCCAAGATGCCGCAACCGCCCTATTCGAGACACCGCGTAGGCGACCAGGCTTGCGGCGAGGGGTTGTATTGCGCCTTTCCCGCATGGGACAGGCTGGAGAACGCCGCTTGCTTTCCGTCACCTATATTAGCGTTGCCGATCCGTTGATCGGCGAACAGGATATCGCTGCGCTCCTGGTCCAGGCGCGCCGCAACAATCAACGCGACGCGCTGACTGGTGCCCTGATCTTTAACGGCCATAATTTTCTGCAATTGCTCGAAGGTCCGCCGGACAAGGTCGATGCTTGTCTGGCGGTAATCCGTAGTGACCCGCGCCATAGCGGAATGATCGAGGTCCGGCGCCGGACGATCGAAGAGCGCGCTTTTGCTGAGTGGACGATGCTGTACGACCCGAATTTTCGCGGCCATGACGACAATCTGTCGCGGCTGGCGGCGAGTGGCCGGCTTGACCCGCAGGATGCGCGAATGATGGAAAATTTCATCGCGCTCGGGCGGCGGCGTCCGCACGGGACTGCGCCCGCGGCGTGATATTGCCGCCCCCATTATCGGCCGATGCGCCGGTTCGGGTTTGCATCGGGGATGCAACGCGCTAAGCCTCAACATTGTCGCCATCACCACCGGTAAACCTAAGGCTATCTTATCAGCGACCTGACGCCTCCACCGCCCGACCCTCAACCCCTCGACGATGCCAGCTTCAAGCGCGAACTGGCGGCGATGCTGCCGCATCTGCGCGCCTTTGGCCGCAGCCTGTGCGGCAACGCCGACCTGGCCGACGATCTGGTGCAGGAAACGATGCTGAAGGCGTGGAAGGCGCGGGCGCAATATGTGCCCGGCCCGGCCAGCATGAAAAGCTGGGCGTTCGTTATCCTGCGCAACTGTTTCCTGTCGCAGATGCGGCGCAAGAAATTCACCGCCGAATATGACGAGCTGGCCGCCGAACGGCTGCTGGTCGCGCCCGACGATCAGGACGACAGCCTGCACCTCGCCGATGTTCAGCGCGCCTTGTTGATGTTGCCGGTCGATCAGCGCGAGGCGCTAGTGCTGATCGGGGCCGGGCAATTATCCTATGAGGAGGGCGCGGCGATTTGCGGCTGCGCCGTCGGTACGATGAAAAGCCGCGTATCGCGCGCGCGCGCCGCGCTGCAGAGCTTGTTGGACAGCGGCACGATGCCGCTCCGCAGCACCGACGAACTGGCGTCGAGCGACGTGTTCCGGTCGATCATGGACGACGTCGATCATCTGACCGCGAACGGTCCCGGCCGCGACTGATCCGGTTACGCCGCGAGCTGCGGGGTGAACAACAGGCTCTGGCTGATCGCGGCGCGCACGGTGTTTTCGCGGAACGGTTTGGAGATCAGAAAGGTCGGTTCGACGCGTCCACCGGTGAGCAGCCGTTCGGGGAAAGCGGTGATGAAGATGGCCGGCACCGGCGCGATCGCCAAAATCTCCTGCACCGCGTCGATCCCCGACGATCCATCGGCGAGTTGAATGTCGGCGAGCACCAGCCCGGCGTCGGTCGCCTCGAACGCCGCCACGGCATCCGCATGCGTTGCGGCAATTCCGGCGACCTTGTGGCCGAGCGCCTCGACAATCTGTTCAAGTTCCATCGCGATCAACGGTTCATCCTCGATGATCAGTATCGACGTTCGCGTTTCACGATCGAGTTCGCCCACCGCCTCGGCGAGCAGCGTTTCGACCGTCGGACCGTCGGTTCCGGTGATGATTGCCGCCTCATCGACCGAAAAGCCCTCCAGCGCGGTCAGCAACAGGATTTGCCGACCGAGCGGGGTCATCTGCGCCAGCCGCTGGTTTGCGGCGCGGACGAAGGGGTCTTCGCCTTCGTCATCGCCTTCGCCATCGTCGATATAGGCGCTTTCCCAGATTCGGTGGAAATTGCGATAGAGATCGATGCGGGTGCCATGTCCGGCGCTGAATTCGTCGGGGGCGGCGACGATGACTTCCAGCGTTGTGTGAACAAAATTGTCGCCATGCTGCTGGCTACCCGTCAACGCGCGCGCGTAACGGCGCAAGAATGGCAGATGGCCGCGAATTTCGTCACCCAAACTCATGCAGTATTCCTCCCGCTTAAGCGCGTCATACGCGTTTCCCCGGATAACGGTTCCGCAGCGATGGATCAAAATCGTACGGAAAATTGCGGTGACCTGTGCGCTGTAGCACTGCAACTTGTCTCGTTGCGGTGCGTAGAGTCAGCCGAGATGCGGCCACAAGATTTCTAAGGCAATGGAATTGCGCCGCTTTCTTTATTTTGCGGCAAGCATGCTTTTTTAGGGACCATATTCATGGCAGAGCGGCCCCAAGCGGCACGAGGAAGCGAGGGGCAACACTTGTTGGATGGGGCGAATCTGGATCCGGAACAGGCGGAACGTCTGCGCCTCGAAACGTTACGCGAATATCGGCTGCTCGATACGGGTCCGGAGGAAGCGTTTGATCGGGTGACCAAAATGGTTGCCGATCTTTACGATGCGCCGATCGCACTCGTGTCGCTGGTCGATGACTGTCGCCAGTGGTTCAAATCCTCTTTCGGCCTCGACGTCGCCGAAACCCCGCGCGACATCAGTTTTTGCCAATATGTGATCAGCGAAAACAAGCCCGTGGTCGTCGTCGATGTGCTGGGCGACGAGCGATTCCGTGATAATCCGCTGGTTACGGGCGATCCGTTCATCCGCTTTTACGCCGGTGTGCCACTGCGCGCCTATAACGGAGCGATCTTGGGCACATTATGCCTGATCGATCGCAAGGAACGGCCCGCGCTTGCTGATCGTGAACTGGCGCGCCTCGAAGATTTTGCCGCGATCATCATGGCCGAAGCCGATCTGCGGCGCATCGTCGCCGAACGCGACGATGCGCGTCACACGCTGGAACGCGCGCTCGATTTTTCGGGAATTGCCACATGGCGTTACGATGCGCGGACCGGTGCGATCCAGTGGGATGGCGCGGTCGCCGAATTGTGGGGCGCCGACTATGAAACCGCGCTGGCGCATATCGATGGCTTTTACGAACGACTGCTTCCCGAGGACCGTGACGGGGTCCGCGTCGTGCTGGGTGGCTCGGTGGCCAGCGGCACCCAATATGCCACGGAGTATCGCATCCAGCATCCCGAACGCGGGGTGCGGTGGATTGCGGTGCGCGCCGACTGGGATGTCCGGTCGAATGATGCCATCCTGACCGGGATCAGCATCGACATCACCGAACAGAAAAGTCGGCAGGAAAATGCCAATCTGCTGATGCGCGAATTGCATCACCGGATGCGCAACCTGTTCGCGACGGTCAGCGCGATCATCTCGCTGACCCGCCATGCTGCGACGGATGTCGACGATTATGTCGAGCGGATCAGCGGCCGCCTCGATGCGCTCAATCGGGCGCAGAATGTCCTGCTGGGCGCCAATTTCATGACCGGATCGATGCATGCGCTGCTGCGCGAGGTAGAAGCGGCCTTTCCGCGCATCCGCTGGTCCGGTCCCGACCTGCTGCTGCCCGAAAACGCGCTGGTCGCGATGGCATTGGTGTTCAACGAACTGGCGACCAATGCGGTCAAGCACGGCGCCTTGTCGGGCGCGGCGGGCAATGTCGACATTCAGTGGACGCAGGATCCGGAAGGGCAGGATCCCCGGCTGTTCCGGCTGAGCTGGACCGAAACCGGCAATGACGGGCCGATCGGTCCGCCCGAAAAGACCAGCTTTGGCACCTTGTTGATGGAACGCAGCGTTCGCAACAATCTGGGCGGCACGATCGAGCGGCATTGGGAACCGACCGGGCTGGTCCTCGACATCACCTTGCCGGCACGGTGGCGCGACGCCTGAGCGCGGCCGGATGATTTGTTCGCCATATGTTCTTGTGCTAAGGCAAGGTCATGGCGGAAAAGATGATTCTGGAAAAACTCGGCATTTTGGCCGATGCGGCAAAATATGATGCCTCCTGCGCGTCGTCGGGGACGATAAAGCGCGATTCGACCGGGACCAAGGGCATCGGGTCGACCGAGGGCATGGGCATCTGCCACAGCTATGCACCCGACGGCCGCTGTATTTCGCTACTCAAGATTTTGCTCACCAATTTCTGCATCTACGACTGCCGCTTCTGCATCAACCGGGCGTCGAGCAACGTGCCGCGCGCGCGCTTCAACCCGCAGGAGGTCGTTCGGCTGACGCTCGATTTCTACAAGCGCAATTATATCGAGGGATTGTTCCTGTCGTCGGGGATCATCCGCTCCGAAGATTATACGATGGAACAGCTGGTCGAGGTCGCACGGATCCTGCGTGAGGAGCATCGCTTCGGCGGATACATCCATCTGAAGACGATCGCCGGCGCGGCGCCCGAATTGATTGCACGCGCCGGGCTCTATGCCGACCGGCTGTCGACCAACGTCGAACTGCCGACCGAAGCCGGGCTGTCGAGCTTCGCGCCCGAGAAAAAGCCCGAGACGATCCGCAAGACGATGGCATCGGTGCGCGTCGGTGCCGACGATGCGATCGAGGCCGCGAAGGGGCGGCTGCTGAAAAAGGCGAAGGCGCCGCGCTTTGCGCCGGCGGGGCAATCGACCCAGATGATCGTCGGCGCCGATGCGTCGCGCGACGACGATATATTGGCGACCGCGACCAATCTTTATTCGGGCTATCGCCTCCGGCGCGTCTATTATTCGGCGTACAGCCCGATCCCCGACGCCAGCAGCGACCTGCCGCCGGTCCGCCCGCCACTGATGCGCGAGCACCGACTGTATCAGGCCGACTGGCTGCTGCGCTTTTACGGTTTTGAGCGCGGAGAGATCATGGAAGGGGCAAGCGGCGGAATGCTCGACCTCGCGATCGATCCCAAGCTCGCTTGGGCGCTGCAACGGCGCGAGGCCTTTCCGGTCGATATCAACCGCGCTCCGCGCGAAATGCTGCTGCGCGTCCCCGGGCTGGGAACGCGCGCCGTCGACCGGATCGTGGCGGCGCGGCGGCTGGGCAAACTGCGGCTGGGTGACCTCGCCAAACTTACCGCGTCGGTGAAGAAGGTGCTGCCGTTCGTCGTCACCCCCGATTGGCGGCCGGGGTCGCTCACCGACAGCGCCAGCCTGCGAGCGCGTTTTGCGCCGCCCGCCGAACAATTGTCGCTGGCGCTATGAGAGAGGTGGTGCTGACGACGCCTGGCGATTTTGCCGAATGGCGCGCGGCGGCACGCAGACTCTTAGCTGGCGGGGTGGCGCCCGAGCATGTCAGCTGGCGCGGCGCGGCCGATGGCGCATCGCTGTTTGGCGATGCCGCGCCAGCGCCTGCAAGCGGAGCGGTGTCGTTGCCGCGCGAATTGCTGGCGATGGCCGACCGGGTCATCTGCCACCGCGATCCCGCGGTCCCCGCCCGCCTCTATCGCATCGTCTGGCGCGCCGCGCACGACCGGCAGCTGCTGGCGCGGCGCACCGACGCCGACGTCGACTGGCTTCGCAAAACCGACAAGGCGATCCGCCGCGACATTCACAAGATGCACGCCTTCGTCCGCTTTCGGCGGTTGGGTGAGGATGATGCGGGGCGCGAATCCTTTGCCGCCTGGTTCGAACCCGACCATTATATCCTGCGGCTGACCGCGCCCTTCTTCCAGCGCCGCTTTTACGGAATGGATTGGGCGATCGTCACCCCCGACGCTCGGGCAATCTGGCATAACGAAACGCTGACTTATGGCCCCGGCGGGACGAAGCATGAGGTGCCGGGCGCCGATGTCGTCGAGGATCAGTGGCGCACCTATTATGGCGCAATCTTCAACCCCGCGCGGGTCAAGATCGACGCGATGCGCGCCGAAATGCCCCAGAAATATTGGAAGAACTTGCCCGAGGCGCAGGATATCGCGCCGCTGCTGGCGGGCGCCGAGGCGCGGGTGGAACGGATGCGCGAGGCTGCCGTTTCCATGGCGAACCCCTTGACCGACAAATGGCGGACGCGCGTGGCCGATCAACTCCTCCTCGACGACGACATCAAGACGCTGGACGACGTTGCGCGCGCGGTCGACCGCTGCAATCGCTGTCCGATCGGGTGCAACGCGACGCAAGGCGTCGCAGGCGAGGGACCCGCACGCGCGCGGATCATGATCGTCGGCGAGCAGCCCGGCGATCAGGAGGATTTGCAGGGGCGCCCCTTCGTTGGTCCGGCGGGGCAGGTGCTGGACGAGGCGCTGGCCGAGGCCGGGCTGGATCGGCAGCGTCTGTTCCTCACCAACGCGGTCAAGCATTTCAAATATGAACCGCGCGGCAAGCGGCGGCTGCATCAGAACCCGACGGCGGGGGAGATCGACATCTGCCGCTGGTGGCTCGACAAGGAACGCGCGCTGGTGCAGCCCGACCTGATCGTTACCTTGGGCGGCAGCGCGCTGCGCGGTGTGACGGGCAAGAGCGCGAGCATCGCGTCGATGCGCGGCGCGGTTCACGAATTGGCGGGGGGCACGAAATTGATCGCGACGATCCATCCATCCTTCCTGCTGCGCCTGCCCGACCGCGAGCGGGCGGCGCAGGAGCGCACCGCCTTCGTCGCCGATCTGGCGCGGGCGCGGAAGCTCGCCGCCTGATGGCCAAGCCCAAGCCCTGGCTCGAACCGCATTCGCACGGGCTGTATGTGAAGCCCGCCGACCTGTGGATCGACCCCTCGCGCCCTGTCGCGCGCGCCGCGGTGACCCACGGCCATGCCGATCATGCGCGCAGCGGCCATGCGTCGGTGTTTGCGACCCCGGAAACGCTGGCGATCATGGCGCTGCGTTACGGCGTCGATGTCGAGGCGAGCCACAATCAGGCGTTTGGCTACGGCGACGGGTTCGAGCGCGGCGGGGTGCGGTTCAGCTTTTTTCCGGCGGGGCATGTGCTGGGCAGCGCGCAGATTTTGATGGAATATGCGGGCGAGCGCATCGTCATCACTGGCGATTACAAGCGGCGCGCCGATCCGACCTGCGCCCCGTTCGAGGTCGTACCGTGCGACATCTTCATCACCGAGGCGACGTTCGGGCTGCCGGTGTTCCGCCATCCGCCGACGGGGGACGAGATCGCCAAGCTGATCGGCGCCGTGCGCGCCGAACCCAACCGCTGCATTCTCGTCGGCGCCTATGCCTTGGGCAAGGCGCAGCGGGTGATCGCCGAACTGCGTGGGGCGGGGTGGAATGCGCCGATCTATATTCATGGCGCGATGGAAAAAATGTGCGCGCTTTACGCCGCGCATGGCGTCGATCTGGGCGAACTGCGGCTGGTTTCCGAAACCGACAAGGCCGACATGGCGGGGCAGATCATCGTCGCGCCGCCGTCGGCGCTCAATGACCGCTGGTCGCGGCGGCTGCCCGACCCCGTCACCGCGATGGCGTCGGGCTGGATGCGCGTCCGCCAGCGCGCGCGGCAACGGATGGTCGAACTGCCGCTGGTGATTTCGGACCATGCCGATTGGGACGAACTGACGACGACCATCAGCGAGGTGAACCCCAAGGAGACGTGGATCACCCACGGCAGCGAAGACGGCCTGCTGCGCTGGTGCGAGCTGCATCAGCGCAAGGCGCGCGCGCTGCATCTGGTCGGCCGCGACCTGGAGGAGGAGGGGTGAAGCGCTTTGCCACCCTGATCGACCGGCTGATCTATACGCGGTCGCGCAACAGCAAGCTGGCGCTGATCGTTGATTATCTGCGCCACACCCCCGATCCCGACCGAGGCTGGGCGATTGCGGCGCTGACGGAGAGTCTCGATTTTCCTGCGGTCAAGTCGGCGATGGTGCGCGCGCTGCTGGCGACGCGGGTCGATGAGGAATTGTTCCGGCTGTCGCGGCATTTCGTCGGCGATACCGCCGAGACGGCGGCGCTGCTGTGGCCCGACGCACCGGGCGCTCATGACGATCTGACCGTATCCGCCGCCGTCGATGCGCTCTCCGCCGCTACCCGTGCCACCGCGCCCGCGGTTGTGGCAGGCCTGCTCGACCGTCTCGACGCCGACGGACGCTATGCGCTGCTCAAGCTCGCGCTCGGCGGCATGCGTGTCGGGGTGTCGGCGCGGCTGGCGAAACAGGCGTTCGCGCAGGCGTTCGACGTGCCGGTCGACGATGTCGAGGAGCTGTGGCACGCAATAGCGCCCCCCTACGCGCCGCTGTTCGCCTGGGGCGAGGGCAGGACGGAGCGGCCCGACCTCGCCGACGTCGCCTTCTTCCGCCCCTTCATGCTCGCGCACCCGCTCGAGGAAGGAACGGTCGACCTGGCCGATTATGCCGCCGAGTGGAAATGGGACGGCATCCGCGTCCAGATCGTGTGGGGCGGCAGCGAGACGCGCATCTACAGCCGCGGCGGCGAGGAGATCAGCGGGGCGTTCCCCGAGCTGGTCGCGGCGTTCGATCAGGATGCGGTGATCGACGGCGAACTGCTCGTGCGCGGCGAGGTGCAGGGCGGCGAGGCGGCGAGTTTCAATGCGCTCCAGCAACGGCTGGGCCGCAAGGTCGTGTCGAAGAAGATGCTCGCCGATTATCCGGCGTTCGTCCGCGTCTACGACCTGCTCGCGGTCGACGGCGATGATCTGCGCGGTCTGCCGTGGACCGAACGGCGGCGGCAGTTGGAGGCTTTCGTCCCGCGGCTCGCCGACAGCCATTTCGACCTGTCGCAAGTGATCGACGCTGCCGACTTCGACGATCTCGCCGAGCGCCGCGCGGGTGCGCGCGATGCGGCGATCGAGGGGGTGATGCTGAAGCGCCGCGACGCGCCTTATGTCGCGGGGCGCCGCGCCGGGCTATGGTATAAATGGAAACGCGACCCGCTCACCGCCGATTGCGTGATGATGTACGCCCAAAGGGGCAATGGACGCCGTGCTAGCTTCTATTCGGACTATACCTTCGGCTGCTGGAGCGACGACGGCGAGTTGCTCCCGGTCGGCAAAGCCTATTCGGGCTTCACCGACGACGAGCTGAAATGGCTCGACAAATTCGTGCGCGACCACACGCTGAACCGCTTCGGCCCGGTGCGCGAGGTCGAAAAGTCGCTGGTGCTGGAGGTCGCGTTCGATTCGATCCACGCGTCGAAGCGTCACAAGTCGGGGCTGGCGATGCGCTTTCCGCGCATCTCGCGCATCCGCCGCGACAAGCCTGCGGAGGAAGCCGACCGGATCGCGACGCTGAAGGCGATGGCGACGTGATGTCTCCCCTCCCTGAAAGGGAGGGGCCGGGGGTGGGTATGCGGCAACGCCAGACGCCTGCGGCCACCCACCCCTAACCCCTCCCTTTCAGGGAGGGGGATCATGAGAAAATTTCCCCGCCGCAGCCTTGCAACCCGGCACCCCGATACCGAGTTTAAGCCCTCATCCCCTCCGATAAACATAATGGAGACTGCCATGACGATCGCTCTTCCCCCGCTGCCCTATGAGCAGGACGCGCTCGAACCGCATATTTCGGCCGACACGCTCGCGACGCATCATGGCAAGCATCACAAAGCCTATGTCGACAAGGTCAACGCGGCGATCGAAGGTACCGAACTGGCCGACAAGCCGCTCGAAGAAATTGTTCACCATGCCGAAGGCGCGGGGAACAAGGGGTTGTTCAACAACGCCGCGCAGTCGTGGAACCACGCCTTTTACTGGGAAAGCCTGAGCCCGGCCAAGACCGAGCCGAAGGGCGACCTGCTCGCCGCGATCGACCGCGACTTCGGTTCGCTGGATGATCTGAAAAAGAAGCTCAAGGAGACCGCGGTCAACCATTTCGCGTCGGGATGGGCGTGGCTGGTGGCGCGCGACGGCACGCTGTCGGTGACCGACACGCATGATGCGGGAACCGAACTGACCGCGGGCATCAAGCCGCTCGTCGTGATCGATGTGTGGGAACATGCCTATTACATCGACCGCAAAAATCTGCGTCCCGCCTATGTCGATGCGGTGGTCGACGAATTGCTCAACTGGGACTTTGCGGCGGAGAATTTCGCGCGCGATACGACCTGGACCTATCCGGCCTGACCGTAAGGGAAATTTGAACTGGTATCTATCGTCATGACGGTGCCGCCTCTATAGGCGCCGTCATGACGATCAGCCTGTTCGAACTCTTCAAAATCGGCGTCGGTCCCTCCAGCTCGCATACCGTGGGCCCGATGGTCGCGGCGCGGCGTTTCACCGTGTGGCTCGACGAGCAGGCGCTGCTCACGAAGACTGCGCATGTCGAAGCCGACCTCTATGGCTCGCTCGCGCTGACCGGGAAGGGGCATGCCGCCGACACCGCGATCGTTGCCGGTCTTGCCGGCGAAATCCCCGCCAGTACCAGCCTTGCGGCGATCACCGCGCATTGGGACCGCGCCAATGGCGAAAGTTTTCTCTATCTGCTCGGGCGCCAGCGTGTGCGCTTCCAGCCGAAAAGCGACCTGCATTTCCAGATGCGCCAGCGCCAGCCTTTTCACAGCAACGCCGTCAGCTTCACCGCGCGCGACAGTGACGGTGAGATACTGGCGAAGCGGATGTATTTCTCCATCGGCGGTGGTTTCGTCGTCGACGAGGATGAGGCGGGGCGCAACAGCCGCGGGGCCGAGGACGAGGTCGAACTTCCTCACGCCTTCACCTCGGGCGCCGACTTGCTGAGCATGGGTGCCGCATCGGGCAAGAGCTTTGCCGAAATGATGCTCGAAAATGAGCTCGCGCACCGCAGCCTGGAAGAGGTGAACGCCGGGCTCGACGCGATCGCGGGGGCGATGGACGCGTCGATCGACGCAGGTTGCTGCAGCACCGGGATTTTGCCCGGCGGGCTGAAGGTCAAGCGCCGCGCGCCGCAGATCGCCGCCGACATCCGCAGCCGCCACGAGGCGAACCTCTCCGAACCGCTGGCGATGATGGACTGGATCAACCTGTGGGCGATGGCGGTGAACGAGGAAAATGCCGCGGGCGGCAAGGTGGTCACCGCGCCGACCAATGGCGCGGCGGGGATCATCCCCGCGGTGATCCGCTATTACCGCCGCGGCTATCGCGGCGACGACGCGGGGGTGCGCACCTTCCTGCTCGCCGCGGGGGCGGTGGGCGCGCTATACAAGCGCAATGCCAGCATCTCGGGCGCCGAGGTCGGCTGTCAGGGCGAGGTCGGCGTCGCCTGCTCGATGGCGGCCGCGGGGCTGACCGCGGCGCTCGGCGGCACCAACGCGCAGGTCGAGAATGCCGCCGAGATCGGCATGGAGCACAACCTTGGCCTCACCTGCGATCCCATTGGGGGGCTGGTGCAGATCCCGTGCATCGAACGCAACGCGATGGGCGCGATCAAGGCGATCGACGCGAGCCGCATCGCGATGATCGGCGACGGCACCCATGTGGTGAGCCTCGACACGGTGATCGCGACGATGCTGCAAACCGGACGCGACATGCGCGACAAATATAAGGAAACGTCGAAGGGCGGGCTCGCGGTTAGTGTGGTGGAGTGTTGAGGGCGACAAGCTAGTTGTGAATGTGCGTCGCCAATGCCAGTTAATCTTAGATGGACGTCATTTGCGAACTGGTCAGCCCAAGCGGCAAACGAAAGCTTCATCTTTATCGAAGGAGCGATGGTTTCTTCGAGTACGAAGAAACTTATGAAGCCTTTGATGACTATGCTGGCCCGTATTGGTCGACCGGCCATCGGTCGGGGGTATTCGATACATATGATGCCATGATGGCGGAGGTCGAAGCGACGACGCCTTGGTTGCGTGAAGGTGGCTGATCATTTCATCGGTCGTTTTTTCTAATCGACTCCGGCGCAAAGCCGCCAGCAATTTCTCGCGCAGCTTGTCGATCAGCAGCCGCACCTTCGGCAGCAGACGGCGGCGCTGCGGATAGACCGCCCATATCGGTTCATCCTACGGGCGGAGCTGATCGAGAGCGACCTAACTCGTCGCCCGTGAAAAACGCTGAACCCCGCGGAGATGCGTGTGTTTTAGCTCAGATC
>VFQO010000769.1_pt1 | contig 30261 bp, 27 predicted proteins | sample 3512331 | NCBI WGS metagenome assembly VFQO01 (sample SAMN10412371, study PRJNA504923) | tailings metagenome | isolation source: Replicate 3 from Balatoc abandoned mine | place: Philippines: Itogon, Benguet | collected 2017-08-28 | reverse complement strand
GTGGTCGATCCCGAGGTCGACGTGTTCGACCGCGAGGCGGTGTTCATCGAGCGCCATCTGATTCCCCTGCTGCGCGATTTCCCCAAGCTGAAAGTCGTGCTCGAGCACATCACCACCCGCCAGGCCGCCGAGTTCGTCGCCGCCGCGCCGGCCACCGTCGCGGCGACGGTCACCGTGCATCACCTGCTGTACAACCGCAACGCCATGTTCAAGGGCGGCATCCGCCCGCATATGTACTGCCTGCCGGTGCTGAAGCGCGAACAGCATCGCCAGGCGCTGGTTGCCGCAGCCACCTCCGGCAATCCCAGCTTCTTCCTCGGCACCGACTCCGCGCCGCATGCGGTGGGCGCCAAGGAAAGCGCCTGCGGCTGCGCCGGCATCTATACCGCGCATGCCGCCATCGAACTGTACGCCGAAGCGTTCGAGGACGCCGGCGCGCTCGACAAGCTCGAAGCCTTCGCCAGTTTCCACGGCGCCGACTTCTACGGCCTGCCGCGCAATACCGGCACCATCACGCTCAGGCGCGAAAACTGGGACGCCCCGGCCAGCCTCAAGCTGGGCAGCGAAAGCCTGGTGCCGCTGCGCGCGGGCGAGGCCATCCGCTGGCGCGTCGCCGCATAAAAAACCGGGCACCACCCCGGCCCCGTGAAATGCAGCCGTCTTCTCGCGAGGGCTCTGCTGATGGGAGGCGGTCGGCCGGCTCGTCTGCGGGTGAGCAAATCAGCAGCCTCGGTCCAGCTAAGGCTTTATAATCCCGACGGGAAAGCCGATCAGACAACCGCTGCCATGCAAGTGGGAGAGGAAAGTCCGGGCTCCACAGAGCAGGATGCCGGCTAACGGCCGGACGCCGCGAGGCGAGGAACAGGGCCACAGAGACGAGCGTATTAAGTTACGGTGAAACGCGGTAACCTCCATCCGGAGCAACACCAAATAGGCAGGCGATGAAGCGGCTCGCTGAGTCTGCGGGTAGGTGGCTGGAGCCGGTCAGCAATGGCCGGCCTAGAGGAATGGTTGTCCACGACAGAACCCGGCTTATCGGTCGACTTTCCCACTTTTCATGCAATTCAATTACTTAGCGTTTTGTCCTCGAAGTAATGACAAAACAAGCTGCTAAGCATCGGTTTTTCCAGAAACTTATCCACAACCCAAAACCACCCCTAAGTCATTGAGGCATAGGGGTTTTTTTGCGTTCCTTGGCTTGACCCCCCCAAAACTATCCCCTATAGTGGGTGCAAGTGGTGATTGGTGGGAAGTTGTGGGAGAATGCGCCCGTCCAAACACGGCCAAAATTCAATAACGGGGGGAGCATGTTTCGGGGGGTCGCAACAGTCTGTCTGGACAGCAAGAACCGGCTCGTGGTGCCGGCGCGCTATCGCGACGCCCTTCTGGTGAACGGCGGCGGGCGCGTGGTGATCACCGCCGACCCCGGCCAGTGCCTGCTGCTCTACCCCCTGCCCGAATGGGAGCCGATCGAGAAGAAGCTCAACGGCCTGTCCGACTTCAATCCCCGCACCCGCAGCCTCAAACAGCTGCTCGTCGGCTATGCGCACGATATGGACATGGACGGTGCCGGCCGCGTGCTGCTGCCGCCGATGCTGCGCAAATTCGCCGAGCTGGACAAGAACGTGGTGATGGTGGGCCAGGGCAGCAAGGTGGAGTTGTGGAACGAGTCGCGCTGGGAGGCCCAGGTGGCCCAGGCGCTGACCTTCAGCGACGACGCGCTGCCGCCCGAACTGGAGGGGTTCACGTTGTGATTGAGCCCGCCCATGTGCCGGTGCTGGCACAGGAGGCGGTGGCGGCGCTGGGGATCAAGCCCGATGGCGTGTACGTCGACGCCACCTTCGGCCGTGGCGGCCACAGCCGGCTGATCCTGGCGCAGCTGGGGCCGGCCGGGCGCCTGATCGCGCTGGACCGCGACCCCGACGCCATCCGTGCCGGCGCGGCCCTGCGGGATGCGCGGCTGACCCTGGTGCAGCGTGCGTTTTCGCGCTTGGGTGCCGTGCTGGACGAGCTGGGCGTGGCGCAGGTGGACGGGATTTTGCTGGATATCGGGGTGTCGTCGCCGCAGCTCGACGACGCCGCGCGCGGATTCAGCTTCCGCTTCGACGCGCCGCTCGACATGCGCATGGACCCGGGCAGTGGGATGTCGGCGGCGGACTGGCTGGCGACGGCGGCAGAGGGAGAGATCAGTGAAGTCATCCGCACCTACGGGGAAGAGCGGTTTGCTAAATCGATTGCGCGCGCGCTTGTTGCGGCGCGGCAAACAGAGGCCATCCGCAGCACCGGGCAGCTGGCGAATCTCATCGCCGCAGCGGTCAGGCGGCGCGAACCGGGGCAGCATCCGGCGACCCGCAGCTTCCAGGCTATTCGGATTTATCTCAACCGCGAACTGGAAGAGCTGAGCGCCGTGCTGCCGCAATGCGTGGACAGGCTGCAGCCCGGCGGGCGGCTCGCGGTGATCAGCTTTCATTCGCTGGAAGACCGTATCGTCAAACGCTTCATGCGCGACGAGGCGCAGGGGGAACAGGCGCCGCGTCGCCTGCCGATCCCGGCCGCCATGCTGAAACCGGGCCGCCTGAAGCGGGTGGGCCGTGCCCAGCACGCGACCGCTGCCGAGGTGGCGGCCAATCCGCGGGCACGCAGCGCCGTGTTGCGGGTGGCGGAACGCATGGGCGGGACGGCATGAGCCGTCTCGATATCGTGCTGGCGCTGGTGCTGGTGGCGTGCGCGCTGGCCGTGATCCAGGCGCAGCACCGCGCGCGTACATATTTTGTGGAACTGGAACGCTTGAAAAAAGAGGCGCGCGTGCTCGACGAGCAGTGGGGGAAACTGCAGCTGGAGCAGGGCACCTGGGCCAATCCGGCGCGGGTGGATGCGCTCGCGCGCACCCAGCTCGGCCTGGTGGCGCCGCCGCCGGAACGGGTGCGCGTCGAAACGCTGGTGGGCGCGCCATGAATTACCATTCGCGCAAGCTGCTCAAGCTCAACCTCGCGCCCTGGCGCATGGCGACCGTGGGCGGACTGCTGCTCACCGGGCTGGTGCTGGTGGCGGGACGCGCGCTTTATTTGCAGGGCTTGAACACCGACTATCTGCAGGGCAAGGGTGACGCGGTGGCCAACCGCAACCTCACCCTGCCCGCGCACCGCGGCCAGGTGTCCGACCGTCACGGCCAGCTGCTGGCGATCAGCACGCCGGTCGAGTCGCTGTGGGCGCGCCCGGCCGAACTCCGGCTGACGATCGATCAGCACGCGCACCTGGCCAGGGTGCTGGGCCTGTCCGCGCCGGCGCTGTCGGAGAAGCTGACGCGCAAGACGCGCGGTGAATTCAGCGTGCAGCGCCCGGTCACCCCGGAACAGGCGGTCAAGATCGCCGCCATGGGGGTGCCCGGCCTGCACCTGCGGCGCGAATTCCGCCGCTACTACCCGGCGGGCGAAGTGGCCGCGCATGTGGTGGGTTTCACCAATGTGGACGACCTGGGGCAGGAAGGCGTTGAACGTGCCTATCAGGACTGGCTGGCGGGGCGCGCGGGCGAACGCCAGATTCTGCGCGACCGCCGCGGCAACACCATCCGCGATCTGGCGCCGATCAAGACCGCGCAAATGGGCGGCAATCTGGCGCTGGCGCTCGACCTCAAGATCCAATACCTGGCGCACCGCGAACTCGCCGCCGCCATCGCCACGCACAAGGCCAAGGGCGGCAGCGTGGTGGTGCTCGACGCCAAGACCGGCGAAATCCTCGCGCTGGCCAACCAGCCGATCTTCAATCCCAACAACCGCCGCAATTACCAGCCGGGGCCGATGCGCAACCGCGCGGTGATCGACACCTTCGAGCCCGGCTCCACCATCAAGCCGTTTGTCGCGGCGGCGGTGCTGGAGCGCGGCCTGTTTCACCCGGACAGCGTGATCGACACGCCGCAAACCTGGCGCGTCGGCACCAAGCTGGTGCGCGACGAGCATCCGCGCCCGCACATGACGGTGACCGAGATCATCCAGAAATCGAGCAACGTCGGCGCAGCCAAAATGGCGATGATGCTGACGCCGCAGCAATACTGGGAGGTGTTGCATCGTGCCGGCTTCGGCCAGTTGCCGGGCTCGGGCTTTCCCGGCGAAACGGCCGGCCGGCTGCGCGACGCCGGCACCTGGAAACCGGTCGAGCACGCCACCATGGCCTACGGCTACGGTCTCTCGGTGAGCCTGCTGCAATTGACCCGCGCCTACATGGCGTTCGCCAACGATGGCGAAGTGATGCCGCTGTCGTTCCTGAAGCGCGAGCCGCAGGAAATCGTCGGCGAGCGGGTGTTCTCCGCGAACGTGGCGCGCGAAGTGCGCGCCATGATGGAAGCGGTCACCCAGGAGGGCGGCACCGGGACGCGCACCCGGGTGCCGGGTTATCGCGTGGCGGGCAAGACCGGCACCGCGCACAAGATCGTCGACGGCCGCTACGCGCCCGACCGCTACCTGTCTTCCTTCGTCGGCATGGCGCCGGCCTCCAATCCGCGCCTCATCGTCGGCGTGGCGATCGACGAGCCGTCTGGCGGCGTGTATTACGGCGGCAGCGTGGCCGGCCCGGTGTTCGCCCAGGTCATGGCGGCCAGCTTGCGTCAGCTGGCATTGCCGCCCGATGCCCCGGAAACCGCGACGCGGATGACGCAGAGCACGCCCGTGGCGGTGCGGGCGGGCGGGGGCGCGTGATGGCAGGAACCCTCAAGGGAACGGGCAGCTCGAAGGGCGCCGGCGCCAGGGCCGCCCCGGCTTCGCCCGCGTCCCGGGCAATCCGGGAATCGGTGCCGCATATCCTGGAACGGCTCGGCATCGCGGCCGGCGCGCTCGTCAACGACAGCCGCAAGGCCGTGCCCGGCACGGTGTTCGCCGCCTATCCGGGCGAAACCCGCGATGGCCGCGATTTCATTGCGCAGGCGGTGGCGCAGCGCGTCGATGGCGTGCTGTGGGAGGCCGACCACTACCAGTGGGACCCCGCGCTCGCCGTCCCCAATGCGGGCGTGGCCGGGCTGAAGACCCGCATCGGCGAAATCGCCGCCCACATATATGGCGAGCCTTCGCGCGCACTGCATATGGTCGGCGTCACCGGCACCAACGGCAAAACCTCGGTGGCGCACTGGGTGGCGCAGGCGCTGTCGCAGTTGGGGCGCAAAACCGCCGTCATCGGCACCGTCGGCAACGGCTTTCCCCCTGTCGGGGACCAGCCCGGCGCGCTCACGCCCGCGCTCAACACCACCCCCGACGCCGTCGAATTGCAGCAGCGCCTTGCGCTCTACCGGCAGCAAGGTGCGGCGGGGTGCGCGATGGAGGTGTCGTCGCACGGCCTCGCGCAAGGGCGGATCAATGGCACCCGGTTCAACGTTGCGGTGCTGACCAACCTGTCGCGCGACCATCTCGACTACCACGGCGACATGGGCAGCTACGCCGATGCCAAGGCGCGCCTGTTCAACTGGCCGGGACTGCAGTGGGCCGTGTTGAATGTCGACGATGCCTTCGGCCGGCAGCTGGAAAGCGAAACGCGGCCGTCGCGCGTCGCCGGCTACGGATTCCAGCGCGGCGCCGTGGTGGGAGAAAAGCTGCGCCTGTCGCAAAGCGGCCTGCATCTGCGCGTGCACACCGACTGGGGCGATGCCGAACTCGACGTGCCGCTGCTGGGCCGCTTCAACGCCGCCAACCTGCTGGCCGCGCTCGCCGCCCTGCTGGTGTCGGAGGTGAAGCTGGACGACGCCTGCCGGGCGCTGGCGCACATCGCCCCGCCGCCGGGGCGGATGCAGGCGTTCGGCGGCAACGCGCATCCGCTGGTGGTGGTGGATTACGCCCACACCCCCGATGCGCTGGAAAAGGTGCTCGCCACCCTGCGCGAAATCGTCGGCGGCGGCCGCGTCATCTGCGTCTTCGGCTGCGGCGGCAACCGCGACAAGGGCAAGCGCCCATTGATGGGGCAGGCGGCCACCCGCGGCGCGGACGCGGTCTGGATCACCAGCGACAACCCGCGCAACGAAGATCCACGCCACATCATCGACGACATCCTCGCCGGAACAAGCGGCAAGCCGCACGTCGAGGCGGACCGCGCGCGCGCCATCTTCGAGGCTATCGGCGGCGCGCATCAGGGCGACGTGGTGCTGATCGCCGGCAAGGGCCACGAGGACTACCAGGAAACGGGCGGCGAACGGCTGCCGTTCTCCGATGTCGCGGTGGCGAAGAAGGCGCTGGAGGCATGGACATGAGCATGATGCGTTTGTCCGAGGCGGCGGCCATGCTCGAGGTGCCGTTTGCCGGCGCGGACACCGAGGTGCTGCGCGTCTCCACCGACAGCCGGACGATCCTGCCGGGCGATCTCTTCATCGCGTTGCGCGGCGAAAAGTTCGACGGCGGCGCCTTCGCTGCGCAGGCGCTGCAGCAAGGCGCCGCCGGCGTGGTGCTCGACCGCGCGCAGGCGCCGGCGATCGCAGCCATCCGCGTCGATGACACCCGCCTCGCCCTTGGCAAGCTGGCCGCCGCATGGCGCGCGCGCTTCAGGCTGCCGGTGGTGGCGATCACCGGCAGCAACGGCAAAACCACCGTCAAGGAAATGCTGGCGGCGATCCTGCGGGCGGAAGCGGGGACGGACGCGGCGGTGCTCAATACCGAAGGCAACCTCAACAACGACATCGGGTTGCCGCTGATGCTGCTGCGCCTGCGCGAGACGCACCGGTTCGCCGTGCTCGAAATGGGCATGAACCACGCCGGAGAAATCGATTATCTGACGCGTCTGGCGCGGCCGGACGTGGCGCTGGTCAACAACGCGCTCGCGGCGCACATCGGTTTGCTCGGATCGCTTGAGAATATCGCGCGCGCCAAGGGCGAAATCTTCGCCGGCCTGGCGGATGAGGGCATCGCGGTGTTCAACGCCGACAGCGCGTATGCCGGATTGTGGCGCGAACTCAATGTGCGCCGCTGCGTGCTGGATTTCGGCCTGACGCCGGCGGCGGCGATCCATGGCCGCTATCGGCCCGGCGGATTCGGCTCGATGCTGACCATCGCCTTGCCGAACGCCGAGCTCGAGGTGGAACTGCAGGTGCCGGGCGAACACAATGTGATGAACGCGCTCGCCGCCGCCGCCGCCGCCTTCGCGCTCGACGTCGGCCATCGCAGCATCGTCGCCGGCCTGGCCGGCTTCGGCGGCGTCAAGGGCCGCATGCAAAGGGCGGCCGCGCTGCATGGCAGCACCTTCATCGACGACACCTACAACGCCAACCCCGATTCGGTCAGGGCCGCGCTGGCGGTGCTGGCGCAGCAGCCCGGCAGGAAGCTGCTGGTGCTGGGCGACATGGGCGAGCTCGGCAGCGACGCCGCGGCGATGCATGCGCAAATCGGCCTTGCCGCGCGTGCCGCGGGGGTGGACAGGCTGCTGGCGCTGGGCGAGTTGACGAAAGAAACCGCTGCCGCGTTCGGCGCCGGTGCGATGCACTTCGAACGCATCCAGGAATTGCTTGCCGAACTCGAAAACGAACTCGCGCCCGACGCCACGGTGCTGGTGAAGGGATCGCGCTTCATGCAGATGGAACGCGTGGTCAAAAGCTTTACGGAAGCGCCCGGCGGCCAGACGGCCGGGGCATTGACGCCCTCAACGCAGGGGCAAGGACACTGACATGCTGCTTTGGCTATTCCAACAACTCGGCCAGGACATCCGCGCCTTCAACGTCTTCAATTACCTGACGTTGCGCGCGGTGCTGGCCACGCTCACCGCGCTGACGATTTCCTTCATCGTCGGGCCGGCGGTGATCCGCAAGCTCACCGCGCTGAAGATCGGCCAGTCGGTGCGCAGCGACGGCCCGCAGACGCATCTGGTCAAGGCCGGCACGCCGACCATGGGCGGCGCGCTGATCCTGGTGTCGGTCGCCGTCACCACGCTGTTGTGGGCCGACCTGTCGAACGACTATGTGTGGGTGGCCTTGCTCACCCTGCTCGGCTTCGGCGTCATCGGCTGGGTCGACGACTGGCGCAAGGTGGTCGAGAAAAACTCGCGCGGCCTGCCTTCGCGCTGGAAGTATTTCTGGCAGTCGGTGATCGGTCTCGCAGTCGCAGCCTATCTGTGGCAAACCGCCAGCCTGCCGGCGCACACCGAACTCATCATCCCCTTCCTCAAGCACGCCACCCTGGCACTGCCGGCGGCGGCTTTCATCGCGCTTACCTACTTCGTCGTCGTCGGCGCCAGCAACGCGGTCAACCTCACCGACGGCCTCGACGGCCTGGCGATCCTGCCGACGGTGATGGTCGCCTCGGCGCTGGCGATCTTCGCCTACGTCGCCGGCAACGCGGTGTTCTCCAAATATCTCGGTGTGCCTTTCGTTCCCGGCGCCGGCGAACTGGCGATCTTCTGCGCCGCGATGGCGGGCGCCGGACTCGCTTTCCTGTGGTTCAACGCCTATCCGGCGGAGGTGTTCATGGGCGACGTCGGCGCGCTGGCGCTGGGCGCGGCGCTCGGCGTGGTCGCCGTCATCGTGCGGCAGGAAATCGTTCTCTTCATCATGTGCGGCGTGTTCGTGGCGGAAACCCTGTCGGTGATGGTGCAGGTCGCCTCGTTCAAGCTCACCGGCAAGCGCGTGTTCCGCATGGCGCCGATCCACCACCACTACGAGCTCAAGGGCTGGAAGGAAAACCAGGTGGTGGTGCGTTTCTGGATCATCAGCATGATGCTGGTGCTGATCGGCCTTTCGAGTCTGAAACTGAGATGAGCGCAACCAGGATGAAACGCACTACGGGAAGGTTTGGGGGAGACTCACGTGCTGGCGCAGCCGGCACGTTATGGCGACACCAGAACCTGCCCGTGCGTTTCTGGATCATCAGCATGATGCTGGTGCTGATTGGCCTTTCGAGTCTGAAACTGAGATGAACTACGACAGCCTGCAACTCGCCGGCAAGCAGGCCCTGGTGCTCGGCCTCGGCGACACCGGCCTGTCGTGCGCGCGCTGGCTGGCGGCGCGCGGCGCAGCGGTGAGCGTGGCCGACAGCCGCGAGGCGCCGCCGCACGCCGCACAGCTGGCCGAGCTGCTGCCGCAGGTTCCGCTGCATACCGGTGCATTCGACGATGCGCGGCTGCAGGCAGCCGAGTTGCTGGTGGTGAGCCCCGGCGTGCCGCTGGCCGATCCGGCGGTCGCCCGCGCCATCGCGGCGGGCGTCGAGGCGGTGGGCGACGTCGAGCTGTTCGCCCGCGCCATCCATGCGCTCAACGCCCAGCGCGCCGAGTCTTCCAGTTCAAGCGGCCCGATGCGGATGCTCGCGATTACCGGCAGCAATGGCAAAAGCACCGTCACCGCGATGTGCGGCGACATGTGCCGCATGGCCGGGCTGTCCACCTGCGTGGCGGGCAACATCGGCCTGCCGGTGCTGGATGCACTGGCCGAAATCGAGCAGGGGCTGGCGCCCGCGCCGCAGGTGTGGGTTCTGGAACTGTCCAGCTTCCAGCTGGAAACGACCACCAGCCTCAACGCCGACGCCGCCACCGTGCTCAACCTGTCGGAAGACCACATGGACCGCTATCCCGACATGGAAGCCTACGCGGCGGCCAAGGCGCGGATTTTTAGCGGCGACGGCGTGCAGGTGCTGAACCGCGACGATGCGCGCAGCCTCGCCATGGCCCGGCCGGGCCGTTCCGTGGTCAGCTTCGGCCTCGACCGCTGTCCGCGCGGCGAGCAGTTCGGCCTCTGCGAAGACGAGCTTTGCCTCGGCGGCGACATGCTGCTGCCCTTGTCCGCGCTGCCGGTGGCCGGCCTGCACAATGCCGCCAACGCGCTGGCGGCGCTGGCGCTGACCCGCGCGCTGGGCCTGCCGATGGAGGCGTTGCTGCGCGGCTTGGTGCATTTCAAGGGCTTGCCGCACCGGGTGGAAAAGATCGCGGAGATCGACGGCGTGACCTGGTACGACGATTCCAAAGGCACCAATGTCGGCGCGACCGAGGCCGCGCTCTACGGCATGGGCAGCAGGAAGGCGGTGGTGATCCTGGGCGGCGTCGGCAAGGGGCAGGACTTCGGCCCGCTCAAGGCCGCCGTCGAAGCCAACGCCCGCGCGGTGCTGCTGATCGGCCGCGACGCGCCGCTGATCGCCGCCGCCCTTGCCGGCTGCGGCATCGATAGCTACAAGGTCGAAAGCATGGCCGATGCCGTCGCGCAGGCGCATCGGCTGGCGCAGCCCGGCGATGCCGTGCTGCTGTCGCCCGCCTGCGCCAGCTTCGACATGTTCCGCAACTACGCCCATCGTGCCGAGGTGTTCATCGACGCCGTGAAAAAACTGGCGGCAGAAAGGGCGGCCGGCTGATGCTCTACACCGCGCGCGCGCCCAAGCCCAGTGCCGAACTCGACTTCAGCCTGCTGTGGCTGGCGCTCGGCCTGCTGGCGATCGGCCTGGTGATGGTGTATTCCGCGTCCATCGCGATCGCCGAGGCGGCCAGGTACACCGGCCACAACGGCGAATTTTATTTGCTGCGGCAGGGCATCTTCATCGCGCTCGGCGTCGGCGTCGGCATGGCCGCGTTCCAGGTGCCGATGCGGGTGTGGCAGCAGGCGGCGCCCTATCTCTTCCTCGCCGGCCTGCTGCTGCTGGTGGTGGTGCTGATCCCCGGCGTCGGCCGCGAAGTCAACGGCAGCCGCCGCTGGATTCCGCTCGGCTTCGCCAACCTGCAGCCATCCGAGCTGATGAAGTTTCTCGCCGTGCTGTACGCCGCCGACTACACCACGCGCAAGGCCGCCTTCATGCACGATTTCAAGAAGGGCTTCCTGCCGATGGCGGCGGTGATGATGCTGGCCGGCGCGCTGCTGCTGCGCGAACCGGATTTCGGCGCTTTCGTCGTCATCATCTCCATCGCCATGGGCATCCTCTTCCTCGGCGGCCTCAACTGGAAGGTCTTCGCCGGACTGGTGGCGGTGCTGCTGGTCGGTTTCGTCATCCTGATCCTGACCTCGCCCTACCGCCTGCAGCGCGTGCTCGGCTTCATGGACCCGTTCGCCGATCCGTATGGAAAAGGCTACCAGTTGTCGCATGCGCTGATCGCCTTCGGCCGCGGCGAATGGCTGGGGCTGGGGCTGGGCGGCAGCATCGAAAAGCTGTTCTATCTGCCGGAAGCGCATACCGATTTCCTGCTCGCCGTGATCGCCGAGGAGTTCGGCTTCGTCGGCGTGGCGGTGGTGATCGGACTGTTCGCCTGGCTCATCGTCAAGGCCTTCCTGATCGGCCATCGCGCGGCCCAGCTGGAACGCAATTATTGCGCATTGGTGGCGCAGGGCATCGGCATCTGGCTCGGGGTGCAGGCGCTCATCAACATGGGGGTGAACGTCGGCCTGCTGCCGACCAAGGGGCTGACCCTGCCCTTCCTGTCGTTCGGCGGCAGCGGCATCGTCGCCAACTGCCTAGCGATCGCGGTGCTGCTGCGCATCGACTGGGAGCACCGGCAGATGATGCGGGGAAAAACCTTCTGATGGCGGCCGCCAACCGCACCCTCATGGTCATGGCCGGCGGCACCGGCGGCCATGTCTACCCCGCGCTCGCGGTGGCCGACGCGCTGCGCGCGCGCGGCTGGGAGGTGTTCTGGCTCGGCACCAAAAGCGGCCTCGAAGCGCGCGTGGTGCCGCAGGCGGGCATCGACATGGTATGGGTGTCGATGGGCGGGGTGCGCGGCAAGGGCGTGCTGAAGAAGCTGTTGCTGCCGGCCATGCTGCTGGTCGCGTTCTGGCAAAGCCTGCGCGCCATCCTGCAGCGCAGGCCCGACGTCGTGCTGGGCATGGGCGGCTACACCGCTTTTCCCGGCGGCATGATGGCGAGCCTTCTCAACAGGCCGCTGGTGATCCACGAACAGAACTCGGTCGGCGGGCTGACCAACCGCGTGCTGGCCTGCCTGGCCGACCGCGTGCTGACCGCTTTCCCGAACGTATTCACGCACGAGAACGACAAGCCCATTCCGTGCCGCCGCGTGGCGGCCGAATGGGTGGGCAATCCGGTGCGTGCCGACATTGCCGCCGTGCCGGCAGACGACCGCGCCGCCCGCAGCGGTCCGCTGCGCCTGCTGGTGGTGGGCGGCAGCCTCGGCGCGCAGGCCCTGAACGAACGGGTGCCGCAAGCGCTGGCGCTGCTGCCCGCCGGACAGCGCCCGCGGGTGGTGCACCAGTCCGGCCGCCAGCACCTCGATGCGCTGCGCGCCCACTACGCCGCCGCCGGGGTGGAGGCCGAGGTGCGCGACTATATCGAGGACATGGCCGCCGCCTACCGCGACTGCGATTTCGCCATCTGCCGCGCCGGCGCGATGACGGTGGCGGAACTCGCCTGCGCCGGCGTGCCCGCGCTGCTGGTGCCTTTCCCGTTCGCGGTGGACGACCACCAGACCGGCAATGCCGAATTTCTCTCCGGCGCCGGCGCGGCCTGGCTGGTGCAGCAGAAAGAGCTGAGCGCGGAAAAGCTCGCCGCGCTGATCGGCGGCCTCGATCGCGCCACGCTCGCCGCGATGTCGGACAAGGCGCGCATGCTGGCGAAACCCGACGCGACCCGGCAGGTCGCGGATATTTGTGAAGAATTGGCGAGGGGTGAGGCGTGAGGCGTGAGGCGCGGAGGGTCGGAGTGCGGAATGCGTCATATCTGATTGGGACGGGCTATGGGACAGGCGCCTGCGCCAAACCCCGCGCGTCGTCCGCCTCACGCCTCACGCCTCACACCTCGCCTGCGTACCGGAGGTGCGCGGCATGAGACACGCCGTCAAGCACCTCCACTTTGTAGGCATGGTCGCTGCGAGCAGGGAGCAGGGTTCCCGCTTGCGGGATGCGACCGGTCGCGAGCGGCGCCAGATGCCGACCCGCCGGCTGTCGCAGTGGGAGAGGCCGCAATGAGACACGCCGTCAAACACATCCACTTTGTCGGCATCGGCGGCGTCGGCATGAGCGGCATCGCCGAAGTGCTGCTCAACCTGGGCTACGCGGTGTCCGGCTCGGATCTGGCCGACAACGCGGTGACGCAGCGGCTGGCGAAGCTGGGCGCGCGCATCCGGCGCGGCCACGCGGCCGAAAATATTGCCGAAGCCGATGTGGTCGTCACCTCGACTGCGGTGCAGGACAGCAATCCCGAGGTGATCGCCGCGCGCGAAAAGAAGATTCCCATCGTGCCGCGTGCGCTGATGCTGGCCGAACTGATGCGGCTGCGGCAGGGCATCGCGGTCGCCGGCACCCATGGCAAGACCACCACCACCAGCCTGGTCGCCAGCATCCTCGGCGAAGCCGGGATGGACCCGACCTACGTCATCGGCGGCAAGCTCACCGCCGCCGGCACCAATGCGCGGCTCGGCAAGGGCGATTTCCTGGTGGCCGAGGCCGACGAATCCGACGCCTCCTTCCTTTACCTGACGCCGGTGATCGCCATCGTCACCAACATCGACGCCGATCACATGGACACCTATGGCCATGACTTCGAGCGGCTGAAGCAGGCCTTCGTCGATTTCTGCCAGCGACTTCCCTTTTACGGCATGGCGGTGCTGTGCATCGACGATCCGCACGTGCGCGAAATCCTGCCGCGCATCAGCAAGCCGATCACCACCTACGGCTTCGCCGAAGCGGCGCAGGTGCGCGCGGTCGATGCGCGCTTCGAGCATGGCCGCATGCATTTCACCGTCAAGCGCGAAGGCATGGCCGACCTCGATGTGGTGCTCAACCACCCCGGCATGCACAACGTGTTGAATGCCCTGGCGGCGATCGCGGTGGCGACCGAAGTCGGCGCCCACGACGCCGCCATCGTCGAGGCGCTGGGCGAGTTCCACGGCGTCGGCAGGCGCTTCCAGCGCTACGGCGAGCAGGCCGCCAGGGACGGCGGCACCTACTGCCTGGTCGACGATTACGGCCACCACCCGGTGGAGATGGCGGCGACGCTCGCCGCCGCGCGCGGCGCCTTCCCCGGACGGCGGCTGGTGCTGGTGTTCCAGCCGCACCGTTTCACGCGCACCCGCGACTGTTTCGAGGACTTCGTGAAAGTGCTGTCGGAGACCGACGTGCTGGTGCTGACCGAAGTCTATCCCGCAGGCGAGGCGCCGATCGTCGCAGCGGATGGCCGTGCGCTGGCGCGCGCCGTGCGCGTGGCCGGCAAGGTCGAGCCGGTATTCGTGGAAAATGTCGCCGAGGTGCCCGCCGCGGTGCGCGATCTGGCGCGGGCGGACGACGTGGTGCTGGTGATGGGCGCCGGCAGTATCGGTCAGGTGGCGCCGATCCTGGGGGGGAAGCATGCGGCATGACTACCGCATGAGCGAGATCGACATGGCGGGCGGCGCCGCGCCGGTGTTGCGCGGGCGCTTCCTCTACAACGAGCCGATGAAGAAACACGTGTCGTGGCGTGCCGGCGGCGCCGCGCAGCGCGCCTACGTCCCGGCCGACCTCGACGACCTGGTCTGGCTGGTGCGCTCGGTGCCTGCGCACGAGGACATCCACATGGTCGGGCTGGGCAGCAATCTGCTGGTGCGTGACGGCGGCGTGAAGGGGGTGGTGATCCTGCTGCACGGCGTGCTGAAAAAACTTGCGCTCGAAAGCCGCACGCAGGGCTTCCCGCCTGCGCCCGCGGGCATCGACACGGCGCTGGTGTATGCCCAGGCGGGGGTCGCCTCGCCCAAGCTGGCGCGCTTTGCCGCCAACCACGACCTGGTCGGCGGCGAATTCTGGGCCGGCATTCCCGGCACCGTCGGCGGCGCGATTGCGATGAATGCCGGCTGCTATGGCAGCGAAACCTGGGACAAGCTGGTGCAGGTGCTGACGCTCGACCGCCAGGGGCAGTTGAACGAGCGGCGGCCGGACGAATACGTCACCGGCTACCGCCATGTGGCGCTGAAGCGCGCGCAGCAGGAATGGTTCATCGGCGGCTGGTTCCGGCTGGCCCGCGGCGATGGCGCCGCCTCGCGCGAAACGATCAAGGTTTTGCTGAAACAGCGGATCGCCTCGCAGCCCTTGAGCCTGCCCAACGCCGGCTCGGTGTTCCGCAACCCGCCGGACGATTATGCGGCGCGGCTGGTCGAGCGCTGCGGGCTCAAGGGTTTTCGCATCGGCGATGCGCAGGTGTCGGAGAAGCACGCCAACTTCATCGTCAACCTGGGCCACGCCACGGCGACCGACATCGAGCGTCTGATCGAGCATGTGGAAGACAGCGTGGAGGCGCGCACCAATGTGCGGCTGATCCGCGAAGTGCGAATTATTGGAGAACGGCAGTGAGCAAGTTTGGAAAAGTCGCGGTGATGCTGGGTGGCACGTCCGCCGAGCGGCCGGTGTCGCTCAACAGCGGCGCGGCGGTGCTGGCGGCGCTGATGCGGCAGGGGGTCGAGGCGCATCCGTTCGATCCGGCGACGCGCAATCTCGGCGACCTGATCAGCGGCGAATTCGACCGCGTCTTCATCGCGCTGCACGGGCGCTACGGCGAGGACGGCTGCATGCAGGGCGCGCTCGAGCTGCTGAACATTCCCTATACCGGCAGCGGCGTGATGGCTTCCGCCGTCGGCATGGACAAGTGGCGCACCAAGCTGTTGTGGCGCGCCGCCGGCCTGCCGACGGCCGACTGGGAGATGCTTGCCGCCGCCAGCGATTTCGCCGCAGTGGAGAAGAAACTCGGCCTGCCGATTTTCGTCAAGCCCGCCCGCGAGGGCTCCAGCATCGGCATGAGCAAGGTGACCGAGGCCGGCACGCTTGCGGCCGCGTATGAAACCGCCGCCGAACACGACGCGCTGGTGCTGGCGGAAAAGTTCGTCGACGGCGCCGAGTTCACCGTCGGCATCCTCGGCGACAGCGCCTTGCCGCTGATCCGCCTGGAGCCTGCCCAGGACCGCTCCTTCTACGATTTCGAGGCCAAGTACCTGCGCGACGACACCCGCTACCACTGCCCCGCAGGACTGCCCGACGCGCAGGAAGCGGCATTGCGGAAACTGGCGCTGGAGGCCTTCCGCCTGGTCGACGGGCGCGGCTGGGGGCGGGTCGATCTGATGCTGGACCGCCTCGGCAACCCCTACTTGCTGGAGGTGAACACCTCGCCCGGCATGACCGACCACAGCCTGGTGCCGATGGCCGCGCGTGCGGCGGGGCTGGATTTCGATGCCCTGTGCCTGAAAATCCTGGAGCAGACGCTGGCATGAGCGCATCGCCCGAACTTTCCGCCCACCCGCTGTCGCAGGTCGCCCGCGTGCTGACCTGGGGCGCGCTCGGCCTGCTGGCCTATGGCGCGGTCAGCTGGGTGGCGGCGCAGCCGTGGTTTGCCCTGCGCAACATCGAGGTGAAAACCCCGGCGACGCACGTGACCGAAGCGCAGATCCGGCTGGTGGCCGAACGCCAGGTGCGCGGCACTTTCTTTACCGTCGATCTCGAACGCGTGCGCAGCAGCCTGGAAAAACTGCCCTGGGTGCGCGAGGCGCGGGTGGAGCGCCGCTGGCCCGACACCCTGGTGGTGTCGCTGGTCGAGTATGTGCCGCTGGCGCGCTGGAACGACAACGCGCTGGTGAACGCGGACGGCGAGGTATTCGTGGCGGCGGCGGCGGGCAGCCTGCCGCGCCTGTCCGGCCCCGACGACAGCAGCGCCGAGGTGGTCGCCGCCTACCGCCGCCATCAGGCGGCGCTCGCCCCGCTCGGCATGAGCATAGCCGAGCTGCGCCTGTCGCCGCGCCGGGCCTGGCGCATGCGGCTGGACAACGGCATGCAGCTGGCGCTGGGGCGCTTGCATACCGAGGCGCGGCTGGCGCGCTTCGCCGCCCTCTATCCGCGCCTGTTCGGCGCACAGCCGGCGCTGCAGGGCGCCGCCGCGGACGCAGCACCGCTTGCGCCCGTCACCGTCGATCTGCGCTACTCCGACGGGTTTGCCGTGCGCATGCCGGACGGCGCGCCTCCTTTCAAATCGAGTAAAACATGAGCAAGCCAAGAGACCCCAAAAACCTGGTTGTCGGCCTCGACATCGGCACCTCCAAGATCGTCTGCATCGTCGCCGAGATCAACGACGAGGGCATGCTGGAGATCATCGGCATGGGCACGCACCCGTCGCGCGGCCTGCGGCGCGGCGTGGTGGTCAACATCGAAGCCACCGTCAACGCCATCCAGCGCGCGCTGGAGGAGGCCGAGCTGATGGCCGACTGCAAGATCCGCGAGGTCTACACGGGGATTGCCGGCAGCCACATCAAGAGCTTCAACTCGCACGGCATGTTCGCCATCAAGGACAAGGAAATCAGCCAGATGGACGTCGACCGGGTGGTGGAGACCGCGCGCGCGGTCAACATCCCGACCGACCAGCAGATCCTCCACACCATCCCGCAGGAATTCATCGTCGACGGCCAGGAAGACGTGCGCGATCCGCTCGGCATGAGCGCGGTGCGCCTCGAGGTGAAGGTGCACATCGTCACCGGCGCGGTGTCGGCGGCGCAGAACATCATCAAGTGCGTGCGCCGCTGCGGGCTGGAGGTCGGCGACCTGGTGCTGCAGCCGCTGGCTTCGGCGATGGCGGTGCTGACCGAGGACGAGAAGGAACTCGGCGTCTGCCTGGTCGACATCGGCGGCGGCACCACCGACATCGCCGTGTTCACCAACGGCGCGATCCGCCATACCGCGGTGATCCCGGTGGCGGGCGACCAGGTCAACAACGACATCGCGGTGGCGCTGCGCACGCCGCCAAAGGAAGCCGAGGACATCAAGGTGCAGTACGGCTGCGCGCTGCGCCAGCTGGCCGATGCGCGCGACATGATCGAGGTGCCGGGCATCGGCGACCGCCCGCCGCGCACGCTGTCGCGGCAGACGCTGGCCGAGTTCATCGAGCCGCGCATGGAAGAACTGTATTCGCTGGTGCAGGCGGAACTGCGGCGCAGCGGTTTCGAGGAACTGTTGTCGTCCGGCATCGTCATCACCGGCGGCTCGGCCGGCATGCAGGGCATGGTCGAACTCGGCGAGGAGGTCTTCCACATGCCGGTGCGCATGGGCTGGCCGCGCTACGAGGGCGGGCTGGCGGACGTCATGCGCAACCCGCGCTACGCCACCTGCATGGGCCTCTTGATGGCCGGGCTGGAAGCGCGCGGGCGCGATGCGCCGAAACTGTCCGGCAACAATTTCAAGGACATATTCGAGCGCATGAAAAGCTGGTTCAAGGGGAATTTCTGACGCCGCTGCGCTGCGATTGGACGCAGCGACGTCGAAACGGGATTTGACGGCGGTGCCGGGTGCGTTCAACGCATCGCGGCGCCGGCGTCAAAGGATTTTTGAGTGTGGTTTTGATTCGGGAAAAAAGAGGAGAGCAAGATGTTTGAACTGATGGATGTGGATACCCAGGATGCGGTGATCAAGGTGATCGGTGTGGGCGGCTGCGGCGGCAATGCGGTCGACCACATGATCAGCTCGGGTTTGAGCGGCGTGGAATTCATCGCGATCAACACCGACGCGCAGGCGTTGAAGCGCAACCAGGCCAAGCTGCAGCTGCAGCTCGGCAACAACGTGACCAAGGGCCTCGGCGCCGGCGCCAATCCGGAGGTCGGCCGCGAAGCCGCGCTGGAAGACCGCGAGCGCATCGCCGAGCTGATCGACGGCGCCGACATGCTGTTCATCACCGCCGGCATGGGCGGCGGCACCGGCACCGGCGCCGCGCCGGTGGTGGCCGAGGTCGCCAAGGAGCTCGGCATCCTCACCGTGGCGGTGGTGACCAAGCCCTTCATGTTCGAAGGCAAGCGCGTGCGCGCCGCCAATGCCGGCATCGAGGCGTTGGCGCGCCACGTCGATTCGCTGATCATCATCCCCAACGAAAAGCTGATGCAGGTGCTGGGCGACGACGTCTCCATGCTGGACGCCTTCAAGGCCGCCAACAATGTGCTGCACGGCGCGGTCGGCGGCATCGCCGAAGTCATCAACTGCCCCGGCCTGGTCAACGTCGACTTTGCCGACGTGCGCACCGTGATGAGCGAGATGGGCATGGCGATGATGGGCTCGGCGCTGGCCAGCGGCGAAAACCGCGCCCGCATCGCCGCCGAGCAGGCGGTCGCCAGCCCGCTGCTGGAAGACGTCAACCTGGCCGGCGCGCGCGGCGTGCTGGTCAACATCACCGCCTCCTCCACCGTGAAGATGCGCGAGATCCACGAGGTGATGGACACCATCAAGAGCTTCACCGCCGAGGAAGCCACAGTCATCGTCGGCCAGGTGCTCGACGACAGCATGGAAGAGGGCCTGCGCGTCACCATGGTCGCCACCGGCCTCGGCAACCCGGTTGCCCGCCAGCAGCCGAAGCCGATGCAGATCATCCGCACCGGCACCGACGATGCGCCGATGATGGTGGGCGGCAGCGAGGAACTGCCCAGCGTGATGACCAGCCGCCGCAGCCGCACCATCCAGGCGATGACCGATTCCGGCATCGACACCCTGGACATTCCGGCCTTTCTGCGCCGCCAGGCCGACTGAGCCGGTGCGGCGGGAATGCCTCGGTTTGCCCGGGAGCCGTCCGCGGACGGAACCCGGGCAAACCGCTGCGCGCCTGCGCGAGCGGTTAAAATGACAAGATGATCAAGCAACGCACCCTGAAAACACCGGTCAAGGCCAGCGGTGTCGGCCTGCATTCCGGCATCAAGGTCGAGATGACCCTGCGCCCGGCCGGACCCGGCACCGGCATCGTGTTCCGGCGGATGGACCTCGATCCGCCCGCCGAACTCAAGGCCGACCCCTATCTCGTCACCGATACCCGGCTGTGCTCGATGCTCGAGTCCGGCCCCGCCAAGGTGTCCACCGTCGAACACCTGATGTCCGCGCTCGCGGGCCTCGGCATCGACAACCTGCTGGTGGACCTCACCGGCCCCGAAATCCCCATCATGGACGGCTCCTCGGCGCCGTTCGTGTTCCTGCTGCAGTCCGCCGGCATCGTCGAGCAGGACGCCGCCAAGCGCTACGTGCGCATCACCCGGCCGATCGAGGTGCGCGACGGCGACAAGTGGGCGCGCTTCGTCCCGCACAACGGCTTCAAGGTCGAATTCACCATCGACTTCAAGCACCCGGTGTTCGACAGGAGCGGCAAGACCGTCAGCATCGACTTCGCCGACACCGCCTATACGAAAGAGGTCGCGCGCGCCCGTACCTTCGGTTTCATGCACGAGGTCGAATACCTGCGCAACCAGGGCCTCGCGCTGGGCGGCTCGCTCGACAACGCCATCGTCATGGACGAATACCGCGTGCTCAATCAGGACGGATTGCGCTACGACGACGAGTTCGTCAAGCACAAGGTGCTCGACGCCATCGGCGACCTGTACCTGCTCGGCCATCCCGTCATCGGCGCCTTCGAGGCCTACAAGTCCGGCCACGCGCTCAACAACGCGCTGCTGCGCGAACTGCTGCAGCAGCGGGAATCCTGGGAATTCGTCAGCTTCCAGCGCGACGCAGACGTCCCCGCCGCCTTCCTGCACCTGCACCCCCTCGCGGCATGATCGTCGTTCGTCTGCTGATCGTCGCCCTGCTGATCGCGGTGGCGGCGCTCGGACTGGCGTGGCTGTTCAGCGGCGACCGCAAATATCTCGGCCATATCGGACGCGTGCTGCGCTTTGCGCTCATGGTCGGCTTGATTGCCGCGCTGTTTTATGTGGTGGAGCGCTTGGTGCTGCGCTGAGCCGGGCGGCCGCGCGGCGCAGGCCGCGCGCGGTTTGTAATCCATTGGATTATACTCGGGCGAGTGGAGGCTTGCCCGGGTGCCGGAGCGGGCGTAACGAGCTGCCCGGCCCGGCTGAACGCGGCTTCGGCGGGCTGGAAGGCTGAACATGCGTGCATTTCAAGGCAACAGGCAGGAGGGGGCCGCAGCGGCCGCCCGTGCCGAAGACGAACCGGCCGGGATCGTCGAATATCGCCCGTACGAGGTCGACGTGGCAAACCTGCGCAGGCGCCTGGGGCTGACGCAGGCGCAGTTCGCCGCCCGCTTCGGTTTTTCCGTCGCCACCTTGCGCCACTGGGAGCGGGGCGACAGGATTCCCCACGGCCCCGCCCTGGTGTTGCTGAACCTGATCGACCGCGAGCCCGGGGCGGTGATGCGGGCTTTGGCGGCGTGAGGGGGATGCGCTGATGCAAGATCCCGAAGCCGGCATCAGCGGGACGGCACGCGCCATCCGGCGATTTGCCGCAGCCGACATCGGGTCGAGCCTGGGCGCTCTTGGCACCCAGCGGATCATCGCCATCGGTTTCACCATGGTGCTGGTGCTGATGGTGATGCTGACCAGTCTCGGCCTTTCGCACATGGCGACGATCAAGGTGCGGATGGTGAATCTGGTCACCGAAAGCAACGTCAAGACTGAAAGCGTGTTCCAGATGCGCAGCCTGTCGCGCGAGCGCTTCGCCAGCCTGAGCCAGATGGTGGTGCTGCACGACCCGTTCGAGCGCGACGAGGAATACATGCGTTTTCAGGCCCAGGCAGCGAAGTTTGTGCGGGCGCGCGATCGCCTGCTCGGCCTCGGCATGAGCCCCGAGGAACAGGCCATCTGGGACAGGGCGCGCGAACTGATCCAGCGCGACGAGCTGCTCCATGCCAAGGTCATCGAACTGGCCATGGCCGACCGGGGCGAGGCCGCACTCGGCATACTTCTGCGCGACGTGCGGCCGGTCGAGAACCGGCTGCTCGATGTTTTCAACGAGCTGGTCGAACAGTATCGCCGGTTGAATCGGCAGTCGCTGCACGAGTCCGAGATCGATTACCGCGACGCCGCCGCTTACATGCTCGGCCTGGCGGCGCTTGCGCTGGCCATGGGGCTGGTGATCGCGTGGCTGGTGATCCTGCGTTCCCGGCACGCCGAATCGAAACTGAGCCAGCAGACCGAGATTGCGGTTGCCACCGCCGCACAGCTGTCCTGGGCCGCGAGCCACGATTCGCTCACCGGCCTGGCCAACCGGCGCGAGATGCGGCGCCGCCTGAACGAACTGGTCGGGGAGACGCGGGCCCAGGGCGCGCATCATGTCCTGCTCTATATCGATCTGGACAAGTTCAAGCGGGTCAACGACAGCTGTGGGCATTTTGCCGGCGACGAGGTGCTGCGCCAGGTGGCCGGCCTCTTCATGCGGCATGTGCGCAGCGGCGACCTCGTGGCCCGGCTCGGCGGCGACGAGTTCTGCATCGGGCTGGTCAACTGCGGGTACGACAAGGCGTGCCAGATCGCCGAGGCCATCCGCGACGATGTCGAACAATACCGGTTCGTCTGGGAAGACAAGGTTTTTCAGGTCGGCACCAGCATTGGCCTGGTCCGGCTCGATCCGGCGATGGACGCCGACAAGACCTTGCAGGCCGCGGATGTCGCCTGCTATCGGGCCAAGGAGCGGGGGCGCAACCAGGTCTGCGTGTTCGGCTGATACCTGCACCGGGCACTCGCATCGCCGCAACCCGGGGCGGCCGTTGCTGCCGTGCCGGGGCGCCAGCCGGCAGCCTGCCGGGCTTGAAGGAAATCGGCCGCGAATCCGTCTTCTCCCCCTTGCACGGAAGGCTATAAAGAAAAAAGCCGAGCGGGCGCAAAAGTCCGCTTTACCCGTCTGCCTGACTTGATCCGGACATGGGGGAGTTTCCATGAACGCCCTGCAACGCATCTGGCTGGTTCCGCTGGTGTTTCTGCTTGCCCTGTCGGGCTTCGCGCTGGCCCAGGAGGAGGACGAGGCGTGGGCTCCCACGCCGCCGCGGCTGAGCTTCGTCGACGGCGAGGTGTCGTACTGGCGGCAGGGGGCCGACGAGTGGGCGCGGGCGCGCCCCAACCTGGCGCTGGCGGAAGGCGACGCGCTGTATAGCGGCAGCGACGCCAATTTCGAGGTGCAATTCGGCAGCCGCAGTTTCGTGCGCGCGGACGCCAACAGCCAGCTGTCGCTGCTGGAGCAGGACGAGCGCCGCATCCAGTTCAAGCTGGCCGGCGGACGGGCGTCCTTTGACATGCGCAGCATCGCGGTGGGCGACACGCTCGAGGTGAGCACGCCGAATGCGGTGTTCGTCATCGGGCACCCCGGCTATTACCGGGTGGAAGTGGACAGCCGCGATACCCACTTCATCACCCGCCGTGGCGGCGAGGCCACCGTGACCACGGTTGACGGCCGCTCGCTGGGCATTTATCCCTCCGAAGACATCGTCGTCACCGCGGGCAACCCGGTAAAAGTGGCCACTTACGCCGCGGATGCGCCGGATGCCTGGGATCGCTGGAACGATGCGCGCAGCGAGCGCAGCGGCGAGTCGATCAGCAGCCGCTATCTGCCGCCCGATGTGTACGGTGCGGAAGAGCTCGATCACTACGGTAGCTGGCGCGTGGTGCCGAGCTACGGTTCGGTGTGGATTCCTTACGGCGTGGGCGCCAGCTGGGCGCCCTACAGCACCGGTTCGTGGGTGTGGGATCCTTATTACGAATGGACCTGGATCGACGATGCGCCGTGGGGCTGGGCGCCTTTTCATTACGGCCGCTGGGTCTTCGTCGACGGTTTCTGGGCGTGGGCGCCGGGACCGGTAGTGCGGCGTCCGGTGTACTCGCCGGCTCTGGTGGCATTCATGGTCCGCGGCCACGACGTGTCGGCGAGCATCGGCCTGCCCGGATTGTGGTGGGTGGCGCTCTCCTGGGGCGAGCCGGTGCTGCCGTGGTGGGGGCGCCCCGAACGCCGCGGCCACCCCCGCTGGGCGGGCTGGGGCGGGCCGCGCATCGTCAACAACGTGGTGATCAGGCAAACCACGGTCATCAAGGCGGAGGAGATCCATTTCCACAATGCCGGATTGCCGCATGCCGTTCTCACCTTGCCGGCCGACAAGTTCGGGCGCGAGCGGATCCGCCCGGTCGCGGAAACCCGCTACCGTGCTGCCGAGTTTGCGCCGCTGCGCGGCGGGCTGCCGGTCAAACCCTCGCGCGCCAGCCTGTTCGGCGGCGCGCCCAGGGGCGTGGCGCCGCCGCGCGAAATCGCCTCGCGCCCGGTGGTGTCGACGCGCCTGCCGCGCGAACGCGCGCAGGCAGAACCGTGGCAGGGCGACCAGGCGCGCCTGCGCAGCCGCGATGCGACGCAATCCCGCTACGTGATTCCGCCGGCTCGCCAGGTCGAGGATGTGCGCAGCCTGCCGCGGCCGCCCCGTGGCGCCGAGGTGGGGCCGGAGCGGCCGCCGCCGCCGCTACCGCCGCGCTATGGCGAGGTGAGACGGTTGGCGCCGCCGCCCCCGGCTGCTGCGCGCAGCCTGCCGCCGTCGCGCGAGCCGGTTCCTCCGCGGCGTGGGGCGCTGCCCGCACCCCGGCCGCCGGCAACGGGCGGCATGCAGGTGCCGCCACGCCCCGAGTTTGCGGCGGCGCCGCACGGCGAAGCCAGACAGGGCGGCACGGCACGGCCGTTCCCCGGCCAGCCGGCCAACCAGACTTACCGGGGGCGCAACCGCGATGCGCGTTGAATGACGGGCTCTAAAAAGAGGATTCCGCGCAGACGCGGTTGCGCCCGCCATGTTTCGCCGCATAGAGAGCGGCGTCGGCACGGCCGATGAGCTCTTCGCAGGACTCCGCGCCATCGTACTGACTGACGCCGATGCTGAGGGTGGCCGAGACCGCTTGCGTGGCGGCGGAGAACTGCACCTGTTCAATTTTCAGGCGCAGCTGCTCGGCAACATGCTGCGCCTGCTCAAGTGTGCTGCCCTTGAGCACGATGAGGAACTCTTCCCCGCCCCAGCGGATGGCGATATCCGAAGCCCGCAAGCCTTCCTGCAGGGAGGCCGCAATCTGGCTCAGGATACGGTCGCCGCCGGCATGGCCGAACCGGTCGTTGATCGATTTGAAGTGGTCGACGTCGATGAGGAGAATGGAAATCGGCTGCGGATTGCGCCGGTATTCGGCGAAGACCTTGTCGATGAGGATGCTGAAGGCCTGGCGATTGAGCAGGCCGGTGAGCTTGTCGGTGACGGCCATGTCCTCGATGCGCCGCTGGTACCGCGCGAGCGCGACATGGGTGAGGAACAGCACCAGCAGGGTGATGCCGAGGCATACCGCGAGGTTGACGTAGAGGGTCTGGCGGATGTCGGCCAGCGCGGCGTCCGCGCGTTTCTCCACGAACAGGTACCACTTCAGCTCGGGAACGTAGTTCACGTTGAGCAGATGCAGGCCGCTGGCGTCCCTGAACTGGTAGGAGCCCGATTTTTCGTGCAGGATGCGGTCGACGAGGTCGCGCAGGCCCGGGATGGCGCGCAGGTCGGTCTCCCGCCGCCCGGACTGGTTGCCGAACAGGACGGTCTTGCCGCGGGCGTCGACGAAGTAGATGGTGCGCTGGAAGCGCTGCTGGTAACTCGAGATGAGATGGCGCACCGCGTCCACCGTGAGCCCGACGCCGGTGGCGCCGAGGAAGCGGCCGTCGAAGTCGAAGACGCGGTAGTTGACGAAAATGGTCAGGGCGTCCCGGTTGGCGAGGTCGGGGTCGACATTGATCTCGTAGGGCTCAGGCATGGCGCGCACGCGGTAGTACCAGACGTCGCGCGGCGCCTGCGGCGCCACCTGTTTCAGGATGCCCTCGCCGGTGTAGTAGCGGGCGCTGCGGTCGGAGACGAAGAAGCTGCTGAACGCCCCGTAGCGCGCTTTGATCTCCCGCAGGTAACGGGCCATGGCGTCGACGTCCCGCTCCTCGCCCAGCACCCAGTCGCGCAGGAAAGTGTCATGCGCCATGGTTGACGAGATGAGTACCGGCCGCACCAGGTCTTTCTGGATTTCCGAATAGACATTGCTCGACGTAAGCGGCAGCTCCTGGGCGACGATGGCGTTCAGGATCGTCCGCTTCGACACGTAGTAACTGCTCAGGGTGGTGGCGAAGAACCCCAAGGCAAGCAGGATGCTCAGCCACAGGAGCAGGCGCTGGCGTTTGAAAATGCGATGTGTCGAGTACATGTTCGGGAGGGGGAGGGGGCTGACGGTATCGGCAAGCGCCCTGCGGGGCGAGGCGTCAGGGCCGGCAGTATGACACCGGGCGGGCGGTTTGCAGCGGCGCCGTTCCGCTCAGGTTTTCCGGTGATGGCGCAACAGCCGGTCCAGGGCGTCCTTCAGCGGTCCGTCCTCGATTTCCGCGTTGAGCTGCGCCAGCCCGTCCAGCGCGGCGGGCGGCAAGCCGGTTTTCTCGACCGGGTGGACGTAGCGCGCCAGCAGCTCGGGGTTGACGCTGACGCGCACCGCCGCGGCGGCGATGCCGCGCCTGCCGAGGCCGGCCAGCAGGGCGTCGGTCTGCTGGCGCAGGCGGCTGGCGACGGCGCCGCTGTCGCAGGCAAGGCTCAATACGGCGTTTTCCAGCTGCATGACGCGGACATGCCCGGCCAGCGCGGCGGGCAGGGCCTGCTCGAGCGCGGCCTGGGCGTCGAGCAATGCCCGGGCACGCACGGCGAGGCCGGACGGCAGCTGGCTGGCCAGCAGATCCGCGAGGCTGGCGGCGCTCATGCGCGCGACACGACAGCGTCGCGGGAAGCCCGTTCCGCTATGTTAAAATTCAACGATTTACCGCGTCCTGCGGGCATTTCGGATTCCTCATGCTGCAATCCATCTTCAAGAAAGTCTTCGGCAGCCGCAACGACCGGCTGGTCAAACAATACCTGCAAAAGGTGAAAGCGATCAACGCGCTGGAACCGGCGATGGAGAAATTGTCCGACGCCGAACTGGCCGGCAAGACCGCCGAGTTCAAGTCGCGCCTGGAAAACGGCGAGACGCTCGACACGCTGCTGCCGGAAGCCTTCGCCGTGGTGCGCGAAGCGTCGAAGCGGGTGCTCGGCATGCGCCACTTCGACGTGCAGATGGTCGGCGGCATGGTGCTGCACGGCGGCAAGATCGCCGAGATGCGCACCGGCGAAGGCAAGACGCTGATGGCGACGCTGCCTGCCTATCTGAATGCGCTGGCGGGCAAGGGCGTGCACGTGGTGACGGTGAACGACTACCTGGCCAGCCGCGATGCCGGATGGATGGGCCGGCTGTACGGCTTCCTCGGGCTGACCACCGGGGTCAACCTGTCGCAGATGCCGCATGCCGAAAAGCAGGCCGCCTACGCCGCCGACATCACCTACGGCACCAACAACGAATACGGTTTCGATTACCTGCGCGACAACATGGTCTACCAGATGGGCGAGAAGGTGCAGCGCCCGCTCGCCTACGGCATCATCGACGAGGTCGACTCGATCCTGATCGACGAGGCGCGCACCCCGCTGATCATCTCCGGGCAGTCGGAGGAGAACACCGCGCTGTACCAGCAGGTCAACCTGGTGCCGCCGCGGCTGACGCGGCAAAAGGACGAGGAAGCCGAGGGCGACTACTCGGTCGACGAGAAGAGCCGCCAGGTGCTGCTGTCCGAAACGGGCCACGAAAAGGTCGAGCAGGTCCTCACCGAGATGGGGCTCTTGCAGCCCGGCGGCAGCCTCTACGACGCCGCCAACATCATGCTGATGCACCACGTGTACGCCGCGCTGCGCGCGCACGCGCTGTTCTTCAGGGACCAGCACTACGTGGTGCAGAACGGCGAGGTCATCATCGTCGACGAATTCACCGGCCGCCTGATGAGCGGTCGCCGCTGGTCGGAAGGCCTGCACCAGGCGGTGGAAGCCAAGGAAGGCGTGGCGATCCAGAAGGAGAACCAGACCCTCGCCTCGATCACCTTCCAGAACTTCTTCCGCATGTACCAGAAGCTGTCCGGCATGACCGGCACGGCGGACACCGAAGCCTTCGAATTCCAGAGCATCTACGGCCTCGAAACCGTGGTCATCCCGACCCATCGGCCGATGGTCCGCAAGGACGAGCACGACCAGGTCTACCGCACCGCCAAGGAACGCGACCAGGCGGTGATCAACGACATCCGCGCGCGCAACGCCGCCGGCCAGCCGGTGCTGGTCGGCACCACCTCGATCGAGGCGAACGAACACCTGTCGGCCGAACTGACCAAATCCGGCCTGCCGCACAACGTGCTCAACGCCAAGCAGCACGCGCGCGAAGCCGAGGTGATCGCGCAGGCCGGCCTGCCGGGCGGCATCACCATCGCCACCAACATGGCGGGCCGCGGCACCGACATCGTGCTCGGCGGCAGCATCCAGAAGGAGATCGACGCCGTCAATCAGGACGCGGCCTTGTCCGACAGCGACAAGGCCAGCCGCATCGATGCGCTCAAGGCCGGCTGGCAGCAGCGCCACGACGCCGTGCTGGCGGCCGGCGGGCTGCACATCATCGGCACCGAACGCCACGAATCGCGCCGCGTCGACAACCAGCTGCGCGGCCGTTCCGGGCGCCAGGGCGACCCCGGCTCCAGCCGCTTCTTCCTGTCGCTGGAAGACCCGCTGTTGCGCATCTTCGCCTCCGACCGCGTGGCCGCCATCATGGACCGCCTGAAAATGCCCGAGGGCGAGGCGATCGAGCATCCGTGGGTGACGCGCGCGATCGAAAACGCGCAGCGCAAGGTCGAGCAGCGCAACTTCGACATCCGCAAACAGCTGCTCGAATACGACGACGTCTCCAACGACCAGCGCCGCGTGATCTACGAGCAGCGCAACGAACTGCTGGCGAGCGAAGACATCGGCGACACCATCCGCGCCATGCGCGACGACGTGCTGGACGACGCCATCAATCTGTACATCGCCCCCGGCAGCATGGACGAGCAGTGGGACGTGGCGGGGCTGGAAAAATCGCTGGCGGCGCAGTTCTCGCTCGACCTGCCGCTTGCGCAATGGCTGGACGAGGACAAGGCGCTCAACGAGGAAGGCCTGCGCAAGAAGATCATGGACGCCGCCGATGCGGTCTACCGGGAGAAGGAAGCGCTGGTCGGCGCCGACGGCCTGCGCCAGTTCGAGCGCGCGGTGATGCTGCAAAGCCTCGACAGCCACTGGCGCGATCACCTGTCGGCGCTCGATCATCTGCGCCAGGGCATCCACCTGCGCGGCTATGCGCAGAAGCAGCCCAAGCAGGAATACAAGCGCGAAGCGTTCGAGCTGTTCTCCGCCATGCTCACCGCGATCAAGGCCGAGGTCACGCAGATCACCACCACGGTGCAGATTCGCGCGCCCGAGGACGTGCAGGCGGTCGAGCTCGAAGAGCCGTCCAATGTGCAATACCAGCACGCCGGCTACGACGAGGCGCAGGACTTTGCGGCGGCCGAAGCCGCTGTGGCAGGCCCGGCCGACGCCTACCCCAAGGTCGGCCGCAACGATCCCTGCCCGTGCGGTTCGGGCAAGAAGTACAAGCAGTGCCACGGCAAATTGAGTTGAGGAGCGGCCATGCCTTATTACGTGTTCCGCATGGGAATGTTCAAAGTGCTGGAAAAACAGGGCGAATGGGCGAGCTTCAAGGAGGCCCGCGCCCACGTCAATGAACTGCGCAAGACGCTTGATCCCAAGTCCGGCGACAAGTACAAGATGATCTTCGCGGAGAACGAGATCGCCGCGCAGGAAACGCTCACTGCCGAGCGTGAACTGGACAAGACCCTGTCCGGCGACGACTGGTAAAACCGTCCAACCTGGCTTTGTATGGCGACGCCTCATGGCTGAATACGACGAAAGCGCTTACAAGCTGGCCCGCAAGGCCTATATCGAGCACAGCTGCCCGTTCGAGCGCGCGCTGCTGTCGCGCTGCGCCGACTGCAGCCGCTCGCGCAGGCTCAACCTGGCCGAACGCGAAGCGGTCGCCTGCGGCGACCCGGCGGTGCGCGAACACTGCCTGGCGTTCTACCGGGCGCTGCACGAGAATGCGCAGTTCGCACTGAAGATCAATCCCGACGCGCCGTGGCCGTTCGGCAAGGAAATCCGCGCCCAGTGCGGTGGCGTGCGCGGATTGGCCGGCGCGATGGACGGGGCGGCGGACGCAACCACCGACATCGCCGCCACCGTGCTGCAGGGCCAGCAGCGGTTTGGCGGCAGCGCCGATTTCCCCTACTCCGAGATCATGCGCGCCGTGGCGCATTACGAGCCGCGCAAACGGCGTTCGTGATCGCGAAAAGCCGGATCGGGAACCTGGGCGGGATACTGCAGTCTCTCAACTGAATTGATTTTTGACTACACTGCCGGCGTGCCTACCCGATTCCCCGATTTTTGCTGATCCTGCTGATGCTGGCTGTGCCGCTGCAGGCCTTTGCGTCCGCCGCCATGCTGGATTGCCTGGTTGCGCCGCCTCCGGCCGCGGCGGCGCAGATGGCCGACGCGGCGATGGCGGATTGCCATGAGCAGGAGCAACAGCCGGGCAGCCCCTCGGCATCCCCCGACTGCGCGCACTGCGCAGCCTGCGCCCTGGCGTCGGCACTGCCGATTCCGGCCGCCGACGCCGCCTCGCCGGCGCCTGCCGCGCACCGCTACACCCCCCATCCCGCCG
>VFQO010000766.1_pt1 | contig 30405 bp, 23 predicted proteins | sample 3512331 | NCBI WGS metagenome assembly VFQO01 (sample SAMN10412371, study PRJNA504923) | tailings metagenome | isolation source: Replicate 3 from Balatoc abandoned mine | place: Philippines: Itogon, Benguet | collected 2017-08-28 | reverse complement strand
TTGCATTGGGCAGGTTGTAGAGCAGCGGGGTGAGGAACAGGCTGGCGAGCGCGATCCCCACCGCGGTGAATGCGCCTGCCGCCGGGGTCTGCGCGCCGGCATCGAAATTCACCACCGAACGGGCAAAGCCGCCCGTCACCGGATAGCCGCCCGACAGCGCCGAGGCGATGTTCGATGCCCCCAGCCCGATCAGCTCCTGATCCGGCGAAATGCGCTGGCGGCGCTTGGCGGCGAGGGTCTGCGCGACCGAGACGCTCTCGACAAAGCCGATCACCGAAATCAGCAGCGCCGGCACCCACAGCGCCTCGATCAGCGCAAGATCGGCAGACGGCAGCATGAACGGCGGCAGCCCCTGCGGAATGGCACCGACAATCGAAACGCCTTGCGCCTCCAGCCCGAAACCGATGACCGCGAGGATCGACAACGCCACTGCCACCACCGGCCCGGCCTTGGCGCTCATGTCGGCGGCGCGCGGGCTCAGCCCCAGCTTCTGGAGCGCGGGCTTCAGCCCCTTGCGCACCCAGAACAGGAACAGCGTTGCGGGAACCCCGATGGCGAGCGTGGCCAGGTTGATCTCGCCGATTTTTCCCGCCAGCCCGGAGAGCATCTCGGGCCAGGTCTCCCCGCCCGCCTTCACGCCGAGAATGTGCTTCAACTGGCTGGTCGCGATCAGCACGCCGCTTGCCGAGATGAAGCCGCTGATCACCGGGTGGCTCAGCAGGTTGGCAAGGAACCCCAGCCGCAGCAGGCCGAGAACCACCAGCATCACGCCCGACAGCGCGGCCAGCGTGATCGCCGCTTCCCAATAGGCCGCCGTGCCCGGCGCGGCCACAGCACCTGCCGCGCTCGCCGTCATCAGCGAGACCACCGCCACCGGCCCCACCGCCAGCGTCCGGCTGGTGCCGAACAGCGCATAGGCGAACAGCGGCAGGATCGAGGCATAGAGGCCGACAACCGGCGGCAAACCCGCCAGCATCGCATAGGCAAGGCTCTGCGGGATCAACATGATGGTGACGATCACCGCCGCCATCAGATCGCTGGTCAGCGCGGGGCGATCATAGCTGCGCCCCCATTCGAGGATCGGAAGATAGCGCGCCAGCATGGTCTATTGCGCAATCAGGCCGCCGGGGCCGGCGAGCCATTCGCGACCCTTGAGCATCCCGTTCCAGTAGAGCCACGGCAGGAAATCGGCCTTGAGCATCCATGACAGGCGATTGGCCTTGGTACCGTCGATCAGCCAAGTCGGAAAACTCGGCGCGAGCTTGCCACCATAGGCGAATTCGGCGAGCACGATCTTGCCCCGCTCGACCGTGAGCGGACACGATCCATAGCCGTCATAGCCTGCCGTCGGCCCCTTGCCGTCCAGCTGCCTGAGCGCGTTGACGGCGACCACCGGGGCCTGCTTGCGCGCCGCAGCGGCCGTCTTGGCGTTGGGCATCGCACCGGCATCGCCGAGGCCGAAGACGTTGGGGTAGCGCACGTGCTGGAGCGTGTGGTGATCGACATCGGTAAACCCGCTCGCGGCCGCCAGCGGGCTTTCCGCGAGGAATTGCGGCGCGACCTGCGGGGGAACGACATGGAGCATGTCGAAACTGCGTGACACATCGCCCTCGGCCGTCTCGAACACCGCCACCTGCGCACGCCCGTCAACCGCCACGAGATTGCTGCCGAGCGCCAGATCGATGCCGTATTTCTCGACATATTCCATCAGCGCCGGGACATAGTCCGCCACTCCGAACAACACCGCACCGGCATTGCGGAACTCGACCTCGATATCCCCCAGCACCCCTGCGCGCCGCCAGTGATCGCAGGCGAGATACATCGATTTCTGCGGTGCGCCGGCGCATTTGATCGGCATCGGCGGCTGGGTGAAGATCGCCCGGCCCTTGCGGGTGCGCTGCACCAGCTCCCAGGTGTAGGGCGCAAGATCGGCGCGGTAATTGGAGGTGACGCCGTTCTGGCCAAGGGTGGCTTCCAGCCCCTCGATCTTCTCCCACGCCAGCCGGATGCCGGGGGAAACGATCAGGACGTCATAGGCAAGCGTGCTGCCATCGGCGAGCGTCACTTGGTTGCTGTCGGGCTGGAAGCTCGCGGCGGCCTGGCGAACCCAGCGCACGCCTTCGGGCATGACGCTCGCCATCGGGCGGATGGTGGAGGCGACATCGAACACCCCGCCGCCGACCATTGTCCAGCCGGGCTGATAGGCATGGGTCTGCGACGGCTCGACGATCGCGATGTCGAGGCCGGGGCGGCGCTTGAGCATCGAGGCCGCCGTGGCGATGCCGCCCGCGCCGCCGCCGATGACGACAACCGTGTGCTTGTCTGCGCTCATGCCTTTGTTCCTCCCGTGATGGGCCTAGTCGTGCGCGGCCATCCGCTCGGCGAGGCCTGAAAGATCGTATCCGGCGGCCTTGGCGTTCGCGAGCCTGTCTGCGACGCTCAAGGCGCGGACATTGGCGAGCGCATCGAGGCTCGCCGCGCGGGTGCCGGTGCGGCAATAGGCCAGCACCTTGCCCTGCGTACCGCGGCGGATCGCGGCAAAGGCGGCGACGGCAGCGGGCGGAAACAGCCCGCCGGCAACCGGGATGTGGTGGAAGGCGAGCCCCGCCTCCTGCGCCGCGCGGCGCATCTCGTCGAGCGGGGGCTGGCCCGGCTCCTCGCCATCGGGGCGGTTGCAGATCACGGCGGCAAAGCCCTGTTCGGCCAGGCCGGCGAGATCCTCGGGCTGCATCTGCGCACCCACCGCCAGCGTCGCATCAATCGCACGAAGTTCCATCGTCATTGTCCTTCCACCAGCCGCACCAACAGCATTCCGGCCAGCATCGCGGCTACAAAGATCGCCGCCGATGTCGGCGCGATCGCAAAAGCGGCAAAGCCCGGGCCGGGGCACAGGCCCGCAATTCCCCAGCCGATCCCGAACAGCGCCGACCCGCCGACCAGGCGCGGCGTGATGTCGCTGCGATCGGGCAGCGAGAAACCCTCGGCAAACACCGGGCGCAGCATCCGCTTTTGCAGCAGCCATGCCAGCGCCATCACCAGCACCGCGCCGCCCATCACGAAGGCAAGCGTCGGGTCCCACGCTCCGAACAGATCGAGGAAGCCGCGCACCCGCGCCGGATCGGTCATTCCGCCCAGCGCAAGGCCCGCCCCGAAGATCGTGCCCGATGCGAGCGGGATCAGAATGTTGCGGATCATGGCAGCACCTCGATTCCCAGCAGGTTCATCGCGGCGACAGTGGCAAAGCCGGTCGCCATGAAGGTTGCCGTGGCAACCAGCGAGCGTTGCGACAGGCGGCTCATGCCGCACACGCCGTGCCCGCTGGTGCAACCACTACCGAGCCGGGTGCCGATGCCGACGATCATCCCGGCAATCGCCAGCGTGACCGGACCGGCAAAACCCGGCGCCGCCGCGCCCGACAGGCTCGTAACGATCAGCGCGCCCAGCGGCAGGCCGATGACGAAGGCCCAGGCACCGCTGCGCGGCATCGAGCTGGAGGCGATCCCGAAGGCGCGCGCGGCAATGCCGGAAACCCCGGCGATGCGTCCGGCACCAAGCAGCATGACCGCCGCAGCGAGCCCGATCAGCACCCCGCCGCCGAGGCCGGCAAGCGGGGCCGCCTCGGGAAAACCCGGCAAGCCTGTGTGCAGCAGGCTCATACCGCGTTCACCGGCAGCTTGAGATAGACGACGCCGTTATCGTCCGGCGGCGGCAGGTGCCCTGCGCGCATGTTGACCTGCACCGAAGGCAGGATCAGGCGCGGCATGTCGAGCGTCGCATCGCGCGCCTCGCGCATGGCGACAAACTCGTCCTCGGTGATGCCGTCATGGGCGTGGACATTGCCTTCGCGCTCGGCGGCGACGGTGGTCTCCCACACATATTCGGTGCGGCCCTTGGGCAGGTAGTCGTGGCACATGAACAGCCGCGTCTCGGCAGGCAGCGAGAGAATGCGCCGCAGCGAGCGGAACAGCGTGCGCGCATCCCCGCCGGGGAAATCGGCGCGGGCTGTGCCGTAATCGGGCATGAACATGGTGTCGCCCACGAACACCGCATCGCCCACGACATAGGCGATGCAGGCCGGGGTATGGCCGGGGACGTGCATCACCGTTACCGGCAGGCTACCGATGGTGAAGGTGTCGCCGTCCTTGAACAGCGCATCGAACTGCGAGCCATCGCGCGCGAATTCGGTTCCGGCGTTGAACAGCTTGCCGAAGACATTCTGCACCGTGGTGATCTGCTCGCCGATCGCGATCTTGCCGCCGAGCTTTTCCTGAAGATAGGGCGCGGCCGAAAAATGGTCGGCATGGGCGTGGGTTTCGAGCAACCAAGTCACTTTCAGATTATTTGAAGTGACGTAATCGATAACCGCATCCGCCGAAGCCGTCTTGGTGCGCCCCGAACTCGGATCGAAATCGAGCACCGAGTCGACAATGGCCGCCTCGTGCGTGGCCGGATCATGGATCACATAGGTCACCGTGAAGGTCGCGGGATCGAAGAAGCTGGCGATCTCCGGGCGCAGCGCTGCATCGGCGCGCGCACGTTCGACCTGCGCAGCGGCAACAGCCAGAACCGAATCAGGAGCACTCATTCGTTTTCTCCATTAAATTACATAAACTGTGTATATGTCTTGCAATGCTGATGTCAAGTGCTATGAGGGCCCGCATGAATGCATCCGCCTCCCTGCCCCCGCCCTGCGCCGGCCTGCGCATCGGTGACACAGCCCCCGATTTCGAAGCGCGCAGCACCATCGGCCCGGTGCGCCTGTCGGCCTATCGCAAGCGCTGGCTGGTGCTGTTCTCGCATCCGGCCGATTTCACGCCGGTCTGCACCACCGAATTCGTCGCCCTCGCCCGCGAAGCCGCCGCCTTCGAGGCGCGTGACTGCGCACTGATGGCGCTCTCGGTCGACAGCCTGTTTTCCCACTTCGCGTGGCTGCGCATGATCCGCGACCGCTTCGGGGTGGAGGTGCGCTTTCCCATCGTCGAGGATCCGACGCTGGTGATCGGCCGCGCCTTCGGCATGGTCTCGGCGCAGGACAGCGACAGCGCGACGGTGCGCACCACCTTCTTCATCGATCCTGCCGGCGTGATCCGGGCGATGACCTGCTATCCCGCCAATCTCGGCCGCTCGGTGCCGGAGATGCTGCGGATTCTCGACGGGCTTCAGGCGATCGACGCGAAAGGCGCGCTGGCCCCTGCCAACTGGCAACCGGGCGAGCCGATGCTCAAGCCGCCCGCGCATGATCTCGACGAGGTCTATGCCACGCCCGATATCACCGGCTGGTTCCTGCGCGACAGCGGAGGCAAGGCATGATCGAGGAAGACGAACTGATCGAGGCCTTGAAGGCGCTCGCCCACCCGCTGCGACTGCGTATCCTCACCGCGCTGACCGCGGGCGAACGCAATGTCGGCGAGATCGAGCAGGTCACCGGCATCGGCCAGCCGGGGCTCTCCCAGCAACTGGGCGTGCTGCGCAAGGCGGGGCTGGTCGACACCCGCAAGGAAGCCAAGCTGGTGTTCTACTGTATCGCTGACGGACAGATCGGTGCGGTCACGGGCGCATTGGCCGCGATCGCGCCGGGGGGTGCCGTGCTGCCCGAAACGACCGCACCGCTCCGCAGACCTGCCCCCGGCGTCGCCAATTTCGCCCGGATGTCCTGACGCCTCTCGCGCCCGCAAGACAAGCCGCGATTTTTCGCAAGCCTCGCGCGGCAAATTCGGCTATGGGCCGCTTCACACACCCGCGGCCGCACCGGCCTTGCGGCCCTTTCTCCCCCGGATGCCCTGCTACCACAGCCGCGTTCGCCGCGCCGATTGGCGCGCTGCATGATACGAGTCCCAGCCCCATGAATTTCCCTGCCCTTCCCGCCCCGCTCGAAGCTGCCCTTGCCGAGCGTGGCTATCAGGATGCCACTCCCGTTCAGGCCGAGGTGCTGCGTGCCGACGCTGCGGGCCGCGATCTGGTGGTCTCTGCCCAGACCGGTTCGGGCAAGACGGTGGCCTTCGGCCTCGCCATGGCCAACCAGCTGCTGGGCGAGGATGGCCGGATCGGCTTCGCGCCCGCGCCGCTCGCGCTGGTCATCACCCCCACCCGCGAACTCGCGCTGCAGGTCAGCCGCGAGCTGGAATGGCTCTATGCCCGCACCGGCGCCCGCGTGGCGACCTGCGTCGGCGGCATGAACCCCTCGGCCGAGCGCAAGATGCTCTCGGGCGGTCCGGCCATCGTGGTCGGCACCCCGGGGCGTCTGCGCGACCATTTCGAGCGCGGCGCGCTCGATCTGTCGGCCCTTGCCGTGGCGGTGCTCGACGAAGCCGACGAGATGCTCGACATGGGCTTTCGCGAGGAGCTCGAAGCGATCCTCGACGGCACGCCCGACACCCGCCGCACGCTGCTGTTCTCGGCCACCATGCCGCGCCCGATCGAAGCGCTGGCCCGCCGCTACCAGCAGGATGCGCTGCGCATCGCCACCATCAGCGAAGGGCGCGGGCATGGCGATATCGCCTATCAGGCCGTGACTGTCTCCCCCCCCGAGATCGAGAACGCGGTAGTCAACCTGCTGCGCTTCCACGAGGCGGAAACCGCGATCCTGTTCTGCGCCACGCGCGAAAAGGTGCGCCACCTGGCAGCCACGCTACAGGAACGCGGCTTTGCCGTGGTCGCGCTGTCGGGCGAGCATTCGCAGTCCGACCGCAACCACGCGCTGCAAGCCCTGCGTGATGGCCGCGCACGGGTGTGCGTGGCGACCGACGTTGCCGCACGCGGGATCGATCTGCCGACGCTCAGCCTTGTCGTCCATGTCGAGCTGCCGCGCGATGCCGAAACGCTCCAGCACCGTTCGGGCCGCACCGGCCGCGCGGGTCGCAAGGGCATCGCCGTGCTGATCGTCCCCTTCTCCGCCCGCCGCCGCACCGAGGCGATGCTCGGCCGCGCCAGGATCGTCGCCGAGTGGCAGGACGTGCCGACCCGCGAGGCCATCATCGAGCGTGACCGCGAGCGCCTGCTCGAAAAGCTGCTCGCGCCCGCCGAAGTCGAAGACGCCGACCGCGACCTCGCCCAGCGCCTGCTGGCCGAGCGCAGCGCCGAAGACATCGCCGCAATGCTGGTCCACGCCCACCGCGCCAGCATGCCCGAGCCCGAGGAGATCGTCGCCAACTCGCGCGAGGCCCAGAAGGAGCGCCACCGCCCCGGCTTCGAGGATACCGTGTGGTTCCGCATGGATATCGGTCGCAGCGAAGGCGCCGATCCGCGCTGGATCCTACCGCTGATCTGCCGCCGCGGCCACGTCACCCGCGGCGAGATCGGCGCCATCCGCATCGGTCAGGGCGAAACCTATTTCCAGATCCCGCGCACGATTGCCGCCAAGTTCGCCGACGCGGCCGCGCGCACCGGCCTCAACGAAGGCGACGAGGAAACGCTGGTGATCGAGCGTTCGGACACCGGCCCGCGCGAGGCGGCACGCACCAATCGCCAGATGCGCCCGTCGCGCAGCGGGGCCGACAAGCCCTTCGTCAAGGCCAAGCCGGCGGGCAAGAGCTTCGCCCGCAAGCCGAACGCCCCCTCAGGTGCTCCGGCGGGCAGCAAGCCGTGGCATGGCAAGAAACCCGGCCAGGGCCGCCCGCACAAGCATCAGCGCAAGCAGCCCTGAAGCGCAGCGCGGCTTCAGCTTTCCGGCGCGTCGTAAGCCAGCCGGAAGCCGACATTGGATGTCCCCAGCCCCGGATCGCGCCCCTGCCGCGATTGCGGGCGGTAGCGCTGGCAGTAATTGGGGGCGCACAGGTATGATCCGCCCTTCACCACCCTGCTCGGGCCAACCGGGTTGAGCGGATCATAGGCATCATTCTCGCTCGGCCCCTTGGGGTTGTCGCGCGCAGCGGGATCGTGGCCGGGGCGGAAATAGTCCGCGGTCACTTCCCAGACATTGCCCACCATGTCGTAAAGCCCGGCGGCATTGGGCGCAAAGCACCCCACCGGCGCCACGCCCTTGAACCCGTCGCTTGCCTCGTTGACCACCGGGAACACGCCCTGCCAGCTGTTGGCGGTCTTGTCCCCCGGCTGTTCGGTCTTGCGCTCCTTGCCCGCGACCGAGGCAGCGAATTCCCATTCGGCCTCGGTCGGCAGGCGGCCGCCCTTCCACGTGGCATAGGCCTGCATGTCGTCCCAGGCGAGATGCACCACCGGCTGGTTCGGCTGCGCATCGGGGCCATCCGGGCCATAGGGCTTCTGCCAGCTCGCGCCGGGCACATATTGCCACCAGTCCCAATAGTTCTTCGACGGCTTGGCCGGCGGGGTGAACACAGCCGATCCGGGCTGGAGCATGTAATCCGGGATCTGTTCGCGCGGCACGCCGAAGGCCGCCGGATCGACCGGCTTTTCGGCGACGGTGACATAGCCGGTTGCCTTCACGAACGCGGCGAATTGCGCGTTGGTCACCTCGTGCGGGTCGATCCAGAAGCCGTCTACCGTGGTCTCGCGCGGGGGGCCTTCCTCGGCATAGACCGCGTCCTCGCCCATCAGGAAGCTGCCGCCTTCGATCCGCACGCGCGCGCTGGGCGGCTGCTTGCAGGTGGCGGTGGTGGCAAAATCGCTCGCGCTTTGCGGCAGCGGCGGTGCCTCGGGCACGGGTTCCGAACAGGCGGCAAGGCCGATCACGGCCAGCAGAGCCGGCAGGTTCCTGAATGTCATCGCCGCACGTCTCCTCCGCCTGCGCCCAGCGCGGCGATATCGGCAACCGAGGCGCGCAGGAAGTCCCCCGGCACTGAGTGGGCCCATTCCGAACACGCCGTCGCAAAGCCGATGGTCGCGTCACGCGCCATGCCGGTGATCAGGCCATGCACGATCCCGGCGGCAAAGGCATCGCCAGTGCCGACGCGGTCGACGATGTTTTCGAGGGCGGCGGTACTGCTGACCGACAGGCCGTCGCGGTCGGCCAGCAGTCCGGTGATGTCCTGCCGGTCGCTCGAAAACACCTCGCGCTGGGTCGCGGCCACGTGCCGGATGCGCGGCGAGAGCGCGAACATGGCCTGCGCGGCGGCGTGGAAACCCTCGGCCGGATCGCCACCCGAATAATCCCCGCCCGCCATCATCGCGGCGGCACGGCGACCGGCAAACACCAGATCGGCCGCACATGACAGCTCGCGCAAGACTGCCGCCGCCTGCGCCTCGCGTCCCTGCCAGAGGGTCGGCCGGAAATTGGTGTCGAAGGCGATTTTCACGCCCGCAGCCTGTGCCGCGGCGATGGCATCGCGCAGCGCGGTGAGCGCCTTGTCGCCCAGCGCGGCAGTGATCCCGCTGACGAACAGCCAGTCCGCGCCCTCCAGCAGCGCGGGCCAGTCGTAGCGTGCCGGATCAAGGCTGGCGAAGGCCGAACCGGCGCGATCGTAAGTGACGCTGGCGGGCCGCGTCATCGCGCCGGGCTGAAGGAAGAACAGCCCGAGCCGGCTGCCCGCCACCGCCTCGGCCGCAAGCGTCACGCCGAAACCGCGCAGGGTATGGCGCGCCGCAGCCCCCACAGCATTGTCGGGCAGCGCCGTCACCAGCCGCGCATCGTGGCCGAACCCGGCAAGCGCCACCGCGACATTGGCCTCGGCCCCGCAAAAGCTGGGTTCGAGCCGCATCTGTTGCAGCAGCAATTCGCCCGCAGGCGCCGCAAGGCGCAGCAGCACTTCGCCGAAACTGACGATGCGGCCGGATTTCGGCTGGGCAGTGGCACTCATGGCTAGGGGCGTTCCTCGTTCGTCACCGGCAGTTCGAAGGCTGGCAGAGGACGCTGCTCGGTGTCAAACACGTTGCAGATCGGTGCCGCGCCCCAGCAATAGCGCACCAGCCCCGGATCGAAACCGGCAGGGATGGTCACAGCGATCCCGCCACCGGCCAGCCGCGCATCGGCGAAAGTGCAAGTCCGCTCCGCCCCGCCACTGCACAGGATGAACGGCCCCGGCCGGCCCCACGATGCCGCCATTAGCGTGCCGGTGGCGGGCGTCATCGCGATCATCACTTCGTCGCCCGCCCGGCTGGCCGATGCGGGCCGCGGCCCCAGCGCCTCTGCCTTGCCGCCATAGCGCAGGAACGCCATCGCCGCAGCTGCGCGCAGGCCCACCGGCTTCTTAAGCGGCGGGTGGATATCCAGCCGTTCGCCCACGTCCACCGTCGTTACCATTTCGGCCAGCGGATCGGCCTCGGCCACCAGCCGCTGCGCCTCGCGCACTTCGGACCAATTGTGCTCGCCCGGCTGATCCGAGAGCTTGCCGAAGGGCGCAAGCTGGACGATCACCCATGGCACATCCGCCCCGAACCGCGCCCGCCAGCTGGCGAGCAAGGCGGTGAGCTGGCGGCGATAGGCCTCACGCGGGGCAGGGCGGTTGGCGTTGTTCTCGCCCTGATACCACAACACTCCGGCGAGCGGCGTGTTGCCCAGCGGCGCGATCATGGCGTTGAACAGGTTGGCATATCCCATGCGCGGGCGGCCGGCAGGCTGGCCCGGAGGCGGCGGGTTGACCCACATGCCATCGAGCTGCGCACCATATTGCGCCTCGGCCGCCACCGGATCGGCGCGGAATGCATCGAGGATCGCCAGCCCCTCCTCCGCGCCGCCTGCCGCCTTGAGCCCGTCATAGGGCAGCCATGCCTCGATCGGCGTCCCGCCCATCGAAGCGTCGATCAGGCCGACGGGCACTTTCTGCGCATTGGCAATCGCGCGCCCGGCGATGAGGCACACGGCCGAGAAATCGGCTGAACCCTCGAAGGCGCTGCTCCACGTGGCAGGCGCGGCGAAGGCGCGCTGTTCGGTGCGCGCCGTCGCGATCGGCACGGAGATAAGGCTGATGGTCTTGTCGATGGCCACGCGCCGCTCGTTATCGGGCATGGCGGTCTCCCGCATCGACCACTGCATGTTCGATTGGCCCGAACACAGGAACACATCGCCGACTGACAGATTGTTCGCCGTCAGCGTCTCAGCAGCCGAGGTCACGGTGAGCGCCAGGCCGGTGGTCGCCGCCATCGCGGGGAACTCGGCCTGCCATGCGCCCGCGCCATCGGCGATGACACCGCGCGGGACATCGCCCAACCGCACTTCGACCTTGCGGCCGGGCGCAGCGGTGCCGGTGACGACAATCGGCTTGCCGCGCTGGAACACTGCGCCATCCGCAATCAGCGGGCCGAGGCCCAGCGATTGCGCCATCGCGGCGGACGGCAGGGCGGTGCCCAGCAGCACGGCTGCAAGGACGAATTTGCGCATGACTTCCCTCTCCGCTTCAGCCGCGCCAGATCGGCGCGGGCAGTCCGGTCACGCCGGGCCGATAGACGAACACGTCGCCCGCCTGCGGCTCGCGGGCAAGCTGTTCGTGCAAAAGCCCCTCGCGCGCCGACGTGACGAACAGCAGATCGAAATCGGGGCCGCCAAAGGCCGGGCAGGTGACCTGACTGACGGGCAGGTCGATCTGCGCAAACGGGCTGCCGTCGGGGTTGTAAGCCGTCACCCGCCCGCTGCCCCACTCGGCATTCCATATGCGCCCCGCCGCATCGACATCCGCGCCATCGGGGAAAGCCTCCCCCGCAAGCCGTGCGAACACGGCCGGTTCGCCCAGCGCGCCGCTATCGGCATCGAGCGGATAGCGCAGGATCTCCTGCGTCGGCGTATCGGTGAAATAGAGCGAGCTGCCATCGGGGGCAAAGCAGGTCGCGTTGCTGATCGAGATCCCGCCGCGCAAGATTGCAGGTACAGCATCACGGCGATCGAGCCGGTAGAGCGAGCCGCCCTCGCCCTGCGCAAGCTTGCGGTTCTCGACCATGCTCCCCGCCCAGAACCGCCCTTGCCGGTCCACCCGCCCGTCATTCATGCGGATGCCGCGATAGTCCGGTTCGACCTTGCAGAGCCACTGGCAGATTCCGGTCGCCGGGGCATAGAGCGCAAAGCCGCTGGCAAAGGCGCAGACAAGCTGGGCGGGATCGGCGGTCAGCCCGAGCGATCCGAGCCGCTCGGGCAGATCGAAACGCGTCAGTTCAGCCGATGGCCAATCGAGCCGCAGCAATTGCGCCGACTGGATATCGGTGAACCACAGGCAGGAGAGCCGATGATCCCACACCGGCCCTTCGCCCAACACGCAGCCAGCGGGAATGGTGGCAACCAGCTCCATGCCTCACCACCACGTCGCATAGAGCGCGACGAGGATCGCCACCACCGCAGCCGAAGCGACGTTGAAGCCGCTGGTGGTCTTGTAGCTCACCCCCTCAGTGGTGATGCGATCGGCATTGGCGGCGGCCGGCATCACGAAGGACAACACTACCGCAATCGCCAGCGCGGCGAGAAACACGATCCCCATCCGGTCAAGGAACGGGATTTCCGGTGCGATGATCTTGAGCGCATAGGACAACAGCACCGAAGCCGCCGCCGCCCCGATCGCGCCCGCCTCGCTCGCCTTCTTCCAGAACAGGCCGAGCAGGAAGATCACGGTGATCCCCGGCGTAAAGAAGCCCGAGAACTCCTGGATGAACTGGAACGCCTGATCCGACCCGCCCAGCAGCGGGCGCGCGGTGACGAGAGCGAGCAGGGTGGCAACCGCTGCGCTGGTGCGGCCGACCAGCACGAGGTGCTTCTCCTGCCCCGCCCTTTGCGCGCCCTCTGCCGCCGCCGGATCGATGCTGCGGAACTTGGCATAGAGATCGAGCGTGAAGATCGTCGCGATCGAATTGATCTTGGACGCGGTCGAGGCGACCACCGCCGCCATCAGCGCCGCAAACACGAGGCCGAGGATGCCCGAGGGCAGATAGCGCATCATGGTGGGATAGGCCTCGTCCGGCTTGGCAAGATCGGGCGCGAGGATCACCGCAGCAATCCCCGGCAGCACCACGATCACCGGCATCAGCAGCTTGAGGAAGGCGGCGAACACGATGCCCTTCTGCGCTTCGGGCAGGCTCTTGGCGGCGAGCGCGCGCTGGATGATGTACTGGTTGAAACCCCAATAGCTGAGGTTGGCGATCCACATCCCGCCCAGCAGCACCGAGAGACCCGGCAGATCCTTGTAGAAGGGATTGTCGGGCGACAGGATCATGTCGAACTTGCCCGGCAGTTCGGTCGTCATGCGCGTGAAGCCGCCGATGATCCCGGCATCGCCGCCGATCTCTGCCAGAGTGATGCCCGAAATCAGCAGGCCGCCACAGATCAGCAAGCTGACCTGCACGATATCGGTCATCGCCACCGCCTTGAGCCCGCCATAAAGCTGATACAGCAGCGCGAACCCGCCCAGCGCGAACAGCGCGACGTCCTGATCGACGCCAGCGACCTTGTTCACCGCAATCGAGCCCAGCCACACGATCGAGGTGAGGTTCACGAACACGTACAGCGCCAGCCAGAACACTGCCATCAGCGTGCGGATGCGGGTGCCGTACCGCTGTTCAAGGAACTGCGGCATGGTGACGATGTCGTTTTTCAGGAAGATCGGCAGGAAGAACTTGCCGACGATCAGCAGCGTCAGCGCCGCCATCCATTCATAGGAAGCAATCGCCAGGCCGATGGCATAGCCCGATCCCGACATGCCGATGATCTGTTCGGCCGAGATATTGGCCGCGATCAGCGATGCGCCGATGGCCCACCACGGCAGGCTTTTGGAGGCGAGAAAGTAGTCGGAGCTATCCTTCTGATGCCCGGCCTTTTCGCGGCTCACGAACTGTGCGAGACCGAAAATGAAGATCGCATAGGCTGCGATCACGATGATATCGATGGTTGCCAATCCCACTGGCGCTCTCCCCGTTTTTCGGTTTTGTTGCATTAATAGTATAATTAGGCAATAGCCGTTAGACAAAGCTGCGCAGAAGTGAAGGGACGGATGATGGCGGGCACAATCGAAGGCAGGCTGCCGCTGGTGGCAATCCTGCGCGGGCTGGAGCCGGAACGCGCGGTGGCCGTGGGCGAAGTGCTGGTGAATGCCGGGTTCGATATCATCGAAGTGCCCCTCAATTCGCCCGAGCCTCTGACGAGCATCGCCGCACTGGTCGAGGCGCTGGGGGATTGCGCGCTGATCGGCGCGGGCACGGTGCTCACGGAAGCCCAGGTCGATGATCTGGCCGCCATCGGCGCGCAGCTGGTGGTCTCGCCCAATTGCAACCCGGCTGTGATCCGCCGCACGGCCGCGCATGGCATGGTGAGCATGCCCGGCGTCGTCACTCCGACCGAGATGTTCGCCGCGCTCGAAGCCGGAGCGACAGGGCTCAAGATCTTCCCCGCCGAAATGATCAGCCCCGCAATCATCAAGGCGGTGCGCGCCGTGCTGCCCCCGCAGGTGCCGGTGCTGGCAGTGGGCGGCATCAATACCGGCAACATGGGCGAATTTCTCGCCGCGGGTGCAGCGGGCTTCGGGATCGGCGGATCGCTGTTCAAACCGGGCAAACCGCTGGCGGACATTGCTGCCGACGCGCGCGAGATTGTCGCCGCGTTCAAGGCCGCACGGGGCGCCTAAGCCACCGAAACCGCAATGTCCCCGTCGCTCAGCGCGCGGGCGTCGAGCAGCCGGATCGCTTCGGTGAGCAAGTCCTGCGCCGCCTGCGCCGCGCCTTCGGCATCGCCGCGCTCGATCGCCAGATAGATGCGTTCGTGATCGGCGACGCTCGCCATGCGCACGCCCTTCACCGAATTGGTCAACCGGATCGAAAAGCGCAGGGCAGTATCGATCACGTGGCTGAACTGGATGAAGAAGCGGTTCCCGCTCGCGTGCAGGATCGCGATGTGGAAGGCGATGTCGGATTCGAGCGAATCCATCCGGCCCTCGTCAGCCTCGCGCATGTCATGCAAGCGGGCGGCAATCTGAGCGATGGCGGCGCGGTCCTGCCGGGTCGCCGCAGCGGCGGCGGCCTTGGGCTCGATCCCTTCGCGCACCACCAGAAAGTCGCGCATCAGCTCGAACGAAAACCGGCGTTGCAGCGTCCAGCGCAGCACGTCGGGATCGAGGATGTTCCATTTCGATTCCGGCTCGACATAGGTGCCGCGCCGCGGCCGCGAGCCGACCAGACCCTTGGCGGTCAGCATCTTCACTGCCTCGCGGATCACGGTGCGCGAGGTGTCGTGCTGCTTGGCGAGTTCGGCCTCGATCGGCAGGCTGCCGCCCGGCGCAACATCGCCGCGCACGATCTGCCCGCCGATGCGCTCCACCACTTCGCCGGTGAGATACTGGCTCGCCATCACACTCTCCCGCCGTCGATGATGAAGTGCTGGTTGGTGATCATCCGGCTATCGTCCGAAGCAAGGAACAGCGCAAGGTTGGCCGCATCGCGCGGCTCGATCCGCTGCTTGAGGCAGACCTGCTCCATCCATTCGGCCTCGGCCTCGGGGGTCAGCCACAGATCGAGCTGGCGCTGGGTGACGACCCAGCCGGGCAGGATCGTGTTCACGCGGATGCCGTCCGGCCCGTATTGCCGCGCGAGCGCCTTGGTCATGCCCAGCAGCCCGGCCTTGGCGGTGACATAGCCGGGCATCCCGTCCGGGCCGAGCACGGCGTTGATCGAAGAGAAATTGACGATCGCCCCGCCTGCCCCGCCCGCGCGCATCAGTTCGATGGCGGCTTGCGAGGCGAAGAACGCGCAGTCGAGGTTCACCGCCATGCACTTGCGCCAGCTCTCCTCGCTGGTTTCCAGCGGATCGTGGCGGGTATCGTTGGCGACATTGTTGATCAGCACATTGAGCCCGCCAGCCGCGGCGGCGAAATCGGCGATGGCGGCCTTGAGCGCTGGTGCATCGGTCACATCGACGCGGGCAAACCACGGGCGGGCGTATCCGCCTGCCTGCAACCGGTCGGCCAGCGCCGCTGCCGCATCATCGGCCAGATCGAGGTGGCCGACAATCGCCCCCTGCTCGCTGAACGCCTCGACCATGGCCGCACCGATGCCGGTCGCCCCGCCGGTGATGAACACGCGGCGCCCGGCGAGGCTGGGATAGGTGGCGTAGGCTCGCATCAGTGGCTCTCCCGTTTGACCTCGTCGCCGCTGCACCCGACCAGGAAGTCGAGATCGGCACCGAGATGCGCCTGCATCACGTGGCGGCGATGCATCGCGACATAGCCGCGCGTGCTGTCATATTCCTCGGGCTGTCGTGCTGCCGCACGGCGGGCGAGTTCCTCGTCCGACACCATCAGGTTGAGCGTGCGGGCATCGGCATCAAGCACGATCTCGTCCCCGGTCTCGACCAGGCCGAGCGGCCCGCCAACCGAGGTTTCGGGCGAAACATGCAGCACCACCGTGCCGAACGCCGTGCCACTCATGCGTGCATCGGAAATGCGCACCATGTCGGTCACGCCCTGTTCGAGCAGCTTGCGCGGCAGCGGCATGTTGCCGACTTCGGGCATCCCCGGATAGCCCTTGGGCCCGCAGCCTTTCAGCACCATGATCGAACTGGCATCGATCGCGAGATCGGGATCGTCGACCCGCGCCTTGAAGTCCTCGATCGTCTCGAACACGACCGCGCGCCCGCGATGGCTGAGCAGCTGCGGCGAGGCCGCGCTCGGCTTCATGATCGCGCCGTCAGGGGCGATGTTGCCGCGCAGCACCCAGATGCCCGAAGCCTGCTTGAACGGCTGATCGGGTGTGGCGATCACAGCCGGATTGAAGATTTCCGCGCCTGCAATCTGCTGCCCGATGGTCTCGCCCGAGACTGTCTCGACCTCGAGATTGAGATGGTCCGCCATCGCCGACATCAGCGCGGGCATGCCACCGGCGTAGTGCAGATCCTCCATCAGATATTCACCCGAGGGCATGATGTTGGCGAGCAGCGGCATGTCGCCACCCAGCCTGTCGAAATCATCGAGGCTCAAGGGCACGCCCACGCGGCCCGCCAGCGCGAGCAGATGGATCACCGAATTGGTCGATCCGCCGATGGCGGCATGCACACGGATGGCGTTCTCGAAAGCTTCACGGGTGAGGAAATGCGACAGGCGCTTGTCCTGCCGCACCAGCTCGACGATCCGCCGCCCGGTCGCATGGGCCATCGCCTGCCGGTTGGCATCCACCGCGGGGATCGTGGCATTGTATTTGAGCGCGACGCCCAGCACCTCGGAAATCGCGGCAAAGCTGGAGGCGGAACCCATCGTGTTGCACGTGCCGCGCGAACGCGACATGCCGCTTTCCGCGGCAAAGAATTCCTGCGGGCTCATGTCGCCCGCGCGCACCGCTTCGGACAGCTTCCACACGTCGGTGCCGGAACCGATGTCCTTGCCCTTGAACTTGCCGTTGAGCATCGGGCCGGATGAGACCACCATCGTCGGCAGGTTGACGCTGGCCGCGCCCATGATCTGCCCCGGCGTAGTCTTGTCGCAGCCGCCCAGCAGCACCACCCCGTCGATGGGGTTGCCGCGGATCGATTCCTCGACTTCCATCGCCAGCAGGTTGCGGAACAGCATCGCGGTAGGGCGCATCTGCGTTTCGCCCAGCGACATCGCCGGGAACTCAAGCGGCAGGCCGCCCGCTTCCCACACCCCGCGCTTCACGTATTCGGCAAGCTCGCGCATGTGCGAATTGCACGGCGTCAGCTCCGACCAGGTGTTGCAGATGCCGATCACCGGACGCCCGTCGAAGGCGTCAGCGGGGAACCCTTGCGCCTTCATCCACGAGCGATGGATGAACCCGTCCCGATCGAGCTTGCCATAAGAGTGCGCGCTGCGCCGCTTGCTGGAATTGCCCCCCATGTCTCTTGTCGGACCTTTCATTGTTCTGGTGTTGGACGTTCAATAATCACAATAATGTGCAATGTTGAATAATACTATCATTTAATCCCGGCCGAGCGATTTGGCGGCTGGCGACGGGTTATCTGCATGACGGCTAACCCGCGGGTTCGGGCGAGAGGCTCGCCTTGGCCTTGGCGTTCTCGGCGCGGACGTGCGCTTCGGAATAGCGGCGGATGTCTTCCTGCGACCAGAAGCTGCCGGTGTGCCAGCGCGGGTGTTCGACCGTGCCTTCCCACGCGAACAGCGCGCGCAGCATCGCGCTCACCCGCTCCGGCTGGGCTGCGGCGAGATCGCGCGCTTCGCCGGGGTCTTGCGCGAGGTTGTAAAGCTGCGGCGCGCGGTCGGGGAAACGCAGCAGCTTCCACGGCCCCTGCCGCATCGCCGCCACGGTGTCATAGCGCCAGTGGAGCGTGCGTTCGGCTGCACTGCCGGCGACCGGCAGCGGCAGTCCGTCCAGCCCGCGCGGGACTGTTTCGCCCGCCAGCATCAGTGCGGTCGGCACGATGTCCATCAGCGAGACGGGATGCGAACGCCGCTCGCCTGCCCCCGCCCCGTCGGGCCAGCGCACGATCATCGGCACCCTGATCCCGCCTTCGAGCAGCGTGCCCTTCATGCCTCGCAGCGGCCGGTTGTCGGCATCGAGCCCGATCGCATCGCCGCCATTGTCGTTGGTAAAAATCACCAGCGTGTCGCGATCAAGCCCACGCGCCCGCAGTGCCTCCAGCACCCGCCCGGTGGCGCGGTCCAGCGCCCAGGTCATCGCCGCCAGCCGCCGCCGCTGCGGATCGGCGATGTGGCGGAAGCGGGCAAGATCGGCGGCGGTCGCATCCATCGGCGTGTGCGGCGCGGTGAAGGCGAGATAGAGCAGGAACGGCCTGTCCCCCGCCGCGTCGATCTGGGCGATGGCCTCGCTGGCGAAATCATCGGTGAGATAGGCGCGCGCCTCCGCCGCCACGCCATTGCGTTGAAGCGCGCCGCGCTGGAGTGCCTCGGGGAAATAGCGGCTGTTGCCGCCGATCAGCCCGTAGAAATGATCGAACCCGCGCGCATTGGGATGGAACTGCGGCGCATCGCCCAGATGCCACTTGCCCACCGCGATGGTGCGATAGCCGAGCGGTTTCAGCCGGTCGGCCAGCGTGCGCTCGCCGGTCGCGAGGCCCATGTAGGCCGGATCGATGCCGGGCGCGGGATCGTGGGTCAGGTTGAATTCAAAGCCATAGCGCAGCGGGTGCCGCCCGGTCAGCAAACCGGCGCGCGAGGGGCTGCAGAACGGCGTGGTCGCATAGGCCTGATCATAGACCACGCCGCCCCGCGCCAGCGCGTCGAGGTTGGGCGTTGCCATCTCGCGGCTGCCCTGAAAGCCGAAATCGCCATAGCCCGCATCATCGGCGAGGATGATGACGATGTTGGGCCTGCGCGCCGGTTCAGCGGCAAGCGGCACCGACAAGCACCCGCCCAGCACCAGCGCCGCAAGTGCGGCGACAAAAGTGGCAAGGATGCGGCGCCCGCGGATCATCGGCCCGCCCGGGAGCGATCGGTTTCGGCGCGCGTCTGTGCTTCGACCTTGGCCAGCAGCGCCGCCAGCCGAGCGACGTCTCCGGGCCGTTCGCTGGCGAGATTGCGCCGCTCGCCAATGTCGCGCGACAGGTCGTAAAGCTGCGGCTGGCGGCTGGCGGCGCTTTCGATCCCCTTGCCCGCGACGAAGGCCGCCTGCTCGGGATTGCGCATCGGCGCGATATATTTGAGCGAGCCTTCGCGGATGGCGAAACCGGCAACCGATTCCTTGAACAGCCAGCCGCGCCCTTGTCCGCTCTGCCCGAGCCATGCGGACAGGAGGTTCTGGCTGTCGATCGCCACATTGTCGGAAAGCGGCGCGCCGGTGAGCGCGGCGAGCGAGGCGAACAGATCGACCTGCGTCAGCAGCGCATCGCTCACCCCCGGCTTGATCCGCCCCGGCCACCACGCGAACGTCGGCACCCGTGCGCCCGCTTCGAAGGCGCTGTACTTGCCGCCGCGCAAAGGGCCTGCGGGCGTGTGATCGCCCAGCATCTCGGCCGCGCCGTCTTCATAGCCGTCATTGAGCACCGGGCCATTGTCGGACGAGAAGATCACCAGCGTGTTGTCGGCAAGGCCCAGCCGTTCGAGCTCGGCGATCACCTGCCCCGTCATCCAGTCCATCTGCACGATCGAATCCCCGCGCGGCCCCATGGTGGTCGCGCCCTGGAAGCGCTTGCCCGGCATGCGCGGCACGTGCGGATCGTGCAGGGGAAAGAACAGGAAGAACGGCTTGTCGCGGTTGGCGCGGATGAAGTCGACCGCCTTGCCGGTGACAACTTCGTGCAGGTCTTCATCGACCCATTCCGCCGCCTTGCCCCCCTTCATGTAGCCGATGCGCGAGACGCCGTTGATGATCGTGTCGGAATGCTGGCGGTCGGCCCCGTAGCGGCGCAGCTCGGGGTTTTCGGTGCCGGTCGGCCGGTCGCCGATCTTGCCCTGATAGCTGACGCTGAGCGGATCGGCCGGATCTAGCCCGACGACGCGCTGGTTTTCGAGATAGACCGTCGGCACCCGGTCCATGGTCGAGGGCAGCAGGAAGGAATAGTCGAACCCGATCTCGCGCGGGCCGGGTGTCACTTCCGCATTCCAGTCGACCTTGCCGTCGCCCAGCCCGAGGTGCCACTTGCCGACGACGCCGGTGGTGTAGCCCTGTCCTTTCAGCATGTCGGGAAGCGTGAACTTGTCCGGGCGGATCAGCGCGGGCGCATCGCCGGGCAGGATCTCGGCGCGGCTGCGAAAGCCATATTCGCCGGTGAGCAAGGCATAGCGCGATGGCGTGCAGGTCGCGGCGGTGGCGTGGGCATCGGTGAAGCGCACACCTTCGCGCGCCAGCCGGTCCATCGCCGGGGTTGGAATGCCCCTGGCACCGTAGGACGCCAGATCGCCGTAACCGAGATCGTCGGCATAGAGGATGATGATGTTGGGCAGCCGTTCGGATGGAGCCGGGGCGGCAGCCTGCGGCCTCTCGCCCGTCGCGCAGGAGGCCGTCGCCGCGGCCAGCAGGGCCAGGCAGGCAGCGCGGACAAGTCCGGGGCGGCGGGTCAGCATCGGCTGGTCTCCATGATTGCGCGCGGTCATTGCGGCTTGCCTTTGGCAGCGCCCGGCTTGGGCCATGTGCCTAGCGGCGGGAAGGCCGGCTGGGCTGCCATCTGCGCGTGCCACACCGCATAAAGCTTCGCGAGTTCAGCCATGTTCGCCGCGTTGGCCGGCGCGATGTTGTTCCTCTCGCCCGGATCGCTGCGCAGGTTGAACAGCAACTTGTTCTCGCCCGTGTCGATGTATTTGAGATCGCCGATCACCATTGCCGCCTGTTTCTGATCGAACTTGCGGAAGAACAGCACCGGCTGCGGATCGCCGCTCTTCTCGCCGTGCAGATACGGCACGAGGTCGACCCCATCGAGCGGCTTGTCTGGCTTGACCGTGATGCCGAGCTGCGAGGCCAGCGTGCCGGTGATGTCCATCGCGCTGATCGGGCGGGTGAAGTCGCGCCCGCCGGGGATCATCGCGGGCCAGCGCATGGCAAAGGGCACGCGGATGCCGCCTTCGAACAGCTGGCTCTTGCCGCCGCGCAGCGGGCCGTTGTCGGCAACCGGCTGCTCGCCGGTCGCGCGGTCGATCACCCCGCCATTATCCGACAGGAAGATGACGATGGTGTTGTCCACCACTCCCCTCGCATCGAGTTCGGCCAGCACCCGGCCGACGCCGTCATCCACCGCGCTGATCATCGCCGCATAGGTGCGCCGCCGCGGATCGGCGATGTGCGGGAAACGCGCGAGATACTTCTCGCTCGCCTGCAGCGGCGCGTGCGGCGCGTTGTAGGCAAGGTAGAGGAAGAACGGCTGCGGCTGCCCCGCCCGCCGCCGCACGAAATCGACCGCGCGGTCGCTCAGCTCGTCGGTGAGATACTGGCCGAAGGTCACCCGCGCGCCGTTGTCGATCAGCTTGGTGCGGTACCAGTCATAGGGCTTCTTCGACTGGCTGATGTCCTCGAATTCGATCTCTTCGGGCAGGTAGCTGTGTCCGCCTTCGATGAAGCCGTAGAATTCGTCGAACCCGCGGTTGCGCGGGCGCAGCGTGGGGTGCGTGCCCATGTGCCACTTGCCGACGATCATCGAATAATAGCCCGCGCGTTTCAGCATCTCGGGCAGGATTTCCTCGCTGCGCGGAATACCGCCGCGCGGATCGGCGGGGTCGCCATTGGGATTGCGGTCATAGCCGAAGCGCGACTGGTGCCGCCCGGTCAGCAGCCCCGCCCGGCTCGGCCCGCACACTGGGAAGGTGACATAGGCGCGGGTGAAGCGCACGCCTTCCCTGGCGATGCGGTCGATGTTCGGGGTCGGGATTTGGGTGCTGCCGTTGAAGCCGACATCGGCGTAACCCAGATCGTCGGTGATCACGAGCACGACGTTGGGCCGCTTGGGCGCGCCCGTCCCTTGCGCCGCCGCGAGCGGAGCGAAGGCCAGCGCCAGCATCACCGCCATCCTTGCCATGATCCGCTTTGCGTTCATCTCGCCCGCTCCTGTGCGTTGGTTCTACTTTGCGCTCGCAAAGGGCGTGCGCGCGGCTGCCGGATCATCGCCGGGCGCGAGCGGGACCATGCGGAAACGCCAGCCATATTCCTTCGCGGGCAGGCGATACTTCTCCAGCGGCAAGGCGCCCCAGCTGTTGATCCCGCCAAGGCCCATTTGGCGATGGTCGATATTGACGCTGACGAGATCGCGGAACTCCACCAGCCCGCCGTGGCGATTGAGGGCCTTGGCGCTGCGATCATGATCGAGATCGGATTGCAGCACCGGCAGCGCCGAAAAGCCCAGCAGCCCCTCGCCCGCAATCGCGAGGCCATTCCCCGCCGCATCGCGCAGCGCGAACCAGCGCACGTCGGTTTTCCCGCCGGTTTCCTGCGGGCGCGAGTAATCGTGATACTGCTCGGCCACGGTCGAACGATAGCGCCCGACGGCGGCAGAGGACTTGCGGTCGGCGTAGTTTTCATGCGGGCCGCGGCCGAACCATTCGAGATTGCCGTAAGCGCCTGCCAGTTGCAGGTTGAGCCCCACGCGCGGGATGATCGGCAGCTTGTCCTTGAGCGGCGTGAGCTTGCCCGTCACCTCGACTGCGCCCGATCCGGCAATCCGGTAGGTGGTGGTGAAGCGTGCGGTGCCATCCCCCAGCACATGGGTCGCGGTGATCAGCGCCGCATCGCCATCGCGCACGTGCGTGAAGCCTTCCAGCTTGCGCTGCTCGGTTGCGGCCTTCCACACGCTCGCGGTGCGTAGCAGCCAGTTGGCGCCTGCATCATTGTCGGTCGGCGCGCGCCACAGGTTGGGCGTGAGGCCCGCGACCAGCAGATTGCGGCCATCGACCGTCCACTGCGCCAGCGTGCCGCTCGCCTGATCGAAGGCGAGCGTGCCCTGCCGGGTGGTGACAACCACCCGGCCGCCCTTGGCGCTGATCTTCGGCGCCTTGCCGGTCGGCGCGAAAGCCTTCACCGCAGGCGCGCCCACCAACGCAAGCTGCTCCCATGCGACCAGCGATCCGGCCTCGACCAGCGGAATCGTGCCCGGTTTGGCGCGCGCCTCGATGGTCAGGAAATATTCGCGCCCGTCGCTGCCAGCCTTGGCCTCGGCCGGCAGCGCAATCGCGGCGCTGCTGCGGGCCGCGATGTCCGGCACCGCCAGATCGCCCGAGGCGACCAGCGCCCCGTCCGCTTCCAGCCGCCAGCGGAAATCATAACCGCCGAGCGACAGGAAATCGTGGCGGTTGATCACTTCCACCTTGCCCGCCGCGGCCTGCTTGAAGGCGATCGGCTGATAGACCTTCTTCAGCTCCCACGCATGCGGGTTGAGCGTGCGGTCGGACTGCACGATGCCGTTGGCGAGGAAATTGTCGCTGTCGGGCCGCGGGCTTTCCCCGAAGTCACCGCCATAGGCGAAGAAACGGCGGCCCTTCTCGTCGGTCTTGTAGAGGGTCTGATCGACCCAGTCCCACACATAGCCGCCCTGAAGCCTCGTCGGGTGGGCGTAGATCGCGTCCCAGTATTCCTGGAAATTGCCGAGGCTGTTGCCCATCGCGTGGGCATATTCGGCCTGCACCATCGGCTGCTTGTGGTTCGACCTGGCGTAGTCGATCATCTCGGCAACGCTGTCATACATCGGGGTGTAGACCTCGCTGTAATCGAGCGGGGTGTGCGCTTCGACCGTGCCGTAGCCGCCGTAGGTCACGGGCCGGGTCGGGTCCATCTGCTTGACCCGCGCCGCTGCCTTTTCGAACGTCGGGCCGATCCCCGCCTCGTTGCCGAGCGACCACATGATGATCGAGGGATGGTTGCGATCGCGCTGCACCATGCGCTCGATGCGTTCGAGGTGCGCCAGCTCCCATTCCGGCTTGAAGCCGAGCTGGTAATCGGCGCGGGTTTTGGGAGCCTGTGCCTTGTCGCCCATCTGCATGTATTCGTGGGATTCGATATTGGCCTCGTCCATCACATAGAGGCCATATCTGTCGGCGAGTTCATAGAGATAGGGATCGTTGGGATAGTGCGCGGTGCGCACCGAATTGACGTTCAGCTGTTTCATCAGCTTCACGTCCTCCTCCATCCGCGCACGGCTGACGGCGCGGCCGGTGGCCGGATCATGCTCGTGGCGGTTGACCCCGCGGATGATCACCGGCTTGCCGTTGACCATCAGCATCCCGCCTGTGATCGCGACATTGCGGAAGCCGATCGGGCGGCGGATCACCTCGATCACCCTGCCCTGCCTGTCGGCGAGCGTGGTCTCGAGCGTGTAGAGCTTCGGCGTCTCGGCGCTCCACGGCGCTATCCCCGGCAGTTCCACCGACAGGTCGAACCGCGCACCGCGCACGGCTTGCGGCGCCTGCGCATGGAGCGCGCGCTCCCCGTCCAGCACCCGCACCGCGATGGTGCTGCTCTTGGCCAGCGCCGGCTTCGACAGATCGACCGCGACCGCCAGCCTGCCGGTAACATTGTCCGCGGCCAGCCCCGCGTCGATCCGCAGGTCGGCGATATGTTCAGGTGCACGGGCGAACAGGAACACATCGCGCTCGATCCCCGAAAGGCTCCACATGTCCTGATCTTCGAGATAGCTGCCATCCGAGAAGCGATAGGCCTCGATCGCGATGGTGTTGCGACCCGGCCGGAGCAGCGCGGTCACATCGAATTCGGCCGGCAGCTTGGCATCTTCGGAATAGCCTGCACGCTTGCCGTTGATCCAGACGTAATAGGCCGAATTGACCGCGCCGATATGCAGGATCACCTGCCGGTCGTTCCAGCCTTCAGGCACGGAGAATTCGCGGCGGTAGGAGCCGACCGGATTGTAGTCGTCCGGCAGGAACGGCTGGTTGGCCGGAAAGACATACTCGATGTTGACGTAGTGGGGGATGTCGAAGCCTTGCAATTCCCAGTTGCCGGGAACCTTGATGCGGCTCCAGCCGGATATGTCGAAACCGGGGTTCTGAAAGCCCGCCGGGCGTTCGGCAGGATTTTTCGCCCACTTGAACGCCCACTCGCCATTCAACGACAGGAACCGCGCCGAGCCCGCCCGGTCATCGCGCGCGGCGGCTTCAGCGCTCTCATAAGCGAAGAAGGTCGTGCGCATCGGCAGGCGGTCGATCTGGTTGACCTCGGGGTTTTCCCATTCGGGCGCAGGCTCCTGCGCCATGACGAGGGCGGCGGTGCTGGTGGTGGCCAGCGCAAGAGCAGCAAGCAGGAACCGCTTCGACATCATTCACCGGCCTCGTTCTGGCGCTGATAGACACGCACATAATCGACTTCATAGCGCGACGGGAACGTCGTTTGCGCCAACGGCCCGCCCCGCTGCCCGCCGAGCGCGAGGTTGAGCAGCAGAAAATGCGGCTGGCGGAACGGATGCGGCAGCGGCGCATCGGCCCCGCCGTTCTTCACATTGTCGAGGTCGATCCGGTTCATCAGCCGCCCGTCGAGCCACAGTGTGATCTCGTCATGGCTCCAGTCCATAACCCAAGTGTGGAACTGCTTGTCCCAATCGGGATCCTGCGTGATGTCCGCGAGCGGAATTTTCGCCCCCTTCCACACCGGGTTGGCTGGATTGCGCGCGGCCCAGGCGAAATTGGCGAGGATGGAGTTCTCGTAGTACTCCATGATGTCGATCTCGCCCTTGGCCGGCCATTTGCCGTCCACGCCGAGCGTCCAGATTGCCGGCCACAGGCCTTGTTCGGCCTTGATCCGCGCACGGATCTCGAACCGGCCATAGAGGAACTGGCGCTTGCCCTCGGTCGTCAGGCTGGCCGAGGTGAACTGGATGAAGCGGCGCTTGGCGAATTCGGGCTTTTCGTCGGGATCACCGAAGCGCGGATTGGCGCGGCGGGTGCGCCGACCCTCGATCACCAGCACGCCGTTTTCGACAAAGGCATTCTCGCGCTGATACCACTGCATCTCGCCGTTGCGCTTGAAGCCTTCCTCGAAGCCCCAGTTCTTGGGATCGGGCTTGCCGTCCTTGTCGAACTCGTCGGCCCATACCAGCGTGTAGCCTGCGAGCGGCGGCAAGGTGTCGGGCTGCTGCGCCATCGCCGGGCTGGCACTGGCAAACAGTCCGGCGGCAATGCCGGTGGTCATCGGGACTTTCGAAAACATCATGTCTGCGCCCTGCGATGTCGTCAGCCGGGGCCCGGCACGCACCGGGCCCCGGCGTGGATGATCAGAAGCTCACCGAAACGCTGAAGTTGTAACGGCGTCCGGCAAAGGCGAGATAGTTGACCAGCTGATCATACTTCATGAACCGCTGCGTGCCGGTGTTGGTGAGGTTCACCGCATTGAATGTCGCGCGGATATTCTTGGTGAAGCGATAGCGCGCCGCCAGATCGAGCTGTTCGCGCGCGGCTTCGATTTCGGGGAGCGTTTCGGGGCGGGCAAAGCCCAGCGCCACATTCTCGCGCCGGGTGAATTCCGAACGCTTGTTGTAGGCGAGACGCAGACTGAAGCGGCCGTCATCGTAATAGGGTTCGATGTTGAACACCTTGTCCGACAGGCCGCGGCGTCCGATCGGATCGCCTTCCTGGTCCACCAGATCGCTGCTTTCATCGACGATGGTGTAATTCGCCGCGATGCCGAGGTGCTTGAGCGGCCCCGGCAGGTACTTGAAGGCGTGGGCCATGCCCAGCTCCAGCCCCTTGATCTTGGTGCCGGCAAAGTTGCCGAAGGTGCGCACCGCGAACACCTCGTCACCCACCTGCAAGGGCACCTGATCGGAGCCGAGGAAGATGGTGGAATCGATGTTCTTCTGGAACGCGGCAATCGAGATGTAGCCGCCCTTCTGGTAATACCATTCGAACGAGGCATCGAAATTGTCCGAGCGCACCGGATCGAGGCCCGGATTGCCCGAAGTGCCGAAGCCGTCGAAGCCTTCGACCACGTCGCCGCGGATGATGTTGAGGCCCGGCGAAATCTGCGCCAGCCCCGGACGGCCCAGCGTGCGCGAATAGGCGAGGCGCAGGATCATCTCGTCGCTCAGCGCGAAGTTGAAGTTCCCCGAGGGCAGGAAGTCGTCATACTTGCCGCGCAGCACCACCGTATCGAACGCCCCCGGTGTGGTGGCGCTGGGGATGAAGCCGCCCGATGCGGTCTTGGTCTCGACATAGCGCACGCCGACATTGCCGAACAGTTCGACCCCGCCGAGCGCCGTCAGGAAGTCGGCACGCAGATAGCCGGCGAGCGTCTGCTCCGACACGTCGAAGCGTTCCGCTGTGCGCTCGTAGAAGCCCACGCCCGTCGCCGGGTTGACCGCGCGGATGTCGATCAGGTTGAAATATTCCTCGACGCCCGCAAGGTTGCAGTTTCCGGTCGAGCTCCAGGTGCGCGGCAGGTTGCCGCCGAACTGGCTGAGCAGCCCCTCACGGCCCGCAGGCTCGATGCAGGGGGCCAGGAACGCCGAGGTTGCCGCCGCGCCCGGATCGGCGATCGCGCTCGGGTTCACCGGGATGCGCTGGATGTTGACCAGCTGCGCCGGTGCGCGCACGCCGTCCCACGCGGTGAACACGCCCGCGTTCTGGTTCGGGTTCTGGTAGCTGGAACGTTCAAAGCTGCGTTCAGCCCAGCGGAAACCGGCCTTGAAGGCGGTGAAGAAGTTGCCTTCAGGCTCCCAAGTCAGATCGAGCCGGACGGAATCGTCGGTGTTCTGCGTGTCAGAGGCGTTGCGCTGATACTGGAAATACCGCTGGCGCACGTAGTTGATGTCGGCCGGGTTCAGCTCGACGAGGTTGCCCGGCTGCACCAGCGTGGTGACGCCGAAGTTGGGCGCGGGGAACGGGTTCTCGTAGAAAGTGACGTTGGGGATCCGCCCGCCCGTGGTGTCGAAATCGACAAAATTGTAGAAATCCTGCGCGTTGAACACCGGGGTCGGGCCGCCCTGCTGCTCGATCCCGGTGTTGAGCTGCGCCTGGATCACCGTGCGCGCCTGCCCGCGCGAGGTCGTGCCCTTGGCGAACAGGCTGAGGTTCGAGGCGATCTGCCAGTCGGCCTCCAGCGTGTATTGCTGGGAATCGCGCTTGACCGTGTTGATCGAAGGCGCCGCCCCGATGCGGTTGGTGGCCGAAGCGAGCCGTCCGGATTCGAGCAGATAGACCTGCCCGAAGGTCGCCGTTTCGCCCAGCGGGGTGAACACATTGCCAGGGCCGCCGGTCAACACGCCGGCGCGCGGCACGTTGAAGTTGATCGAATAGTTCGAACCGACGAGGTTCTCCTTGATATCGGTCAGCACGGTGTCGAAGCGGATGTCGAGATTGCTCGCCGGCTTCCACTGGATCGTGCCGTTGAAGGACTTCTTCTGGTCATCGCGGGTGCGCTCGAAGAAGCCGAACTGGCCGGGCAGGTAATAGACGTCATTGGCATCGCTCACCCCGTCGCCGTTGGGATCCTCGTTGAGATCATAGCGATAAGGGTTCGGCTGGTTCGAGACGGTTGGCTGGAAAAAGAAGTTGAAGTTGGCGTTGGCCGCGTTCGGATTGTTCTGCGGCACCACATCACCCGTGCGGCGGATCCAGATGCCGGGCGCGTCCTCGAAATCGCCGCCGCCGTAGACTTCCGCAACGCTCGCGGTTTCGCGGTAGCCGATGTTCGCCAGAATGCCGATGTCACCGATGCCGGTGTCACGGAATTGCTTGATGAACAGCGCGTTGATGTCCTGATTGCTGAGACTGCCCACATCCGCGCGCTTTTCGGTGATGGTCAGGTTGGCGGTGAAGTCCTTGCGGCCCTGCAGCGGGGCGCGGGTCTTGAGGTTGATCGTCCCGCCGAGCGAGCCTTCGATCGAGTCCGCGGTCTGCGCCTTGAGGATGTCGACTCCGGCGAACAGTTCGGGCGGCAGGTCCTGGAAATTCACCCCGCGGTCGGCGGCGGTGCCGGACACGATCTCGCCGTTAAGCTGGACGTTGTTTTCCGACAGGCCGCGGATCTGCACCCCCTGCCCTTCGCCGTCATCGCTGCGCGTGACCTGCACGCCGGTGATCCGCTGCAGCGCCTCGGCGATGTTCTCGTTGGCAAGTTGCCCGATATCCTCGGCGGTGATCGTATCCTTGATCTCGCTCGCCCGGCGCTTTTCGTCGATCGAGGTCTCGATGCTCTGCCGCACCCCGCTGACGATGATCTGCGGTTCCGAATCGGGCGCGGTGGTCACATTCGCGGCAGGCTCGCCCTGCGCCTGAGCGCTGGCCTCGGTTACCCAAAGGCCTGAAATGACAGCCACAACGGCCAGCGACGACGCCGAGTTGCGCAGCAAACGAACCATATCTCTCCCCTGTGTATTCTTATTAATCGCAATAATATGATTATTTGCAGATGCAGGGATTGTCAATTGCAGGCCGGGTGCGGGCGAGGGACGTGGGGAGAATGCACGAGCGGAAGCCACCGGGCCGACAGATCGGCCCGCGACGCTGCGCGTGCGACCGGGAGCCGGCCCGGGCGGAAATCATCTGCGCTGATGGGAATGTGATGTTGGTAGCGGAGGAGGGACTCGAACCCCCGACACGCGGATTATGATTCCGCTGCTCTAACCGGCTGAGCTACTCCGCCCCATGGGCATCCGGCGATGGTTTACGGCCGGATTCGGCTCCGGGTGTCGGCCCGGGCGAGGCGCGCACTTAGGGCGCGTGCCGCGCTCGGTCAAGCCCTTTGCACGCCGCGTTCAGAGCCGCTCGCGCCCGCGGAAGGCGCAGGCCTTGACGCGCTCCCACGGGCCGCCGCGATAGCGCCACAGTTCCAGTGCGGGGAAAGCAAACGCTCCCTTGGCGATCCATGGCACCAGCAGCGGGCCAAGGCTGGCCTGAAGCGCCCGCGCCTCGTCCTTTGTCACCTTGTTCTGGATGGTGATGTGGGGGCGCGGCTCGTGGAGATCCTGCGATGTCAGGCTGCCATGGAAATGTTCGGCGATGATCGCGCGCAGAGCCAGCAACTGCGGCGCTTCCAGCGCGATTGCCGTGCCCTTGCCCAGATCCATCACCCCTTTCACCGCACCTTGCGGAGCCGCGAATTCACCCGCCACGCGGGGAATGAAATCGGTCAGTTCCTCCAGCAGCGACGGCGCGAAGGCGTGGAACAGGGTCACGTGGGCGTGGAGGTGGTTGCGCTCGGCCGGGTAATGCGCGCGGCGCAGGCCCTCGGCAAAATTGG
>VFQO010000765.1_pt1 | contig 30436 bp, 20 predicted proteins | sample 3512331 | NCBI WGS metagenome assembly VFQO01 (sample SAMN10412371, study PRJNA504923) | tailings metagenome | isolation source: Replicate 3 from Balatoc abandoned mine | place: Philippines: Itogon, Benguet | collected 2017-08-28 | reverse complement strand
CGCACTCGAAACCGCTGACCTGCAGGCCCTGAGCACGGCCGCGATCCGCGCGCTGGGCACCGACCAGCTGAACGCGCTGGACACCGCGCAGATGGCCGCACTGACGACCGCGCAGGTCGCGGCCCTGACCACCGCGCAAGTGGCCGCGCTGAGCACCGAAGACCTGAATGCGCTGGACAGCGCCCAGTTCGCCGCGCTCACCGCCGCACAGATTGCCAAGCTGACGACCGAGCAGGTCGCCAACCTCGAAAGCGCCGACATCGCCGCGCTGAGCACGGCACAGATCCGCGCGCTCACCACCGCCAGCATCGCCGCGCTCGACACCGAGTCGGTGGCTGCACTGAGCACCGCACAGGTCGCGGCACTGACCACGGCCCAGGTCAAGGCCCTGGAAACCGCCGACATCGCTGCGCTGGAAACCGCTGACCTGCAGGCGCTGAGCACCGTGCAACTGCGCGCGCTCAGCACCGACCAGCTCGCCGCGCTGGACACCGAGCAGATGGCCGCCCTGACGACGGCACAGGTCGCCGCGCTGACGGCCACGCCGCAGGTGTCGAGCCTGAGCACCGAAGGCCTGAACGCGCTGGGCACGGCGCAGATCGCCGCGATGACGACGGCGCAGATCGCCAAGCTCACGACCGAGCAGGTCGCGAACCTGGAGTCGTCCGACGTCGCTGCGCTGAGCACCGCGCAAGTGCGTGCGCTCACCACGGCCGGCATCGCCGCGCTCGACACCGAGTCGGTGGCCGCGCTCAGCACCGCGCAAGTCGCCGCGCTGACCACGGCGCAGGTCAAGGCACTCGAAACCGCTGACGTCGCCGCGCTGGAGACCGCCGACCTGCAGGCGCTGAGCACGGCCGCGATCCGCGCGCTGAGCACCGACCAGCTCAACGCCCTGGGCACCGCCCAGATGGCCGCGCTGACGACCGCGCAGGTGGCCGCACTGACCACCGCGCAAGTCGCCGGCCTGAGCACCGAAGACCTGAACGCGCTCGACAGCGCGCAGTTCTCGGCCCTGACCGCCGCGCAGATCGCCAAGCTGACGACCGAGCAGGTCGCCAACCTGGAAAGCGCCGACGTCGCCGCCCTGAGCACGGCGCAGATCCGCGCGCTCACCGCCGCCAGCATCGCCGCACTCGACACCGAGTCGGTGGCGGCACTGAGCACCGCGCAGGTGGCGGCGCTGACCACGGCCCAGATCAAGGCGCTGGAGACGGCCGACGTCGCCGCGCTGGAGACCGCCGACCTGCAGGCGCTGAGCACGCTGCAAATGCGTGCGCTGAGCACGGCCCAGCTGAACGCGCTGGACACCGAGCAGATGGCCGCGCTGACCACCGCGCAGGTCGCGGCGCTCACGACTGCGCAGGTCGCCAACCTCAGCACCGAAGACCTGAATGCACTCGACAGCGCACAGTTCGCCGCGCTGACCGGCGTGCAGATCTCCAAGCTGACGACCGAGCAGGTCGCCAACCTGGAGAGCGCCGACGTCGCCGCGCTGAGCACGGCACAGATCCGTGCGCTGACCGCCGCCAGCATCGCCGCACTCGACACCGAGTCGGTGGCGGCACTCAGCACGGCGCAGGTCGCCGCACTGACCACGGTGCAGATCAAGGCGCTGGAGACGGCCGACGTCGCAGCTCTCGAAACCGCTGACCTGCAAGCCCTGAGCACGGCGGCCATCCGCGTGCTCAGCACCGACCAGCTGAACGCGCTGGGCACGGCCCAGATGGCGGCGCTGACGACGGCACAGGTCGCTGCCCTGACGACGGCGCAGGTCGCCGGCCTGAGCACCGAAGACCTGAACGCGCTCGACAGCACGCAATTCGCCGCGCTGACCGGCGTGCAGATCTCCAAGCTGACGACCGAGCAGGTCGCCAACCTGGAGAGCGCCGACATCGCCGCGCTGAGCACGGCACAGATCCGGTCGCTCACCGCTGCCAGCATCGCCGCGCTCGACACCGAGTCGGTGGCAGCACTGAGCACCGCGCAAGTGGCGGCACTGACCACGGCGCAAGTCAAGGCTCTGGAGACGGCCGACGTCGCTGCCCTGGAAACGGCCGACCTGCAAGCGCTGAGCACGGCGGCCATCCGCGTGCTCAACACCGACCAGCTGAACGCGCTGGGCACGGCCCAGATGGCCGCGCTGACGACCGCCCAGGTCGCGGCCCTGACGACGGCACAGGTCGCCGGCCTGAGCACCGAAGACCTGAACGCACTCGACAGCGCGCAGTTCTCGGCGCTGACCGCCGCGCAGATCGCCAAGCTGACGACCGAGCAGGTCGCCAACCTGGAAAGCGCCGACGTCGCCGCCCTGAGCACGGCGCAGATCCGCGCGCTCACCGCCGCCAGCATCGCCGCACTCGACACCGAGTCGGTGGCGGCACTGAGCACCGCGCAGGTGGCGGCGCTGACCACGGCCCAGATCAAGGCGCTGGAGACGGCCGACGTCGCCGCGCTGGAGACCGCCGACCTGCAGGCGCTGAGCACGCTGCAAATGCGTGCGCTGAGCACGGCCCAGCTGAACGCGCTGGACACCGAGCAGATGGCCGCGCTGACCACCGCGCAGGTCGCGGCACTCACGACCGCGCAAGTTGCCGGCCTCAGCACCGAAGACCTGAACGCGCTGGGCACCGGTCAGTTCGCCGCGCTCACCGCCGCCCAGATCGCCAAGCTGACGACCGAGCAGGTCGCCAACCTGGAAAGCGCTGACGTCGCCGCCCTGAGCACGGCGCAGATCCGCGCACTGACCGCCGCCAGCATCGCAGCACTCGACACCGAGTCGGTGGCGGCACTGAGCACCGCGCAAGTGGCGGCGCTGACCACGGCGCAGATCAAGGCACTCGAAACCGCCGACGTCGCCGCACTGGAAACGGCCGATCTGCAAGCCCTGAGCACAGCGGCCATCCGCGTGCTCAGCACCGACCAGCTGAGCGCCCTCGACACGGCCCAGATGGCCGCGCTGACGACGGCCCAGGTCGCCGCCCTGACGACGGCACAGGTCGCCGGCCTGAGCACCGAAGACCTGAACGCACTCGACAGCGCGCAGTTCTCGGCGCTGACCGCCGCCCAGATCGCCAAGCTGACGACCGAGCAGGTCGCCAACCTGGAAAGCGCCGACGTCGCCGCCCTGAGCACGGCGCAGATCCGCGCGCTCACCGCCGCCAGCATCGCCGCACTCGACACCGAGTCGGTGGCGGCACTGAGCACCGCGCAGGTGGCGGCGCTGACCACGGCCCAGATCAAGGCGCTGGAGACGGCCGACGTCGCCGCGCTGGAGACGGCCGACCTGCAGGCACTGAGCACGGTGCAGATCCGCGCGCTCAGCACCGACCAGGTCGTGGCCTTCACCACCGAGCAGGTGGCGGCGCTGACGACCGCGCAGGTCGCGGCGCTGACCACGGCGCAGCTGGCAGCCTTCGAGACGGCCGACCTGGCCGCGCTGGAGACGGCCGACATCGCCGCGCTGACGGTGGCGCAGGTCGCCAAGCTGGGCACCGCGCAGATCGAGGCGCTGGGCTCGCTGCAGTTCGAAGCCCTGGGCACGGCGCAGCTGGCGGCCTTCACGACGGCGCAGATCGCCGCCATCGAGACCGCCGACCTGGTGGCCATCGGCAGCGCCGACATCACGGCACTGACGGCGGCGCAGGTCCGGGCGCTGGACAGCGAGCAGATCGGCGCACTCAGCACCGATCAGCTGTCCGCCCTGACGACCCTGCAGCTGCGTGCCATCGACAGCGCCGACATCGCGGCGCTCGACAGCGCCGACATCGTGGCGCTGGGCACCGAGCAGCTGGCGGCGCTGACGACGGCGCAATATGCGGCGATGGCCACCGACGCCTTCGCGGCCCTGTCCAGCGACGACATCGCGGCGCTGACCACGGCGCAGGCCGCGGCGCTGAGCGTCGAACAGATCGTGGCCTTCACCACCGACCAGATCGCCGGCCTCGAGACGCGCGACATCCAGGCCTTCTCGATGGAGCAGGTGGCCGCGTTCGAGACCGCCGACATCGCGGTGATGACGTCGACGCAGCTGGATTCGATGCTGGTGGCCTCGCCGATGGTGCTGGACCTGGACGGCAACGGCGTCACCACGCTGGCGGCGTCGGACGGCGTGAACTTCGACCTCAACGGCACCGGCAACGCGCAGCAGGTGGGCTGGGTCGGCGGCGGCGACGCACTGCTGGTGCGCGACCGCAACGGCGACGGCAGCATCAACGACGGCACCGAGCTGTACGGCGTGGCCACGCGCACCGCTGACGGCAGCCGCGCCGGCAACGGCTACGCCGCGCTGGCCACCGAGGACAGCAACGGCGACGGCAAGATCACGGCCACCGATGCCGCCTTCAACGAGCTGAAGCTGTGGGTCGATGCCAACGCCGACGGCAAGACCGACACCGGCGAACTGCGCGGCCTGGTGGACATGGGCATCGTCGAGCTCGACCTCAGCTACGCCACCACCAACCGCGTGGAGAACGGCAACTACGTCGGCATGGTGTCCAGCTACACCACCGCCGACGGCCAGAGCCGCGAGATGGCCGACGTGTGGTTCGGCAAGCAGGCCCCGGCCCCGCTGCCGGAAGCCGGCGAGCTGCTGGCGGCCCCGGCGGCCGAGCTGCTGACGGGTTCGACCCCGGCGGCAGGCGGCACCGGCAGCACCGGCGGCGCCACCACGCTGACCGCCAGCAGCGCGCTGCGCAGCCTGCTCGACGACGAGCTGAGCCGCAACGGGCCGCTGATCTAAGCGCCCGGCCGGCCAGACCAGGCCGCCCCCCAGGGCCCGACAGCCGCGAAATGCGGCCGCCGGGCCCTGCTTCTTGTGCGATCAGGCGCGGGCCGGCTGTCGCCCAATGGCGGCATGGAACGTCCGCCCTCCGCGACTGCCGTGCCCGCTTCGGCTTCTGCCCCGGTGCACCTGTACCAGATCGCCTATTCCCCGGCGACGCTGGCGGCCGTGGAGCCGGGCTACGCCGTGCTCGACAACCTGGCCAACACCCGGCCCGACTGGTACGAGTACGCGCCGATCCGCCGCTTCCTGCTGGAGCAGCCGCTGGACGACGGCGCCTGGTACGGCTTCTTCTCGCCCAAGTTCGGCAACAAGACGCAGCTCAGCGCCGAGCAGGTGCGCGACGCCGTGCGCAGCAGCGGCGCCGACGTGGTGCTGTTCTCGCCGCAGCCCGACATGGGGGCCTTCTTCCTGAACGTGTTCGAGCAGGGCGAGACCTTCGACCCCGGCCTGATCGACGCCTACGAAGGCCTGCTGCGCCACATCGGCATGCCGGTGGCGCTGCGCGCGCTGGTGATGGACTCGCGCCAGATCGTCTTCAGCAACTACTTCGTGGCCCGCCCCGCCTTCTGGCGCGCCTGGCTGCAGCTGAACGAAGCGCTGTGGGCCGTGTGCGAAGGCCCGACCACACCGCTGCAGCAGGCGCTGACGCGGCCCACCAGCTACCCCGGCAACGCACAGCGCAAGGTCTTCCTGCAAGAACGTGCCGCCTCGCTGCTGCTGACGCTGCAGCCGCACTGGACCACGCACGCTGCCAACCCGTTCACGATGGGCTGGTCGATGTCGCGCTTCCGCCAGCACCCCACCGAGGCCGTGATGAGCGACGCGCTGAAGATCGCGTACCGCGACCAGGGCTTCCCGCAGTACATGCAGGCCTTCGCGGCGTTGCGCGAACGCTTCCGCCAGCCCGCCGCGGCCTGAGGCCCGCCCACCATGCTGAAGATCTACGCCATCAACCTCGACAAGCGCAGCGACCGCTGGGACGCCCTGCGCGCCAGCTGCCTGGCGCAGGGCCTGAACCCGGCCGCGGTGCAGCGCCTGCCGGCGGTGGAAGACGCCAGCTTCGGCGCCCTGGGCTGCGCCAAGTCGCACGTGGCGGCGCTGTCGCACTTCCTCACGCACGACAGCGCGCCCTTCTGCCTGGTGCTGGAAGACGACTTCGAGCTGCTGCGCCCCTGGGGCGAGTTCGTCGCCACCTTCAACCAGCTCGCCACCGAACGCGTGGACTGGGACGCGCTGCTGCTGATGGGCACCGCCGTCGTCGCGCCGCCGCCGCAGGCACCGGGCGTGGCGCGGCTGCTGGAAGCGCAGTCGGCCGCCGCCTACCTCGTGAGCCGGCGCTACGCGGCCACGGTGCTGGCGTGTTTTGCCGAGTGCATCCCGCAGATGGAAGCGCTGCGCGGCCTGGGCCCGCGGCACCCGCTGCTGGGCCGGCTGGCCATCGACCAGGCCTGGAAGACGCTGCAGCGGCGCGACCGCTGGTACATCTTCTCGCCCGCCTTCGGCCGCCAGCGGCCGTCGTTCTCGGACATCGAGCAGCGCGACGTGGACTACGGCGCGATGACCTACGGCCTTGCCGCCGCCTGAAGTGCCGTGGACGACGCCGTGAACCCCACCACCCCGGCCGGCGCCGCCTGCACGCTGGTGCAGCGCCTGCAGGGTGGCCTGGGCAACCAGCTCTTCCAGATCGCGTTTGCGCGCAAGCTCGCGCGTGCCAGCGGCGCGGCGCTGGCCTACGACATCGACAGCTTCGGCCACGACGCCTACGGCCGCGTGCCGCTGCTGCACCGGCTGCTGCCCGACGCCCCCGTGCTGCGCGTGGCCACGCTGCCGCCGGCCACGACGCGGCTGCTGCCCGAAAGCGCCTTCCCGATGCCGGCCAGCGGGCCGATGCCGGCGCGCTTCGCGCTGCCCACGGGCCTGACGCACCTGGTGCTGGACGGCTACTGGCAGGACCACCGCTTCGTCGACGCCGAAGACGCCGCGCTGCTGGCCGCCGCGCTGGCCAAGCAGCTGCCCGCAAGCGCGGCGCCGATCGCCGAACGCGTGCGCGCCGCACGCTGCCCGGTGTCGCTGCACGTGCGCCGCCACGACTACAAGCACCACGGCCTGTGCGCCGAGGCCTACTACCTGGACACGCTGGCCTGGCTGCAGCGCCGCCACGGCGCGCTCGACCTGTTCGTGTTCTCCGACGAGCCCAACTACACACGCCACCTGCTGCGCAGCGCCGGCTGGACCGGGCAGCTGGTGCACAGCGGCAGCGACGTCGGCGACCTGCACCTGATGACGCTGTGCCGCCGCCACGTCATCTCGAACTCCAGCTATTCGTGGTGGGGCGCACTGCTGTCGGGCAGCGACGACGTCGTCTGCCCCGCGCCGTGGTCCTTCATCGGCCACGTCTCGCCGCAGCTGTGCCCGCCGCACTGGCGGCGCGTGCAGGGCGCGGTCGAGCAACTGGTGTCGACGCAGCGCTTCACCGCGCAGCTGGAACAGCACGACCCCGGGCGCGACGACGCGCTCAGCCCCGAGGAAGCCCCATGGACCAACGCCTGCGCCTGACGCGACTGATCGACAGCATCTCGCGCGACCCTGCCGCGCACCGCGACAGCGACGCGGTGCTGCAGCAGATCCTGGGCGAAGGCGATGCCTTCTTCGTGCAGGTGGGTGCCAACGACGGCGAGCAGAACGACCCGCTGATCGACGTCATCCGCAGCAACCCGCGCCTGCGCGGCCTGCTGGTGGAGCCGATTCCGTACTACTACGACAAGCTGGTGCAGCTGCACCGCGAGCGCCTGTCGCGCATCAACATCCTGCGCGCGGGCATCTCCAACGAAGCGCGTTCGATCCCGTTCTACTACGTCGACCCCGCGGTCGCCGACGAGATGGACGGCGACGGCCCGCCCAACCGCTGGGCCCACGGCCAGGGCTCGACGCAGCGCGACGTGATCGTCTACTGGATCCGCCAGAACGCCTTCCGCGGCGCGCACTACCGCGACAACATCCCGCGCTACATCGACGCCATCGTCACCGCCGAGCTCGACTTCGTGCCGCTGCACACGGTGACCGCCAGCGAGCGCTTCCCGGTCATCGACGCACTCGTCATCGACGTGCAGGGCCACGAGCTGGAGGTGCTGCAGAGCGTCAACTTCTCGACGCGGCGGCCGCGCTTCGTGTACTACGAAGACGACATCGAGGCCAACACCGCCATCGACGCGCTGCTCAGCCGCCAGGGCTACCGCTACCTGTGCGGCAAGGAGAACAAGCTCTACTACGACCTGTCGGCCTTCGGCGGCCACCACGTGCGCTTCGACGCCACGGTGGACCCGCTGCCCCACGCCGGGCTGCGCCTGGTGCACAAGGTCGTCTCCACCTGCATCGCACGCGACCTGGAGGTGTGGAAGGTGACGGCGCCGCAGGTGCTGAGCCGCATCGCCGCCGTGCACTACGAAGTGGTGGTGCCCGACGCCGAGGTGGCGCAGTTCGAGGCCGCCACGCCGGCCCCGTACCGCGTGGTGCCCGAGAGCCGCTACGGCGAAGGCCGCAGCCTGGAGTGGGTGCGCGCGCAGCTGCCCGCGGCGCAGGCGCACCGCGCCGGCTGGTACTGGCAGCAACTGCTGAAGCTGCAGGCCGTGCGCGCGGCCGAGCGCGCCGACGACGTGGTGCTGATCTGGGACGCCGACACCGTGCCGGTGGCCAACCTGCACTTCGTGGCCGCCGACGGCCGCCTGGTGCTGCGCGCCGCGCGCGAGCACCACGCGCCCTACTTCGCGGCGCTGCAGCGCCTGCTGGGCCTGCCGCGCCAGGTGGACCTGTCGTTCATCGCGCAGTGCATGCCCGCGCGCGCACGCTGGGCACGCGGCATGGCCTCGGCCATCGAGGCGCGGCACGGCGTGCACTGGTTCGAGGCCATCCTGCGCTGCGCCGAGACCGGCGACGCCAGCGGCTTCTCGGAGTACGAGACGCTGGGCAGCTGGGTCTTCCACCACCACAACGACGAGATCGTGTTCAGCGCCAGCACCTGGGCACGCCAGGGCAAGAAGGTGTTCGGCTCGCTGGAGAACTTCGCGCGCGTGATCGGGCTGGACTACGTGGCGTTCGAGAACTGGGAGTGAGGGGCGCTGCGCTCAGGCAGCGCAGGGCACACAAGCAAAAGGGGCCCGCACTGCGGGCCCTTTGTCGTTGTGCGTATGCGGCCTGCGCCTCAGCGAAAACGCAGCAGCGGCAGCCGCCCGTACAGCAGCGGGTCACCCTGCAGGTAGCGCGTGCGTGCCAGCGAGCCGACGATGCTGCGCAGCGCGCGGCCGTCCTCGGGCGCGGCGGCGATCGGCGGCAGCTCCTGCTGCGCCAGCAGCTGCGCGATGCGGCCGGCCACGCCGACCAGCTGCGCCGCGTGCGCGGCCTCGACGCCGTCGCGCTGCAGGCGTTCGGACCAGCGCGCGCCGAAACCGGCTTCGTCGAGCACGCCACCGTCGCCGAAGGCTTCGGCCAGCACGCTGCTCGATTCAATGAACAGCGCCTGGCGCTCGTGGTCCATGTCGAAGGCAGTCAGCTGCGCCGGATCCCAGAACACGTCGGCCGGGTCGATGTCGGCCAAGTGGTCGTACTGCACGTGCCAGCCGCGTGCCTTCTCGGCCTTGCTGAAGCGCGCCTTGCGCTCGGCCAGGATCTTTCGGCGGCCGTGTTCCAGGCTGCGCACCGGGTAGTGCTTGTGGATGAAGCGCGTGGGGAACACGCGCGCACCAGGCACGCGGATGTGGTGGCCGCCGAGCGAGGAGATGTCGACCTCGGGGTGGCCCTTCCAGGCCTTCACCTGGCGCTGGTTGAAGCGCTCGGTGCCCGAATACAGCGTCATCGAGGCCTCGAAGTCGGTCGGGTCGACCACCGTGTCGGCGGTGAGGCGGAAGTTGAAGAGCTTGAAGTTGACGAGGTTGTAGCCGGCCGCATCCACGCGGTCCAGGCCCTCGCGCAGCGACAGCCCCGGCCACGGCGCGTGGCGGATCTCGTCGGCGTCCACGTGCAGGAACCAGTCGTGGCCCAGCGTGCGCGAGCGCGCCTCCTTCAGCTTGAGCAGCGCGGTCCAGTCGTAGACCTCGCGGCCGTCCTCGAAGAAGCGCACGGTCTCGATGTCGGTGACGCCGCGGCCCACGAGGTCGGCCACGCGTTCGGCCGTGCCGTCGGTGGAGGCGTTGTCGATCAGGTGCACGTCCACGCCTTGCGCGATGAGCTTGCAGACGGCCTCGCGCACGACGTCGGCCTCGTTGTAGACGGCCATGATGGCGCAGGCGGTTTTCATCGTCCGGGTGTCCTCTTCAGCGCAGCCACTCGCCCACGCCGCGCCCCAGCGACAGCAGGATGGCGTTGAGCTGCTGCCCGTCGTGCAGCGCGTTGACGTGGGCCACGCGCAGGTTGTAGTGCTCGGCCTCGGCGCCCATCACGTCGAACAGCGAGCGCCGGCCCAGCTGCTGCCACTGCTGCAGCGTGAAGTTGCGCACCTGCTCGCTGTCGCGCAGCACGGCGCCGACGCGGCGCGCACGGTCGAAACTGGCCTGTGTCTGCTCGAAGACTTCCTGCACGCGGTAGCGCCGCACTTCCAGTGTTTCCTCGCGCTGCAGCAGCGCCGCCTGCGCGCGCTTGCGCGCGGCTTCGCTGGCCGCGGGCATGCCGGGCGCCAGCAGCGGAATGCTGACGGCGATGCCGACCGCCAGCGAGCCGGTCTTCTGCTGGCCCAGCGTGCCGCCGGCACCGGCGGTGACGCCACCGCCCAGCGACCAGCTCACCTGCGGCCGGTTGGCTGCCGCGGTGGCCTGGGCCAGGCGTTCGGCGGCATTGGCCTGCGCGGCCAGTTGCGCCAGGTCCGCCGAGCGTTCCACGTCGGCCACCAGTTCGGGCAGCGGCGGCACCTGCAGCAGCACGGTGGACAGGCCCTGCACGCCCGGCAGCCCGTCGCCCACCAGGCGGCGCAGCCGCACCTCGACCTGCCGCGCCTGGCTCTGTGCCTGGCTCTGCGCCAGCTCGGCCTGCTGCAGCGACTTGCGCGCCTGCACCAGTTCGCTGGCGCGGCCGCGGTCGGCGCGCACGATGGTCTCCAGCGCCTCGACCAGGCACGCCATCTTGCGCGCGTACTGGCCGTAGACCAGCACGTGCTGGCGGTAGCGGCTGCGTTCCAGCGCCAGCGACACGGTGGTCGCGGCGAGTTGTTCCTGCTGGCTCACCGCGCCCAGCCGTGCCGATTCGGCCAGCTGCGTGCGCCAGTCGGTGAGGCGGTCGGTGCGGCCGCCGTCGTACAGCAGCTGGCTGACGTTGAAGCTGGCCGTGGCCTGCAGCGCCTGCGTGAAGTTCATGCCGCCGGCACGCTCGGCCGTGCTGCTGAGCCCGCCGCCCAGCCCGGCCTGCACCGACTTGCCGGCCTTGACCTCGTCCACGTCGTCGAGCGCGGCCGACGCCAGCAGCCGCGCCGCACCCAGCGCCTGGCTGCGGTCGAGCGCGTCGCGCACCAGGCCGGCAAGCTGCGCGCGCGGGTCGATGGCGGCGCTGTCGGCGCCGGTGTCGGCCGGTGTCGCGGCCACGGCTTCTTCGTCGACACAGCGTGCCGTGGCGTCGGCCACGGCGCCGGCGGCAGCCAGGGCCAGCAGGGCACGGGCGATGGAATGGCGGGACGCTCTCATGCCGTCAGTCTCGGCGCTGGAGGGTGCCGGCGATCGGCGGATATCAGGCGGCTTCGCGGGCCAGTTCGCGCTGGCCCGCGCACGGCGTCCTACCGCTCGGTGAACGCTTCCTGGCTCTTCAGCATCGGCCGCAGCATGAAGCTGAGCACCGAACGCTGGCCGGTGCGCACGTCCACCGTGCCGGCCATGCCGGGCAGGATGGTCAGCGGCTTGCCGCCGGCCTTGAGCTGCGCGCGCTCGGCGCGGATCAGCGCACGGTAGTAGGTGGCGTCGGCCGCGGCGGCGCGTTCGGGGTCGCCCAACACGTCGGGGCTGATCGACTGCACCACGCCCTTCATGCCGCCGTAGACGGTGTAGTCGTAGGCGCTGAGCTTGATGGTGACGTCCTGCCCCACCTTCACGAAGCCGATGTCGGCCGGCTTGATGCGCGCTTCCACCAGCACGCGCGCGCTGATCGGCACGATCTCCATCACGGTGGCACCGGCCGGCACCACGCCGCCCAGCGTGTTGGTCTTGATGGTCTTGACGATGCCGCGCACCGGGCTCTTCAGCACCGTGCGGCGCAGCACGTCGTCGCGCACCACCATCTGCTCTTCCACCTGCGCCAGCTCGTTGCGCACGCGCACGAGCTCGGCGCTGGCTTCCTGGCGGAAGCGGTTCACGCGCTCCTGCGTCTGCAGGTGCAGGTCGTTGACCTGGCGCCGCACGCGCATCACCTCGACCTCGCTCATCAGGCCCTTGGCCGACATCGCCTCGGCCACCGCCAGTTCCTTGTTCAGCAGGCCCATGCTGCGGCGTTTCAGGTCCACCGCCTCGTTCAGCGCCTGCTGGCGCGCGTTGTACGAGTCGGTCTCGGCCTGCAGCACGGCGGTGGCACCCTGCAGTTCGTCGGGGAAGCTCAGCGGCCGGCCGGCGGATTCGGCCTGCAGCCGTGCCATGGTGGCGCGCAGCGCCTGGCGCTTGGCCTGGCCTTCGGCCTGCTGGGCCTCGAAGCGCGTGGGGTCCAGCAGCGCGAGGTCGTCGCCCTCGGCCACCTGCTGGCCTTCGCGCACCATCAGCTCGCGCAGGATGCCGCCTTCCAGGCTGGCGATGACCTGCTCGCGGCCTTCGGGGATGACACGCGCGTTGGCGCGCGCGATCACGTCCACCTGTGCCACGGCGGCCCACAGCACCGCCACTGCCAGGATCAGCAGCATCAGGTACACGGCCCACATCGCGGCGGGCGCGGCTTCCACCACCTGGGCTGCGCGCACCGGCGTCACGTAGGCCAGGTCACCTTCGCGCAGCACGGCCTTGCCGCCACCCGCGCCCGGCGCCACCTTCGGCTGGCCGCGGCTGAAGATCACAGCGACGCCTCACGCTGCACCGGCTGCGCGCTCGGGTGCATGTGCACGTTGGCCCCTTGCGGGCCCGGCGCGGCGGCCGGCTTGCCCTGCAGCGCGGCCAGCACCTGGTCCTTCGGGCCGTCCATCACCACGCGGCCGGCGTCGATGACGACGATGCGCTGCACCAGTTCCAGCACCGCCGGGCGGTGCGTCACCATCACGAGCGTGCAGTTGCCGGCGGCTTCCTTCAGTTGGCGCAGGAAGGCGACCTCGCTCTGCGCGTCCATCGAGCTGGTGGGCTCGTCCATCAGCAAGATCTGCGGCCGGGTCACCAGGCAGCGCGCCAGCGCCACCAGCTGGCGTTGGCCGCCCGACAGCAGCGCGCCGGCCTCGCCCACCGGCAGGTCCCAGCCCTGCGGATGGGCGTTGACCAGGCGGTCCAGCCCTGTCACGCGCGCCACGTCGGCCAGGCGCGCGGGGTCGGCCGTGGGGCGGTCGAGCAGCACGTTGTCGCGCAGCGTGCCGTGGAACAGGCGCGGGTCCTGCGAGACGAAACCCACGCGCGCGCGGTAGTCGGCGGGGTCGATCTGGCGCAGGTCGATGCCGTCGGCCTCGACCATGCCTTCGGTGGGCTGGTACAGCCCGGCCAGCAGCCGCAGCACCGTGCTCTTGCCGCTGCCGATGCGGCCCAGCATCGCCACGCGCTCGCCCGGCTGGATCGCCAGCGTCACGCCCTTCAGCACCTGCGGCGCTTCGCTCTCACCCTGCGGCGGGTAGGCGAAACCCACGTCGTGCAGGCCGATGCGGCCGCTGAGTTCGGGGCGCGGCACGTACTGGCGGCCGACCTCGCGGTCGGTGGGCTGGGCCATCACGCGGTCCAGCGTGCGCATCGCCGCGCGCGCGCCCTGGTAGCGCGTGGCCAGCGCCACCACGCTGTTCAGCGGCGCCAGCGCGCGGCCCGAGAACATCACGGCGCCGATCAGCGCACCGGCGGTGATGACCTTGGCGTCGATCAGGTGCACGCCCCACACCAGCAGCACCAGCGTCACGGCCTGCTGCGCCGCCATCGACAGGTTGGTGGTGAGCGCGGTGATCGCGCGCGAGCGCACCAGCGACGTGCTGGCAGCGACGCTGCTTTCCTCGTACTGGCGCAGGAAGCGGCCCTGCGCGCCGGCGGCCTTCAGGTCCTCGATGCCGTCCACGGCCTCGACCAGCACGCCGTGCAAGTCGGCCGTCTGCTGCATGTTCTGCATCGTCGCGCGGCGCAGCGAGGTTTGGATCAGCGCCGACATCAGCAGCAGCAGCGGCACGGCCACCGCCGGCACGAAGCCCAGCGGGCCGCCGATGACGAAGGTCATCGCGATGAAGACCAGCACGAAGGGCAGGTCCGACAGCGCCGCCAGCGTGGCCGAGGCGAAGAACTCGCGCACGGTCTCGATCTGGCCGATCTGGTGCGCGAAGGCGCCGGCCGAGGCCGGGCGCTGTTCCATGCGGATGCCCAGGCTCTGGCGGAACAGCGCGATGCCGACCGTGATGTCGCTCTTGCGGCCGGCGAGGTCGATCAGGTAGGCGCGCAGCTGCCGCGCCATCAGGTCGAACAGCAGCGCCAGGCCGGCACCGCCGGCCAGCCACCACAGCGTGACGAAGGCCTGGTTCGGGATCACCTTGTCGTAGATGACCGAGGTGACCAGGCCCGTGGCCAGCATCAGCACGTTGCTCAGCAGCGCCGCGACCAGTGCCGAGCGGTAGTACGGCAGGAAGCGCCGCAGCGTGCCCCAGAACCAGTGCTGCGCGGGGTCGGCCAGCAGCGCGCGGTCTTCGGCCGCCGGCTGGTGCCGCACCTGCGGCGTGGCCACCAGCGCCATGCCGGTGTATTCGCCCTGCAGTTCGGTCTCGGCGGCGACGCAGGCGTGGTGCTGGCGGCCGGGCATCACCACGTCGTAGTGCGTGCCGTTGGCGTGCCGCGCCACCACGATGCAGGCGTCGCCTTCCTTCAGCAGCAGCACCGCCGGCAGCAGCAGCGCGTTCAGCTCGGCGATGGGCCGCTGCACCAGGCCGGCGTTGAAGCCGGCCTCGCGCAGCGCACGCACCGCCTGGTCGGGGCCGAGCCGGCCGCGGATGCCCTGGCTCGACAGCAGCGACTCGGGCGAACGCTCGCGGCCGTGGTGCTGCGTGATCCAGCTGAGCGCGTGCGCCAGCGCGTCGTTGTCGATGTCCCACGCAGCCGCGCCCCCGGCCGCGGCGGCGGCCTGGTGTTCGGCGGGGCTGTGGGCACTCATCGCGGTGAAGTGGCGTCAGCGCCGGTGCTGCAGCGCCAGGCGCTCGAACGCGTCTTCGATGTCACGCACCAGCAGCGGCAGGTCGAACAGCGGCGACTGGCGGCCGTGTTCGGCCAGGTAGCGCTTGTACGACGCCACGCGCGCCGGCGTGCGGCCCAGGTCCACCGCGAGCTTCTCGTAGGCGGGCAGGGTCTCGGTGATCAGGTCGGGCAGGCCGACGGCCGTGAGCAGGCTGCCGGCCATGCGGCTGATGTAGCTGCGGCCGCTGCGCGTGAGGATGGGCGTGCCCATCCACAGCGCGTCGCTGGCGGTGGTGCCGGCGTTGTACGGGAAGGTGTCGAGCACGAGGTCGGCACACGCGAAGCGCGCCAGGTACTCGGGCGGCGCCACGCGCGGCGCGAAGATGAGGCGCTCGCGCGCGATGCCGTGCGCGTCGGCCTGGCGCAGCATGTTCTCGCGCGCGGTGTCGTTGTCGGCCAGCAGCCACAGCACGCTGTCGGGCACCTGCTGCAGGATGCGCATCCAGGCCGTGAAGACCTCGAACGTGAACTTGTGGTTGTTGTTGAACGAGCAATACACGAAGCGGTCGTCGGGCAGCCCGCACTGCGCCCGCGTGGGCGTGGGCGCCACCGCGCGCTGGCGGTCGCTGACCTGGTAGCAGTGCGGCAGCCGGATCGGGCGCTCGGTGCAGTAGGGCTCGAGTGCCGTGGGCATCGAGAAGTCGTCGGCCAAGATCCAGTCCACCCCCGGTAGCGCGGACGTTCCCGGCAGGCCCAGGTAGCTCACCTGCACCGGTGCCGGACGCTGACCCAGGATGGCCGGGCGCGCGCCGCTGGTCAGGCCCTGCAGGTCCACCAGCACGTCGATGCCGGCCTGCGCGATCAGCCGCGCCGCGGTCTGGTCGTCGACGCCGGCCAGGCGCACGTGGTGATCCATGGCCTTCAGGATGCGCTGGCGCTGCGGCGTGTTCGACTCCGGCGTCCAGCAGAAGGCCCAGACCTCGAAGCGACTGCGGTCGTGCAGTTCGAACAGTTCTGGCGTCAGCAGGCCCACGGCGTGCAGGTGCAGGTCGCCCGAGAGGTAGCCGATCTTGATGCGGCCCGTGCGCGCCGGGCCCTGCGTGTGCAGCGGCAGGGCGGCCGCGCGCGGCACGCGCTCGAAGGCGAAGCGCTGCGCCGCCAGCAGTTGCAGCGCGGGGTCGTCGCTGACGTTCATCATCGCCAGCGGCGAGGTGCCCAGCAGCAGCTGGTTGGGTGTGACGTCGCCCACCGGTTCGTACAGCGGCCAGGCGCACTGCTTCTGGCGCACGTGCACGTGGTGCTGGATGACGTCGAACTGCTCGGCCTTCAGCTCCAGGCTGCGGCGCAGCTGTGCTTCGGCCTCGGGGAAGCGGCGCTGCGACTCCAGCAGCCGCGCGCTGTTGTTCAGCGCGTGCAGGCGGTGGTCCAGCGTGTCGGCGTCGTCGAGCGCCTGCGCCCACTGCGCCAGCGCTGCGTCGACCTCCTTGCGGCGTTCGTGCAGGTGGCCCAGGTTCAGCCGCGCCGGCGCAAAGCGCGGCTGCACCTGCAGCGCCTGCAGGTAGGCGGCCTCGGCGTCGGCGTCGCGGCCCAGTGCCGACAGCAGCGTGCCCCAGTTGAAGCAGGCCACGTGGCGCACGGGCGAGGTCGAGGCCGCGATCCAGCGCCCGTACAGGTCGGCGGCGGCCGCAGCCTGGCCCGCGGCCTGCAACGCAGCGGCGCGCTCCATCAGCGCGGGCAGGGTCAGCAGCGTGTCGGGGTCGGTGGCGGCAGCGGTCACGGAGTCCATGCGGCTCCTTCAAGGCGAGGATCAACCGATGCTAGGCACTGCCCCTGCCGCCTGCCGGCGAAGAAAGGGGCGGTTTCCGGCGCTGATCGGGCTGCACCGCGGCTGCCGGGGAGGGCGCTTGGCGCTGCGCACGAGCGCAACAGCTTGCAAGCAACGGCGGGGGTGTGGCCAAGTTGGCGCCCAGGCCGACTGGCCTGGCACCGGCCGGCGCTATGCTCGCGCGGCGCAAGAAAGGTGCGTTCGGCATGCAAGATCTGGGCTTGGGGTTGGTGCTGCTGGCCCTGGTGGCCGGCCTGGTGTGGGTGCTGGCGGGTCGCCCGCGCATCGGCGCACGCCTGTGGCCGTGGCGCCGCCAGCGCGACCGCGAGCGCAGCAGCACCGCCCAGCTCAGCACCGCGTCGCTGACCACACGCGCCAGCGACGACACGCTGCCGCACCAGCCGCTGTCCTTCGAGACGCAAGCGCCCGCCCCGCTCGACGACCGGGCCGCAGCGCCTGCCCCGACCCCGGGCCAGGTCTCGGCCGCACCGACACTGGACGAGACCCTGCCGTCGTCCTGGCCCGCGCAGGCGGGCGCCGATGCCGGCGACGGCGCGCAGGCACCTGCGCAGGCGGACGACCAGCTCGACGAGCAAGCCGCGCTGCTGGCCGCCTATGCCGCGGCCGAGCTGGCGGCCACGCGCCCGCCGCCCGTGCCGGCCAGCCCTGCCGCGCCGGCGGCCGTTCCCCTGCCGACTGCGCCGACACGCGATACCGGCCCCGACACCGCCCCTGGCGGGCTGTTCGACACCCCACCGCCGCAGGTGGAACGCCGCCGGGCCGACGCCGCGGCCGTGGCCGAACGCCGCGCGGTGGCGCTGCGCCTGGCCGCCGAACGGCGTGCTGCCGAGGAGGCCGAGCGCGCCGCCGCCGAGGCCGCGGCCAGCGCCGCCATTGCCGACGCGCAGCGCCTGGCGCTCGACCGGGCGGCCGCACGGGCGGCGGCGGCTGCACGGGCACAGGCCGAGCAGGACGAGCGCGACCGCGCCGCCGAACAGGCGCGGGCCGCGATGGCCCGGCAGGCCGCAGAGGCTGCGGCCGCCGAGCGCGAGGCGGCCGCACGCGAAGCCGAGGCGCTGCAGGCCCAGGCGCGCGACGCCGCCCGGCGCGCCGCCGCCGCCAAGGCCGCCGCCGAGCAGGCAGCGGCCGAGCGCGCGGCAGCCTTGCAGGTGGCACAGGAACACGCGGCCGCGGAGCGTGCCGCAGCTGAACGTGCGGCCGCGGAGCGTGCCGCAGCAGAACACGCGGCCGCGGAGCGTGCAGCGGCCGAACTTGCGGCGGCTGAACGTGCCGCCGCCAGCGCGCCACCAGTGCCCGCTGCAGCGGCACGGCCGCGCAGCCCCGAGGAGGTGCTGGTGATGATCGCCGACGACTCCAAGGTCGTGCGCGTGAAGACCAGCCGCCTGCTGGCCCGACAGGGCTACCGCATCGCGCTGGCCGAAGACGGTGCCGACGCGCTGCGCCAGTTCGACACCGAACTGCCGCAGTTGTTGATCACCGACGTCGAGATGCCCGGCATGGACGGCTTCGAGCTGACGCGCCAGGTGCGCGGCCAGCCGCGCACCGCGACGCTGCCGATCATCATGATCACCTCGGCCGACGACCGTCTGCGTGAGGCCGCAGCCGAAGCCGGCGTGACCGTGCTGATGGGCAAGCCCTACGCCGACGAGGAACTGCTGGCGCAGATCGCGCAGCACGCCGGCGTGGCAGTGCACTCGGCGGCCTGAGCGCCCGCCGGCGCGGAAAACGAACAGGCCCCGCCGGAGCGGGGCCTGTGCCGTGCGGGAAGAGGAAGAAGCCGCAGCGCCGCAGCCGGATCAGCTGTTCGTGGGGGCAGCCGCAGCCGGGGCCACGTGCGCCAGCAAGGCGGCGGGCGGCTCGGCGGTGGCGATCTGGTCGACACCGACCAGCATGGTCAGCGTGAAGAAGGCCGACAGGACGATGGCGGCGAAACGGTGCTGGGTGGCTTGTTGCATGGTGGGCTCCTGGTGCGGTGGCGGCGTTGCGATGGGGTGAACTCTAGGCAGTGCGGCCCCCGGCCGCACGCGGCTTGCGACGAAGCGCGGCAGCGGCCGACAGACGTGCAGCAGGCCGGAACAGGCGGCGCCGCGCCTGCCCCGGCCCATGCAGGGTTAGGGCCTACCACCGACCGGCGGTGGGTCCTACCATCGGCAGCCCGCCAACCGCATGCGCCGGCCCGCACCGGCACCGGAGGACCCCATGCCCACGCTCAACGCCTTCATGCGCAGTGACTTCGGGACCGACAACGTGGCGGGCTACCTGGCGGGCGGCACGCCCAAGACCTTCAAGTACTTCCGATCCTCGCGCGACGCTCTCCCGGCGTTCGTGAATGCGCTGCAGGCCGCTGGCAATTCGACCAAGGTCTACACCACCTACGACACCGCCCCCTGGCCCAAGCACGTGGTGCAGAACGTCAAGGGGCTGGCGTCGCTGCAGGCCAGCAGCGGCGACGGCGCGCTGGAGATCACGCCGGTGGAACAGGTGGTGCGCAAGTGGCCGCGGCAGGTGGTGTCGGCGCGTGGCGGCAGCGCACCGCTGGACAGCGGCTTGCACGCTGCCGCCGTGGCCGTGCGCGACGGTGTTGCAGCGGCCAAGGCCGGCACCCGCGACCGCGGGCTGCAGCGGGCGCTGCGCTACTACATGCTGGCGGCCTATTCGCTGGTGGACATCAGCGCCGCCGAGTCCTTTGCGGGGCTCAAGAACTACGTCGGCACCCTGCTGGTGGGCGACGACGGACGCATCCTGGCCGCCGGCATCAACACCGGTTCGTTCCGCCATGCCGAGGTCAGCACCCTGATCTCCTACTTCCGCAACAACCCGCTGGCCACCGCGCTGCCGGCCAAGAGCATCCTGTTCTCGACGCTGACACCGTGCCGCCAGTGCACCGGCTACCTCGAGACGGTGAAGGCCGCCGACACCGTCATCTACTTCGGGCAGCGCGACACCGGCAACGACGGCAAGGTCGGCGAACGCATCAGCGCGCAGCTGAGCAAGCAGACCGGGGGCCTGTCGGGCCGCAGCAAGACGGCCTTCACCGACGTGCCCAAGGAGATCGAGGACCCCGAGAGCGACACGCCCATCGTCGTGCTCAGCAGCACCGGCAGCATCCACAAGGTGCAGATCGACCACGGACTGGCCACCTGCATGGGCAGCGACTCGATCGCGCTGCAGGTGGGCAAGGCCAAGGACTCACGCCACATTCTGGCCAGCGCCAGCGACGCACTGATTCACAAGGTGGGCAAGGACCGCGCCGCGGACGACGCCGAGGCCGCCGTGAAGCGGGCCGTGCTGCACCATGTGTGCGGCTGGCTGATGGGTACCAGCGTCAGCGCCTGAAGCGGCGCCCGGGCTCCGGCGCGACGGCGGCGCTCAGCCGGCGTCCGCGGGGTCGGCAGCGCCCGCCATCAACGCGCGCAGCGTGGGCAGCGTGTCGGCCTCGTGCAGCGGCTTGTCGTGGCGCACGCGCAGCATGCGCGGGAAGCGCACCGCGATGCCGCTCTTGTGCCGCGGGCTGGCCTGCACGCCTTCGAAGCCCAGCTCGAACACCAGCGTCGGCCGCACGCTGCGCACCGGGCCGAACTTCTCCAGCGTGTGGGCGCGGATGACCTTGTCGACGGCCGCGAACTCGGCGTCGGTCAGCCCCGAGTAGGCCTTGGCGAACGGCACCAGCTGCAGCACCGGCGCATCGCGCGGCGGCGCCGGCTCGCGGCGTGCGATGGCGTCCAGCACCGCCTGCGCCTCGGCGGCGTCGGCCGGCGCGCGGTTCCACACCGCGAAGGTGTAGTCGGTGTAGACGCCGGCACGGCGGCCGTGGCCGGCCTGGGCATAGACGAGCACGGCGTCCACCGTCAGCGGCTCGATCTTCCACTTCCACCAGGTGCCGTCGCTCCTGGTGCGGCCGCTGCCGTAGGCGGCGTCGTGCTGCTTCAGCATGAAGCCCTCGACGCCGCGCGCACGCGCCGTGGCGCGCAGCGCGGCGTAGGCCAGCCAGTTGGGTGCCTGCACCAGCGGCGACAGCCGCAGCGCGCTGCCGGCCAGCCGCTGCTGCAGCCGCGCACGGCGCAGGTGCTGCGGCGCGGCGCGCTGGTCGACGCCGCCGTCTTCCAGCAGGTCGTAGGCGACGAAGACCACCGGCACCTCGGCGAGGATCTTCTTCGTCAGCGTCTTGCGCGCGATGCGCTGCTGCAGCAGCTGGAAGGGCCGCGGCGGCGCGTCGGCGTCGGGCCACACCAGCACCTCGCCGTCGAGCACGGTGCCGTCGGGCAGCGCCTGCGCCAGCGCCACGATCTCCGGGAAGCGGTCGCTCACCAGCTCTTCGCCGCGCGACCAGATCCACACCTGGCCGGCACGCTTGACCAGCTGCGCCCGGATGCCGTCGTACTTCCACTCCACCAGCCAGCCCGCGGGCTCGCCCAGGGTCGCCGGATCGGCCTGCAGCGCGTGCGCCAGGAAGAACGGGTAGGGCTGGCCGGCGTCGGGGCCGGCGCCGGTGTCGGGCGCCAGCAGTTGGGCGTAGCCCGCGGCGCTGGGCGTGGCGCGGCTGTCGGTGAAGCCCATCAGCCGCTGCGCCACGAGCTTCGGGTCCAGCCCTGCCACCTCGGCCAGCGCGCGCTGCACCAGCAGCTTGCTGACGCCGACCCGGAAGCCGCCGCCGATCAGCTTGACCAGCAGGAAGCGGCCGGCGGTGTCGAGCTCGTCGAAGGCAGCGCCCACGCGCGCCAGCTGCTCTTCGGGCGCCAGCCCGCGCAGCGGCAGCAGGCGCTCTTCGACCCAGTGCGCCAGCCCGTGGTCGCTGCGGGCGGCCGGCGCCGGCAGCACGTGGGCGATGGTCTCGGCGAGGTCGCCCACCGCCTGGTAGCAGGCCTCGAACAGCCAGTCGTCGATGCCGGCGCGCTGGCAGGCCAGCTGGCGCAGCAGCGCCATCGGCAGCACCTGGCGCGGCTTGCCGCCGCACAGGAAGTACACGGCCCAGGCAGCGTCGTCGGCCGGCGCCGCGCGGAAGTAGCCGACCAGGGCCGCCACCTTGGCGTTGGTGGCGGTGCTGGCGTCCAGCGCCTGGAACAACGCGGCGAAGTGACGCATCGGCGGCGCCGGCGGCGGGCAATCAGCCGGCGGCCGGCGCCTCGATCTCGCGCACCACCGTCACCGGCACCGGGCTGTGCTTCAGCACCGACTGTGCCACGGTGCCCAGCGCGCCCTCGGGGCCGGCGCCCAGCACGATGGCGTCGCAGCGATAGTTCTCGGCCAGCTCCACGATCACGTGGCCGGGGTCTCCGCCTGCGACCTCGCTTTCCCACTCGGCGTTGGCGCCCTTCAGCAGCGCCTCGGCCGTGGCCAGCAGGTCGGCGCCGGCGGTGCGGCGCACGTCGTCCAGGCGCTCGGGGTCGTGCGCCACCACCACCTCGTACAGCGACGGCGGCTCCTGCACGTTGACCAGCACGTAGCGGGCCGCCAGCCCGGCGCGTCGCAGGCGCAGCGCGTGGTGCACGGCAAACAGCGACAGCGGCGAGCCGTCGATGGCCAGCAGGATCTTCATCGTCATCTCCAAGGGGCTGAGAGCCCTGAGGTTACCCGTAGACTGGCTTGATGAGCATCCGCCACCTCGACTCGATGTTCGAACCCGCCTCGGTGGCGGTGTTCGGCGCCAGCGACCGTGCCGCCAGCGTCGGTGCCACCGTCTGGCGCAACCTGCAGCAGGGCCGCTTTGCCGCGCAGGGCGGGCGGCTGTACCCGGTGAACCCGCGCCAGCCCGTGCTGGAGCACGGCCGGCCGGCCTACCCCGACCTGGCGGCGCTGCCCGAGGCACCGGAGCTGGCCGTGCTCTGCACGCCGCCGGCCACGGTGCCGCGGCTGATTGCCGAGCTCGGCGCGCGCGGCACGCGCGCGGCCGTGGTGCTGACAGCGGGCTTCAGCGCAGCACAGAAGCAGGCCATGCTCGACGCCGCGCGGCCGCACCTGCTGCGCATCCTCGGCCCCAACTGCCTGGGCCTGCTGAATCCGCACCTGGGGCTGAACGCCAGCTTCTCGCACATCGACGCCCTGCCCGGCACGCTGGCCTTCGTGTCGCAATCGGGCGCGCTGGTGACGGGCCTGCTCGACTGGGCCGCCGGGCGGGGCATCGGCTTCTCGCGCTTCGTCTCGCTGGGCGAACACGCCGACGTCGACTTCGCCGACCTGCTGGACCACCTGGCCAGCGACGCGAAGACCCGCGCCATCCTGCTGTACATCGAGAGCATCGACAACGCACGCAAGTTCGTCAGCGCCGCGCGCGCCGCGGCGAGCAACAAGCCGGTGCTGGTGGTCAAGGCCGGGCGTTCCAGCCTGGGGCAGCGCGCCGCAGCCTCGCACACCGGCGCGCTGGCGGCCTCGGACCTGGTGTTCGACGCCGCGATCCGCCGCGCCGGCATGCTGCGCGTGGACACGCTGGACGACCTGTTCATCGCGGCGCAGACGCTGGCCCACCTCCGCGCGCTGCCGACGGGTGGCGACGCCGACACGCAGGCGCGCCTGTCGCGGCTGACGCTGCTGACCAACGGCGGCGGCGCCGGCGTGCTGGCCGCCGACGCTGCCGCAGCGGCAGGCGTGGAGCTGACCGAACTGGGCCCCGAGACCGTGGCGGCCCTCGACCGCGTGCTGCCCGGCAACTGGTCGCGTGGCAACCCGGTGGACATCATCGGCGACGCCCCGGTGCAGCGCTACGTCGACGCGGTGCAGGCGCTGCAGGCCGGCCCCGAGGCCGGTGCCCTGCTCTTCATGCACGCGCCCACCGCCATCGTGCCCAGCGCCGAGATCGCCGCCGCGCTGCTGCCGCTGCTGCAGCCGCCGCGCACGCAGGCGCTGGCCTGCTGGCTGGGCGACGCCGCAGTGCGCGACGCGCGCCAGCAGTTCCAGGCCGGTGGCGTGCCCACCTACGACACGCCCGAGCAGGCCGTACGCGCCTTCGCGATGCTGCAGACCTACCGCCGCAACCAGGACGAGCTGATGCAGACGCCGCCCGCAGCCACCGCCCCGGCCTGGGACCTGGCGGCGGTGCGGGCGCCGATCGACGCCGCGCTGGCCGCCGGCCGCGGCATGCTGACCGAGCCCGAGGCCAAGGCGGTGCTGGCGGCCTGCGGCATCGCGGTCGCAGGCACGCGCGAGGTGGCGGCCGACGCCGAAGCCGCGGTGCAGTCGGCGCAGCAGATCGGCTTCCCGGTGGCTCTGAAGATCCTGTCGCCGCAGATCAGCCACAAGAGCGACGTCGGCGGCGTGGCACTGGACCTGGAAGACGCCGACGCCGTGCGCCACGCCGCCACGGCGATGCTGCAACGTGTGCGCCAGCTGCGGCCCGACGCCACGCAGCTGGGCTTCAGCGTGCAGGCGATGGTGCGGCGGCCGCGGGCGCTGGAGCTGATCGTCGGCGCCGTGCTCGACCCGCTGTTCGGCCCGGTGCTGCTGTTCGGCGCCGGCGGCACCGCGGTGGAGGTGGTGGCCGACCGCGCCGTGGCGCTGCCGCCCCTGAACGCGCCGCTGGCGCGTGCGCTGGTGCAACGCACGCGCGTCGCGAAGCTGCTGGCCGGCTGGCGCGACGTGCCGCCGGCCGACATCGACGCCGTCGTGCAGGTGCTGACCATGCTGTCGCAGCTGCTGGCCGACGAGCCGCGCATCGTCGAGATCGACATCAACCCGCTGCTGGCCGACGCCGCCGGCGTGGTGGCGCTGGACGCGCGCATCCGCGTCGATGCCAGCGCCCCGGGCGGCGCGGCGCGCTTCGCGATCCGGCCCTACCCGAGCCAGCTGGTCGAGACCGTGGACTGGCAGGGCCGCGCGCTGACGCTGCGGCCGATCAAACCCGAGGACGAACCGCAGCACCTGGCCTTCCTGGCGCAGCTGGACCCGCTGGACGTGCGCATGCGCGTCTTCTACAGCCGGCGCAGCATCGAGCACAGCGAACTCGCGCGGCTGACACAGATCGACTACGACCGCGAGATGGCCTTCATCGCCACCGCTGCGCTGCCGGACGGCTTGGAGGAGACGCTGGGCGTGGCACGCGCGGCCACCGACCCCGACAACATCACGGCCGAGTTCGCCATCGTCGTGCGCTCGGACCTGAAGGGCGGCGGCCTGGGCCCGCTGCTGATGCACAAGCTGATCGCGCACCAGCGCGCACACGGCACGCAGCGCCTGGTGGGCACGGTGCTGAACGAGAACCGGCGCATGCTGGAACTGGCACGCGCCCTCGGCTTCCGCATCGAGCCCGCCAGCCCGGCCGATGCCGACGCCGACGCCGACACCCAGCGCGTGGTGCTGGAACTGCGCTGAAGGCGGCTGGGCGGGCCGGGCGCCGTCAGGCCGCGGGCGCTTCGGCGTCCAGCAGCGCGTCGTCGCCGAACGCAGTCTGGAAGCTGCCGGCCTGCAGCCCCTGCTGCTGCAGCCAGCGCACCATCACCGCTTCGTAGCCGTGCGTGACGATCACGCGCTCGGCGCCGGTGGCGGCGATGGCACGCTGCAGACCGGGCCAGTCGGCGTGGTCGCTGAGCACGAAGCCGCGGTCCACGCCCTGGCGGCGGCGCGCGCCGCGCAGCTGCATCCAGCCGCTGGCGAAGGCGTCGCCATGCGCGCCCAGGCGCCGGCTCCAGGCGCTGCCCAGCACCGCCGGCGGCGCCACCACCAGGGCCCGGCGCAGGTCGGCCGGGTCGCGCAGCGCGTCCAGCGTCACGTTGTCGGGCAGCGCGACGCCGGCCTCGCGGTAGGCCCGGTTCAGCGGCTCCACCGCGCCATGCACGACGATGCGGCCGATCGCCGGGTCCACCCCTGCCAGCAGCCGCTGCGCCTTGCCGAAGCTGTAGCCCAGCAGCAGGCTGGCGCGGCCGGCATCGGCGTTGTCGCGCCACCAGGCGTTGACCTCGGCGAACACCTCGGTCTGCGCGCGCCAGCGGTAGATCGGCAGGCCGAAGGTGCTTTCGGTGATGAAGCAGTCGCAGCGCACCGGCTCGAACGCGTCGCAGGTCGGGTTGGTGTCGTCGGCGACGCCGCTGGTGAAGTAGTCGCCCGAGGCCACCCAGACGCGGCCCGCGTGCGCGATGCGCACCTGCGCCGAGCCCAGCACGTGGCCGGCCGGGTGCAGGCTGATGGTGACGCCGTTCCAGTGCACCGTCTCGCCGTAGGCCAGCGTCTGCAGCGTGATGTCGCCCAGCCGCGCGCGCAGCACGCCGGCGCTGGGCGCGCTGGCGAGGTAGGCGCCGTGGCCGCGCCGCGCGTGGTCGGCATGCGCGTGCGTGACGACGGCGCGCGCCACCGGCCGCCAGGGGTCGATGAAGAAGTCGCCCGGCGGGCAGTACAGGCCCTCGGGGCGCAGGACCACGAGATCGTCGGCAGGCGGGCTCGGCACGGGCATCGGCAACAGCATCGGTCTGTCTATCATCGCCTGCCGTGTCGCCCCGCTGCCCGCAGTCGCCCGCCCACCCCTGCCCTGGCCCTGGCACCGGCCTGCTGCGCAGCGTCGCGGCGGTCAGCTTGTTGTGCGCGGCGGCCGGGCCCGCGGCGGCGCTGGAACTGGCGCTGCAGGCCGAACACTGGCGCTACGACGCCCGCGAGACCGCGCCCTCCGGCTTCGTGCTGAACCGCGACAGCGGCGTGCTGCGCGGCGGCACGCTGGCGCTGCACACCGCCGTCGGCGCCTGGCGCCCCGGCCTGGCGCTGCAGGCGCTGGACGGCACGCTGCAGTACGCCGGCCGCACGCAGATCGGCCTGCCGCTGCAGACCCGCACCGGCCTGCAGTGGCGCCGGGCCGCGCTGACGCTGGCGCCTGCCGCGCCGTTGCCGCTGGGGCCGCTGGCGCTGCAGCCGCAGCTGGCGCTGGCGCACCTGCGCCTGGACCGCGCCATCGCCGCCACGGCCCTGTCGCTGCCCACCACCGAGACCCTGCAGGCCACGACGCTGGGCCTGGGCATGACGGCGACCTGGACCGTGGGAACGCTGGCCTGGCAGCTGGGCCTGGACGGCCGCCGGCCCCTGCGCCAGCGGCTGGAGGTCGACACCTTCGGCGTGCTCGACCCCTATGCGCTGCGCCCGCAGTCGCAGTGGTCGACGCAATGGCTGGGCGCCCTGGCGTGGACGCCGCAACCCGGCTGGACGCTGCGGCTCGGCGCCCGGCGAGAGGCGCTGAACGTGGGCGCGTCACCCGCAGTGCTGGTGACGTCCGACGGCCGGCCGGCCGCCGTGTCGGCCTACCCGGGCAGCCGGCAACGGCTGCGCGGCTGGAGCCTGGAGCTGCTGTTCACACCGTGACGTTTGCACGTTCGGCGTCGCGCCTCCCAAGAACGAACGATGGATCGATCCGCACACAAGAACTTACATTCAGCGCGCCGACGTGCGCACCCGCACCGGTCCCAACGACACCTGCCAAGGAGGACTCCCCGATGGATGCACAACGACTGCGCGCGCTCGCCGCCTGCATGGCCTGCGCCGCCCTGACCGCGGCGTGCGGCGGCGGCGGCAGCGACGCCGGCAGCAACCTGAACCCGACCCCGCCGGCACCTGCCCCGGGACCGGCACCAGGCCCCGCCCCGGCGCCCAGCACCGGCGCGCCGCCCGTCACCCCCAGCGCCAACGGCGCCCGCGCCACGGTCGACTACATCAACGATGCGGTGGCCGACATCGCCACCGCCGGCTCCACCGACGGCCTGCCCGGCGCCAGCCTCACGGCCGCCCTGCCGACCGGCGCCACCGTGACCGGCAGCTACCCCTGCAGCAGCGGCAACGTCAGCTACAGCTACACCTACAACGACGCCACCGCCGCGCCCGTCAGCTACAGCTTCAGCTACAACAACTGCAGCTACGGCACGGCCCAGTACGGCTACACCTACAACGGCACGGCAACGCTGAACTACAGCAACTACCTCAGCGCCACCAGCTTCAGCTTCTCGCAGGTGTACGACATCACGTACACCTACACGAGCAACGGCTACACCAGCAACGGCAGCTCGAAGTTCTCGCAGACCTGCAACTACACCAGCACGGGCCTTGAGTGCAGCTACCTGGTGGGCGACAACGCGGTCAGCGACATCAGCGTCAGCAGCAGCGGCAGCGTCACCACGGTCAGCAGCGCCACCGTGACCAGCGGCTCCGTGACCCTGCGCTACAGCGGCTGGGTCTACGACGCCGGCACCGGCCGCGCCACGGCCGGCACCGTGACGGTCAGCGACGGCAACGGCAACTCGGCCACTGTGCAGGTGGTCAGCGGCGGCTACCGCGTCACGGTGGTCTACAACGGCGCGACCACCGTCTACGACGTGGCGTACTGATCCACCTGTCCGCGCCGCCGATCTGAGCCACCGGTCCACGCCTGGCCGGGCCCTGCCCGGCCAGGCGTGGACAATCGAGGCATGGACTGGCTGCACGAAGACCGCTGGCTCGACGGCGACGGAAACCCGTCGCCTGCGCGCATGTACCTCGATCCCCGTGGCCGCATCTCGCGGCGCAGCTTCTGGCTGTACGGCGTGCTGGCGCTGACCGGTCTGACGCTGCTGGCACGCGCGCTGCTGGACATCGCACGCTGGAACACCGCCGAGGCCGAGGCCCTGGTGAACCTGGTGCTGCTGTGGCCGGCCATCGCGATCTCGGCCAAGCGCTGGCACGACCGCGACAAGTCGGCCTGGTGGGTGCTGGTGGCCCTGGTGCCGGTGGTCGGCGTGCTGTGGATGCTGATCGACAACGGCTGCCGGCGCGGCAGCCTCGGCGCCAACCGCTTCGGCCCGCCGCCGGCGGCCTGACAGCGGCGACGGACCGCGGCGCCAGGGGCCGTCAGTACCGGCCCGTGATGCCGGCCAGGCGCAGGTAGAGGTTGGCCGCCCAGGCCACCACGCCGCGGTGCAGCCAGCTGCGCCAGCCGCGGCGCTCGGGTGGCTGCGCCACTTCGGCAGACACCGCCAGCGCCGCCTCGAAGCGGCCGCGCAGCGCGGCGGCGAAGCCGCTGTCACGCACCACCACGTTGGCCTCCAGGTTCAGCAGCAGCGACAGGGGGTCGATGTTGCTGCTGCCCACGGTGGCCCAGTCGTCGTCGACCACGGCCACCTTGGCGTGCAGGAACGCGGGCGTGTACTCGAAGATGCGCACGCCGTGCGCGCGCAGCTCGGCATACAGCGCACGCGCGGCCATCGCGGCGATGCGGTAGTCGATCTTGCCCTGCAGCAGCAGCCGCACCTGCACGCCGCGCTTGGCCGCCAGGCGCAGCGCACGCCGGAAACCCTGACCGGGGTAGAAGTACGGCACGGCGATGTCGACGCGCTCGCGCGCGCCGCGCAGCGCCTCGATGTAGCTGCGCTCGATGGCGCGGCGCTGGCGGAAGTTGTCGCGCACCACGAAGGCCGCCCGCACCGGCCGCGCGGCCAGTTCGGCGCTCTGGCGGCGCTGGCGCGATTCACGCGCGCGCAGGCGGCGCAGCAGCGCCAGGCCGCGGTCGAAGGGCTGGCTGCTGCGTGCCAGGGCCCGAACCTCGTCGCGCCAGCCGTGGCCCAGGTTGGCGCGCGCCCACATCGCACGCGTGGTGGCATGCACCTGGCGCGCCAGCGGGCCGCGCAGCTCGACCGCGAAGTCGAGCCGCGGTGTCTCGGTCCAGCCGTGGTTGAGGTCGTTGCGGTCTTCGATGACGTTGATGCCACCCACGAAGGCCGTGCGCTGGTCCACCACGCACAGCTTCTGGTGCAGGCGGCGCAGCTGCCCGGGCTGCAGCCAGGCCCACCAGCGGTCGAGCGCGCGGAACACCTCCAGCCGCACACCGCTGCCCGCCAGCCAGGCCCGCAGCGTGGGCAGCGTGGCCAGCGAGCCGAAGCCGTCGACAACGAGGTGCACCGCGATGCCGCGGCGGTCGGCGTCGAGCAGCGCATCGGCGATGCGGCGGCCGGCGCTGTCGTCGTGGAAGATGTAGGTGGCCAGCCAGACCTCGCGCCGGGCCGCGGCGATGGCTTCGCACATGCGCGGGAACAGCTGGTCGCCGCCTTCCAGCAGGTCCACCGCGTTGGAGCCCACGAAACGCGGCGACGGTACACCCAGGCGGGCCCACAGGGATGCATCGCCCGGATGCACCGCACGCCCCTGCAGCATCAGGCGGGCTCCAGCTCCGCCACCAGCGGCAGGTGGTCGGACATGCGCGCCCAGGCCATGCCGCGCGGCACCAGCATCGTCGTGCAGCGCAAGCCGCGCAGGTAGAAGCGGTCGAGCGCGAACACCGGCGCCAGCGACGGAAACGTCAGGCGGTGCGCGCGCCCGGCCTCGGGCACGTGCGCGCGCTGCAAGCCGATGGCGGCCATCAGCGGGTCGAGCTTCTCGCCCCAGTCGTTGAAGTCGCCGGCCACCACCAGCATCTCGCCGGGCGGCACCTCGGCAGCGATGAAGGCTGCCAGGCGCTCGACCTGGCGCACGCGGCTGGCATGCACCAGCCCGAAGTGCACGACGATGGCGTGCACGGTGGTGCCGTTCCACTGCACCGGCACGTGCAGCAGGCCGCGCTGCTCGAAGCGGTGGTCGCTGACGTCGTGG